>Ga0316605_10000073_pt1 | contig 114746 bp, 92 predicted proteins | sample OWC_soil_day20_n_FD_207666 | JGI IMG/M metagenome (GOLD analysis project Ga0316605, IMG submission 207666) | Wetland soil microbial communities from Old Woman Creek delta, Ohio, United States - OWC_soil_day20_noCT | ecosystem: Environmental > Terrestrial > Soil > Wetlands | place: USA: Ohio...
ATGAATCTAATGCTTAGAAATATTGCACATAATACTAGTGTTATGGTAGCAAAAAGAAATGGAAACATTGAGTTAGATTTAAAAGCAAAAAATCATATTCTTGAAATAGACGAAGTTCACTTTTCTAACGTTATATATACTTTAATTGATAATGCGACTAAATATACTAAAGATATTCCAAAAATAGTTTTAAGAACACATGATTCTATTTATGGATTTGAGTTGTCTATCGAAGACAATGGAATAGGAATATCAAATGATGACCAGAAAAGAATATTTGATAAATTTTATAGGGTTCACACTGGAGATATTCATAATGTAAAAGGTTTTGGTATGGGATTGAATTATGTGAAGGAAATAGTTGAACGTCATGAGGGGAAAGTTACAATTCAGAGTGAATTGAACAGAGGTTCAATTTTTACAATATTTTTGCCGTATAGTAGAATTATATTAGAAAAATAAAAATATGAAGATAGCAAATGGTTTAGTTCTAATTAAATTTAGAATAGTATTTAGTTTATTGTTGATTTCTTTTTTTCAATTAACATTCAGTAATTTTTTGATTGCTCAAGAAAGAGTAGAAGAAATTGTTGGAGAGGATAAAATATTCTCTACCCCATTTTGTTCTGCAACATTTGGTTGGACATTCCCTAGTGGAGAAATGGGAAAGAGATATAGTTCTTTTATGGATCTTAATGCCAATCTGGGATGGAAGACAGATAAAAATTGGGTTTTTATGGGCGAATTTGGTTTTGCTTTTGGTAGCGATAATGTAAAAATAAAGGATCAAATCCTTAGAAACATCATGACAACTGACAATGACCCTTTCGTAATCTCAAAAGAAGGTTCAGACGCTGGAGTTGTAGCATATAATAGAAATTTGAGTTTTGTATTAAAAGCAGGAAAGATAATCCCTATTAGCAAAAAACACCCAAATTCAGGGATAATGTTATTGGCTGGAGGGGGATGGCTACAACATCAAATAATTTACCAATCTACTTTGGAAATTGCTGAACAACTAGAAGGTGATTATGCTTATGGTTATGACAGACAAATGAGGGGGTTTATGCTTGCAGGTTTTATAGGATACATTCATATGAGCAAAAAGAATTTTACCAATTTTTATCTAGGCTTAGAGTTTAATCAAGCATGGACAAAAATGACAAGAGAATACCAATTTGATATGAGAAGTGGAGATAATAATATTTATCAAGATAGAATGTGGACAGTAAAGTTAGGCTGGATGTTCCCTTTTTATGGAAGAGATTCCGACAAGGTTTACTACTATTAATATATCTTTAATTTCCTTGATAAAACCAATCTAAATGAGATTTTTATATACTTTCTTCGTAGATATATATAACATATTAATATTTATAGTCTCTCCATTTAATAAAAAAGCAAATTTAATTGTTGAAGGGAGAAAAAGAACATTTGATTTACTAAAAGAGAATATTTTTTTTACTGATAAAGTAGCATGGTTTCATTGTTCTTCTCTCGGAGAATTTGAACAAGGTAGACCCTTGATAGAGGATTTTAAAAAGACATTTCCTGATTATAAAATATTACTTTCATTTTTTTCTCCTTCTGGATATGAATTCCGTAAAAATTATGAGGGAGCAGATGTAATTGTATATTTACCTACTGACAATAGAGGAAATGCCAAAAAGTTTGTCTCTTTGGCAAATCCGAAGTTTGTATTTTTTATAAAATATGAATTCTGGTTCAATTATATTAATGAAATCCATAAGTATGGAGCTAAACTATTTCAGGTTTCATTAATTCTACGAAGTAATCAATATTTTTTCTCTTGGTATGGTAAATGGTTTAGGAGGCAATTAAATAAATTTGATTATTTCTTTGTACAGAATAGCTTAACGAAGGAATTATTAAACTCAATATATGTTCAAAAGTGTATAATATCGGGAGACACACGTTTCGATAGAGTGGTGCAGATTTCTGCAGTATCCAAAGATTTTAATCTTATCAATGAATTTTGTGGAGAAGAAAAAATTATTTTAGCAGGAAGTAGTTGGGAAAAGGATGAACAAATTTTAAAAGAGGCTTTTGAAATTACACAATCTAATTACAAAGTAATAATAGCTCCTCACGAAGTAAATCAATCTCATATAAATTTTATAATTGATTTGTTCCCAAGTGCAATTAAATATTCGGAGTTGGATCAAATCCCTTATTCTGAAATATCTAGCAATAGAGTATTAATTATAGATTGCATAGGTATATTGTCATCAATATACAAGTATTCAACAATTGCATATATAGGAGGAGGATTTGGGGCTGGAATACATAATATTTTAGAGGCTGCAACTTTTGGGAAGCCAATTTGTTTTGGAAATAAATATCATAAATTTCAAGAAGCAGTTGATTTGGTAAATTTGGGAGGGGCATTTGTGATAAATAATATAGAAGAATTATCCTCAATGATGGATAATTTGTTGTTAAATGATGAATCTTATAAAAAAAGTTCTGATATTTGCCTTTCCTATGTAAACAATAACATAGGAGCTTGTAAGAAAATCTTGGCAGAAATAAATTCATTCATTTAATGAAAATAAAACATTATAGTTTTCTTATTATCCTTTCTGTTTTTACAACATTTATTATATCTAGTTGTAGTCCATATAAGCATATTTCTAAGGATGGCTATCTATTATCTAAAAATAAAGTATACATAGATAATAATATTTTAGAAAAAGAAGATTTCGTAAATCTGATTAAACAAGATCCTAATGGTACATTCTTGTTTGTAAAATGGAGTATGTATTTTTATAGCCTTTCGGAAAAAGGGGAAGATTCAACAGTCAATTTTTTCTCTAGAAATGTTTTTCGAGCTCTTGGGAATAAACCGGTAGAATTTGACCAAAACCTATCGTATATATCAACACAAGAAATGAATCGTTACCTTCAAATCAAAGGATGTTTTGATGGCGTAGTTAAAGATAGTATTAAAAATACGACCAAATGGTATAACTCAAAAAAAATTAATCCTAGGAAAGTAGAAGTAATTTATTATGCGAACACAGGAGAAAGATATAAAATTGATTCTTTTTACATTTCTTATATTGATACCACAATAAAGCCTTCGATAGAAAAGATAATGAAGAATTCTACGATAAAAAAGGGAATCTATTATGATGAAAATCTATTCTCATCTGAAAGAGAAAAGTTGGAAAGAAAATTAAGAGAGGAGGGTTATTTTGATTTCACAAAGGAGAATATTATTTTTAAAATTGATACAAATAATAATAACCATACAGCAAAGGTAAATCTATTGATTAAATCTCCGAAACTTTCAAATAATGATTCGTTATTAAATAATAAACATAAGCTTTATAAGATTAGAAGAATATATGTCTACCCTGATTATCAGACACAATTATTAACAAATTCCAATATTGATCTTGATACAAATATATTCTTCCACCGTCAAAAAAAAGATTTTGGGCTAAACCAATACTTTTTTATTACCCCTATTCCTCAGAAAATAAATTCTAAACCCATATTGAGATGTATAATGTTTCAATATGATAGTCTTTTTTCTCCATTACAATCAGAAAGAACTTATAGTGCATTATCTCAGCTCAAGAATTTTAAATTTATTGATATATCATATTCTCCAGTTGAACAGTCATTACTTAGAAGAAAATCTGACACTCTACAATTGGATTGTACAATAAAATTATCTCTATACGATCCTCTGCTTTTATCTACCTCTTTGGAAGCTAATTTTTCTGCAGCGACAAATTCACTTACAGATAATAATAATTCTAATTTTGGAATACAATGGAATCTTAGTCTTCAACATAGAAATATGTTTAAGAATGCAGAAATTTTCTCCTCCAATGCAAAAGTAGCAATTGAAATTAGGAGTGATATTTTTAATATGAATGATACGGTAGATTCTTGGTCATTAGTTAATGCATTTGAGACAGGAATAGATTTTGGATTAGAAATACCTAGATTCCTAATCCCATTTGGAACAAGTTTTTATTCAATGCAGTTTCTTCCACATACATCAATAAAGAGTGGATACAATTTTCAGAAAAGACCATACTTTGAGCGTTCAATTTTTAATTTGAATTATGGGTATAGTTGGAATAACAGCAATAAACATAATCATGCCATTATTCCTGTTGAAATTAACTTGGTTAAGATGAAAATAACTAGCCAAGAATATGCAGATTTGATTAAAACATTTGATAAAAGAATGCAATATCAAACCTCTGATCATTTGGTGATGAATACTCGTTATAGTTATTTGTATAATGATCAAGAATTAAATAAAAAGAATGATTTTCAGTACTTTAGAATAAATGCTGAAGTTGCTGGTAATTTTCTCTACCTAATGAGCAATATTACTAATTCAGAAAAGAATTTGAACAAGGAGTATACAATATTTGGTATTCCTTATGCTCAGTATTTTAGAACTGATTTTGATTATAAGAAATATACATATTTTGACGATAAAAATCTTCTAGTAGTAAGAAGTTTCTTTGGTTTTGGAGTTCCATACTCTAATGCTAATTCTTTACCATATGAAAAGAGCTTTTTTGGGGGAGGAGCAAATAATTTAAGAGCATGGCAACTAAGAGAGTTAGGGCCAGGCTCTTCAAAAGTAGATAAATCGCAGTTAAGATATGATCGCTCAGGAGATATATCCTTTGGAGCAAATTTAGAATATCGCTTCCCAATTGCAGGAGTAATAGAAGGAGCTACATTTATGGATATTGGAAATGTTTGGACCATTAATTATCAGAAGGAAATGGATGGAGGGCAGTTTAAGTTTGATCGTTTTTATAAAGAAATTGCTGCAGGCATGGGTTTAGGAATAAGATTAAACATTCAGTTCCTTATCATAAGATTAGATTTTGCAATAAAATTGTGGAATCCTGCTAAGGAATTATCACAAAGGTGGGTACTACCTCATACCAAGCTTACTGACCTAAATGTTAATTTTGGCATAGGATACCCTTTTTAGAATTTAAAAGTTCAAATACATACTTAAAAAACATTAAATTCCTTGATTATTATAGAATTATTTTTATAGTCTAGCGTTTATTTCTAACTTTGCGAGTTAGTACTTAAATAAAAAAATAATGAAGAAGTTTTTTATAATAACGATAATTCTATTCTATTCTGTTTGTGTCGGTAATGTATTTTCAGTTCCAGCCTATCCAAAACTAATTTCAGTAAAACAATCCGACGATAAAATGGTGAATATTTTATTGAAAGGAGATGAGAAAGTTAATTGGGCAAAAACAACAGATAACTATACATTACTTAGGTCAGAAAATGGAGATTATGTATATGCTATATCAGACAATAAAGAGGGAATTATTCCATCAAAAGTAGTTGCACATAATGAAAAAGAAAGAGACCAAGAAGAATTAAAATTTATTGCAACTCTATCAAAAGATTTATTTTATTCCTCAGAGCAAATAAGTCTTATGAAACAGATATGGGAAATAAAAGGTGATTTCACAAAGAAGAAATCTAATAACAGTTTAAAAACAACTAGCGAGTATAGAATGATTGTAATTCTAATGCAGTTTCCCAATCTTCAATTAACATATTCTAGAGATTTCTTTGACAATCTGTTCAATCAAGTAGGTTATAATCTAAATGGTAATGAAGGAAGTGTAAAGGACTATTTTAATGCATCAACCTTTGGACAGCTAGATGTAGTTTCTACAGTTGCAGGACCTTTTACTGCATCTAATAATTATGAAATGTACGGTCAAGCACAGAGTGGTTACTATGGAGCAAAAGTACTACTAACAGAGGCAGTTAATGCAGCTAATTCAACAGTAAACTTTGCTAACTATTGTAATAGTGGGAGCAATTATGTAGATTGTGTATATATGATATATGCAGGATATGCTCAAAGTGGAGGGACATCTAACACTATTTGGCCTCATAGATCTGTAATATATCCAGAGATAAATTTGGATGGAGTTTATATTTATGACTATGCATGTTCTTCAGAAATGTCGGGAAGCACATGGAATCCAGAACCTCCAACAATAGGAACAATATGTCATGAGTTTTCTCACGTATTAGGGCTTGCGGATTTTTATGATACTGATTATCAAAATCAAGGACAATCATTTGATTCAGGACCTTGGGATTTGATGGCAAGTGGAAATTATAATAATAATGGTAAGTGTCCTCCACTTTGGTCTTCATTTCAAAGAAATTTGTTGAATTTATGTCCAATCAATGAATTAGTGACAACAGGTGCAGATGGGAAAGGAAATAAGACGTTAACACCTTTATACATCGACAATAAGGCATACAAAATATCTTTCTCAACGAATGAATATTTTATTTTGGAAAACCGTCAACAAATAGGTTGGGATAGATTTCTTCCAGGTCATGGAATGCTTATATATCATGTTGATAAAAATGTTACAGGATGGAATTATAATTGTGCAAATTGTGATCCTACTTGGATGGGTTTTGATATTGAAGAAGCAAATAATCTTAAAAATGAATGGAACAGAGCTGGGCATACATTTCCTGGCACATCCAATAAATTAGTTTTTAACGATGCATCAACCCCAAGTAGTTTATCAAATTTGAATGTTGCATTAGGAAGACCAGTAGAAAGAATAAAGGAAAACCTTACAACCAAGAATATCACATTTGATTTTGGAGGAGTTAGTGCGACTTCACCTATTGCAACAACTAATTCAATTTTAATAATCAGTTCTGATACAATCTTAGTTAGTGCAACAATAACTCCTAATACAGATCCAATAGTTGAGAAGGGAATTATTTATTCAACAAATTCAAACCCTATATCATCAGACACAAAAATATTGGATATAAGTTCATCAAATACATACTCTCTTGCAATAACAGGACAGCAACCTTCTTCCACAATATATGTAAGAGCATATGTAAAGAGCCTATTAAATGCATATTATTATGGAGAGATTATCAGAGTAGATATTCCATGTCAAGCAGTAAGATCATTTCCATACACTTATAGCTTTGAGCAAAATGATATAAATTCAAATTGTTGGTCACAAGAAGCTGGCCAATACCTTTCAAATACTTGGAAATATGTTTCAACCTCTGGTTCAGGAGGAATAACCTCAGCTCAAGACGGAAATGAATTTGCCTTACTAAGAACTGATTCAAACAATACATTAACAAGAAAATTAGTTTCTTGTCCATTAGATATTTCTGTACTTTCTCAACCTTACCTAAAATACTATTATTCTATTAAGCAAAGAGGTTCAAGTCAAGAACAGCTAAAGATATATTATAGAGTATCCAAAGGAGATAATTGGCAATTGTTAAAAACAAATTCAAATCAGACAAATAATTGGCAGTTAGATTCAATATTGTTGCCAAACAAATCAAAGACTTATTATATTGCATTTGAAGCAGTAGCTAACTATGGTTATGGAGTATGCGTAGATAATATAACAATTAGTGAGGCAAATCTTGCAGCCTTTCCAGTTGTTTCAACACTCTCGGCAGAAAATATCACAGACGTATCAGTAAAGATAAATGCCAATGTTCTATCACAAGGATACACAACATTAGTTTCTAAAGGAATATGTTGGAGCACAAATCCTATTCCTACGATATATGATTCTGTAAATTCAATACATGGCTCAATAGGTCAGTACTCTTTATATGCAAATAATCTTCAGCCAAATACAAAATATTATATTAGAGCATTTGCATCAAATCAGGGGTTAGTATCATATGGATCTCAAATCGAGGTAATGACAAAATGTGCGAGAATAAGTGTTTTCCCATACCTACATAATTCTGAAAGTTCAGATTCTAACTGTGTTGAAAGAGGACAAGGATGGAATTTAGTTACTCAAGAAGGAAATATAAATCCATATTCAGGCTCAAACTTCTATGGTTTTAAATCTTCTCAACAAGGATTTAGTTCAAAACTAATACTCCCATTAATAAATCTAAACTATCAGTCATTCCCAAAACTTAAATTTTGGTATAATAATCCAATTTCAACCAGTATTGATACCTTAAAGGTTTATTATAGAATAGGTAGTGATGGGGCATGGAACTTATTAAAAACAATATCTACTCAAGCAAGTAGTTGGACAAATGATTCTATAGACCTAATAAACCCTCAAGATAATTATTATATAGCCTTTGAGGGAATATCAAGTAATGGTTTGGGAATATATGTAGACGATATATCTTACGATGCAGTTCTTCAATTACCATTAGTTAATACAACACAGACAAGTTTAGCAACATACAATAGTATCCAAACAGGAGGTAATGTTACTTATTCAGGTCTAAGCACAATAACAGAAAGGGGTGTTTGTTACTCTAAAAGTGGGAATTCACCAACAATCTCAGATTTAAAAGTTGTAGTTCCAGGAACTTTAGGAATTTTCCCTGCAACAATTCCTAATCTATCCCCAGAAAGTACTTATAAAGTAAGAGCTTATGCAAAGAATAGTTTTGGGGTTAATTATGGGGAGCAATACTCAATCAATACTCCTCCAACACCAATATTTGGAAACACTATATCAGGAAACCAAGAGCTATGTTATAATTCCGTTACACAAGTAATTTTAGGATCAACGCCAACTGGAGGAGATGGTAATTTTACATATACTTGGCTTCAAAGTTTCGATAGCATAAATTGGCTCTTAGCAGAGGATACAGATTTTAGAATAAAACAATCCTATCTATCATATAGAGCAAAAGTTACCTCATATTTTAAAAGAGTAGTATCATCTCGTTTAGTAAGCGACACAAGTAATACTGTTTCAATAATTGTATATCCTACTACAAGAGGAGGAAATGTATTTAGACCACAGGACACAACACTTTTAGCACAAGGAGTAAGAATGGAACTTAGGGCAAGTCAAGGAAAAGTAATTAATTGGGAAAGGAAGAAACTAAACTTTGATTGGCAGGAGTTAAGTAATACAAGCGATAGTATTTGGTTAACTGATTTTCCTCAAAGCTCAGGATTATACTATTATCGAGCAAAGGTTAAGAGTGGAGTATGTGCTCTAGAAACTTCAGGCGAGGACTGGATATATGTAAAAAATGGAGTAGGATTAGAGCCGATAAATATCGATAACGAAACCATTATCATAAGTCCTAATCCTTCGAATGGAGCATTCAATATTAGCTACAATAGAGAAAATGATTTTGTAGGGAGTTTAATAATATACGATGTTAATGGAAAAGAAATAAAGACGATAGATAATTTAGTACTTAGAAACTCAGACAATAGAATAAATGTAAACCCAATTGAAAAAGGAACGTATCTATTAGTATTCAAATCAAATAAAGATATATTTTCGAGAATAATAATTATAAATAAATAGTGACTATGAAAAAATTATTTTTTAAACTCTGTTTTGTTGCAGCTATCTTGTTTGCACAAGTCAGTTTTGCAGTCCCTGCATTTAAGGGATTGGTAAAAATTTCACAACCTAATGGGATAGAAATTTCCGTATATTTACATGGAGATGAAAGATTAAGTTGGACAAGCTCTGAAGATAACTATACATTGTTGCGCAATGCTCAAGGGAATTTAGAATATGCAGTAAAGAACACTTACGAAGACTTAGTTCCTTCAGGTATATTAGCAAAAAATGTAAATGAAAGATCAATAACAGATATTAATTTTCTTTCATCAGTTAGAAAGAATCTAAGATATTCTGAGACTCAGATAAACTTAGCTCTTGAGGCGACAAAGATGATGGAGGACAAAAATACAAAGGCAACAACCAAAGAAGGACTTACCTCTGGGATAAGAAAACTATTAGTTATCTTGGTTGATTATCCAGCAGGAACATATAATTCTCAAACAGTAGCAGCTGTTCCTTTTACATATACTAGAGAAAGATTTGAAAATATCTTTAATCAAGTTGGCTATAATTTTGGAGGAGCAACAGGTTCTGTTAGAGACTATTTTAGAGCAACATCTTATGGAAAGTTAGACCTTCAAAGTACCATCGTTGGACCATTTACCCTTCCACAAAATAGAAAATTCTATGGTGCAGAGAGCGGACAAGTAAATGATATTAATTCAAAACAAATGATTATTGATGCTTTATATCTAGCAAATCCTACAGTAGACTATACTCAATATGATAATGATGGAGACCTTAAATTAGATGGAATCCATGTTGTTTATGCAGGTCAAGGACAGCATTATTCTGGAGGAAGTCCTGATGCAATATGGGCACACCGAGGAAGACTTAGCCCACCTCTTGTTCTTGATGGAGTACAGATAGTTGATTATTCTTGTGCTTCAGAAAAGAAATCATATAATGAAATGGCTGGAATTGGAGTACACTGCCATGAGTTTGGACACGTGTTAGGTCTTTGGGATTATTATGATACAGATTATGATGGGAATGGAGTTTCTAAAACATTAGGAGATTTTGAAACGATGGATGCTGGATCATATAATAATGGAGAGAAGACACCTCCAATGTATAATGCATACTCTTTGCTTGATCTAGGTTGGGCAGATGTATATGAAATAGATTCAAATATGTTAGTAGATATTACATCAATGCCTGCAACAGATACAAACATTGTTTATAAGATTAATACAACTACTCCGGGGGAATATTATCTATTTCAAAATAGATATAGAGAAGGTTGGGATCAATATTTCTTCTCAGGTGCAGGAAGTTTAATGGGAGGATTAATGTTACTTCAAGTAGATAAGAATACACAAGGATGGTCTACAAACTGTTTTAACTGCTATTCTTCTCATAATGGAGTAAAATTAGTTTCGGCAGACAATAGATATATAGGATCTGTATTTAATAATCAATGGGGTTATTCAAGTACATCAAATCTTTTATTCCCAGGTTCTTCAAACATTACAAAGATTTCTGACACAAATACAGTTTCTGCAAACTTAAAATCATGGGCAGGAGCAAACTCAAAAGTAGATATTAGTAATATCTCATTCCAAACAGGTGGTAATATTACCTTCAAAGTAAATGGTGGAGCTTCTTATGGAGTAAATGTTCATACATTTGTACCAACAGCATTAGCTCATACCTCTGCTAATTTAGGAGGTTCAATCCTTCCTTCAACTCTTGGAGATACAGCTATTATAGAAGCAGGTATTGTTTTTGATACTCTTCCTTTCCCAAAAATTAACCCTAATAATACATTCCCAATTAGCCAAAGAGGGAACTTCACTTATACTGTCACAAATCTTCAAGCAGGAAAAGAATATTACTATAGGACTTATGGAAAGAACTCAAACGGTATATCTTACGGAGAAAATATTAAGTTCTTAACAACATCTGATAATATCACTAATAACTTTATCCTTGATAGTAATTTCGCAGCTTGCTCAAGTGGAGAGATGCCAACAGTTATTGGTTCCATTCCAGTAGGAGGAAGTGGTGTATATTCATATAAATGGTTACAAAGTACAGACAGCATATTGTTCACAGAAACAATAAACCCTGGCAATAGAAAAGATTATACTCCATCTACTCTAACAGTTCCTACTTATTATAAACGTATAGTATTATCTGCAGATAAAGTAGACACAACAACACATAAATTAGTTCCTATTGTTGATTCAACAATTTCAGGTTCAATTGTTGGTGAGAATAGTTCAATTATGCAACATGAGTCAACAGGTAATATTACTCTTTCAGGGCATACAGGAAATATTGAGTTTTGGCAAAGAAAGAAGGGAACAGACCTTTGGACATCAATCTCAGCTTCTGCAATGGTTAATCCTTTTTCTGAAATCTTAGATGAAGTAGGGACTTATCAATATAGAGTTAGAGTAAGAAATGGAGCTTGTCCTTTCAAATATTCTAATTCAATATCATTAATTGTTGATGAGGTAAGCCTAACCGATGTAGACGATCAAAAGATAAACTTCAATATCTATCCAAATCCAACAAATGGTGTATTTACATTAGACCTTGGTTCAGAATCTTCTGCAAGTCTTAACCTAAGTGTAATAAATATGCTTGGAAAGGTTGTTTTCGAAAAGCAAAACCTAAGCTCAAAGACTCCAATAAACATCGAATCTGCAGAAAACGGATCATATATTATCGTTCTAAAAGAAGGAGATAAAATAGTAGGAGCAAAGCAAATAATAATAAAGAAGTAATCTACTAAAAGCAAGCTACAAACTTGCCCAAAGTCTTAAAACAATAACAGAGACTGTATTGAATAAACCCTCAATACAGTCTCTTTTTTTACCCAAAAAACCAAAATAAATCCAACCATTTTTTGTATATTTGCATTATATATTCTCCTTAGGTCGAACACATAGGTTCGCCCCTACGAACATCCCCAAAAAATTTAGATGCACATCTTAATAAATTATGGTAGGTACCCTAGCACCCGTAGGGTAGCTACCATAACACACCTAGGGTAGCTACCCTAGCAATAATAAATCCTTATAAAAATACTTTAAATCAAGGATTTCCCACAACAAATCAAGGATAAAAAAGAAAGAATCAAAGAAAAAAATCCCAACCGTAGGCTCATGCCACATCATATTCCCAAAACATCCCCCAAAAGCAAATTTATTACGACGATATTGTAATAAAATAAGAAAGATAAACACAAATAAAGTAAATAAATATTTAATTTTATTTGCAAATAACAAATATATTAAATACATTTGCCGAAAGTTATTTCCTTAATAATTTATGAAAATAAGGCTTATGAAACGATTTCTATTTTTTTTATTGGTTTGTCTTAGTGCAAATATTTACGCTCAGACATATAACGAGATACTGAGAAATGACAACTCTGTTATCAAAGCATCTTTAGGAAATAGACAATGCCTTTTTAAAATCAACGATGTTGATGAGGATACTCTTTGGGTAAATTTTATAGATGATATGTCTTCAGCTACTCCTCAAAGTAGAATTATGTCGCTTGACAAGAATTTAAATATTTGTTCCAATATCACTATCCCTCCATATTTTAATAGAGGCCCAATGATATCGGATAAGGTAAATGATAAATTTTATTCAATCGATTATACTAGTTTAGATACAATATTATTTGTCAGTTTTGATAGAAGTGGTAATAAATTAATTGAAAAACCAATATGGACAAATAATAATATTGATACATTTGGGATTGGATGGTCATTTAAATTATTAACTTTAAGCAATAAAAATTTTCTCTTTGTCGGAGAAGTTCAATTTCCGTCTACCAGACAATCGCATACCATAACAAAATTGGATGCAGTAAAATTTATCCTGATTGATACAATGGCAAATATTATCAATACAAAAATATACTCGCAAAAATCTTCCTGGTTTATGATGAGTATGTGCGAGATGGGGAATCATATAGTGCTTGATAAGACAGGATTGCCAGTAGATACTGGAAGTTTTTCAACATTTGGAACATCGTTTATAGATAAACAAACACTAGAGATTGTGGACAGTATTCCAAGAAAATGGATTCTTGATACTATGTCAGGTGGAGATATTACACAATGTGTGGGAAATTTTGAACTTGAGAGCCTAAACGATTCATTATATGTAGGAATCTATGACAAATGGGGCCATCCCGGTATCCGCGTTATAAATAAGAATACAAAACAAGAAATCAGTAAGATATTCTATACAGTAGATGGAGGAGATGATAACATCCCTCCTGCTGATGGTTCATACTGGGCAGGTGTTTATGAGGCTTATTCAACTGTAGTACCTAGATTTGCATATAAAAACACAGATTCAATATATACAGCATATTTGGTTAAGCTGGATCAAACTTGGCTTAGTGGTTGGATAGAATTGATGAATTTCGGAATAGATGGGAAGATCAATTTTGTCTATAGGTTTAGTATTTTGGATTCTACTCATACTCCATTTATAACAGGGATGAAAGCATACGATGATGGAAGTCTCGTTATAACTGCCATGAATAGCGTACCGGGAGTAAGAGAAACTTGGCTAATAAAGTTTAATCCTAATGGTTTGGTTGGACTTAGTAATTTTGAGAGTGGGGAGAAGGCTAGTTTGAGGGTTTATCCTAATCCGGCTAAGGATTTTGTTTTGGTGGATATTGAGGCGGATAGGTTTGAGAAGGCTGATATTGAGATTTATGATTTGGGAGGAAGAATGGTTAAGAAGTCGAAGCTTTCGGCTAAGGTTGGAAATAGGATTGATGTTTCTGACTTGAAGGCTGGGGTATTTTCTTATAGAGTTGTGCTAAATGGTAAGGGCGTTAGTGGGAAGATTGTTATTGGAGAGTAAAAACTATTTTTTTTCTTTAGTTTCTTATTTTGTGACGATGCGGTTTAGTTCTTGGGCTATTATTTGTTTGATTTTTAGTAGAGTTTTATGTTCTGAAAGAAGAATAAGGACGTCATCTTCGTTGGTTTCTTGCTTTATTTTGTCTTTTACAACGTTTATCTTTCTTTCTAACTTATTTATTTTTAGACTTAACAAGCAATCTTTAATCGATTGGTTAAGTTTATCTTGACTCTCTGGGTCTGGAATTATTATCCCTTTGGTTTCCCATAATGGGCTAACGCTATAGTTATTAAACAATAAGGTTGTAGCAATATCTTGTATTGCCTTGTCTTGGTTATTTGTAATGATGTGCAAGCTAGGCAGTTCTCCTTTTTCGAAGAGATAAGACTTATAAATATCGAATATAGCTTGGTAGGTTTTATTATCAAACTCTATTTGGTCGGTAACAATGTCTCCCACAAGAAAAGCAGCAACTAAATATGTCTCTTCCTTGTCTTGAATAAGTTGAGTAGTCTCTTTGTCACCATAGTTTAAAAGAAGACTAATAATCGCTCTTTCTTGAGACTCATCAGGAAATGTTTCTGCTAATATCTGTTTCTCAGATTGTTTAGGAGTAATAAAACTTTGCTCAGTATCATTGTCAAGAAATAAATCGGCAGGAGGTTCAACAATATCTCCCTCTTGTTTCTTCTGATTAAAATGTCTCTGCCTTAAAAGTTTGTTTAGCTCATTATTCAAAACCTCTTCTTGCATATTTAATTTAGAAGAGCATTGTTGAACATATGCAGCACGCTCAATATTGTCTGGTATTAAGCTAATTGTATGTATTATTTCCTTTATTAGAGAAGAACGTTTGAAAGGGTCATCCTTTGCATCTTCCAAAAGAAGATGAGTCTTAAATAGAATAAAGTTCTCCGCCTTATCTCTAATATAAGCCTTAAACTCCTCTTGAGGAAGTCTTCTGCAATAAGAATCAGGGTCTTCTCCGTCGGGGAAAAGAACAATCTTAATATTTAAACCATTTTCAAGAAAAAGATCAATTGCACGAAAGGCAGCCTTGATACCAGCAGAATCTCCATCATAGAGTATGGTAACATTCTTGGTGTAACGCTTAATAAGACGAATTTGATCAACAGTTAGGGCAGTGCCAGAAGTAGCAACAACATTCTCAACATTGTTTTGAGAAAGCATTATTGCGTCCATATTCCCTTCAACCAAATAGCAAAGGTCTTGCTTAACTATCTCATTCTTTGCTAGGTGAAGCCCAAAGAGAACCTTGCCTTTAGAATATATATCACTCTCAGGAGAGTTTACATATTTTGCCTTTGTTTTCTCTGAAGATAAGACTCTTGCCGTGAATCCCAGTGGTCTACCACCAATATTGTAAATAGGAAATATTACTCTGCCTCTAAATCTATCGTACTTAACGTGATTCTCTTCCTTTGAAATTGTTAGACCAGATTTTATAAGAACCTCTTCAAGGTAACCATTCTTCTTGGCATAATCAGTAAAATCAGAGTATTTATCCTTGCAATAGCCTAATCCCCATTTCTTTATTGTGCTTTCGGTTAAATCTCTTTCCAAGAAATAACTTAACCCTATTGCTTTGCCATCAGTGTCATTGAAAAGAATATCGGCGAAGTATTTTTGTGCAAACTCTGTAACATGAAATAAGGCTTCTCTTTCATCTTGTGCATGTTTCTGCTCGTCGTTAAGAACAACCTCTTGAATCTCAATACCATATTTATTGGCAAGAAAACGAAGAGCCTCTGGGTAGGTATAATGTTCATGCTTCATCAAGAAATTTACTGCATTTCCTCCTTCTCCACAACCAAAACACTTGAAAATACCTTTTGATGGATTAACAGAAAAGGAAGGAGTCTTCTCATTATGAAAAGGACAACAACCAATATAGTTAACGCCACGTTTCTTTAAACTAACAAAAGCACCAACTACATCAACTATCTCAGTTGCATCTAAAATCTTTGCAATATCTTCTTGCTTAATCATTATTGCAAAATTACATTTTTTATTTATCTTTGCTAATCTAATTTAAAGAAAAATAATCGTGGGAAGAAAATTATTTAGTTATTTCAAAAAGAATTATTCTTGGTTGATTATCCTTTTCTTTTGGGGCATTTATATGGTATTTATCTCTTCAAACCCCACATCCGATGCGTATTCAAATGCATATTCTTCACTAAGAGGGAATGATTTATTCCGACCACATCATCTCCTTTATAACTTACTAGGATACATAGTATTGCTTCCCTTCTCATCTATTGAGCCAATAACTATTCTTCAATATCTAAACGTCTTGTTTGCAGTTGGTTGTCTTGTTATTCTAAGAATATTACTTAAAAGGGTAAATAACAATGAGATGATAATTGCTACCTCTTTGTTATTTGTTGGTTCCTGCTTTGGTTTCCAGCGTTTTGCAATAGATAATGAGTGTTATATTGTGCCATTATTTTTCTCCCTCCTTGTGATGAATTATATCCAGTCGTTTCTTAGGAAAAACAAGATGAGCAAGATTGTCTTATCAGCCTTTTTTTCTGCAATAGGATGCCTTTTTCATCAAATAGTTATTTGGGTTTTAATAGCTTCTTTCATTGTAGTATGCTTTAATAAGAAAAAAAAATACATTATTAGCTTTGTACTCATTAGTTTTATTATACCGATTATTTATTTATTTGTAATATATTCGGAAATAGGAAATATTAATCTAATTAGTATTCAAAACTTTATATTCTCTGATTATAAATCTGGTCTAGCAGAGATGCCTATACTTAAGAATGTAATCCTCTTGTCTGCAATAAGTTTAATTAGAACCTTTGTTCAAGTACATGGATATATGATTGACCTGATAAAGATATATCCTATTACAAGCATTATGCTGATAATTATATCATTAATTTTACTCTACTTTGGAGTAAAACATTACTATATTTTGAAAAAAAGGGAGTTAACGATATTTTATGAAAGAAGGTTCGTTAGGTATATTTGGTCATTACTTATCCTATATTTTTCTTTTTCTGCTTTCTCTAATGGTAATGCTGAGTTTATGATTATAATACCATTTCTAATCATTATTTTGTTTGCTTATTACTATACCTATTCTTCAAAGTTTCTTCTTTTTATTGGGTCTTCAATCTTTGTTTGGAATCTTTGGTTTGGATTATTCCCAATGGCATATCAAAAACTAAATACCAATAATGATATTGTTTCGATAATTGAAACAAAAGAAGATGCTGTATATATATTTAAAGAGAAAAACTATATTGAGAATATTTTACTTTATAGGAATGGTTTACAGTATAGACAAAAGATTAAACTCTATAAGTTGAGCGAAATATCTGAAAAAGATTTTGAATATTGGAAGGATAATAATTACACAATCTATACTGATTGTTTTGCAGGCAAGGAAGCTCTTTCTCGTTCAAAGATTGCAAACTCAAATAATAAAGCCAATCAAATTAAGGATTTTGATTCTAGTAAATTTATACCAAAATATAAATTTTCTGCCTTAGGAGTTGAAAAAGAATTAAGGATTTACAAAAAAGACAAAAAATAGTTAGTAACTTTGCTCTTAATTTTGTTTTAATCACTTCCCATCTATGAAAGAATACGTAATAGCGACAAATAATAAACATAAGGTTGAAGAAATTCAACATGTTCTTGGAGATAAAGTAAATATAATTACACTAAGAGATTTAGGATGCAAGGATGAAATACCTGAAGATCAAGATACTCTTGAGGGTAATGCTCGTCAAAAGGCAAGATATATCTGGGATAAGTTTCAAAAGAATTGTTTTGCAGATGATACAGGTCTTGAGGTAGATGCTCTTGGAGGAAGACCAGGGGTTTATTCTGCTCGCTATGCAGGAGAGAGATGTAGCTTCGATGATAATATTGATTTATTACTCGAAGAGATGGGAGGAAAGACTAATCGCAATGCTCGTTTTAGGACAGTAATTTGTTTGATAGAAGAGGGCAAGGAGTTTTTCTTTGAAGGAAAATGCGAGGGGACAATAACAACTGAGCGTTATGGAAAGAAAGGTTTTGGTTATGATCCAGTCTTTATGCCAAAGGGTTATGGAGAAAGTTTTGCAGAGATGTCTTTGGATGAAAAGAATAAGATAAGCCATAGAGGTCTTGCCACTCAAAAATTGATTAAACACTTATTGAAATAATTTACTATGCTGTACAAAGAAGAAGAAATAAGGAAAAGCCATATTTTTGAAGTAGCAAAGTCTATGATGATTGCTGCTCGTACTGCACCCAAGGCAAGAGGAAAGGATAATCTTGTTATCTCTGTTATTACAGGTGATCAGGTAATAGAGCTTTCAAATAAGATGAAAGAAATGTTTGAAGAAAATAATCAAGCTTTCTTCCTTAGAGATTCTGAAAATATTCTTATCTCTGATGCTGTTGTATTAATTGGGACAAAGCTTGTTGTTGCAGGACTTAATTGTGGGCTTTGTGGTTATCAGACGTGTGAGAAGAAAGAAGAAAATAAAATATGTCCTTGTGTGTTTAACTCCCACGACCTTGGCATTGCAATAGGAAGTGCAACATCTATTGCAGCAGATAATAGAGTAGATAATAGAGTAATGTTTTCGGCAGGTCAAGCGGCAAGGGAATTAGGATTCTTCACAGATGAGATAGGTTTCGGTTTTGCAATACCACTTTCTGCGATGGGCAAAAACCCATTCTTTGACAGATAATAAAATAATATATATGTTAGAATTAAATAGAATTAGACAGAACAAGGATAAGGTTATTGAACTATTGAAAGTTAAAAACCTTAGAGATGCAGAAGAAAAGATAAATGAACTTTTGAATTTAGATGAAGACAAACGTCAAGTTCAAAAAGTTATGGAAGATATTAAAGCCGAGCTTAACCTTAAGGCTAAAGAGATTGGCAATATTATGAAACAAGGTTCTAAGGAGCTTGCAGAGAATGCTAAGGCAGAGGTTGCTAAATTAAAAGAAAAAGAAAAGGATTTAGAAAGGGATATGTCTGACTTTGAAGAAAGACTAAATGCAATATTGCTTTCTATTCCTAACTTACCACATTCATCTGTTCCAAAGGGAAAGAGTGCAGAGGATAACGAGAATATTCATCAAGAGGGAGAGATTCCTTCTCTTTATGATGGTGCTACTCCTCACTGGGATATTTGTTCAAAATATGATATTGTAGACTTTGAATTGGGTACCAAGATAACTGGTGCAGGATTTCCTGTTTACAAAGGCAAGGGAGCTAAGCTTCAACGTGCTTTAATAAACTTCTTCCTCGATGAGGCTTCAAAGGCTGGCTTCGATGAGGTACAGATTCCATTAATGGTAAACGAGGCATCGGCAATGGCAACAGGTCAATTACCAGATAAGGAAGGTCAGATGTATACTATTCCTGTTGATGGTTTTTATATGATTCCAACGGCTGAGGTGCCTGTCACAAATATATTTCGTGATATAATTCTTCAAGAAAAAGAATTCCCTGTCCGCAAATGTGGTTATTCTCAATGCTTCCGTCGTGAGGCAGGCTCTTATGGAAAGGATGTTAGAGGGTTGAATCGTCTTCATCAATTCGATAAGGTAGAGATTGTTTGTATTGAACATCCAGACAGAAGTTATGAGCAATTAGAGAAGATGAAGGAGCATGTTTCTAACCTTCTTAGAAAACTCGAACTTCCGTTTAGAATTCTTCGCCTTTGTGGTGGAGATATGAGTTTTACCTCCGCTCTTACATTCGACTTTGAGGTTTATTCTACTGCTCAAGAGCGTTGGTTAGAGGTTAGCTCAGTTTCAAATTTTGAAACTTATCAATCAAATAGGATGAAACTTAGATTCAAGAACTCAGAGGGTAAGACACAATTAGCTCATACTCTAAATGGTTCTGCTCTTGCATTACCAAGAATAGTTGCCTCATTACTTGAAAACCACCAAACTCCAGAAGGCATAAGGATTCCAAAGGCTTTAGTCCCATATACAGGATTTGAGATATTAAACTAAAAAGTAAAAGATAAAAAGTAAGAGTTAAAAGTTAAAGCGTTTCAGTAATGGAACGCTTTTTTTATTTGTTTGTAACTTTTTAGTATCTTCGTGCGTCTTATCATCGAACTTAATATTAATGACCGAGAAAGAATTTAATAACTGCGTAGACTCTTTTGCCGATAATGTTTATCGGTTCTTGCTTAAGCACACTAAAGATGTGGATTTTGCAAAAGATGTTGTGCAGGAGACATTCACAAGGTTATGGGAGAAAAGGGATGATGTTGATTTTTTTAAATCTAAGTCATATATCTTTGCCACTGCTTACCATAAGCTTATAGATGATATTCGACATAATGCTTTTACGGTATATGAGTTTAAGGTAGAAAGAGAGATTTCTCATAATTACTCAGACTTAAAAGATATTTTGAATATGGCTTTGGAAACTCTTCCTCAAATTCAACGCTCGGCAATACTTTTAAGGGATTATGAAGGATATTCATACGATGAGATTGGAGATATACTTAATCTTTCTCAACAACAGGTTAAGGTATATATTTTTAGAGCAAGAACGACATTAAAAACATATATTGGTTCAATTGATAATATTATATAACGATGATAACAAAAGATAATTACGAAGCATATTTCTTAGATGCCATTGAAGGAAATCTCTCAATGGATGAGTTAAGAGACTTAAATAAATTCTTAGCAGAGAATCCAGAACTAAGAAAAGAATTGGAGGCTTATGATAAGGACTTTATTCTTATTCCAGAAAACATTTCTTTCTCCGAAAAGAATTCTCTTAAACATAAATATTTATTCCTTTTCCCTTCTTGGGCAAAATATTCATCTGTTGCAGCAGTAGCCTTAATATTCCTAATTCTTGCAAGCCAATTATTCTTTAAGTCTGAGAAAGAAACAAGTACAATAAAGCAACAACCCATTGCATCAAATACAAATATTATTGGAAGGGTAATTAAAGAAATAGAAAATATCTCAACGAGAAATAAAAGGACAAAGAAAGAACAGCAAAAAGAAAACAAGCAAGCAAAACAAACAGTGCAAGAGAAACAAGTTGCATCAACAATAATAACAACTCAAACCCAAGAATCAACACAAACCCAAGACACAATTTACTCAAACAGTCTAGTAATCTACGAAGTAGAAAATCTAATAACATACAATGATGATAAGGAGGAGAGCATAGTTAATAGTGCCATTGTTGTTCAAGGTAGTTCTCAGGCTGTTTCACAAGAGTCTAAACATGTAAATTTTACAAATAGGATAATAAATAAATTTAAAAGTAGAATTGAAACGAGAATAGATGAAACTAAAGAGGATTTTAATAGTGTCATTGATGACTTTAATGGGGGAATAAAGCTATATGCCTCCAATATAGGAATTAAATCAAAGTAATAATTAATACAAGAATAGATATGAAAACCAAGAATTTATTAATATTTTTCCTTATTATTGGGATTAATTTTAGTGCTTTTTCTCAAGATGAGGTAACAATTAAGCAGGTTATAAAGAATAGTTCTTCTAATCCTTCTGTTAAAGGCAGTAAAATTGAGATTATTGAAATTTGGACTGATATTCCTATAACAATTAAGGAGGGGAAGGAAAATGCCATTTATTTAACTGGAGATATTAATGAATACGAAAAGGCGAATTTAGAAAGGTTCTGTGTTTTAAAGAATAATGTTTTTGAAATAAATTCAATAAACATATTCGATGATGAAGAATATAAATCTAAGGATTTGAGTAAATTTAGAATTACATTAGAATTAGCAGATGATGTTTTTGCTTTCTTTCTTCATTACAATGCAAATGTTTTGATTAAAAAAGATTTAATTTCTGATATGCATGGTGTCTTCAATCTTGCAGAGAAGGCTCAATTGAGAATTGAAGGTGAAGTAAAATTAGGTGTTGTAAATATTAGTGCAAGGGAAAATTCCATTATGAAAATTGATTCAATTGACGCAAAGCATGCAATGCTAACTATGAAAAAAGGATCAACAATTGATATTAATGGTAGAATTAGGTCAATAGAGGTAATGGAACAAGGACAGGATTCAAAATTAATTGGGAATTTAAAAAAATCCTCTTGTGTAATTCATGATTTAGATCCTCAATTAGCAAGTGATTATCTCAAAAAAAATGGGGTAATGGAAAAAGACTCAAGTATTAGCGCAAAAATTAATACTGATACAATTAACAAACAAAACTTATTAAGTGTTTCATATCCATTATTTTCAATCATTTATCCTCATGATTCAACTTATAATATTACATATGATGTAAATAAGGATAGTATTGTAGCAGTAGGTTATGATAATACAAAGAAAACAAAGGCTATTACTTTGAATTATTCTTTTGGGACTACAAATTGGGCAAAGAAAATTAAAGGGATTGATAATTTATTCGAAGGAGGAGATGGAGCATACACATTGAATACAGATTTTGATTTTTCAATGGATATTGGTTTTAGGATGCCAATTGCTAACAATATTAATTTCAAAGTTGGTTTGGGTTTGGAAATGATGGAATTTGAATTTAAGAATTATGTAAATGTCTTTTCGGTGAATGGAGAAAATGTAATACAAATTGATAATAATCCAATGCCTAAGCAGGAATCAAGACTATCGGTTAACTATGTTATTATACCAATTATTATTGATTGGCAGTTTTATAAGAAATGGTCAATGTCTTTTGGTGCAATTCCTGGTATTAATTTTAGTACAAAGTTCACTGGATTTTCAAGAGAATATACACTAAATAATATTTATACAAATGAATATTGGGGTTCCGCATATAAAAACATAAAACCGATAAAATTGGATGTTCAATATGCAATAGGTTCAAGCTTTCTTTACTTATATTTTAAATACTCTCTAACTCCAATTTTTAAGACAGGCAAAGAAATGGACTTATACCCTTATAGTGTTGGAGTATCAATAGGTATTTAGTATATAAACAATAAAATTCGCTTTAATTGGGTCAAAGTCATTCAATAAATTAAGCAAAGTTATTTGAGCAGTCAAAATATAAATTTAAAACATTAATATCATGAAAACAAAATTATTACTTTTTATTTCCATTGCTATGGGATTTTCATTAAATCTATTTTCGCAACAAAACGATACCGTTAAAATAGATACAATACAAGACTTTGGTGTATTACATACCGATACAATAACCTATACCGAAACCTATACCGAACCAGATAGGGAGTTGTATGATATTTTAATTGATTTATCAAATAAATTAAGTCAGATAGAAGAGTTGAAACAGAATAAAATCAGAGAAGGAAAGAAAGATGTTGATTTTAAGATGAATTTTGGATATGGTTGTTTGGGTTGGACTAGTGGAGTAAATACTATTGATGATTTATTTGAAAACCCAATTGGAATTTATGATTTAAAGACAACAAGCGGTAGTTCTTGGACTTTGGGATTTAAGTTAGTTATCCCTATGAGTAAGAGGTTTGATTTTTTAATAGGTCTAGGTTATGAGTCAGATATATTTAGATTTAGAAATAATGTTAATCTAGTAGAGATTAATAGTCAAAAGCAGATTGGATATGAAAACGACCCAACAATAGAAGCAGAATCTAAATTAGTTGCAAGATATATCACACTTCCTGTATTTGTTGATTGGAATTTCTATAAAAAACTTTCCATAAATGTTGGAGTAATTGGAGGATTAAACTTTAACTCGTCATCAACTGGGTTTAAGAGAGATTATGAGATAGGCGTATCGGAGATAGAAGACCGTTGGGGAGCAAAGTATAATAATTTCAAACCAGTAAAACTTGATGCTCAGGTAGGAATTAAATTCAATAAGGTAAATCTATACCTAAGACATTCATTTACTCCTTTGTTTAAAGATGGCAAGGAAATGGTTGTTTATCCATATAGCGTTGGAATAACTTTAGGACTATAGTGGATATTTTCTAAAGTATTTAAGGCTTTTATTGTGAAATTTAATATTTAGTAACACAATAATTCGAAAGGATTATAAGTTATATTAACATTGACTTAAAGAAATACAGTATTAATCATATTAAAAATTAAACTTATGAAAAAAATTATTTTTATCCTATGCGCAATTTTAAGCGTTGGTGTGCTAAATTCATGTAAAGATGAAGAACCAGAAAAGTTAACGACAAATAATGTTTCTGACCCTTCAAAATATAAATCTATTACTGAACTAAAGTCTTATACAGGAAAGACTACTCTAGAAATTGATTCGATAATGTCTGAAAAAGGCTATGTATTTTACGGCGAAACTCCACTTGATGAAACTACAAATCTCCGACTTTTCTTAGCATCAGATTATTCAGGCATGTATGAGCTAATGATTGCAAAAGATACAATTTATGTAAGTGTATTTGCCAAAATGACTACTGTAAGAGATACTGGATTATATTATTTTGAAAAATATACTGATGAATGTGTTGCAAAAATGGTGGGAGTAAATCACGAGTATGAAGGAGTATGTTCAACAGATATTGTGTTAGATTCTTCATTTACTACTCATCAAAATTTTTGGAATTTCTATATTCAGAACAAGAGCACAGTAAATATTTGCAATGAGACATGGGTGACAAATACAGAAGTAGTTTCTTCATATTTTGAAGAGGACGAAGGAACTATTATGCCAATGTTGATGTATGTCAACATGAATTACGCTCCAGCATCAATATTAGGAGAATTAACAAAAAAGACAAGTCTTAAGAAGATAAATCCATCCAAATTCATTAAGAAATAATTTTATAATAGGAAATCCTACTTTAGAACTATTAATTTAAGGCAGCTAATTTTTTTAGTTGCCTTTTTATATAAATGTAACTTTCTTATAGCTTCATGCGTCATAGTATTTAGAATATTTATCAAAGCAATTTATTATGAAAATCCATTTACAAAATCTACTTATCTTAATTATTGTACAGTTTATTTCTTTTACTTCCTATTCACAAAAACTAGAGGGGAAGATTATTGATGAAAATAAGAATCCACTTCCTTATGTAAGTGTTCATAAGTTAAATAGCTATATAGGGGGGACAACAAATATTAATGGATATTATTCAATAAACCTTGAAAAAGGGAAACATATTATTGAATATAGAATGATTGGGTATAAGCCAATAATAGATACTGTATACGTAACAGAAGATAAAATTACCAAAAGAAATCATACTCTTAAAGAAGAATCGGTAGAATTAAATGCTGTTGAGGTATTATATGGCGAAGACCCAGCTATTCCAATAATAAAGAAAGCAATAGCCAAAAGAGAAGAACATCTAAACGAAAACAAGACTTACACAAGTCAAAACTTTACAAAGTTAATAGCAAAATTTACTGGGCATAAATTGCCGGATAGGATTATGGGATATAAGCTGCCACTTGAGAAAAAACTTGAATTAGACTCTTTGATAAGGTCAGATTATCAGGTAAACGATGGGTACTTTTATACCTCAGAATCAGAGACAAAACTATATAAAGACAAAAGCAAGATAAAAGAGATTATGGTATCTTCGAGAGTAAGTGGAGACCCAAAACAGTTTAGTTTCAATTTTAGTCAGAATCATAGTTTGGATTTTTACGAAAACCTAATTAATCTCTCCTTCTCGCAAAAGAGTTTTGTATCTCCAATTGCTTCATACGCTATGTCGGATTATAGGTATTTCCTATTAGGAACCTTCGAAGATAATGGTAATACTATTAATAAAATAAAAGTCGTTCCCAAGAATAGAGCAGCAAATTGTTTCTATGGATATATATATATTATTGATTCCCTTTGGAGGATTCATAGTGTAGACTTAAATATTACAAAGGATAATAATTTGCTCTTTTTCGATTCAATAAATATCAAACAAAGTTTTACTCTCCTAGAAGGTAATATATGGAAATCCACTTCTAACACTCAAAGGGCTTATTGTAATATTGAGATTATGGGGATGAATATATTCGCAAATTTAGATTTCAACTCTGTTAGTCAGAACTTTGATTTTCATCCCATCTTTGAGAAAGACTTTTTTAATAAGGAGCTAATCTCAATAAATAAGGATGCTAACCAAAAAGATAGTTTGTATTGGGAGAAAAATAGCCCCTTACCTTCCTCTATCACAGAAAGAGATTTCTATAAATATGAGGATAGTGTATATAGGGTAGATAGTAATACAGATACAATTATTGCAAGGGATAAAGTGAGCAATAAATTTAAGTTCTCCAATATTTTTCTTGGCTATACCTATAAGAATACATTAAAGAAAACCTCTCATAGTATTACTCCTTTTGAAAGTCTTGCCTTTAATACTATTCAAGGATGGAATCTTGGTTTAGGATATAAATATAAGAGAGAAATCTCAGATTCTAGCCAAATCTTCTTTAGTGCAACTCCTCAATATGGTTTTTCAGATAAGAAGTTTCGTTTTGGGACATATCTGTTCTGGGAATATAATAAGGAAAAGCTTGCTAATATATTTGTCGGAGCAGGAATTAATGAGGCAAAGAATATTTCTGGCTATGGAATAAGTACATTCTTTAATACATTCTATAGTGAGCTATTTGGTCAAAACGAGATGAAACTCTATTCTAAGACTTATTTCTCAATTGGTCATTATCAGGAATTATTCACTGGTCTTAATCTAAAAATTAATTCAGAAATTTCACAAAGAGATGCTCTTACTAATAATACCTCACAGAAATGGACAAAGAGAGGTAGGTTTACAAGCAATAACCCTCTTTCTCCAGATAATGATACAAAGGCATTTGAAAGTTCAAGAGCATTAGTATTGGAAGGAGAGATAATATGGAACCCCTTTATGAAGTATTATTCCCTACCAAATAAGGTTAGGGTAAAATCAAAATTTCCTACCTTTCATCTTCTCTATAAGAAGGCCTTGCCCATTGAGAATAATTGGGCAAGCTATGACCTTGTTGAGCTAAAGTTAGATTATAATTTGAAATTGGGCAAGATAGGTAATGGAGAATTAATTGCTAAGGGAGGGAAGTTTCTAAGCACAGGAAATATGATTCTTGCTGACTATAAGCATTATAATGGCAATAGGTTTCATATAGGAATCTTTGGCAATGAGTCTTTTAGAGTTCTTCCATATTATAAGTTTAGCACAAATAGTTCTTATGTTGAACTTCACTATACTCATAATTTCAATCGTTGGCTTTTTAGTAAACTACCATTAATCAAGAAAACAATGCTTTCCGAACAATTTAGTGCACATCTCTTATCAAACGATTTTAAGAATCCATATATGGAAATAAGCTTTGGAGCTGCAAATATATTTAAGATAATGTCGCTAAACTATACTTGTGGCTTTCAAAAAGGAGCCAAACCCTATCACGGAGTAACCCTATCTCTCGCAATATCTTTATAATTTTTATTTGAAATAAATCTACTGAATCCTTATTTTGTTCATGTAGTGGGGGATTTATTCTCCCTCACTTTTTTATTATTAGAATTTTCAATTCGGTTCTTGGTCATTTTATTTCAATCTTATTCTAAACTGTTGAATTAATTATCTCTTATCAAATAAAATATTCCATATCTGTCGCATCCGAGCAGGTTCATATAAATTTTGTCGTCTTTTAAAATTGTTCCAATAAACCTATGTCTAAGAATACTATCAAATAATATTATTTTATCTTTTTTCCTCTCCCATCTACCCTTGGATAAACACAAACCATCTTTACTGTCAATATTCAAACTAAATGTATAGCTACTATCCTGATTTAGCATAATACTTTCATTGCCGTACCAACTTTTATATTTACCTGAGGTGACTTTTTTTGAAACACCTATGTAACTTGGTTTTTCTACTTTATCCAGAGAATCTCCTTTTCTTAACGACATCATCTCATATTCTCTTTGAACATTATCTAGGACTCCATCATATTTTAAAGTGTCATTATTCCAAAATACAGTAGAATTATTTGTCAATAGCAATTTATCTCTCAGCAATAAACATATTTTAAATCTCTTTTCACTATCAACTAATATCATTGAATCTTCTTTAATATTGTATTTCCCTCGCGAAATTTGAAAATCAAACACAATGTCATGAGTACCATTCCAAGTACATTCAAGTATATATGCATTATTATTAAAGGTATGTAGCATCCAACAATAATTCCCTTTGTTCATTGAATAGCATAACACATCGTCATTTTTTTGAGAAAATGAATTAATTGATATGCACATAATTATAATTAATAATATCTTTTTCATAACTACAGAATAATAACTATATATAAGACAATCCACGTAATAAGATTATTGAAATGTATCTTACTTTCTTCTCTCGTTTTTAATATATCTTAGATTAAATTTTATTGGGACTGTGAATTTTACCTCTACAGGTTTCCCTCTTTGTAATGCAGGCTTTTCAAATCTTATTAACTTGGAGACCCTCAAAGCTTCAAAGTTTAGATCTTCACGAATACCTCTAATTACCTCATGATTCTTTGTTTCCCCTGCTGTATCTATGCAAAAAGATACATAAACAACACCTTGTTTGGAATCATTAATTGCACTTTCCGGATAAATTATTTTACTTTGGATAAAATCAATAATATCTCCATTAAATGCAGGAGTCTCGTCAAAATAGATAATCATTTTTGTTTCTGTGCTATCTACAGTTTGTCCTATAGCGAAATTTGCTAACAACAATAAAAAAGTCAATATATAAATTCTTACCATAATCTTGGAATGTTACTTTTCAGGCAATTTAAACGAAATTGTAATCACATAGCAATATCCTACCGGCTTTCCTCGGGTTTTTGCAGGCTCATCAAACTTAATAAGTTTTGCAACTCGTAAAGCTTCTTTGTCTAAATCCTCTCTGACCCCATTAATAATTCTATGATTATGAGTATAACCAGCTGTATCAATCCAAAATTTTATATTTACCCTTCCTTCTCTTCTGTCTTCTATCGCCATTTCCGGATATTTTAAATTTTCCACAACAAATTCTTGTAATCTTCCGGCGTCTGGCGAATCTGTATCAAATATCGGAATTTCTTCGGGTGTGTTTCCAACGATCATAAGAGAATCATCTTCACACTCATTACTAATTATATTTTCTTGTGCATATAGGCTATTAATGCAAAGCAAGCAAATTATTAAAAAAAATCTTACCATATTATTTAGGGTTAATAATTCGGTTCTTGGTCATTTTATTTCAACATTATTTTCTGAACTTTTCTGTTTACAATCTATCTGAACAATATTTACTTTAATTCTAATATAACCTTGTTTGTATTAAAACTTCCCGAATAAAGTTTATATCCTTCAATTTCCTTTGGTAAAGCTTTTTGTCTATTTACGAATCTGTTTTTTTTCTTATCCCAAATTGATTCCAGAAAAACATAGTCAAATAAATTACTGTTGCTTACTTGAAAAGTAAAGTTCCCGCCCAGCTCTTTGAATGCTACCAAATTGTATGTATCTGTATAGGTTTCATTTGGCTTTAAAAAGACAAAAGCATTTTTAACCGATTCTGATATTTTATTATTCTCAATTTCAGATTCTGAAAAAAATAACTTTGAATTTGTATCTTTCCCATATTGCCTAAAGTACATGTAGTAATATATATCGGCAAGTTTATCATTAATAAAATCTATTTCATACTCTTCATCGAAAGCTATAGTATCTTTCATAGCCTCCCAACCTTGACTATATAACGAAGTTTCTCCAATAAATACAGAGTAATTTTTATTTGTATAATCTCCATGGAGCATCGCTCGCCTTTTATAATTGGGGTTTAAATATTCTTCAATAGGGTATTGCAATAAAGAACCCCATGGCAACATGGGATAACTCTTTCTTTCGCTCGAAACTTTTTGGAAATAATAATTCGTGTCTGAATTATTTCTGTAAGTAATATTCAACGTGGGAATATTAATAATTGAATCTTCCTTGAAAATATCAAATCCCTTTTCCCATTTAACAGACAATTCAATACTGACACTTTGCGAAAAAGCAATTTTCCCAACAAAAAGCAACAATACAATGCCAACGAATAATAATTTTGTTCTCATACTAATTATTTACAGCAATAAATGTGGTATTGCAAATGTATGTATTTTTTTTATTAAACAAAATAATTAAAGATTAATTCTTTCGGAGTGATTAGATTTTGATGTATTTTTATTTGATATAATTCTCCTGAATCCTTGTATTATTCTCGTAAATCCTTGATTTTATCTTTTTTTATAAGGATTTATTCTTGCTAGGGTAGCTACCCTAGGTGTGTTGTGGTAGCTACCCTACGGGTGCTAGGGTACCTACCATAATTTATTAAGATGTGCATCTAAATTTTTTGGGGATTGTTTTTAGGGCGCAGGCAAACAGCGCCCGTACATTGAATTTGTATTGCAAATATACGAAAAAATATTGGTTTTTCTTCTTAGAATCTCTTCTTATAGAAGTGGCAGATTTGGTGATTTGGATGTTGCTTGAAGTAATCTTGATGATAATCTTCAGAAGCCCAAAATGTCTTTGCAGGAGTAAGCTTAGTTATTACCTTGAAGCCTTTTGAATTGAGAATATCAATAAGTTCTTGTGCTGTTTCTTTTTGTGAGTCATTCAAATAGAATATTTCTGAACGGTATTGTTCTCCAATATCCATTCCTTGACCATTCTCTTGCTCTGGGTTATGAATCTCGAAGAAGAACTTTGTAAGTTCTCTATAAGAAATTATTGAAGAGTCGAAACTAACCTTTACTGCCTCTGCATGATTTGTCATATCAGCACAAACCTCTCTATATGTTGGATGTTCTTCGTCGCCTCCAATATATCCCGATACTGCATCGATGACACCTTCTTTGTTTTGCATATAATGCTCAATGCCCCAAAAGCATCCTCCAGCATAAATTGCCTCTTGAATATTGCTCATAATTCTTATTCTCTAACCATTTCTCCAACAGGTTTTCTTAGAACCATTTCCATTTCTTTCTTTAGGACAATAGAACCTCTTTTATCGAGCTTAAAAGGTTTTAACCAACCTCCCATTGCCTTAAAAGCAGAAGGTTCTCCCTCCTTTGCAGGATAGAAATAATTTGAAAGTTCTTCTTCTGTTACCTTCTTCCCAATATAGATAGTATCTAATTGGAAGGCAGTAAGATTTCCTACAAGAGTAACAATCTTTGTTTCTTTATCTTTTTCTTTAGTTGTAGGGATTGCTTTATATTCCCATTGACCATTTGGCTTGTATGTCTTTGCGAAGAATTTTAAACGAGCATCTTCTTGCTGCTCTTCGATAGGTAGTCTAACTATAATATCAGCTAAGAAATTATCTTTTAATGCACAGTTATTATAGTCTGGTTGATGATTAGACTTCACAACAATATATCCAGCACTAATTAGGTATTGTCTATTATGAGGAATTAGACTATAGTTTCTTGTTACTTCTTCAAAAGATAATAATTCTTTGTAGACTAATGTCATATCATAATCAATAGTATCTTTAGTGTGTGTAATGCTTCCGAATGCACCTTTAGGCATCTTAAGCATAGATATCTTATCCATCACCGTTGTGTCTTGTGAAGGATAGTAGTAGTCATTGAATTTACCTAGACATTCTTCAGGATTGTCTTCTATAAGAATATATACCTTGCTTGTTAGGTCTATCCCATTAACTACCTTTTGAGAAACTGGTTTTTGGTAGAGATTAACCCATTTGAAATCGAAAGGCATCTTGTATTTTATTACACAGTCTTGTTCTCCAGAGCATGAGTTTTTGAATTTGCTTGGAGTGCGTCGAACAATATATTCTGTGTTTTCTCTTGAAGAGAAATAATTGAATACTGTAGCCGTTCTTTGTCTCGATAGGTCGGTGTTTTTTTCTGTTATTACTTCAGAATCGTCATAACCTATCATTGTGATTTTGTAGAAACGACCATTATCCTTATTGAAAACTATGCTATAGATGCTATCTAGAATATTTAATGCATCTTCTCGATAGTTTGCTGCTCCTTTATTGAAACAAATAACTGCTTCAAATTTTTCAGGGTAAATAGGAGTAGCTTTTATGTTCCTTGTTGTTCTTTGTTTTGGAACCTGAGGGAAGATAATTTGACTACATTCTGAAACATTAGTTTGAGAATATAAACTATTCACTAAAGAAAATAGGAATAAAAAAAGTAATGTTTTTTTCATATGTCTATGAATTAATTAATTCTATTATGATTTTTTCTGTATTATAACCTTCTGCCTGTGCAGTGTAGTTTTGTACTATTCTATGACGAAGTACAGATACTGCTACCGACTTCACATCTTCAATATCTGGAGAGTACTTCCCTTTTAGTGCAGCATGACATTTAGCTCCGATGATTAAATATTGAGAAGCCCGAGGACCTGCTCCCCATGAAAGATATTTATTTGCAAGTGGATGAGCCTTTGGAGTGGAAACTCTTGTTTTCTCAACTAATTTTACTGCATATTCATATACATTATCAGACACAGGTATCTTTCTTATTAGATTTTGCATAGAGATTATTTCTTCCCTATTAAATATCTCGTTTACTTTGTTTTCGATACCTGTAGTTGTTGATTTAAGAATATCTACCTCCTCTTCAAATGTAGGATAGTCTAACCAAAGCATAAACATAAATCTATCTAACTGTGCCTCTGGCAAAGGATATGTACCCTCTTGTTCAATTGGATTTTGTGTTGCTAGTACAAAGAAAGGTTCTTCAAGGAGATATGAATTTCCTGCAACAGTTACAGAATGTTCTTGCATTGCTTCAAGTAGCGCTGCCTGAGTCTTAGGTGGAGTACGGTTAATTTCGTCAGCAAGGATAATATTTGCGAAGATAGGTCCATGAATAAATTTGAATTTTCTGTTTTCGTCCAAAATCTCACTACCAATAATATCCGAAGGCATTAAATCTGGAGTGAATTGAATTCTATTATAGCTAAGTCCAAGTGCAGATGATATAGTATTTACTAATAAGGTTTTTGCAAGTCCAGGAACACCTACAAGAAGGCAATGCCCTTTTGAAAAAATTGAAATGAGTACTTGTTCAATTATCTTTTCTTGCCCGATTATAACCTTAGATATTTCCTTTTTTAAATCATTTGTCTTTTGAACAAGAATATCCAATTGCTCTACATCAGATGAGTAGTTTTGTTTTGTAGTCTCGTACATAGATTATTCAAATTTCCAGTTAATTTTGAAATCACAATCTTTATATTCTTTATCTACTCTAATATATGTTTTTGCGACTCTCTTATTAGCCCAATCCATAATAGCTTTTGACTTTGTTGATTCAAGCGCAGAGTTTAGGATTTTATCGTAGTCGTCTTTTAAATTCACTTTGTGAGCAGGTATTTTAGATTTTACTTTGATTAATCTATATGCATTTCCTGCTTCTGTTTTGAATAGTATAGGTTTTGTTATATCACCTTGGTTTAGTTTATCAAGATCAATTTTATCAAGGTTTTCCATTGCCTCATTAATATTCTCTTTTGCAAAAGAAGAATTTGCTGTATAAGGATTTATTATCGCTCCTCCAGTAAGTTTTGATGCATCATCAGAAAATGTTTTTATTGCATCTTCAAAACTAATTTTATTTTCTTTTATCAGATTACTAATGCTATCAAGTGTAGTCTTAGCCTTGTAAAGTTCAATATCAGAAACCTTTGGTTGTATTAATATATGGCGACAGTTTACTTGGTCTCCTCTTCTTTCAATCAATTGAATAATATGAAAACCATATTTTGTTTCAATTACTGGAGAAATCTCACCTGGTTGAAGAGTGAAGGCTGTTGCTTCAAATTCAGATACCATGTCACCACGAGAGAAGAAACCTAACTCTCCACCTTTTCTTGCAGAACCAGGGTCTTGAGAATATAGAGTTGCTAGAGTGGAGAATTTATCTCCTTTAAGTATTCTACTTCTATAACCGTTTAGTTTATCTTTAATAATAAGTTTTTCTTCATCAGAAATCTTAGGGATTTTTACTATTTGAATAAATGAGAATTCTTCTTCAACAGTAGGAATACTATCTTTTGGTATTGCATTATAAAAGTCACTAACTTCCTTTGGAGTAATTTTAATATTTCCAGTTAATTTACCTTCAATATCTGAAATCATTAGATTTTCTTTAACAATATCTCTGTAATAATCTTTTACCTCACTAATACTACGATTCATTTGTTTTTCAAGATTTTCTTTTGAACCATATCCACGAATCATATATTTAATCCGATTGTCTAACTCTCGTGAGATTTGTTCTTCTGAAATAACAACCGAGTCAATATTAGCTTGATGAAGCATTAGTTTGTTTATTAACATTCCTTCTAATAACTCACATTTTGCATTATATGGGTTATCAATTATGCCCAGTTTTGATTTTGTTTGAAGAAATCCTGTTTCAAGTTCAGATTGTTTGATCATATTTTTACCAACAACAGCTATTACTTTGTCAATAACATTTGTTTGTGCAAAGCTGTTTATGTTCAAACATATACAGAAGATACTAAGTACAATTACTTTTAATAGTTTCATATTATTAATTTATTTGGAGAAAATTTCAACCTCTTTTTTATCGTAGGCTTCTTTTAATAACTCCTTTTTCATTTTATTTATTATTTCAATCTTTCTTTTATTTAAAATTAATCCACGAATTGTCTGTTTTTCAAAGCTAATGGGAGAGGTGGAATTACTTACTTTATACTCTAAGATTTTCACTAAGAAAGTGAAATTATTGTCACTAACGTTAATAATCTTATTTGTTTTGAGGAATAGTTCTTTATCAATAGGATTAATTGGAATCTCTTTTATTATATCATTAAAGATTATCCAAACATTTGGATCAAGGAAAGAATTTATTGAAGATTTCTTTGAAATATTATCTAATTGCAATAAATCTTTCTCAGAGATAGTCTCTTTGGAGAATATATTTTTTATTTGATTTATGGCTCCTGACTTTTTATCCAGCTTAATGTATAGGAGCTTTACAATATTATCCCTGAGTATGAAATTATCTAGATTTTCATTATAGTATTTCTCAATTTCTTGTTGAGAAACATTAGTATCTATTAATTGATTTACAATTTTTGCCTCGTAGGAGTTTAGAATTAAAGAGTTTTTATAATCTTCTAATTGTCTTGTAAAATCATCATCAATATTCTTCTTCGCCTTATTTAGTATTATTTGACTTTCAACCCATTGTTTAATATAGTTCTGTACAAATGACAAACTATCTGATGATGAAAGACCCTCAGGAACTAATCCTTCAATATCCTTTTCATATAGATAGTTATCATATACCTTAGCCAAAGGGCTGCCCTCTTCTTTTGAACAAGAGAACAACCCTATAACTAAAACCAAAACTATAATCTTAAATTTATTTGATTGAATTGAAAACATCATCATAAACTTTATAAGAATATTTACTCCTTAGATTTTTTATCCATTCTTGTTCTAAATATTCTTGGTAATCAGAAGTAACAATTCCTTTTGCTTCATCAAGTGTTTTGACTTCTGGGTTAATAAGCTTATGTACAATTACAATACTTTTCTTTTTGCCATCTTCAATAACTGGGCTAATTCCTAGCTCCCAATTAGTCTTATCTACAATCTTGTTATCTCCCTTTTCAAATTTACCCCATTTAAAATCAAAATATTGAGAAGGATTATCTTTTATCTTTAATTTCTTAGTAAGCTCTAAGGAAATTGCCTCGTTTGTTTTCTCCTTTTTAATCCCCTTATGAATTATCTTGTTTGCTGCCTTCATATCTACGTCCTTGTAGAAAGTAAAAATTGTAGCATCGACACGATTTTTCCATAGATAGTTTTGTTTTCTCTTATTGTGGAATGATTCAATTCCAAGGGAATCAACTAAAGATTTATTCCAAACAAATTTGTCAGTAATAGAGAAAATAAGTATTCCATCTCTAAACTCATCAACTGTAGCTTTTAGATCAGGATGTTTTCCTTCAAGTTTAGAATCTGCATACTTAATAACATTTTCAGAAACAAAAGATTGATATAATTTATCTATGAAAGAAGGTATATATTCAGGAGTTTGAGTCTTTTGTTTTTCTTGAATGTATTTTGCAAAATCTTGTTGTTTATATGCAAGCTCACCAATTGTAAATAGAGTATCGTTTTGAGTGAAGTTGGTAGGAATAATCCATTTACTAAAGAAAACTGAATCAGTTACTATTTGATTAAACACATTTATTTTATTTGCAAATTCTTTAAAGTTGTATTCTTTCTTAGATTTATTTGCGAATTCTTCAATAGATCTAAAACTTCTTACGTCCTTAGATATTCTTTGCTCAATGGTTTGGCGTTGTTCTTCTAAACTTTGAATAGGATTAAGAGTTTTTGGGACAATAATATGCCATCCAAATCTTGTTTCAAAAGGTTCAGAAAAAGTATTAATTGAGGTTGACTTTAGATGAAGTACATATTCAACAGGTAGGGTAGTAACTCTTTGAGATAATAATAAACCTTTTTTCTGAGCAGAATATTTATCATCAGAATAAATGCCTACAACAGAATCAAAAGAAATATTATTCTGAAGCATTTTATATGCCTCATCAATCAATCTCTTACATTCTTCCTTTGAGTCATGGTTGTCAAAGTTTACCCATATATGAGCTATGTCTGCTGTTGAGAAGAAAGCAGGCATTCTATCAGTTAACTTAATAATATGATAACCTCTTGATGTTCTTATAGGCAAAGATATATCTCCAATTTTCATTGAATAACAAGCACTTTCAAAAGGATAAATCATACTAAATGAGGTGAAGTAACCTAAATCTCCCTTATTACCCTTATAATTACTCTTTTTGCCATCTTGACCCGATGATTGATCTTTGGCAGATGGGTCTTCTGAAAGCTCAATTGCAAGTTTAGAAAAATCTTCTCCTTTTAGAATTCTCTTTCTAATTTCAAGAGCTCTATTGTAAGAACTTAAAGTATCAGCAGGCGTTGCATTGGCAGGAATGCCAATTAAGATATGTGACGCCCTGACAATTTCTTTTGTCCTCTCATAAGCTTCTTCAACTAGTGCATCAGTAACATTTCTGTCATTGATGTATGGTTCAACTAATTGATCTCTGTAAGTTTTTACTTCAGAAATATAATTTGGATCTTTATCCATTTCTAATATTCTAGCCTCTTTGAGTTTAAGCTTATAATTGATGAAAAGTTCTAAATAATCTTGTAAATCCTTTTTATCTATTGTTTTATTTGGATTTGGATTGTTTTTCTGATAAAGTTCTACAAAAGTTTTCTTTGTAATTTTTTCTCCTTCAATATCTAACACAACATCGTTATCACTTTGTGCGAATGTTAATGTGCTAATAAAAATAAATAAGAATAAGCTGATTATTTTTTTCATAGTTATCTTGAATAATTTGGTGCCTCACGTGTAATTGTAATATCATGTGGATGACTTTCTGCATATCCAGCAGCAGTAATCTTTATAAATTTAGCTTTTTGAAGAGTATCAATATCAATAGAACCAGTATAACCCATTCCTGCCTTAAGTCCACCAACTAGTTGGTAGATTACCTCAGTAACAGTTCCCTTATATGGCACACGACCAACAATACCCTCTGGTACAAGTTTCTTAATATCATCTTCCATATCTTGGAAATAACGATCCTTGGAACCTTGCTCCATTGCATCAAGAGAGCCCATACCTCTATATGATTTAAACTTTCTTCCTTCAAATATTATCGTTTCGCCAGGAGATTCTTCAACTCCTGCAAGTAACGAACCTGCCATAATAGAAGAAGCACCTGCAGCAAGTGCCTTTACAATATCTCCAGAATATCTAATACCTCCATCAGCAATTATTGGAATATTTCGTCCTTTTAATGCCTTAGCGACATCATAAACTGCAGAAAGCTGAGGAACCCCAATACCTGCAACAACGCGAGTTGTACATATAGAGCCAGGTCCAATACCTACTTTTACTGCATCTACACCAGCTTCTGCTAAGGCTATAGCCGCTTCTGCTGTTGCTATATTACCGCAAACAATATCGATATTAGTATATTTAGCTTTTACTTTTGTAACTACATCAATTACATTCTTACTGTGACCATGTGCAGTATCAATAACAATAGCATCTGCACCAGCAGCTATCACAGCATCTATTCTTTCATACATATTTGGAGTAATACCAATTCCTGCAGCAACTCTCAATCTTCCCATCTTATCCTTGCAAGCATTTGGTCTTTCCTTAAGCTTAATAATATCTCTATATGTGATTAAACCAACAAGTTTACCATCAGGGGTAACAACAGGAAGTTTTTCAATCCTATATTGTTGAAGAATATCTGCCGCTTGTTCAAAATTTGTGAACTCGGGAGCAGAAACAACATCCTTGGTCATTACATCTACTATAGGACGATTAATATCTCGTTCAAAACGAAGGTCTCTATTGGTAACAATGCCGCATAATTTATTGTTTTCGTCAACAACTGGGATTCCTCCAATAGAATACTCCTTCATAAGAAGCAAAGCGTCCCTAACTAAATTCCCCTTTTGGATAGTGATAGGATTTATTATCATCCCATTCTCTGCACGTTTAACCTTCAAAACCTCAGCAGCTTGTTTCTCTATAGACATGTTTTTGTGTAAAACGCCTATACCACCTTCCTGAGCCATAGCAATTGCTAATTTAGCTTCAGTTACAGTGTCCATTGCTGCGGAAACAATAGGAATGTTAATAGGAATGTTGCGGCTGAAATATGAATTGATTCTTACATCTCTCGGGATTATCTCCGAGTAGGCAGGAACTAACAATACATCATCATATGTTAGACCTTCACCAACGAACTTTTCTGAATTTGAAAACATCTTACTTATGTATATATTTTCATGCAAAGATACAATTATTATACATAAAAATAATACAGTATAAAAAAAATATTAATTTATCAACAATTACACTTCAAAGTAGGTTCTCTTGAATTATTGACAAAAACCTGATTTTTTATTTCCTTTCTCCAAATTTTTCTCTGAGATAATCCAATTTTTCTCTGAGAAAAATTCAAAGAGAAGGGATAAAAATCCATAGAAAAATCCTTAATTATTCCAAATTGACAAAATGTATATATATTATATATATATAATAATTTTGGAACAACATTTTTTGACACTCAAACCCTAAAAGTAGAACATGGATTATTTCCTTCTATTTCATCATTAGTAAATAGTAAAATTTCAATTTTTAATTATATAAGAACACCCCAAAATCTTTTGTGGATTTTGGGGCTGTCCTTATATTTAATAATTAATTTGTACATTTGCATTCTTAATTATGAGTTAATTGATATTACAAATGAATATTATGGGTAAGTATAAATTTCAGGTTTTATTTTTATTATTTTGTACATGTTTTTCAGGAATTAATGCCCAAATAATTTTTGGAGATGGGGAGAGTTTCTCAAAATTCAATATAAAAGAATCATTGGTTGATTTTAGTTTTTCTCAAGAATTTAATAGTTTAAAATTAGATAGAGTTGAGCTAGAGCAAGGGAGTTTTTTCTCGTTGAATATGGGAGAAGAATTTGGATTATCAAACAAGATAGGATGCCCTCAGTTGCCAGTGTATTATAAATTAATAGAGGTCCCTTTTGGCGCAGAAGTTGAGGTTGAGTTATCGAAAATTGTAATTGATGAATACGCATTAAATGAATATGGTTCACTTAAGCTTATACCATTACAAAAATCTTTATCTAAGTCGGAGGATAGACTGCCATTTGAGATAAACAAAGATGTATATAATTCAAATAAGTTTTTTGGTTACGACCTTGTAAGCGTTGAGATAATAGGTCAAATGGGTTCTACGAGAATTGCTCGATTGGCAATATCTCCTATTAAGTATAATCCAATTACTAACCAGATTGAGTTTGTCAAAAGTTTTGATGCAGTGATAAGATTTACTAATGCAGATTATTCTTCAACAATTATATCGAAAGAAAAATATAATAATCAAACTTCCGAAATGGTAAAAAATGCTGTATTAAATGGCAATAATTTATCATCACAAGCAAATCAATCATCATTATTAAGACCATTAAAAATGGTTATTGTATCTGATTCTATATTTGCAAATGTGCTAAAACCTTTTATTAAGTGGAAAAAAGAAAAGGGGATAGAAGTAATAGAAGTTTATAAAGGTCAACCAAATGTAGGAAGTACTACTTCCAGTATTAAGGGATATTTGAAATCATTATGGATAAACTCATCTACTCAAAATCCAGCTCCTGACTATTTATTAATTTGTGGAGATATACAACAAATACCAACGTTTAATGGGATTGACAATCCTGCAAATCCAACGGATTTATATTACGCTGAATATACCGATGATTATTTACCTGAATTGTTTTATGGAAGATTTTCTGCTCAGACAATAGATCAAATGCAGTCAATAATCAATAAGACTATTAAATACGAAAAATATGACCTTGTTGATAAATCTTATCTGAACAAAACCCTTTTAGTTGCAGGGAAAGAAACTAATCCACCTGCTCCAACATGTGTTAATGGACAAATGAATTATCTGAAAAATAAGTATCTATCTGTTAATCCTCTTGTTGATACTTTGGTATATTACAATCCTTCCTCAGGTAATTATTCCACTCAAATTAAGGATAGTATAACTAAAAATGGGTATAGTTTAATTAATTATTCTGCACATTGCGATCAAACGGGATGGTCAATACCTTCATACAATGTAACTAGTGTAAACAATAATGTAAATAATATTGGCAAGTATAGCTTTTATATTAATAATTGCTGCTTGTCAAGTAAATATAATGAGTCGGAATGTTTCGCAGAGGCTTTATTGAGGGCTAATGATAAGGGTGCAATTGGAGTAATTGGAGGCAGTAACTATACCTATTGGTTCGAGGACTTTTATTGGGCTGTTGGGGCGAAGACTCCATCACTCAATGCTAATTATAATTCTTCAAAACTTGGAGCATATGATCGTTGGTTTCATACAAAAAATGAGTCAGCAAATGATTGGAGAATAACTCAAGGGCAAATAGTGCAAGGGGGTAATTTGTCAGTTACTCAAATGAATTCAAATTATTCAAATTATTATTGGGAGATATATAATCTTATGGGGGATCCATCTCTTTCTCCCTATGTTGGAATCCCTATTACTATGCAAAACAATATTCCAGAGTCAATACCAATAGGATCTACAAATTTGTCATTTCAAGTTTCTCCAAATGCCTTAGTAGCCATTACGGAAAATGGGAATATACTTGGAGTCTCTCAAGGAAATTCAAATGGGATTGTTAATATTGATTTTCAAACTCCAATAATAGATTCTGGATATATAAAGGTCGTTATTACAAATCAGTTCTCTAAACCTATTATTGATTCAATTTATTTATTTGCACCTAATTATCCTGAGATTAATTTCTCCTCAATAAAATTTACTGATAATAATGGTCAAGAAGTATTGGAACTAAAAAATGATAAAGAATATTATGTGAGTTTTGATGTATCAAACCTTGGATCTCATTTATTAGATAGTGTTGTCATAATGTCGAAGAGTACAGAGAGTTTAAATGTAATAGATTCATCATATTATATTGGTTTAATTGGCTCTAAATCAAATGTTACTCTAACAAATGCTCTTAAATTTAAGATAAGAGACGGAGTTAAAGATAGGACTATAATTGACTTTAATATTATAATAAATGGAGAGAACAATTATAGTAGAATAAGAAAATACTTATTGGAGTCTTTTAGTCCAAGTATTGAGATTAAAAAATTATCAATTCTTCCTTCAAACGATGGATATTCAGCAGGAGATACAATACAAATTAGTTTTGAAATACAGAATAAAGGAAGAAATGTTTCTTCTATGGTGTATGTAAAGTTAGATTCTCTATCTAGTTTTGTTTCAAATATTGGAGATAGTATAAAAATACTGAATCCAATTAATCCAAATTCTAGCGATAATGTCGTTTTCAATCTTGTTATCAATCCTATAATGGCTCCTCAAGAATTATTGAATTTAAGAATTGGAGCAATTGCAGGATTATATTATGATGCTAAGAAGTATTCAAATATTGTTTTGGGAGGAAATATCGAAACATTTGAAACAAACGATTTCAATTTTGTACCATGGCAAAACGATATAAATAGACCTTGGATTATAGATTCAAATACCACCAATGTGTTTGAAGGAAACTATTCAGCTAGATCATCACAGATCTCAAATAATCAAAAAACAACATTGAAAATCAACTCTTCATCTATTGGAGATGATAGCATATCATTTTATATCAGGTATTCTACCGAAGCTGATTATGATATTGTAAGCTTTTATATCGATGAGGGTTTAGTTGCTCAGTACTCAGGATCGATTAATTGGACAAAGATGTCTTATCCTGTAGGTAGGGGTAATCATGAATTTAAATGGGAGTATGAAAAGGATAATTCTTCGTCAAGTGGATATGATGCTGTTTGGATAGATAATATTACTTTCCCATTAATTGGGAATGTTACATCGGTAAATAGTATTACTAATAAGAATGATAATATTATTATTTACCCTAATCCAGCAAATGATGAGATAAATATAAAATATATCAAAGAAGGATGTTCTATAAAAATAATAAATTCTATTGGAAGGTTATTCTTTAGCAAAGATAAAATATCTTCAGAAGAACTATTGATAAATATTTCAAAACTCCCTTCAGGTCTGTACTATGTTTGTACTCAAGATGGATTTGATATCTCAACAAAAAAGTTAATTATTGCAAGATAAGTTAGATGCTACAGGATACATTAAAGATAAATCCAGATACTGTTTATAAACAAAGTACGTACTTTATGCTCTCGGAAAGGGCTAATTCTAATGACGATACTTTAAATATTAGTTTTGGAGATTATATTGTAAATACTCTTAATACAAATCTTCCCCCGTTGAAGGAAAGACCCACACTATTTAAAACTAAGACTTTCTTTGTTTCAAAATCAATGAATGAGCCCTCATTACAAAAAACAAATAGTGATAGTTGGATATTTGGAACATTGATATTGATAGCTGTTATATACCTATTATTTGCTAAATCTTATCCAAACAAACTTAACCAAATTATTAAGGGATGTTTCTCATTAAAGATTCTAAATACTGTTGTAAAAGAAGGTAACTTCATTAGTGATATTATTTTCTATCTTTTTTTATTTATTTTTATCCCATCATTTTCTTTATTGTGTTTTGCTCTAATAAAAGAAAATGGCATAATTCAATATATCCCAATATCATCAGAAATAGTAATATTTTTAGCAATATGTGTGCTTAGTTTATTGGTTATTTTCTTGAAAAACATTTTGATATATTTCTTTGGATTGATATTTAGAAATAAGAATGTGATAAATCAATATTTGACAAATCAGACGATATTCTATGTTTTTGAAGGACTAATATTGTTGCCATCTTTGTTTTTTTACTTTTTTTTACCAAAATATTTATCAGAAATAATAATTATAAGTATATTAATAATTATAGCCATCTTATTTGTTATCAGACTATTTAGAGGATTTTACATTTCTCTAAAGGCCACGAAATTTTCGAAAGTGTATTTATTTTTATACCTTTGCATCGTCGAAATTTTACCTTTGATAATTATTTTTAAGTTATTAGTGTCTTAGTGAATTATTAGATAATCACTCTTTTTTATGGAAAAAACAACTATTAAAAATATCTTAATATCTCAACCAGCACCAGCTGATATAGATAAATCTCAATACAAAGTTTTAATAGATAAACATAATCCGAATCTAACTTTCTATAAATTTTTTGATGTTGTAGGAATAAGTAATAAAGAATATCGTGCATCTAAGGTTTCGATATTAGATCATTCAGCAGTTATTATTACCAGTAAGCTCGCTATTGATAATTATTTCCGATTAGCAAAGGAACTTCGTCTAGTTATTCCAGAATCAATGAAGTATTTTTGTATAACCGAGAGTGTAGCAAATTATTTGCAAAATTATATTCAATATCGCAAGAGAAAGATTTTTTACGGTAAGCTTCATTTTTCTGAATTGATTGATGTAATCAATAAACACAAAGAAGAAACTTTTTTATTTCCATGTGCAGAGGATACAGCGATGGATAATTTTCTGTTATTAGACAAATTAAATATCAAATATACTAAGTCAGTGATGTATCGTTCCGAGCCGAAGGACTTATCTAAGGATATTGATATTACAAAGTTTGATATGGTAGTGATGTTTAGTCCAGTTGGAGTGAAGTCTTTTATTCAAAGTTTCCCAGGATATAATCATGAGAAAATAGTTTTTGCAACCTTTGGGGCAAATACCCAGTCTGCATTAAAAGAAGCCAAAATTAAAGTCCATGTTCCTGCCCCAACAATAGCAACACCTTCAATGGTCATGGCAATTGATAAATACTTATCCTTATCCCCAAAAGATTATGAGGATCATATAAAGTTAGTTGATGAAGAGTTTAATAGAAAGACTGAAAAGAAACCATCAGCAGCTTTAAAGGTAAGTGCTAAGAAAAATACCACCACAGCGAAACCTAAGTCTAAGTAATTAAATTATAATGGCAAAGTTTACCAAACAAGAGAGGCTTTGTAGCAAAGTTGAAATAGACGAGTTGTTTTCTAAAGGCAAAAGTTTCTTGGTGTACCCATTTAGTGTAAGATATGCAATAAAAGAAAATTGCGATAATCCTCAAGTTAAAATATTGGTATCTGCTCCAAAGAAGTATAACAAATTATCGGTAAATAGAAATAGAGTTAAGAGGATAATCAGAGAAAGCTATAGAAAAAACAAAGAAACCATAATATCATTAGCAGAAGAAAGTAACCTTGATATTAGCTTATTTATATCACTAATAATAAAAGATATCCCCAGCTTCGAACTTGCCGATTCTAAGATTCAAAAAATATTATCCAAGATAATAGATATTTATTCTTCAAAAGATGAAATCAATAATTAGATTCTTAAGTAAACTTTTATATTATATCTTTATCGGTCTAATAAAGTTCTATCAAGGAGCAATTTCTCCACATACACCTTCGTCATGTAGGTATCTTCCAACTTGTTCAGAATATTCAATTCAAGCGATCAAAAAGTATGGACCAATAAAAGGAGGATGGTTAGCGTTGAAGAGAATATTAAGGTGTAATCCATGGGGAGGAAGTGGATTTGATCCAGTGCCATAAAAAAAGAGGTTTGTGATTGAAAACAAACCTCTTGGAAAATTCTAAATAATATTTTTAGAAAGGAAGATCCCCTAAACTGTCAGTATCCGAATAATCATTTATTATGCTAGATAAATTATTCTCTGAAGAGGTGCTAACAATAGGTGTTTCGTGGTTATTGCCGAAATTTCTAGTTAATATCATAAAATTCTCAGCGACAATTTCAACAGAGTGACGATTATTACCTTCCTTATCTTCCCATTTGCGGTTTCTAAGTTTTCCTTCGATATATACTTGCATCCCTTTTTTGAGGAATTTTTCAGCAACTTCAGCTAAACCTCTCCAGCAAACTATATTGTGCCATTCGGTTTGCTCCATTTTTTGTCCTTCTTTGTTCTTGTATGTCTCGGTAGTTGCTAGAGGAAATGTAGCTTTTTTTACTCCGTCAAAAACAATTGTATCTGGATCTTTACCCAAATTCCCAATTAAAATAACTCGATTTACACCTGCCATAAAAATATTTATTACGTTAAAAAATTCAATTAAAGTGCAAATATATAAAATTGTTTCTATCTAAAATTGTTTTTAACATTCAAAATTAAAACGATGATAATTAGCTAGGAAACAGTATTAGTTTGAAAGAAATAAAATATTTTTAACACATAAGTTTTAATAACCTATAAATCAAATCAATAAGCCCTAATGAACATTGCCATAGAAAAGCATTTTTTGATTGATAAAACCAAAAATAATATTAAAAGTAGTTGAAAATGAACAAATTTGTTTTTTATAAATAAATTGTTTTATATCTTTGCAAGTCAAAATGAAAAACTTTCAGACTAATTAAAAAAGAAATATATTATTATTAATCAAATTAGAATTTAGGAAAAAATGACAAAAGCTGAAATCGTTGCAGAAATTGCACAAAGAACAGGTATAGAAAAAGTAAACATTCAAGAGACTGTTGAATCTTTCATGGAAGTTTTAAAAGGCTCTTTAGCAAAAGGGGAAAATGTATACTTAAGAGGTTTTGGTAGCTTTATCATCAAAAGAAGAGCAGAAAAAACAGGTAGAAACATTTCTAAGAATACAACAATAATCATCCCTGCTCACAATATCCCTTCATTTAAGCCTTCAAAGACTTTCATGAATGAAATTAAATCAAACGTAAAATAATTAATATCGAAGATTATGCCAAGCGGAAAGAAAAGAAAAGGCCATAAAATGGCAACTCATAAGCGTAAAAAACGTCTTAGAAAGAATAGACATAAGAAAAAATAGTTTTCTTAAACTCTCCAATCATACAAAAGTATGTTATTGGGGGAATATGTTGCGAAGCATTAGAAATTTTAATGTTTCGCAATATTTTTTTAATTCACAAGATGAATAGAAACAATTATTTATTCATTTTAAAAATAAATTGTAGACTCCTATGAATAAAGATTTAATTATTGATGTAGGTACATCAGGAGTTGAAATTGCTTTACTTGAAGATAAGTACTTAGTAGAGCTTCACCAAGAAAGAAACGAAAGTTCTCATATTGTTGGAGATGTTTACTTAGGCTTAGTCAAGAAAATTATGCCAGGGCTTAATGCTGCATTCGTCGATGTAGGGAATGAGAAAGATGGATTTCTACATTATCTCGACTTAGGTCATCATTTCAATTCATTAAACAAATTTACTCGCATAGCAATGGGTGGAGACCCAAATACTGCTATGATAGAAAATATGAAGCTTGAGCCTGAATTGGAAAAAAACGGGAAGATAAATACCGTTTTAAAACAAGGGCAAGTCATTTTAGTACAAGTAACCAAGGAACCAATCTCGACTAAGGGGCCAAGAATAGGCTCAGAGATTTCATTTGCTGGACGTTTCCTTGTATTAATACCATTCTCAAACAAGGTCTCAGTCTCTACCAAAATCAAGAGTATTGAAGAAAGAAATCGTCTTAAGAGATTAATCAACAGTATTCGTCCAAACAATTTTGGAGTAATAATCAGAACTGTAGCAGAGAACAAAAATGTTGCAGAGATAGACGCTGATTTAAAAGACCTAATAGGAAAATGGGAAACCATTCGTAAAAAATTACCAAAAGCATTACCACCCACAAAATTAGTATCTGAGATAGACAAATCATCAGCCATAATACGTGATATACTAAGTGAAGAATTCACAAACGTATATGTAAATGATGCAGAACTATCAGAAGACCTAAGAAGTTACGTAAAGGCTATATATCCAGATAAAGATGATATAGTTCGTCACTACAAAATGCAAACACCAATCTTCGAACAATTTGGTGTAGCCAATCAAATAAGGAATGCATTTGGAAAAGTAGTAACAATACGTAGTGGAATCTACTTAGTTATTGAGCAAACAGAAGCCTTATGTGTTATTGATGTCAATTCAGGACACCGCTCAAAGGGTTCTCAAAACCAAGAAGAAAATGCATTGATGGTTAATCTAGAGGCAGCAGAAGAGATTGCGCGTCAAGTAAGATTAAGAGATATTGGAGGAATAATTGTAATAGATTTCATAGACTTGAATATCGTTACAAATAGAAAAATCCTTTACGATAAGATGACAGAGATAATGGAAAGAGACAATGCCAAACATACAATATTGCCTCTAAGTAAATTTGGATTGATGCAAATCACCCGCCAAAGAGTACGTCCAGTAATCGATGTAGACATATCTGAATTATGCCCAGTATGTGGAGGCACAGGAAAGATAAAATCATCGGTAATAGTTGTAGATGATATAGAGAATGATTTAAAATATTTAGTAAGAGAGCAAAACGAAAAGACATTAACCCTAATAGTTCATCCATTTATACACGCCTATCTAACCAAAGGATGGTTAAATTCAAGAGCGAGCAAATGGTCAAGACTATATAAGGTAAAAATCAAAGTTGAGCCAGGTCAAAAACTAAACATTATGGAATATCAATTCCTAAATCAAAACAACGACACAATAAAGTTATAAAGCAATTCAACGAATATACCTATAAAAAACGCAGAAGGAAAACCCTTCTGCGTTTTTCTTTTTTAAAGAATAATGCCCTTCCAAAAACGCAGAAAATAATTAATAACCATACTCCATAATCCAATTAAAAACCGTATATTTGTACTATATATCCGAAGGTGCGATTCAACGTATTTGCTCCATTCAAAAACAAAATCAAAAATTCCTTAAATAAAAATGATGTACATCTTTCATAGTAAATGATGTGCATCATTTGTATTAATTGATGTGCATCATTTGCATATTAAATCGCCGATTTAATAGTTCAAATCAGCTATTCCTAAGAACAAAATAAAGATTCAGGAGATTTATATCAAATATAAATCTAGGTTTTTTTGTTGTGCAGACTTCGTTTTGTTAAAGAAAATCACGTAACTTTGCTTGCTATTATATTTTGATTTATGAGAAAGATATTTTTATTAATAATAATTGCCACATTGGGCATTGCTTCTTGCGGGAAGAAGGATAAGGTTAAGCTAATTGACGATAAGACAGGCAAAGAAGTTACTATCAAGGTTAATAGGTTTGAAGATGTATTATTTGACCAAAGCCAGAAGGATTTAAGGTCTCATCTGCAAAAGAATTTTGAGGCATATAAACCTCTATTCAATACAAGCTTGGATAACCCTGAGTACTATGAAATGATTAGATCTTTTGCTCAAGATACAGTTATGATATCTACCTATAAACAAGTAAAACAAATATACCCAAGCCTTGATTGGGTAAGTGAAGATATAACAAGTTCATTCGCTAGACTAAAGGAGCAATATCCAAAACTTCTTATTCCAAAACTATATTCTTTAATATTAGGACCAGCCGACTTTTCCTACGCATATGGTTCGAGAGTAATCACAAGACCAGACTTTATTACCTTTGCCATAGACCTATATTCAATAAATAGCTTTAAGAATAATAAATACTACGCTCATTTCCCTAAATATATATGCAAGATGTTGGACTCAAATAATATTGTTCCAGATATTATGCTTTCGTATATAAGAAATGTTGCAACAATAGAAACCCCACTGGCAGAAGAAAAATCAAATGCAAGCCTTGTAGAGATAATGATTGAAAGAGGTAAGTTTATTTACGCAGCACAAAATATTTTACCCTCTTATGAGTTAAGAAGTATTCTGCGATATAATAAGGAAGAGATGGATTGGGCTGTTAAGAATGAATTTAAGATTTGGGCATATCTTACTCAGAACAGATTACTTTTTGAGAAAGATAGAACAAAGTATATGAACTTTATTGTAGAGGCTCCATCGACAAAGGGAATAGAAGGCTCGCCTGCAAGACTTGGAGAATATATAGGATATAAGATTGTAGAAAAATATATGGATAAGAAGGGTGTTTCTTTGAAAGAACTTTTGGAGACTACCGATGCAGAAAAGATTCTTAGAGAATCGGGATATAAACCTAAGAAATAAAAAGAATGAAATATTATTTATCCATACTCTATCGCTTTCTACTAGCCCTTGGACTATTATTATTAACACAAATAGCCTTCTATATATTTAATTCTAATCTCTTTAATGTAGATGGAGCTAGAGAGTTATTCACTATATCTATAGGAGCAATACGTTATGCAGTGGCATCAACTGTAATCTACCTATCTATTTATTTATTATTAGCACTACTGCCAATTACCCTAAGACAAAATCGCTATTATAGGAATATTACAAATTTCTTCTATATCTTGGGAACTCAATTAATGATAATAATTAATATTATCGATATAGGATATTTCAAGTTCACATATAAAAGAATTACCTACGATTTCTTTAACTACTTAGGAGTAGGAGGAGACTTCAAAGAACTTATTCCCCAATTCGCAAGAGACTATTGGCATATTGTATTAATATACTTAGCAATAAATTTTGTCTTTGGTTATCTAAATAAAAGGATAAGGAAGAAATACTCAACAGAGTATATTATTCCTAATGCTAAATGGTATATCAGAAGCTCTTCACTCTTTATTTTTCTTTCTTTATTATCGATGATAGGACTAAGAGGAGGGTTTCAACTAAGACCACTCCACCTTATCCAAGCCAACTACTATACCTCAAGTCAAAACTCTGCCCTTGTCCTAAATACTCCATTCACTCTCTATCGTACCTTTGGCAAGGAAGGAATTGACAAGAGAGTGTATTTCCAAGACCAAAAAGAGATGAATCAATACTTCACTCCAATAATCACTCCAATAGAAACAATTGATGCCGATAGTTTATTTGCATCTCCATTAAGTGTTGGGAAGACAAATGTAGTGGTTATTATTTTGGAAAGTTTCTCTTCTGAATATATGGGATATTATCATAATGAAGAGGGTGGAAAGAAGCATGTTTCTTATACTCCGTTTCTTGACTCCCTTGCAAGAAAATCAATAGTATTTGATGGATATGCTAATGGAAAACGTAGCATTGATGGAATACCTGCTGTATTATCTTCACTTCCTTTACTAATGAATGAGACCTATATCACTTCTCAGTATAATAGTAATGGCTTGTCGTCATTTGCATCTCTTTTAGAACCTTTTGGATATAAGAGTTCGTTCTTCCACGGAGGATATAATGGTTCTATGGGTTTTGATGCCTTCACAAGACATGTAGGATACAACGATTATTATGGAAGAAATGAATATGGTAACGATAAGGACTATGATGGTAATTGGGGAATATTCGATGAACCCTTCCTTCAATATATGGTTAAGCAGCTAGATAAGTATAAAGAACCTTTTAACTCTGCTGTATTTACCCTAAGCTCACATCATCCATATACAATTCCTGCTAAACATATTGGACGTTTCCCAAAAGGGACAATGATTGTTCACGAAACAGTAGGCTATGCCGATTATGCTCTAAGACGTTTCTTCGAAGAGGCATCGAAGAAGCCATGGTTTAAAAATACACTATTTATTATTACTGCCGATCATTCTGCTCAGACCTCAGAACCAGAGTTTACCTCCTTCTTAGGTTCTTTTAGAATACCAATTATATTTTATCATCCACTACTTAAGCAAGGGGTAAATACAAAACAATATATGCAACAAAGCGATATACTCCCTTCTGCCATGAGTCTGATTCATTTCCCAAAACCAGTTGTTGGCTTTGGACAGAATATCTTTTCGAACAAGGAGAAATTCTATATACTAGATATTAATGATGAGTATATCTTAAGAATTGGAGACTATGTGACGAAGTTTCGTGATGGCTTAGAACCAAAACTATACTTTTTGCCAGGAGATAGTAATACTAAGAAAGATATTTCGAGTTCTAAAAAAGATATTACCAATAAATATATATTAAAGACAAAGGCAATTATTCAAGAATATAACACTAGATTGATAGGAAATAAACTTGTGCAATAATGAAAGATAAGATTCTATTTATTATTAATCCAATTTCAGGCGTAGGCAAACAAAAGAGTGCAGAGAAAGCTATAGAAAAGGTTTTAGATAAGACGATCTTTGACTACGAGATACAATATACCGAGTATGCTCATCATGCAACGGCAATAAGTCTTCAAGCAGCATTAAAGGGGTATGATATTGTTGTGGCAGTAGGAGGAGACGGCTCAATTAACGATTGTGTGAAGGGACTTATCGGTACAAATGTTACACTTGGAATTATCCCAACAGGATCTGGAAATGGTTTGGCAAGGCATCTTAATATTCCTTTGAATATAGAATACGCAATAGAAATACTAAACCAGAGGACAAGAACTATCATTGACACAGTCAAGGTAAATAATAAGATTTATGCCTCAATTGCAGGTATAGGCTTTGATGCTTTGATTGCAAGAGAGTTTAAAAAGTCGAAGGTTAGGGGCTTTAATACTTATTTTGCTCTTGTACTCCAGCATTATGCTTTCTATGAACCAAAGGAATATACACTAGATATTGATGGGCAGAGAATAGAGACCGATGCTTTATTTATAAGTTTTGCTAATGCTAATCAGTTTGGATATAATACAGTGATTGCTCCAACAGCAAGATTAGATGATGGAATGCTTGAGGTAAGTATAGTGAAGAAAGTGCCTATAATGCTTCTTCCTTGGACAGCTCAGTTGCTATTTATGAAGAATTTCGATAAGTCAATATTTGTAACAACATATAAGGCTAAGGAAGTAAAGGTATATAATAATGATGCAAAATTAGTTAATCTTGATGGAGAGAGTGTAAAGATGGATAAGGAGCTTCATTTCTCAATAGTACCAAAATCTTTAAATGTATTAATACCAGAAAACTATGGCAAAGAAAGAAAAGAATCGTATTGGAATAGTATATTCGACCAACCCATCTTTCCAATATATATCGGACGACCAGGAGACAATTGAAAGCCTAGAGCCAAACCAACAAAATCTAAAGGTTCAGCTCGATAAGAAACAAAGAGGAGGTAAACAAGTAACACTAATCACTGGTTTTATAGGCTCAGACGAAGACCTTGAGATCTTAGGGAAGATGCTTAAGACCAAGTGTGGAGTTGGAGGCTCAGCAAAAGATGGAGAAATCCTAATCCAAGGCGACCATAGAGAAAAGGTAATAGATATCCTAACCAAAGCAGGCTATAAGGCAAAAAGAGTTGGAGGTTGATAAATTATCTTTTATCGACTCTTAATTTTAAGAAATAGAAATTGGGCTTCAATGCCCAAAAACCCTATTTTATCACTCTATAATCTGATTCTAGCGCAGTGGAATCTTATTCTATTTTTCTAGAATAAGGAGTTATTTCCCTAAAATCTTTATATCCAAGAATATAAACCTAGTATCTGTAAATTTTTATCAGATAAAAATCCAAAAAGATGAGGTTTCTTTGGAAAAAGAGGAAATAAATCTTTTAAAAATGGTCAAACCAAGAATTTTATTATAAAGAATTAACGAACCGTTACACAAACCCCAACACCTCTCTTCAAATATTCAACCCACAAACCCCATTCTCATTAATAATAATTAAGACCAAAACTTGCATAATGTTAGCAAAATACCCCAAAATAAAGGTTTTAGTTAAAATATTGCAGGTTAGGTGTTTTTTGTTTTTAGAAATTTCTTTTTATCTTTGAGAATATGTCCCAGATTATTATTCCTGTTGCTATGGAGACGTTTAGGGAGTGCTTTGTTCCGTATTGTGGTATTTCTATTACTCCGAAGGAGTTATTGATTACTTCTTGGTCTACTCCGTCTACTTCATTACCCATTACTATGGCTATCTTGTCAATCCCTTCGAGGCTAAATTCATCTAGCATTATGCTATTCTTTGTCTGCTCAATTGAGAACACCTTATAGCCACTAGCCTTTAGTTCCTCTATCGCCTCAAGTGTTGAGGGTTTATGCTGCCAAGAAACCGTTTCTGTTGCACCAAGAGCAGTCTTATGAATCTCTCTATGAGGAGGAGTGGGAGTAATACCACAAAGCAATATTTTTTCAATTCTAAAGGCATCGGAGGTTCTAAACACAGAACCTACATTATTCATGCTTCTAATATTGTCAAGAACTATTACTATAGGAAGTTTATCCGCCGCCTTAAACTCTTCGGCGGATATTCTATTTAAAGATTTTAAAAATAATTTTTCGTTTCTCATTGTATTCTAATACCTAGTTGTTGAAAACCCTTGTCGCTTTCTATGAGTGGGATAATGTATTTTACCTGTTTCTTTATCAATAAAGTGTTAGGGTCAATGCTCCATGTCTCACCAATCCTGATATGTTTTATATCCTCAGGAAGAATATCTGAGCTAACAACCTTCTTCTCCTCAACCCCTTCATCGTTTTCAATGATAATGGTATTCTTGATAATAAATAAATCGTCTATTTCCTTAGGAGCCTTAAACTTTGAACCGTCGTAACGAAGAATTGAGGCATCTCTCTTCTTAGCCTTGTCGAACATAGAAAGAGTATAAGGGTTTTGAACAGGATATTTTAGTTCTTGCAGCGAGATAACGGTATCTGGAATATTAAAATCTCCAGTATTTACAATATGTTTATTAGATTGATTATTCGAAGAGTTTGGCGTTGGCACAATATCATCTGGAAATAACCAAAATAACGGAAGGTGTAGGCTATCTGCCTTTGCTTCATTGAAGCTCTTATATCTTACCATCGTTGGGCAATAAGCCTTAATTCTCTTTTCAAGGGAAAGAGTCTTGTAGTTATAGTTTACAAACTCCTCGAATTGATAGGCAGAGATATATGGAACAAGAAACTTAAAGACAGAATCTTTGCTTAGATTATGAGAGAAATTCTTCTGTTCGAACTCTATTACACTCTTGATAACAGAGTCTATACTTATCTCCCTCTTTCTAATATCGTAAATCTTTACCTTCTTCTGCTGAACAGCCTTAAGGATAGTCTTAGCCATCTCTTCACGGTAATAACCTGTGATGTGTTCGAATTTCTTTGGGTTGAGACTATTGTAAATTTCCCATTCAGGATTAAATACTCCAACCTTATGGTATTCATACTCTATTGAATAGGTCTCGTTCTGAGCAAATGAATTAGTATTTAGGCTAAGCAAGAAAACTAATGATACAATTATATTTATTATTTTATTCTTCATATTCATTACCTCCTTCTAATATAATAAATTGGCATTAACCCCCTTAAGCTACCATCAAGTCCTTTTATCTCAACCATAGGAGAAAGGTAGTTCGCCATTTTGATAAACTGCTTAGTCTGAATATCGAAGAACCACTCATCGCCAAAGCGTAGGTTAGAAATATTATCAGAATTATAATTGCCTTTGATGATGGTATCCTTTTCGGAACTATTTCCAGCCTTATCTACATTGTCTATTGCAATCTTCATCTCAAATTGTCTACGCTTAATTATCTCTGCCTTGTTATATGCTTCGGTAGAGATTGGCTCAGCATATACTCTTATCTTGCCTTCTTCGGCTTTTTGGATATATGATTCGAAATATGGGACAGAATACTCTGCCTCTAGGTGTGAGTCCCACCAATGATAAGGCTTTGGATTATATATTGGAATTGTAAAATGTATGTTTCTAGCAATGCAAAGAGTGTCTTTTAGGGTAGGAGCACCTAAAGGATATATCCAGCCAAGCTCGAAACGAAAGAATTGTTTAGGCTTAAGTTCAGAATCGTTCTTATCAATATCTACAAGCATAATAGAATCCTTTGTGATAACAGGATTATAACCTATTACTCTCTTATTGATTAGCATTGTCTCTGGATTATATGTCCACTCTTCTTCGAAGCGTATTGCTCTAATCTCTTCCTCTAATAACTTGTTTACTCCCTTATCTGATAGGCTATCATTGAATTGTTTCTTATAGGCAGCCTTAAGGTTCTTTACAACATTATTATAGGAAATTGTATCGTGTTCGAAGTTCATAAGGCTCATCTTACCCACTCTAATATCTGCCATTATTGCGTCTATAGACTGCCACCAGAACCTTCTGTCTACAATATAATCATATACAATAGAGTCCTTTTGTTTAGTTTGTTCAATTCTAGGCTTCATAATATCCACCTCATAGACAATTTTCTTAGATAGTATCTTATCTTGAGAGAAAGCTATTGAGGGCAAAATTGCAAGAACAATAATTATGATATTTACTAAACTGAAAAAAGGACGAAGATTAATTTTCGTCCTTTTCATTATTAATGAATTATTTTTCATCCTTAGAATTTCTTATCAATATCTCGTCAATCATTCCATATTCTTTAGCCTCAGTTGCAGTAAGCCAGAAATCTCTGTCTCCGTCTTGTTCAACTTTCTCAATAGGTTGTCCCGAATGGTTAGATATTATGGTGTAAAGCTCCTTCTTTGTCTTCATTATCTCACGAGCTGCAATCTCAATATCTGATGCTTGTCCCTCAGCACCTCCTAATGGTTGGTGAATCATTACTCTTGAGTGTTGAAGAGCAGAACGTTTTCCTGCAGCTCCTGCACAAAGGAGTACAGAACCCATTGATGCTGCAAGACCAGTGCAGATAGTTGCAACATCAGGACGGATATATTGCATAGTATCATAAATTCCTAGACCTGCATGAACGTATCCTCCCGGTGAGTTAAGGTAGATTTGAATGTCTCTCTTCGAGTCTACGCTTTCAAGAAAAAGAAGTTGTGCTTGTATAATATTTGCAACATCATCGTCAATAGCAGTGCCTAAGAATATAATTCTCTCCATCATAAGACGAGAAAACACATCCATTTGAGCAACATTTAGCTGTCTTTCTTCAATGATTGTTGGATTAATATAAGCGTTCTTTTGGAAATGAGAAGTATAACGTTGGAATGTTAGACTATTAATGTTTGTATGTTTGGTAGCGTATTGCTTAAACTCTTTATTGAAATCTTTCATATTTATTTATTGTATTATTTGTTTCTAACCATTAACATCTCTGCAAATTTAATAAGATTTGCTTTGCGAAGTATATCTATTTCTATTTTTTCAAGACTTTTCATGGCATTATCATGATACTCTTGCATCTTTTCCTTAGCAATAGAACGAATATTTAAGTCCTCATATATTTTCTTTACTGCCATCTCTTTCTCCATTCTATCGAAGGAATGTGAAGAGAAATAGTTAAGAAGTTCTTCTTTTTGCGAAGGGTTTGCTCTTTCTAGTGCCTTAAGATAAAGAAAGGTCTTCTTATTGTCTGCAATATCTGTTCCCGTAACCTTGCCAAAGTCCTCGAGATTGCTCCAACAATCTAGTATATCGTCTTGTAATTGAAATGCAAGACCAATGTTTTCTCCAAAACTATAAAGATTATCAATATCTTCTTTCTTAGCCCCAGAAGATATAGCTCCCATCTTTAGGGCAGCAGCCAAGAGAACTGCAGTCTTAAGACGAATCATTTCTATATATTCTTCAATGCTTACATCTTCCCTTTTTTCGAATGCCATATCCATAGCCTGCCCCTGACAAATCTCAATCGAAGCAGTATTCAATGTATTCATAATCGAAATAACCTCCAAAGGAGAGGACATTGAGACAAACTCTTCTTCTAATATATATTTGAATGCAAGGGCAAACATAGTATCTCCTGAAAGAATTGCAGCATTTGTTCCAAATTTCTTATATACAGTTTCTTCACCTCTACGAAGAGGAGAAAGGTCCATTATATCGTCATGCAAAAGAGTGAAGTTATGCAATATCTCAACTCCATGTGCAGGATACAAAGCCTTGTCGAGGTCACCTTGAAATAAATCAGCACCCATAAGAGTAAGTAAGGGTCTGATTCTTTTTCCTCCTTGGCTCATTGCGTAGGCAATAGGCTCGTAAAGCTCATTTGGCTCTCTAAGAAAAGCACGATTAAAATACGAATCTTCTCTTAAATCAAATGAAGTATTAATCTTTTCCTGTAAAAAATCTAAGCTATGCATATTATAGATATTTAATCATTTGTTCACAAATAAACTGAGATGCCTTCGCATCACCAAATATTTTAGGATAATTCTTAGGAGGATTGGATAAGAAAGAGTTCACTTCCTGGATTATCTTATCGTAGTTTGCGTCTACTAACTTTGCAGAACCATTCTCCACAATCTCCACCCACTCTGTCTCAGGCCTTAAAATAACACAAGGTTTCTCAAGGAAATAAGCCTCCTTTTGAACACCGCCAGAGTCTGTAAGTATAAGTTTTGATGCGCTCTCGAGGTATATCATATCCAAAAACGAAACAGGGTCTATGATTTCTATGCTCTTTGAAACCATAATAGACTCATAAATATCCTTGTCTAACTGCGAAGAAAGCATCTTCTTTGTTCTTGGATGAAGTGGAAGAATGACTCTTTCAGATTGAGAAATCTTCAAGATTGCAGAGAAAATATCGTTCATTCTCTTTGCATCATCGGTGTTTGCATTACGATGAATGGTGCAAAGGATAAAGCCTTTGCCGTATTTATTATAGTATTCCGAAGTATTTTCGGTGGAATTACCAGCTATTAGACTGGAAAAATGAATAGTATTGTCATACATTATGTCACCACAATGATATACATTTGGTCTATCTATTGTTGGATTATCGCTTAATCTTAGGTCGAAGCCTTCGTTTTTAAGGTTATTTACCCCAGAAATTGTAGGGGAAAACAAGAGGGTAGAGACGTGATCTGTCATTATCCTATTTATTTCCTCAGGCATTGACTTATTAAAAGAACGAAGTCCAGCCTCAATATGAACAATTGGAACATGAATCTTTGATGCTGCAATAGCAGCAGCAAGAGTTGAGTTTGTGTCACCGTAGATTACAAGTGCATTTGGCTTCTCTTGGACTAGTATTTCCTCAATCTTCTCAATCATCTTTGCCGTTTGTGCGCCATGAGAAGCAGAGCCTACGCCTAGGTTATACTTCGGTTTTGGTATGGATAACTGCTCGAAAAACACCTCAGACATGTTGTTATCATAATGCTGACCTGTATGAACAATAATCTCTTCTATCTTATCTGAGAAGCAGTCTCTTATTGCCCTGCTTAAAGCCGAAGACTTTATGATTTGAGGTCTTGCACCTATAATAGTAATTATCTTCATTTATTATTTAATTTCTTTCATTAATTCCTTGTTAACATCAAGGATATTATATTTATCTCCCTTCTTACAGTCATTATAAACAGACTTATTGCTACAAGAACAAAAGGTTTTCTCTCCAGTCAAAGGGTCAACTGAACTACAACTTCGTTTAAATTCCCCATTCTTTTTTAGGATAATCTTTACCCCAAAGAAGACTAGGCATATCAAAAGAAGAAGAACTGTAATACCAAAAATCAAGAAAAACGTTTCCATAATGCTCTTATTACTCTTTATTTTTACTATCAATCAATATCGTAACTGGCCCATCATTAACCAAAGAGACCTTCATATCGGCTCCAAATACCCCAGTTTTAATCTCTTTTCCAAGCTCTTTCTCTAAGCAGATGACGAATTTTTCATACAAAGGTATTGAAATCTCAGGCTTAGAAGCTCGTATATAGGTAGGTCTATTGCCCTTTTTAGTGCTAGCATGAAGGGTAAACTGACTCACAAGCAGTATTTCTCCACTAATATCTTGAATGGATAGGTTCATAATTCCTTCCTTATCGTCAAAGATTCTCATCTTAACTATCTTACCACAAAGCCAGTTTATATCCTCAATATCGTCAGAATCCTCTATTCCTAAGAGTATCATCAAACCCTTATTTATTGAAGAATAGACCTTATTATCAATACTTACCGATGCACTTTCAACTCTTTGGACTACAATTCTCATCTATTTGTCCTCCCATTTCTCTATCTTGAGTTCCTCACCGTGCATAATGTTTATGTAATTAGTATATCTTTCAATACTAATCTCTCCATCTTCAACCGCTTTTATGATGGCACAGTGCGGCTCATGTTCGTGAGTGCAGTTATAAAACTTGCAATCCTTAAGTCTAGACTTCATTTCTGGATAGTAAAGACCAACCTCTTCTCTCTTGAAATCGAACATACCAAACTCCTTAATCCCAGGAGTATCTATTATATCTCCCCCGAAATCAAGTGCAAACATCTCGGCAAATGTAGTTGTATGCATGCCTTTATAGTGCACAGATGAGATAATTCCAGTCTTAAGATCTAGGTTTGAGTCAATGGCATTAATAAGTGCAGACTTCCCAACCCCACTATGACCAGACAAAAGAGTAGTCTTATCCTTCATCATCTGGCGAAGCAGCTCTAAATTATCTCCTCTTTTTGCCGAAACTTCTACGCAATTATACCCAACTTTCGTGTAAATACCCATCATATTATCGGCATATTCCCTAAGAGATTCGTCGTAAAGGTCTATCTTATTGAAGATAATTGTGGTTGGAATCTGGTGAGCCTCTGTAGTAACAAGGAAGCGATCGATAAAACCAGTCGAAGTTCTTGGGAATACAATAGTTGCTATTAGGAATGCTTGATCGACGTTTGCGGCTATAATTTGTGAGCGTTTCGATAGGTTAGTAGCCCTTCTTACAAGGCAATTTCTCCTGTCATAAATCTTGGTAATGATACCTTCGGATGTAGGAGTAGGCATATCGAAACCAACAATATCGCCAACGGCAATAGGATTCGTGGATTTTATGCCCTTCATTCTGAAGTTCCCACGGATGCAACACTCATAAAATGAATTATCTTTCGTTCTAACGGTGTAGTGACTTCCTGTTGTTCTGATTACAATACCTTCGCTCATATTAGATGCAAAAGTACTAATTATTAGTGATATTTTTGGTTATTTACTAAGTAAAACAGCCTAATTTAGAACATATTGTTTTTTCTTGTATCTTTGCATGTTAATAATTACACACAAAAAGAGAGATAAACCCTAGATGAAGAACATAAGAAATTTCTGCATTATAGCACATATTGACCATGGGAAGAGCACATTAGCGGATAGATTACTTGAGTTTACAAAGACAATTTCTTCGAGAGATATGTCGGCACAAGTCTTAGACGATATGGATTTAGAAAAGGAGAGAGGTATAACAATAAAGTCTCACGCCATCCAGATGGAGTATTTGTATAAGGGAGAGAAGTTTATTCTTAACCTAATCGACACTCCGGGACACGTAGACTTTAGTTATGAGGTCTCAAGATCGATAGCTGCATGTGAAGGAGCTCTCTTAATTGTAGACGCAACCCAAGGAATTCAAGCTCAAACCATTTCGAATCTATATCAGGCTCTTGACCATGACCTAGAGATTATCCCGATTTTAAATAAGATGGACCTTCAAAACGCAATGCCAGAAGAGGTAAGTGATCAGATAATTGAGCTTATTGGATGTTCACAAGAAGACATTATACCTGCATCTGGGAAGACAGGACTAGGCGTAGAAGCCATTTTGGAAGCCATAATAGAAAGGATTGAAGCCCCAAAAGGAGACGTTAACGCCCCACTTCAAGCCCTAATCTTCGACTCAGTATTTAATAATTTCAGAGGAATTATCTCATATTTTCGTATTATTAATGGCACATTGAAGAAGGGAGACAGGATAAAGTTTGTCAATACAGGCAAAGATTACAACGCAGATGAGGTTGGTGTGCTTAAACTTAAGCCAGAACCAAGACCAATTCTGAGCGCTGGAGATGTTGGATACCTTATCACAGGTATTAAAACCGCCAAGGAGGTGAACGTAGGCGACACAATTACACTCTTAGACAACCCTTGTGAGAAGGCAATAGCAGGATTTGAAGCCGTAAAACCAATGGTATTCGCAGGTATATATCCCGTTGACGCAGACGATTACGAAGAGTTAAGGTTCTCAATCGAGAAGTTACAGCTCAATGATGCCAGTTTGACCTTTGAACCTGAGAGTTCATTGGCCCTAGGCTTTGGTTTTAGATGTGGATTCTTAGGATTATTACATATGGAGATAATACAAGAGCGTCTTACAAGAGAGTTTAATATAGACGTAATCACCACAGTTCCGAACGTAAACTACAAGGTTCACACCAATAAAGGAGAGATATTAGACGTATATAACCCATCTGGATTGCCAGAACCTAACTATATTGACTTTATAGAAGAGCCATATATAGTTGCATCCATCATCACCAAGGCTGAATACATAGGATCTATACTCACATTATGCATAGAGAAAAGAGGAATACTAAAGAATCAGACCTATTTAACCTGCGATAGAGCAGAGATAGTCTTCGAGATGCCACTTGGAGAAATCGTTTTTGACTTCTACGATAAGCTTAAATCAATATCAAAAGGTTACGCTTCGTTTGACTATCACCCACTTGACTTTAAACCATCGAAGCTTGTTAGACTCGAAATTCTTCTTAATGGAGATCCAGTTGACGCACTTTCTGCATTAACACATACCGATAATGCGTACCCACTTGGCAGAAAGATGTGTGAAAAGCTTAAAGAGCTAATCCCAAGACAGCAGTTCGACATAGCAATTCAGGCAGCAATTGGGTCGAAAATCATAGCAAGAGAAACCGTAAAAGCCGTTCGTAAGGACGTAACAGCAAAGTGTTACGGTGGAGATATCTCAAGAAAGCGTAAGCTTCTGGAGAAACAAAAGGAAGGAAAGAAGAGAATGAGACAGGTAGGTAACGTCGAGGTGCCTCAGAGCGCCTTCTTAGCAGTTTTGAAACTTGATTAATACATATAAAATATGACAATAACATTATTTATTATCCTCGCCCTTACCTTTATAGGTGCAGTAGTAGCGATAGGATACTTCAATATCAAGAGCCTAAAAAGCTATATTGAGAACGAACAAAAGATAATATTGCTAGAGCTAAAGAAGGTTCAGGAGAAGGAAACACGCACCCTTATCACACCAATACAGCTTCAGGCTTATGAAAGATTGATACTTTTCCTAGAAAGAATCGACCCAAATTCACTCGTATTACGCTGTTATCAACCTGGAATGAACTCAGTTTTGTTCAAGGATGTGATGATTCAGAACATAAGAAACGAGTTCGAATACAACCAATCTCAGCAACTTTACATCTCAAATGAGGCGTGGGTGAATATCAAAAACGCCAAAGAAGAGATAATAAGTCTTATCAATACCATCCATTCTTCTGCCCAAGAGGAGATAACTCCTACCGCATTTGCAGGACGATTGCTCGAACAATTGGCTGGGAAAAAGATGCCTTCAGAGCTTGCAAGCGAGTTCTTAAAGAAAGAAATACAAACAAAATTCAATTAAAAAACAAGATAATATGACTGTAAAAGACTTAGCTGAAAGACTAAATCTAAAGGTTATTTCAGGAGCACAAGGGCTTGATAGAGTTGTAGAAGGAGGATATACGTCTGACCTTTTGAGCGATGTTATGGGCAATAGTGAGATGAATCAATGCTGGATCACGCTTCAAACGCATAAGAATATCATGGCTATCGCATCATTAAAAGAGATAGCTTGTATCGTATTAGTAAAGAATCTTGAGCCAAACCCTGAGACTCTAGAACAAAGTAACGAAGAAGGCATCCCAATTCTGAGCTCTTCTAAGGAGAGTTTCGAGACAACAGGAGAGATATACGCCCTTTTGAAATAGTATGAACAAAGGAAGATGAGGTCTTTTAAGGCTGATTTACATATCCATAGCGTCCTTTCGCCATGTGGAGACTTAGAGATGAGCCCATCAAACATCGTTTCTAAGGCTAAAGAACTTGGAATTGAGTGTCTGGGAATAGCCGATCACAACTGCACTTTGAACGCAAAACTCACCCAAAGACTTGGGAAAGAGAATGGAATCTTCGTCTTAATGGGAGCAGAAGTCACCACAAAAGAGGAGGCACACTGCCTTTGTTTCTTCGAAAAAGAAGAAGAGTTGGATGCATTTCAGACCTATTTAGATGAGAAACTCCCCAAGATTGAACTCGATGAAGAAAGATTTGGGTATCAATTAGTGGTCAATGAGAGGGAAGAAATCCTAGAAATGAAACAGTATCTCCTTATATCTGCACTCGACGCCGACCTTGATGAGGTCTATAATATGGTGCATTCACTTAACGGACTCTTTATTCCAGCACATATAAACAAAGGAGCTAATAGCCTAACATCTCAACTTGGGTTCGTACCACCTGATATTAAGGCAGATGGGCTTGAGATTTCTGCACATATTACAAAGCAAGCATACCTTAAAAAGAACGCATATCTTAAGAAATTCCAGTTCATTCAAAGCTCAGATGCGCACTATATCCACCTAATAGGCGAGACATTTTGCTATATAGTTGCAGAAAACGAGCTCACGTTCTCGGAGTTTCGACTAGCAATTGCAGGCAAAGAAGGACGTTATATTCAAACAATAGAATAATGAAAGACTTATCTTTACACGTGTTAGACCTCATGCAGAACTCCACAGTCGTCGGTTCTACGCTTATAACTCTTGATGTTGAGGACTCAATCAAAGAGAATATCTATCGATTTACCTTGAAAGACAATGGAAAAGGCATGGATGAGGAGTTCCTCAGCAAGGTAACTGACCCTTACACAACCTCTCGCAGCACACGAAAAGTGGGGCTTGGACTACCGCTTATCAAGCAAAATGCAGAGCAATGTCAAGGAGGTTTCGATATAAAAAGCAAGCTTGGAGTTGGAACAGAGCTGAGTTTCTGGTTCAAACACGACAATATCGACCGTCCACCTCTTGGAGATTTAGCCGGAGTTGTGGTACTTACGGCAGCGCAAAACGAAGGAATTAGGTTCATTTACACTCATAAAACCGATAAGGATACCTTTGTTTTCGACACAAAAGAAGTCGTAGAAGCACTAGGAATGGGGCTAAATGACATGGAGATAATAAAGATTTTGCGTCAGATGATTGAGGCAAATTTGTTAGAAATCGAAGCAAATCAGTAGTTAAGAGTGAAAAGTTATGAGTTATGAGTGAAGAGTTTAAGGTTTAAGGGTGAAGTTTTAATGAGTTGGGAATAAGGTTTGTAGAATTAAAAAGTTGAAAATAAAAATTTAAAAACAAAATAATATGAGTTTAGAAACGAAGATAAACCAAGACATTAAGGCAGCAATGCTAGCCAAAGAGAAAGAAAAACTAGAAGCATTAAGGGCAGTTAAGGCTGCAATTCTTTTGATAAAGACATCGAAATCTGGCTCAGACGAGGTCTCAGAAGCAGAAGAAATCGCTACACTTTCGAGACTTGTTAAGCAAAGAAAGGAAGCCGCAACGATGTATAAGGAACAAAATCGACAAGAATTATTTGAAGAAGAGATGTTCCAAATGGGGATAATCGAAGCCTATCTGCCGAAACAGATGTCCGAAGACGAAGTAAGAGAAGCCCTAAAAGCAATCATTTCGGATGTAAATGCTTCGTCTGCAAAGGATATGGGCAAGGTAATGGGAGTAGCACAAAAGCAATTTGCAGGTGCAGCAGACAACAAAATCGTATCGCAAATCGTCAAAGAGCTACTATCATAGTGAAGAGTTAAAAGTGAAAAGTGAAGAGCTTTTGGAGTTAAAAGTGAAGAGTTAAAAGTGAAAAGTTAAGGTTTTCCACTTTTCACTCTTCACTTTTATCTTTTCACTCCCCAGACTTTTAACTGTTAAAATGAGGGAGTTGAATTCTTAAAAAGAGACTATAATTAACAAATAGCTTCTTCTTGAGGATTCAACTCCTTTTCTTAATATCTCAAATAAGCCGTTTTAAGACACTATCTCTTCGTCTCTGGAGTACAACACTTTACCTTTGTGCACCAACTCTTTATGTTTATACCCAAAAAGCGCCATCTTTTGACTCAAAGACGCCATCTTTAGGGTACAAAAGCGCCATGTTTAGGGTGTAAACATGGCGCTTTTGAGGTGTAAATATGAAGAGTTTTAGGTCAAAACATGGCACTTTAGCCCAAGATTGTCTTGAAAATGATATGGAGATCCTTTAGAAAGCTACGCTCATTAAGGTATTTTAGGCTCATGTTAATCTTGTCTGGCATAATGACTTTGACGTAAAACTCCTCTGGATTGTCTGCTTTTGCAAGTAAATCATTCTCGTTTTTGAAGGCGATAGACGCCATGTCTGTGATTCCAGGTCTCACTTTTAAGACCTCAAGCTGAGCTTTATTGTATAAATTAACGTATTTTCTGACCTCAGGTCTAGGACCTACGAGCGACATATCGCCTTTTAGGACATTTAATAACTGAGGAAGTTCGTCCAATTTGTAGCGTCTTAGCACGTAGCCAACGCGTGTTACACGTGGGTCTCTGCCATCTTTACCTATTGAAAGCAAGCCTTTTTGGTCTGAACCTAAGGCCATGGAGCGGAATTTCAAGACTTTAAAGTCCTTATTTCCTCGTCCTACCCTCGTCTGAGCATAGAATACCCCTCCTTTTGAGCTTAATCCTACCCAAAATGCGAGGATTATCAACAGCGGAGATAGGACAATGAGTCCTAGTAATGAGGAAATTATATCGAAAATCCTTTTCATTTGCTATTTTAATGTGATGGAATAGTATCCTTCAACAAGGTTTTTGACAATGTAATCTACCTGAATATCGGTCAATTGTGGGTAGATTGGAAGTGAGATTTCCCTAGAATATGTGTCGTAAGCCATTGGATAGTCGTCGATATTGTAGCCCATTTGTTTGAAAAGGGTAAGCATTGGCATCGGGATATAGTGAACATTGGTCGCAATATCCTTGTCTGCAAGGTATTGGATAAGGCTATCACGCTGCGATTCCGTTATTGGGTTGATGCGAAGAGCAAACAAATGATACGATGTTTTGACGTTTTCTGTGTCTTGCATCGGCAGAACTGCCCAGTGATATTCTTTTAATAGAGTCGAATATCTTTCGTAAACACGCTTTCTTTCGTTTAGAAGATAATCGTATTTCCTTAGTTGTGCGAGTGCAATTGCGGCGTTTACGTCTGGCATATTTATCTTCATTCCATGCGCAATTATGTCGTATCTCCATGCTCCTGCTTGACTTTTGCTAAAGGCATCCTTCGTTTGTCCATTCAAAGAAAGAACTCTTAGCTCCTTATAAAGCTCGTCATTGTCAAATGGCTGCGGCATATTTAGACATATAGCTCCTCCTTCTGCGGATGTTAAGTTCTTGACTGCGTGTAGTGAAAGCACCGAAATGTCAGCTTGCTCAGCAATGGTTTTATCATGCAATACGGCGCCTAATGAGTGTGCAGAGTCTGCAATTAGGAGTATTCTTCCTAGCTTTTCTTGGTTCAAAGACGAAGGTTTGAACATCTCAAGAGCCTGCTTTGAGGTTATGATTTCCCTAAGTTTCTCATACTCACATGGCGTTCCACCAAGGTCAACTGGCAGAATTGCCTTCGTTTTAGGAGTGATTGCGGCTCTAACTCCTTCGCAATCAATCGTCATGTCTTTGTTTATGTCTACCATTACTGGCTTTCCTCCAGCGTCCATCACTGCCATTGCAGTTGCGCAATAGGTGTATGCAGGTACAATTACTTCGTCTCCTTCCTTCAAACCCAGCCATCTAAGCATCAATATCGCTCCAGATGTCCATGAATTCACGCAGTTTACTCTTTTGGCATGGCAGTATTTAGCCAGTCCTTCTTCGAGTGCAGCTACCTTAGGTCCCGTTGTTATCCAACCAGAGAGCAAGCTGTCGTTAACTTCCTTGATAATATCATCGTCAATAAAAGGAGGTGAGAATGGAATTTTCATACTTTTCTATATTAATTTCTATATTTTTCTATTTTTCTTCTTTCTTTTTTGAGTGTCAAAAGGTTCTTTTTTTAGTTCCGATTGCAGGGTGCAAAAATACTAATTAAAAAGAAAATAAGCTATGTTTAATGCAACTTAAACATAGCTTATCTTCGTATTTTATCTTTAATAACCAAGAAATCCTACTTAAATATTGAAAGAATCTCGATTAAATAAGCAAGAAATCGAGTATTAAATCGACATGATTTCTTTTTCTTTTACTACAAGTACTGCCTCAGCATCCTTGATATGTTTGTCTGTAAGAACGTCGATTTCTTTTTCAACTCCTTTGATTTCGTCCTCAGAAACTCCTTGATCCTTTAGCTTTTTCACCTTATCGATGACTGTACGACGCACGTTTCGAATGCTAACCTTAGCATCTTCAACCTCTGCTTTTGCTCTTTTTACAAGGTCACGACGGCGTTCTTCGGTAACAGGAGGCAAGGTTATGCGTAGTGTATCTCCTTCAAATTTAGGTGTAAAACCAAGGTTTGCAGCAAGAATTGCTTTGTCTATTGGTGACAACATCGACTTCTCCCAAGGTTGAATTAAGAGCTGTTTTGGGTCTGGAGTTGAGATGTTTGCAACCTGATCTATTGATGTTGGGTTACCATAATAGTCGACTTTAATACCTTCAAGCATAGCTGGTGATGCTTTACCTGCTTTGATTTTGTGCATAGAAACTTCTAAATGACTTACTGCACCAGTCATATGACTCTTTGCTTCTTCTAATAATTTCTTTGATAAATCTGTCATAAGGCTTTTATTTATTTATTCTTTAATATCTAAATCTTAACTGCTTTCCTTGTGTATGTCTCCGTTACACCATTCTCTGAGGTGTAAGTAAAGTTGAATGTTATCTCTTTATTAGTCAATTTAGCCGACCCTGTGATTTTAAATGACCCTTCTCGACTAAAAGTTACGCTAGTTGAAGATGTTGAACTAACCGTTCCAGTTATCTTAAATGAGGAGTTTAGACCAAATAATTCTCCACTAATAATGATTTTATTCTCATTTTCTGGGTCAATTCTTATCGTTCCAGCGGTACTTTTCTTTTGTGGATAAACAATATCTTCTGTGATTCTCCAATTACCAACCCAGTCATTTGAAGCAGATGTGTCGTCTGGTTCACATGATGAGAAAATAAATGGAGCTAAGGAAATTAGGAATAGTCCAACAAATTTAATAAATCTGATTTTCATATATTTATTGCTAAAGTAAACAATTTGAATGTGCAAATATATGAAATTAACGGCTAAACTATGCAAAAAGTACCTAAATAATAGGTTGTTTTATAATTAATAAGTAATTTTGAAGCTTGAAAACGACAAGCTAATGATAAAAAAACATATACCAAATACAATAACGTTACTTAATTTATTAAGTGGAATATTGGCTATCATTACTCTCTATTCGTCAGAGAGTTTAATTGTCCCATCAATATTAATATTAGTTGGAGCAATATTTGATTTCTTTGATGGAATGGTTGCTAGATTATTGAAAGTAAGCTCAAATATTGGAAAGGAGCTTGATTCTTTAGCGGATGTTGTAACGTTTGGAGTAGCGCCAAGCTTAATAACTGTCGAAACTATAAGGTATTCTATCCAATTTTCTCCTCTTTCTGAATTTTCTTTTTTAATTTACATTCCTTTATTAATGGCTCTTATGAGTGCATATAGATTGGCAAAGTTTAATATTGATGAGCGCCAAAGTGATAGATTTATTGGAGTACCAACTCCTGCAAATGCGTTAATTTGGTTGACAATTCCAGTCACATTCTACTTAGAAGGTCAAAATATATGTTTGTGGGGAATAAATAACGGAGAATTATACAGTTTTCTATCTAGAGTATTTATTAATCCAATAAATATTATTTTTGGATCAGTTTTGATGTCTTTTTTATTAGTGTCAGAACTTCCTCTAATTGCATTGAAATTCAAAAACTTTAAATGGAAAGACAACAAAGAAAGATTTATTTTTATAATAATCTCATTATTGCTTATTTTTGCATTTAATTTTTATGCAATACCTTTTGTAATAATTTTTTACATAATAATATCATTAATATTTAATACGCTTAAGAAATGAAATTTATCGCAGAAATCGATGTTATGCCTTTAAAGGCTTTGTTAGACCCACAAGGGAAGGCTGTTACTTCATCTATGGGAAATATAGGATTATCTCAAATAACTAATGTTAGAATAGGTAAACATATTACGTTGGAAGTGGAAGGATCAACAAAAGAAGAAGCAAGTGCTTTGATTGATAGAGCTTGTAAAGAATTGCTACATAACCCAATTATGGAAAGTTATACATTTCATTTAGTAGAAGCATAATTAACTAATGATGACTGTAAAGCCATTAGATATTGCTATTAATGATTTTGACTATAATTTACCAGAAGATAGGATAGCAAAATTTCCTTTGGAAGAAAGAGATAAAGCAAAACTTTTAGTTTTAAGAGAAGGGGCAATATCAGAGAATTTATTCTTTGAATTGCCCTCACTCTTAGATAGAGATTCTTTATTGATATATAATGATACAAAGGTTGTTCATGCCAGATTATTTTTCACGAAAGATACGGGGTCAATAATCGAAGTCTTCTGTCTTGAGCCATTTGAACCAAATGAGATACAAATAGCATTTGCTCAAAGAGGAGAAGGAAAGTGGAAATGTTTTGTAGGTAATAATAAAAAATGGAAGCAAGACAAGCTTTGCAAAACTGTTATATATAATGGAAGACCAATTACTCTTAAAGCAGAAAGAATTAAGCAAGTAGATAATGCTTGGATAATAAATTTTACTTGGGATAAAGAATATTCTTTTGCTGAAGTTTTAGGATTAATGGGAGTAATCCCTTTGCCTCCATATCTAAATAGAGAGGCGATAGACAGAGATAATGATGATTATCAAACAATATATGCAAACCAAGAAGGTTCTGTAGCTGCACCAACTGCAGGATTGCATTTCACAGAAAGAACTTTCTCTGATTTAAACTCAAAAGGAATAAAATCGTCCTTTGTAACTCTTCATGTAGGTGCAGGAACATTTAAACCAGTAACAACCGATTCAATAGCAGAGCATATTATGCATACTGAAAAGATTACTGTAAAAAAATCTGTTATTGAGGATCTGATTAATTATTTTGACAAAAAGATTATTTGTGTAGGGACAACATCTGTTCGTACAATAGAGAGTCTATACTGGCATGGAGTTAAACTTATTGAAAATAAAGATACTGAGACTGACATAGATATTTTACAATGGGAGCCATACACTAAGGAAATAAATATTTTGCCAAAATATGCTCTTGAGGCAATACTCGAAAGAATGGAAAAGGATAAAGTTGATTTGCTTTGTGGTCAAACCCAGATTATCATTGCTCCGTCGTATAAATATAGAATAGTTAAGGGAATGATTACAAATTTTCATCAACCAAAGAGTACATTACTATTATTAGTCTCAGCAATGATAGGAGATAAATGGAAGGAATGTTATAATTTTGCAAAAGAAAATGATTTTAGATTCCTATCTTTTGGAGATGCCTGTCTATTTGAACAATAAAAAAGATTAATATGAAATACAGAAGAATTCTATTAAAGTTAAGTGGAGAGTCACTTATGGGAGAACAAGATTATGGTATTTCTCCTCAGGTCTTAGAACAATATGCGCTTGAAATTAAGGCAGCTAAAGAAAAAGGTTGTGAGATAGGTATTGTGATTGGGGGGGGTAATATTTTTCGTGGACTTCAAGGTGCAGCTAAAGGAATGGATAGAGTGCAAGGTGATTATATGGGTATGCTTGCAACTGTAATAAATAGTATGGCATTACAAGCTGAACTAGAGAAACAAGGAGTTAAAACTGAGTTGCTTTCAGGCCTTGCTATCGAACCTATCTGTGCAGAACATTCTCGAAAAAGAGCAAAAGATGCAATGGAAGAAGGGAAAGTAGTGATAATTGGAGGAGGCACTGGTAATCCATATTTTACTACAGATACCGCATCGACACTTAGGGCAATAGAAATAGAGGCTGATGTTATCCTTAAAGGCACAAGGGTCGATGGAGTTTATAATGCAGATCCAGAAAAAGACTCAAATGCTACAAAATATTCAGAACTAAGTTTCGATGAGGCATTAAGTAAGAAACTAAAAATAATGGATCTAACAGCCTTTGCGCTATGCCAAGAAAACAATTTACCTATCTATGTATTTGATATGAATACAATAGGAAATCTACAGAAAGTAGTAATGGGTGATCATATTGGAACTTTGGTAAGAAATTAAACTCTTTCATATATTTTTTGACAATTTCGCCGAATTGTCTTACTTTTGCTCCCTTAATAAATATGATATTAAATCACAAACAAATAAATTAATATGAAAAAATTAAAAGGATTAGCTTCTGTATTCCTAGCTCTAATTCTAGTTGCTATGACATCAGGAGTTTTTGCATGCACGAGCTTTATTATTACAAAGGGTGCATCTAAAGATGGATCAACAATGATTACTTATGCTGCAGATTCTCACGTTTTATTCGGTTCTTTATACAATAACAAAGCTACCGATTACCCTGCTGGATCAATGTTGCAAATAATTGATTGGGACTCTGGAAAGCCCCTAATCAAGATTCCTCAAGTTGCACATACTTATACAACTATTGGAAATTCAAATGAATGGGGTTTATTTATCACAGAAACAACTTATGGAGGTCGTGATGAATTACAAGACTCAACAGGAGGAATTGATTATGGTTCTTTAATCTATGTAACTTTACAAAGAGCAAAAACCGCTCGTGAGGCTATTAAGATAATGGCAGAGTTTGTTGATACTTATGGCTATTTCTCTTCTGGAGAATCATTCTCTATCTCAGATCAAAATGAGGCCTGGATACTTGAAATGATAGGTAAGGGCAATGAGCCAATAAAGGATGCTAAAGGTAAGGTTAGTAAGGATTGGAAAAAAGGAGCAGTATGGGTAGCAATGAGAATTCCAGATGGATACATCTCAGGTCATGCGAACCATGCGCGTATTACTCAATTCCCTCAAGAAGTAAAGAAAAGTTTCAAATCGATATCTTCAAAGAACTTAAAAGAGATATTCCGTCCTGAGGTTGAAGTTGTTTATGCTTATGATGTTGTTTCATTTGCAAAGGCAAAGGGATATTATATAGGAGCAGATGCTGATTTCTCTTTCTCTGATACATACGCTCCACTTGATTTCTCTGGTGCAAGAGGTTGCGAGGCAAGAGTTTATTCTGGATTTTTGAAATGTAATCCTGAAATGAAGAAGTATGAAGCATATGCATTAGGTCACGACCTAAAAAACCGTATGCCTTTATGGATTAAACCAACTAATAAACTATCTGTTTACGATGTTATGGAATTGATGAGAGATCATTATCAAGGAACACCTATGGATATGACTCAAGATGTTGGTGGAGGTCCTTTCAATTGCCCTTACCGTTGGAGACCGATGGGATTTGAGGTAAATGGAGAAAAATATACTCACGAAAGAGCAATATCTACACAACAAACAGGATTTGCATTAGTAGGTCAATCAAGAGGATGGATGCCAGAAGGAGCAAAAGGTGTGCTTTGGTTTGGAGTAGACGATACTTATTCAACAGTTTTCGTACCTATGTATACTAATATGATTCAAGTCCCAGAATGTTTCCGTGAAGGAAATGGAGATATGGTTACCTATTCAGAAACTTCTGCTTTTTGGTTGTTTAATCAAGTAAGTAACTTTATTTACTCTCGTTATTCAGATATGATTAAAGATGTTAGAGTAAAACAATCAGACCTAGAACATCAATTTATCTCTGAAGTATCAGAATTTGACAGAAAACTTCAAATGTTAGATAAAGAAAACAAACAATCTCAAATGAGAGAAGATATGACAAAATTCTCTCTTCATAAGGCAGATCAAACTTTCCGCACTTGGAAAAAGCTTAGCCAATATTTATTAGTTAAGTATATGGATGGCAATGTAAAGAAAGAAAAAGATGGTCGTTTCTTAGAAAACGAATATCGCAAAGGACAAAATGCATTCCCTGAGCAAAGACCTTATAACCAAAAATGGTTAGAAACAATAGTTAAGGACCATGGTGATGCTATAAAAGTTCCAAAAGGAACAGCATCACATTAATAGGTTCTCGATAAATATTTATGAAAGGGGTAGGATTAATTTCCTATCCCTTTTTTGCTTTTAAATTTATTGTATAGATTTTATCTAATGATTAATAGATATTTAAACTAAAACAAATCCATGCCTTTATTGTTTATAATACAATAACTTTAAAATTATGTATTATGAATATTAAAAATTACTTAGGTTACACAACAGACGATAATAAGTTTTCGTCTGCAATTCTTTTTCTTCGCTTATTAATAGGAGGATTGATGCTAACTCATGGAGTTGGAAAAATGATGAATTTTGGAATGCTTTCCGAGGTATTTCCTGACCTATTGGGTATTGGTAGTGAGTGGAATTTGGTGCTAGTTATTTTTGCAGAAGTATTTTGCTCTATTGCATTAATATTTGGATTCTTAGTTAGATTATCAATAATTCCTCTTATTGTTACTATGGTTATTGCTGTATTTGTCGCTCATGGAAACGACCCAATTAATGTAAAAGAATTGGCAATGGTTTATTTAGGGATTTATATATTCCTAATATCAGTTGGAGCTGGTAAATATTCTTTGGATTGGTTGATATTTAAAAAGAATAGGTTTACTCCAGGATGTGCAAATATGGCATCATGGGACAGGATTCTTAGAATAGTAATCGGTTTTGTTTTTTTTAGTCTTTATTTTTCAGGAATTGTTAGTGGCTTATTTGGATCCTTCTTGGTTTTCTTGGGTTTTGTTCTAATAGGAGTATCAATATGGGGAGTTTGTCCTCCATACTTTATTCTAGGAATAAATACAAATAAAAAGAAAGATAAAAAATAGTAATAACTTGTATGGAATAATCAGAATTTTAATAGATAAAAAACTAAGAAGATTTGATTCTGAACTTACAAATCTTCGTTTCAAAGTATTTTTCGCTTAATCTAATGTATCAGATTGGGAGACTTATAGAGTTAAGAGGTATAAACTAAAAGTGAAAAGTGATTTTTATGAGAGGGGAGATAATGTTCTTCCCTCTTATTTTTTGTTTAGAGATAGTGGGCTGGGGTTTGGTTTGGGGGAGAGGGATTATTGATTGGGTGGCGTGGATTAAAGAGATAGGGTTGCTGTCTCTTAGAGGTAGTGTTAGCATAATCAAAAGAGAGTATGACTATCTCTTTAATCTATTTTGTGTGGTTTTTGAAATGAGATTCTTAAATCAGAAATTAAATTACATACATAACAACCCAGTTAAGAAAGAATTAGTAAATTTGCCGCATTAGTATAAATATAGTTCAGTAGTAGACTACTCAGGGGGAAAAGGAATACTAGATATGGAAATAATAAGATGAAACTATTTAATAAGGATAAACAACGGATTATAAATCCTAATAATATAAAAGTGAGGGATTGCAAATCCCTCACGACGGAGTCGTAAAAATTGGAATTATAAATATCAATCTACAAATGCAATTGGAAATACAACATTCATGAAATTAACAAGACAATGGCAAAAATCAAATGGATCTACAAAATGGGACGGAAGGTAATTTTATTATTATCATTTATATGTTTTTCATGCTATTCGCCTGAAAAACATAATATTGTAGGTCAAATATCTGATAAAGAGGATACAAATCAAATAGTAAAAAATAATACAGAGGAGGATAATATATGTTTTGATTCTATTTTTAAGGCAATAAATGGAGTTGATAAGTTTTGCAATCCTTTATCAAACGCAGATGTATATAAATATATTTACATTAAAAATGGTAGGTATAATTATGAATATAATGAGAAATATCGAAATGTATTTTTGAATAACGATAAAGTTAGGCAATGGTTATATGATGTTAAAGAAGATTACCTCTCATTTTATTCTATTAATGTCAATTCAAAAGAATATCTGATAATGTCATCACAGTATATAGGAGCAACAGGTCTTGCATCTAGCATATATAACTGGATAGTTGTGGATATGGATAACGATAAAGTTATTTGTGATAGGATTAAAAGTCTTTCTTATAATTATAGAAGTTTTTTTGCCAAGGAGAATTCCTTACATTTTATTGGATTTGATTTTGGTGATAATTTTTTTGAAAATAAAGACTATGAATCCCCAGATATAAAAGTATACGAATATGAGATGAAAAATGATACTTTTATTCAGCTTTATAGTTTTAATTATAAATGCTGGTAGGGGTAATGGGTAATGTATCAGATTGGGAGTTGTTCTATTAATCGTTTGAAATTCAATGATGATACAAATTAATTTTAATAGAGGTTGAATTATGTGTCAGGTAACTTATCGACTTTGTCGCTTTGCTCTGCAAAGAAATCTTAATAATAATAAGAGCGGGAGTACTTATCGACCCTGTCGCTTTGCAAAGCAAAGAAATCCCGCTCGAAACTATCTCAGAGAAAATTCAAATTATCTCAGAGAAAAATATTTATAAGGAGTATAATTTCAAATAAATAGTATAAAAATGCTTCGTTTTTTAATAATAATTCGAAGATTCTAGATATTAAAACAAAGACTTGAGAATCAAATACGAAGTATTTTTTGAATAGGGAAATATGTTGTATATTTGCCGTATAAAATCAAATATTTATGGAACATAAATACGAAAAATATTGTCATAACTGTGGAGCAGTTATAGATAAAATGGCAGAAATATGCCCTAAATGTGGGGTAAGACAACCAATAAATCAGGTTCCACCTCCAGTTGTAAGCATGAATCTAAACCCTCATTGGCTAATAACAGTTTTATTATGTGGCTTCTTGGGAGTATTTGGAGCACATAGATTCTATAATGAGCATTACGGAACAGCTGTACTCCAATTATTAACCGGTGGCGGATTAGGAATATGGTACATTATTGATTTTATAATGATAATTACAGGGAATTTTAGGGACAAAAATGGAAATTATATTAAAATGAACTAATACTCTATTGTATTAATCATATTTTAATTTCTCTAATACTTCCTTTAATGAGAGTATCTTTTTTTGATCGGTTATCGTTATTTGGTATTCAGATACTTCGGGAGTGCTCCCCATAGAAACTCTTGGATGACGGAATGTCATTTTCCCATCTTTTAAGACTTTCCCTGAGAGATGATAATGAGTTATATTGGTTTTTTCATATATGAGTTTTGCATTATCGCTACTCACTCCTGAACCAACCATTATCTCAATTCTTCCCTTGGCTTTTTCTTGAATCCTTGATAAGTTTTCAATTCCATCTACGGCTTTATTCTCGGCTCCAGAGGTTAATATTCTATCGCATCCACATTCTATAATATCCTCCAATGCTTGAAGGTAATCATTTGTCATATCAATTGCCCGGTGAAAGCATGTTTTCAGAGGTTTAGCTAATTCCACTAATTCCTTTGTCCTAATTTTGTCTACCCTTCCATCCTCTAATAATATCCCTATAACTACTCCTTTAACTCCCATATTCTTACAGAATTGAATATCTTTTTTCATTATTTCGAACTCAATATCCGAATAACAAAAATCTCCACCTCTTGGTCTAATAATAACCATTGTATCTATCTTGAGATAAACTTTTGCAAACATGATAGTTGCAGCAGAAGGAGTGGTTCCTCCTTCAAATAAATTATCGCAAAGTTCAATTCTGTTTGCACCAGCTTTTTCTGCCTCAATTGCGCTTTCAATTGAACCAACACAGGCTTCTATTTCATATTTCATATTTCTTTTTTTAGTTCTTTCTCTAATTGTTCTATCTTTTCAAGATGTTTCCTATAGCTATCAGTATTTGGATTAAAAGGACGATGATTCTTCATTTTATTTAAATGTTCAAACCTTTTGCATAGCTCAATGGTATTAATATTGAAAAAAGTATTTACGAATTTTCCCCATATATAATCTATTGCTAAAGTACTGGGATGCAGCATATCCGATTCGTAGAAGCGATAATCCCTTAAATCATCCATTACAATTTCATAAGATGGGAAATATTCAATTCTATTATCTTGCAAACAAAGCTCTTGAGTGGCTAAATGTAGTACAGATTTACTTATTTGATTTTCTCTATAACCATCTTTCCAATGTCTAATTGGACTTATTGTTATTATTACTTTTTTATTCTCCAAATTACTATTATCAAGAAAGAGTTTAATGCTTTGCCCTAGTTCTTCAACTATTTCATTGATATTAAGAAGCTTTTTCTCAAAACAATTAGATGGTATTTTATGACAATTACCCATAATTCTTTGGCTTTCAATATGAGTATATATCCATGCAGTTCCAAGTGTGATAATTAGATATTTAGAGTTATTTAGAATTGGATGAGAAGATTCTATCCTTTGGTTAATTATTTGCAAACATGTGTTTTGATTCTCGGAACGAAAATCTCCATGATGTGAATATGATTTCCAAAAACCTTCGACTTTAATAAGATCAGACGAATTCAGAAAATCTTTATTAGCTACTTTTCTTATACATTCAGATATTGAAATTGGATTATATATTATTCCAAATGGATTTATATCAATATTGAAACCATTCTCTGAGAGTTTACTCCCAATATTTTCAGTAAAACAAGAGCCTATCAAACTTATCTTGTCCTTGTGTAAAATTGTTTGAAGAGATTTTATTGGATTTATTTCTGTTCTAAAAACCATGATTGTATTTTTATAAAAAGTATTTTCTCGAAGAAGAATATTGATTAATAATCATCAAATTACTGCAAAAATATTACTGTTTTTCCTAATAATGAAAAATACGCTTGATTTTATTAGTCAATTTAATCTGAAAATGTTAACTTTGCAGCTTGAAAAATAATATTTACTATGGTGAATAATCAAACAGTTACCGTTGAAACGGCTAAAGAATTAGGTCTATTACCTGAAGAATTCGACAAAATTTGTGAAATACTTGGACGTACTCCAAACTTTACAGAATTAAGTATTTACTCAGTTATGTGGAGCGAACATGCTTCATATAAAAACTCAATAAAGTTATTGAAAACTCTTCCAAGAGAAGGGGATCAGCTTTTGGTTAAGGCAGGTGAAGAAAATGCAGGTATGGTTGACGTAGGTGATGGTATTGCTTGTGTGTTTAAAATAGAATCTCATAATCATCCTTCGGCAGTTGAGCCTTATCAAGGTGCTGCAACAGGTGTAGGAGGAATAAATCGTGATATTTTTACAATGGGCGCAAGACCTATCGCTCAATTAAACTCTTTGCGTTTTGGTGATTTGAACAATCCACATACTCAATGGCTACTAAGAGGAGTTACTAAGGGTATTGGAAATTATGGTAATGCTTTTGGCGTTCCTGTAGTTGGTGGAGAGGTATTTTTCGATAAATGTTATGAAAACAACCCATTGGTTAATGCAATGAGTGTTGGTATTATGAGAAAAGAGGATTTGATTTCTGCCGTATCAAAAGGCGTTGGTAATCCTATTTACATAGTAGGTTCTTCAACAGGAAAAGATGGTATTCATGGATCTACATTTGCTTCTGCAGATATTACAGAAAATTCTGCCGATGATATTCCATCAATTCAAGTGGGAGACCCATTCCAAGAAAAATTATTACTTGAGGCATCCTTAGAATTAGGAAAGAGTGGATGTATCATAGGTATGCAAGATATGGGTGCAGCAGGTATTATTTGTTCAACATCCGAAATGAGTGAAAAAGGAGGATGTGGCATGAATGTATATCTTGATAAGGTGCCATTAAGACAAAAGAATATTGAACCATGGGAAATTCTTCTTTCTGAAAGTCAAGAGAGAATGCTAGTTTGTGTTGAAAAAGGCAAAGAAGCAATTGTTGAAGAAATCTTTAAGAAATGGGATTTGAATTGTGCAGATATAGGAGAGGTAACAGAGGGAGATAGATTAAACTTCTATTGGAATGGAGAATTAGTTGCAGATGTTCCAGCGTCAACCTTAGTCCTTGGTGGAGGTGCTCCTCAATATGATAGGGAAACAAAAGAACCAGCATATATTGCGGAAACGCTTAAATTTAATATTGATGATATAACAGAACCAACAATTGAAGAATGTAAGGAGATAGCTGATTTCTTAGTTCAGCATCCAAATATTGCATCAAAACGTTGGGTTTATGAACAATATGATTCAATGGTTGGTACCAAGAATATGAGTACAAACCGACCTTCTGATGCAGCAATTGTAAACCTTAAAGGAACTTCAAATGCTATAGCTTGTACGACAGACTGTAATGGACGTTATGTTCATGCAAATCCAAGAGTAGGAGCTCAAATAGCAGTTGCTGAGGCAGCTCGTAATATTGTATGTTCAGGAGGAGAGCCTTTAGCTGTAACTAATTGTCTTAACTTTGGCAACCCATATGTTCCAGAAACATATTGGCAATTTGTTAATGCGGTTGGAGGTATGGGTGATGCATGTAGAAAATTCAATACTCCAGTAACCGGAGGAAATGTTAGTTTCTACAATCAATCTTCAATGGATGGAAAAATAGAGGCTGTATACCCAACACCAGTTATTGGTATGATTGGAGTGGTTGAGAAGCATCTTCAAACAACACTTGACTTTAAGAAAAAAGGACAAACAATATATCTATTAGGTAAATCGGTTAATGATATTAATTGTTCTGAATACTTATTCTCATACAAAGGAGTGAAACTTTCTCCAGTACCATATTTTGATATTGATGAAGAATATAATCTTCACCATACATTAAATGGATTAATTCTTGAAGGACTTATTGCATCGGCTCATGATGTTTCTGATGGAGGATTATTTACCACTCTTATTGAATCTGCAATGCCAAATGGTTTAGGATTTAATATACTTACTGACAGTGAGATTCGTTTAGATGCATTCCTATTTGGAGAAGCACAAGGAAGGGTAGTAGTTACAATTGATCCAGCAAAAGAAGATGATTTTGTTGATATGATAGGATTGACAGGAGTTCCATGTTGCACAATTGGCACAATTACTGATGGAGCAATAATAATTGATGATGAAGACTTTGGAAAGATTGAAGATTATAAAGTAAAATATGATACTTCTATTTCTAATGTAATGGAAAAATAAAATATAATGAAAAAATTATTTGTATTATTTATCGGAATAGTAATGTTTTTGAGCTCAAATGCTCAAAAACAAGCAGAAGGAATAAGCCCAGAGATGTTAGGCAAGATTAAACAATCATACAAAAATACAACTCAAGATAGGGCATTAAGAAATGCTATCTCTGCAAATCCTATCGATAAATTGGTTCAAAACCTAGATAATGCAAACAAATATGACACATATTTTTCAAATAGGGTAAAGACTAGAGGAATTTCTGATCAAAGACAATCTGGTAGATGTTGGATGTTCACAGGCTTCAATGTTATGAGGTCAGAGATGATCGCAAAATACGATTTGGGTGAATTTAATTTTTCTCACAATTACCTTTTTTTCTATGATCAATTAGAAAAAGCAAACCTATTTCTACAATTAGTTATTAATCATAAGTCAGAACCACTTGATAGTAAAAGTAATGAGTGGCTTATGAAAAATGTAATAGGAGATGGAGGACAGTTTACTGGTATTAGTGATTTAGTTATGAAATATGGTCTGGTGCCCTCAAGTGTTCAACCCGAAACATATAACTCAGAAAATACTAATAAAATCTCTAATCTAATAACATTAAAACTTAAGGAATATGCTCTAGAAATTAGAGAAGGGCAACAAAATAAGCAAAAACAAGAATGGTTCGATAATAAAAAAGTTGAGATGTTGTCAACAATTTATAGAATGCTTGTTTTAGCTTATGGAGAACCTATTACAGAATTCAACTATACTCTAAGAAATGCTCAAGGTAAAGCTATATCATCGGCAAATTATACTCCAAAATCATTCTATGATAATTTTATAGGGAAAGATTTAAATAAAACCTACATAATGCTGATGAATGATCCGTCTAGACCTTTCTATAAGCTTTATGAAATTGAGTATGATCGACATGTTATTGATGGTAACAATTGGAGATATATTAATTTACCAATTGAAGATATAAAGAAGATTGCTATTTCATCAATTAAAGACTCTACAATGATGTACTTTTCTTGTGATGTTGGTAAGTTTTATAATAGGGATAAGGGATTGTTAGATGTCAATAATTTTGATTATGGTTCTTTATTGGGAACAACATTTTCGATGGATAAAAAGCAAAGAATAATAACAGGAGCTTCAGGTTCGTCACATGCTATGACTCTTTGTGGGGTTGATCTTGATTCGGAAAATAATGCAAAGAAATGGTTAGTTGAAAATTCTTGGGGAGCATCCGCAGGATACCAAGGTAATCTTATTATTACTGATGAGTGGTTTAATGAATATATGTTTCGTTTGGTAGTAAATAAAAAATATGTGCCAGAAAGTATTTTGAAAATATTGGATGAAAAACCTACATTATTGCCGCCTTGGGATCCAATGTTTGCCTTTGATGTAGATTAATATAAATATCTCTATGAGAATTAAATATCTTATTGTTATTTGTTTAGTAATTCTATCTTCTTCGTTATATGGTCAAGTAATTGATAGCGTAGACATGAATGGAGGAGATAGTGTAGTATTAGAAATTGTTGAAGATCAAGAAGAATATCAACCGAGTGAAGAGGAGAAGGAGATAATCCCAGAGTCAGAAGAAGCAAAATCATTAGTAAAATCTTCAGAAGAACTTCTAAGCTATATAAATTTATTAAGAGATAAGGATAGTCTAATATATCGTTTTGTGATTTTTTTAGACCAAGAAGAGATTAATTTAGTTTCAGAAGGGGAGAGTACTTCATTGCCAATAAGTAAAAAGTTTGATATTATTTTTTATCCAAATACAAAAAATATAATGTATGTCAGAGAGATGATATTAAATGAAAATCAGGCGTGGGACTATATTTATGAAAGAGTATTCGATGAAAAAGGTCAAACGAAGATATTTGTTAGGCAATATAGCACATTCAATTCTTTCTGTGCAGAAGTAGCATTTGAGAGATCTGAGTACTATTTTGATGATAAATCAGAAATAATAAAGAAGACTTATGAAATATTCGATGAACAACATTCTCCTTTAAACATTCAAGAATGTTGGATGGAAAGAGAGGTTTATTTGATGGAAAAAAGCTTAAACGAAATAACATTAAAATATAATTTTCCATTGGATAATATTGAAATACCTTCAAATGAAATAAGAAAGAGGAATTTTGAAGGGGGAGAAAATTAAGATGAAATTAGTTATAGATGTTGGGAATACAAGAACTAAGTTAGCAGTTTTTTCATCACAAACTTTAATTTATGTCAATGCTGTTGAAGTATTGACAGTTAATATATTAAATGAAATAATAGAAAAATTCCCATCAATTAATAAGGCTATATATTCTGTTGTTGGTCTTGAAAAAGAAGATATTGATATAATAAAAGAATTCCTAAAGAGTAAATTTGAATTAATTGAGATGAGCAATGATTTAATTACACCAATTAGTAATAAATATTTAACACCAGAGACTCTAGGACAGGATAGAATTGCAGCAGTAGTAGGTGTAAATAATTTGTTTGCAGGGAGTAATTGTTTGGTAATTGATGCAGGAACATGTATAACTATTGATTATATTGATAGAGAATCAAACTATCATGGAGGGTCAATATCTCCAGGAATAAACATGAAATATCGAGCTCTAAATAATTTTACGTCAAAGTTGCCGTTACTAAGTGGGACTAATCATACTGAAATAACTGGAGAGGATACAATTTCTTCAATAAAATCTGGAGTATTAAACGGAACATTAATGGAATTAGAGGGATTTATTTCATATTATAACTCAGAGAAAACAGATTTAAAGGTTGTTATTACAGGAGGTGATGCAAAACTCATTCATAATAATATTAAAGAAACCATTCTTGAAGAACATTTGGTTCTTTATGGATTAAATATAATACTTGATACTAATGTTAAAAAATAGATTCTTTTTCTTCGTAGCTTTCATTGCTATAATAATGATTTTACCTAATGTTGCAAAAGCACAAACTTCATTAAGTTCTCCATATTCTAGATTTGGAATAGGTAATACCAGTATATTCAATAATGCAATCAATAACTCTATGGGAGGTGTTGGTTATACAATGAAGCGAAATAATCATGTAAATTACCTAAACCCTGCTTCGTATTCAGGGGTAGATACTACATCGTTAGTTTTTGATATTGGATTCTATTCCGAATGGATGTATTTATCAACTGATAAATATAAATCAAAAGGAAATAATACAAATTTATCTCACATATTAATAGGATTTCCAATTTCAAAGCATATTAAAATGGCAGCAGGAATCATGCCTATGTCAAGTGTTCAATATACAACTAGCCAAACGATAACAGATTCTCTTCTTGGTACACATAAAACAGAATATACAGGAGATGGGGGATTAAATAAAGCATTAATAGGTTTAGCTTATTCTCCTTCAAATAATTTAGCAATAGGGACTAATATAGAATATTTATTCGGAAATTATTATAAGGCATCTACTATCTCCTTCCCAGATTCTTCATATATGTATTCTACCAGAAAGGAACAAAATTATCATATTAATGCATTTAATGTTAACTTCGGCATACAATATTTTCATCCATTATCAAATGGGGATAAATTGGGAATCGGAGCAGTATATAATTTGCCTATGATTTTACCTACGGACAATATTCTAAAGCATTATACATTTACAACAAGTGCGGGATTAGAATATATCAAGGACTCTATACAAGAACTTAGCAGTAATGGGAAAATAAAATACCCACAATCATTTGGATTAGGATTTTCTTATGAAAGACCTAATAGATTTTATTTAGCTCTTGATGGAAACTATACAAAATGGTCAGAATTTTTATTCCAAGATAATTACCCTAATTCAAATTTAGTGGATGATTTAAGAATTAGTTTAGGAGGGGAGTATCGCCCAAATCCTTATGGAAACTATCTACAAAAAATTGCATATAGAGCAGGATTTACTTATGATAATGGAATGTTGAATGTTAAAGATACAAGAATTAATCAGTTAGGTGTAAGTTTAGGTTTAGGTTTGCCTATAAAAAAATCTAACACAATGATAAATATAAGTTTGGAATATATGAAGAGAGGAACAATAGAGAATGGACTTATTAGAGAGGATTACTTAAGATTGGGTATTTCGTTTTCTGCAAAGGATTTATGGTTTTTCAAGCGTAAATATCAATAGAAAGTTATAAATATATATTAAACATAAATAGGAAATGAGAAGAATTGCAAAAATGCTAATGTTATTAGCTTTTATAAGTATTTCATCTGCGAGTTTTGCTCAAAAGTATGGAATAACAGCACAAGACAGTGTTAACTGCCTAATGAATAACTCTTTATATCAAGAGTTTTATCAACAAAAGAATTATAAGGATGCTTATACTCCTTGGAAAGCGGCTATAAAGGAATGCCCTCAATATCACGTAAACTTATATATTCGTGGAGCGGTTATCTTAAAACAATTATTTTCAGCGTCAAAAACAGCAGAAGAACAAAACAAATATTTTGAAGAGTTATTATCTCTTTATGATAAACGTGCTGAAGCTTTTGGCGATGAGGCGAATAATATAGCTCGTAAAGCAAAGGATATATCTGATTTTAAGCCAACAGAAAAAGAAAGAATATACAATCTTTATAAGCAAGCAGCAGAAAAAGGAGGAAATGACTTGGATGATCAATACAAACCTCTTTATCTTCGTGCAGTTTATGAGTATCTTCAATCAATTAAAGCAAATGATGAACAAATGTCAATACTTTTCGATGTATATGATTATTCATCAGATGCATTAGAATTCTCATTAAGAAAAGCGAAAGAAGCAGGAGATACAAAGACTATTGAAAAGGTTCAATCGTATATTTCTATGATAGAACAAGTAATAGAACCATTCGCTTCATGTGAAAAAATAATTCCAATTTACGAACCTAAGTATAAAAAAACGCCAGAAGATTTAGTTTTACTAAGAAAAATTACAGCGACTTTAGAGCGTAAGGGTTGTACAAAGAGCGAGTTATTTTTTAATGCTACTCAAAGTCTTCATAAATTAGAACCATCTGCTAAAAGTGCATTAATGATGGGACAAATGTTGATGGGAAAAGATCAGGCAAGAGAAGCTTCAGAGTATTTTAAAGAAGCCTTAGACAAATCGGAAGATAATGATTCAAAAGCAAAGGCATGTTATTTTTGGGGACAAGCATTAATGGGTTCAAACCAATTCTCATCTGCTCGTTCTGCTTTCTATGAAGTCTCAAAATATGATCCTACTATGGAAGGCAAATGTATCTTGTTTATTTCACAAATGTATTTAAGTAGTGCAGCAAGTTGTGCATCTCATGATGGAAAAATTCGTGGGGCAGCTTGGGCAGCTTATGATAAGGCAGCACGAGCAAAGTCATTGGACCCATCTATTGCTGATCAAGCAGAAAGAGTTATGTCGTCGGCTAGAGGTCAGTGGCCTACGCAAGAAGCTGCATTCTTTTATTCAATAACAAATGGTCAATCTTATAGAGTAGGTTGTTGGATAGATGAAAGTACAACAGTACGTTTAAGGTAGTGCTAAAGCCCGATTTTCAGAAATTAGGGAGAATGAGCTTATTTTTTATAAGCTTATTCTCTTTTTTATTTATTATTGCGTGCAAAGATGATATAGATCAAAAACCAGTAATAAAAAAAGAAAGGCCAATTCAAGTCATAAAGTTTGCAGATATTTTTAGGAGTCAAGATGGCAATGTCGAAGTAGAAATAAAAGCTCCACTTATCAATAATTATGATGGTAAAAATGCTAGGATGGAATTTCCTAAAGGAGTTAATGCATGGTTTTTTAACTCCGATCTAACCGTAAAATCAACATTGAGCGCTAAATTTGCTGTTAATTATCAAAACAATTCTAAAGTATATCTGAGGGACAGTATAGTAATAATAAATTACAATAATAAGGATACAATATATTGTCAAGAATTGATATGGGAAAAATCTCTTAAGCGAATATTTTCTAATAAACAAGTAAAAAGGGTTAGCGAGTCAGGAATAGCATGGGGGGAAGGCTTTGAATCTAATGAAACGATGGATAGCATTAGAATAAAAAATCCTCGAGGGACACAGTATATAAAAGAATAAGATATTGATTATTTAGTTTTAATTAGGATGAAAAAGGCTGGCCTACTTACATGAGCTAGCTTTTTATTTTTGGGAAATATTAGATAAAATGAGACTAATTAAAGAGACAAAGGATAATCATTTATATAAGTTTTTATCAATATTGGGTGGTATCCCAAAAGTTCACAACAATTTATGCCTTTACGCTAAGTGATGCGTTTTAACTAAAACAGGGGTTTTGGGCTTATTCTATAACATTATGCAAGTTTTGGTGTTAAATGTTATTAATGAAATTGTGGGTTTAGAATCGAGAAATTGAAGGGTAGTGGTGGATTGGTGGGAAAGATTAGTTAATTCCTCATAATAAAAATTGAATATTTGGTCGTTCTCCCTCGTAGGGGCGAATAATTATTCGCCCAAATAATTATTTGTTTTTTTTGAAACGGGCGAAAAATGTTTCGCCCCTACAAATAACCAAAAAATATCACTGATTTTATATAAAAACTCCCTGATTTTTTCCAGAAAATCAGGGAGTTTTCGCAAGAAATCGGGGAGTTTCCCAGAAAAATCGCCGATTTTTTTCACCTATATTTCTTCTTTCTAAATTTTTCTCAGAGAAAATTCCAAAGAGATGAAATTAAAATACAGAGAAATAACGTTTTACGAAAAATGGAATCTTATTCCACAAAAATAGAATCTTATTCTAGCGAAATAGAATAAGGTTCTAGAAATATAGAATTTGATTCTAGTAAAATGTAATTTGATTCTAGTGGAAGTAGAATAAAGAGACAGCAATATATTATCAAGATATAGAGAATTATTATCAAAATACAGCCCACCAAAACCTCACATTTTTTCCCAAAAACAAGGATTTTCCCCAAAAAAACCAAAAACCTATTTCTTAAAATTAACAGCCAGCTTTATCACTAGTTATTCATTTAAGTCATTTCACCACTCTCAATACATATTCCTTTGTAAACTTATTTATTGTGTGTTATTTGATTCTTAAACATTTAATATTATCTATAAATGTAAATAATTATTTGATAGAATAAATAGTTTATTATTATTTTAATTTGTTATTTATCAAGTGTAAAGATAAATAATTGAATTCTATTTGATTTTGATTTTTAGATTTTTTCAATCATTCTGAACAAATTTTAATTTATTTTGTTTTAAATATACAATTGAGTAAGAATTAAAAGATAACTTTACAGTAAAGCTAATATTATTATTACTATTAAATGGATAGAATAAAAATATATATATCAATATTTATACTTTTATCACAGTTAAATTCATTTTCCCAAAATGGTAATAGTTATATATGTGTAAAAGAGAGTTCTACATTTAATTTTTTCTTCCAGATAAATAGTTCTACCATTAATAATAATTATTGGACTAATTCGCATACAGTTAAATCCTTAAACGATTTTCTTTTAGGAGTAAAAGCAAAAGATATTGATAGTATCAAAGTATTCTCCAATTCTTCGCCCGATGGCAACCAGAATTTCAATATAAAGCTATCACAAGAAAGAGCCCAATCAATCAAGCATTATTTCGATATAAAATATTCTCATATACCACAAGTTAAACTTATCTCACAATCGAATGGAGAGAATTGGAACCTATTAAGGGAATTAATAATACAAGATACAAATATACCATCAAAGCAAGCAGTTCTTTATATTATTGATAAAGTAAAAAACTTAGACCAAAGAGAAAAGCAGCTCAAAAGACTAAACAAAGGTAAACCATATAGGTATATTTTGAGAAACATATTCCCATTTCTAAGAAACTCCTCAACAACAATAATATACCACAAGAAGAAAATCAATATCATAAAACCATCTCAACGAGAAGAAAAAAAAGTTCTCCCTCAAACGGAGTTTATAGAACCAAAGATAATAATAGAACCAGTAGAACAAGGCAAGACTCAAGACTCTATAGTAGAAAAAGATGAACCAAAGCCAGAGGATTCAGATATATCCTCAAAGCCAATTGTTCTAAGAGAGAGATTTCAATTAGGATTAAAGACCAATTTACTCTACTACCTAGCCTTAGCCCCTAATATTGAGATAGAAATTCCGATAAAGAGATTTTCCATAAACGCAGAATATCAGTTTCCATGGTATGTAAATAATAAAAAACACTTTGCTTACCAAATACTCTCAGGCTCAATAGAGACTAGATATTGGTTGAAAAAACAAGAAAGAATATTAAGTGGATATTTCATTGGAGCATATATAGGGAGAGGGATATTCGATTTGCAATTTTCGGAAGAAGGCACACAAGGCGACATCTTATTTTCAACAGGAGTAAGTGGAGGCTATTCAAAACCAATAAGCAAGAATTTCAATATTGAATTTAGTCTATCATTAGGCTATTTCAAGTCAAATAACATAAATTATTATGCCTATGAGGATTTATTAATTAAAAAGAGCTCAAGTTTATTAACTTACTTTGGACCTACCAAAGCAAAGGTTTCTCTAGTATGGATTATTAATAATAATAATTGATTCTATGAAGGGACTAATAAAAAAGATAGCAATTATCATAATCATAACGAGTACAATTATTTTTTCATCTTGTGAAAGAAGAGATATTCTCGATGAACCTCGTAGCAGTTTGAGAATAAATATCAATTGGCAAAAGGGACAAAAACGTTCTGAAGGATTTTTTGTTATGCTTTACCCAAAAGATAAATCAAAGGAAGTATTAGTAGATTTTGTTGGAACAGATGGAGGAATAATACGAGTTCCAAGAGGAGAGTATGATATACTAATACATAGCTATGATTATGAATCGATAATTGTAAATAGAACAAATAGTTTTAATTCGGCATATGCAACAACATCGAATAGGAAGATTGGAGGGATATTAAAAGCCACATCAGAAAAGGATGAGGTCATATTGAACCAAACAGATGAGATGTTTTATACAGGAGGATTTGAAGGCAAAGCGATAGATCAAGCGAATGCATCATATAGTGTGGATATTTCGCCAATTAATATAATAAAGCAGTATGAATACAGAATTAAAATAAATAATTCGTCAAATATTGCTTCTGTATATGCAACCCTTTCGGGGCTTTCGGGTTCCTACCTATTGGGTGTTCAAAAATTAGGGGCAAATGCAGTTTCAATTTATTCGGAGCCTATATATAATGAAAAATGGATTGTAATAAAAGTCAATACATTTGGGATAATAAGTGGTGTTATTCATAAGCTAAATCTTAAATTTACTCTTACCGATGGTTCAACTCAGATTGAAAGTTTCGACGTAACAGATAATACAAGTGAATTACCTAATGGAGGATTAATAACCCTACATACAACAGTAATTAATTTGGATGAAGTTGTTGGGTCAGGAGGTATAGGAGGAACAGTTTCTGAATGGGGTAGTGAGGACATTATTGATATTATCATGTAAACAAACAATAATAGAAAAACGTTATTATAAACAAATAGTTATAAACAATTTAAATATCAAAAAAATGAAAAAGTTTTTATTTTTAGTAGCAATCGCAGCCATAGGCTTTGCAAGCTGCACAGATGAAAAAGTTGATGAGAAAAATTCATCAAACAAAATTGGCTTCAAAACAATGGTAGGTAAATCTACAAATTTCAAAGTTGGAGAATTGGTTACTGCTGACTTTGACCATTTTCACTTAAGTGCTTATAGAACAAGTGGGGGGGCTATGTCCTATACTTCGTCTTTAGTCCCTTATATTAACAATATTGTTGTAAATAAATCAGGCGCAGATTGGATTTACACAGGTTCTTATTATTGGCCAAATCAAGACACACTTCAATTCTTTGCTCATAATGCAGATGCAACAATAGATTTCCCAACAACTACAATTACTGGTTATCCATATTTTTGGACAACAATAAATTCAACTCCAGCGACTCAAAAAGATATTGTTGTTGCCAAGGGATTAAACAAGGCCGCACTTGGAACAACTCCAGTTGCTTTATCATTTATTCATGCCCTATGTCAAGTAAACTTTTCACTAAAGGGAGCTGAAGTTGGTCCTGACTACGTGATTAAAAAAATTGAGTTAATAGGTGCAAAAGATAATGGTAAATTTTCTTTTAATGATACAATGAAGTATTGTTGGTCTACTCAATCGGGGAATGCAACCTATGTGTATTTTGATGGTTCAAAGACAATCCAGAATTCATTTGTTAGCTTTGGTAATGGGTCTAGAGTAGCCTCTGGAGGTCTTACAGGCTACGAAGCTCTTATGATTATGCCTCAAAATGGAGATTGGATTCAAATTAAAGTTACTTACGACTTAGTGAATGCAGGAGTTACTCTTTATTCGAATGCAACAGCAATTGTTACATTGACAGGAGAACATATGGATACTGGTAAAAAGGTTCGTTATAATTTGACAGTACCAACACCAACAGGAGCTTCAACATCTAAGATTACATTTACTGCTACTGTTTCTGATTGGGAAACAGAACAAACAGGAGGAACAGGGACTTTGACTAAATAATAAATATTATTTATTAAATCATAAGGGATTGATCTCCCTTATGATTTCTAAAGAAAACTAGTATTAGTTTTTTGAAACAAAAACAATTAATTTGACTATAATAATATAGTTATGAAAAAAATAATATTATTTATTTTGGTATCGTTTGCAATTTTGGGTTGCGATGAAGATGAAGAGCCTAAGAAAAGGATTTTTTTTAATTCCTCAATAGAAAAAAGTACTAAGGCTTCTGTACTTAATAATACTCAACTCGGAACTTTAGGATTTGGAGTTCTGTGCTATGCTAAGATAAATGGCAGCTTTGATTCTACTACCGATGCACCAAATTATTATTATAATATTAGAGTGTATAATAACGCAGGAGTATGGCAAACAGCCACAAATCTTTATTGGCCAGAGAGCACAAATGATAAGGTTTCTTTTGTTACCTATGCTCCCTATGCTACTGTAGATAATGGAATAACTCTTTCTCCAATTACTCAAGTAGGATTTCCAAAGATTAGTTATTTCTCAAATAATATTGACATAACTAAACAAATAGATTTTTGTTATGCCCCCCCACAACTAAACAAAACAAAATTAGATGGAACAATAAGCTTTGGGTTTAAGCATGCTTTAACTAAGCTATCCTTTTCGGCAAAAAATTATTACGATTATGATACTGTGATTGGATATAAGGTAAAGAGTATTAGGCTTACAAATATAAAAACAAAGGGAGATATTACTCTAAATTCTTCTCCTCATTGGACGCCATCCAATTCTGCTTTAGATTCTGGCTCTTATTACCTAAATATTGCAAATAATACTCTTCGAAACATTAAGCTGAATCTTGACTTTCAATTATTAAATCAAGATAATGCCTATCTTATGCTTGTTCCTCAAATATTCGATGCTCTAAATACAAAACTTGAGGTATCTCTCACAGACTTAAATGGAGTTGATATAAAAACAACATATATTTCTTTAAGTACATTAGGGATTAGTCAATTTACTATGGAACAGAATATCAGCATTAGACTGATAATAATTGCAGGAAATGTCTATGCATCTATTCAAACTCTACCTTGGAATACATATAGCTCACCAGAAACAACAATAGGGAAAAAATAATATTATTATGAGAATCAATAAATATATATCATTTATTCTTATTTTGATTTCTACGCAAATCCTTTTTTCATGTGTTGATATTGAAGATTTTTTTTCTTACGAGAAAGGAGAACCTGTTGCTGTTCAATTAAAAATCAGTGTATCTAAGGAAAATCAAATAGGAGAGGATAATCTAAAATCAAATACTAAGGCTCCAAATAATATTAATGAAAATATCGTATCTGATATATGGGTACTACAATTTGACGGGACAACCACTTCGAGCTCAATTCGTAATGTTCAATATATTAACGTTTCGGCAGTTAACCTTGGTCTTAATCTTCTTTCATCAAGTACACTAAATAGGGTAGTAGTTATCGCTAATACACATAATCAAAGCTTCGATTGGTCTAATGTAACGACTTATCAATCTTTATTAGATAAGTTAAGCACAATAAATATTGAAGCGGATATTTATGGTGGGATAAACAATAAAGGAGTAATTATGAGTGGATATACAGATATTATTGTAGATAATGTCTCTCCTATTACTCCTATTCAAATAAATGTTACTCGTTCCGTTGCCAAAATAGAATTAAATATAGCATTAAATTCTGGCTCAGGGCTTACAATTGATTCAATTGCAATTTGTGATGTGCCTTCAGAGTTCAATATTGCCGATACACTAAAGCTATTGCATAATATAGTTTCTGCACCTTATCCTATTCATAGCACAACAATATATAAAACATTCTCCGAGAAAATAGGAATGCCTTTGGCAGATGGAATAGTAAAAACATTTCAATGGTATGTGCCAAGAAATATTAAAGGGACAAATGCAGGGACTACAGTAGCAAATAAAAATACAAATGCTCCACAAGGAGCATCTTATATTAGAATATTTGCGAAGAAGTCAAATAACGATCCTGTTATATATAGATTATATCCAGGGAAGAATATGATAAATGACTTTAATATAATACCAAATAATAAATACATAGTAAATATTAGAATAAATTCTGCTGGGGATTATTCAACTGATTCTAGAGTAGAATATCTTAGTGAAATTATCGATTACACTGCAAAATCATATTCCAATTGCTATATTATTAATCCTCCATCTACTGGAGTAATAAGATATTATAGAATACCAGTAGGTAGGGTTGATGATTATTGGGGTTCTTCGACCATTGGTTATGGTAATAATTCAACCAATCTTCTTTCTACTTCAAATTCATGGTCAATATCTCTTTTATGGCAGGACTTGAGCACCTTGGTTCAAACATCAGGGAATTCAAATATCACACTTTCTAAAACTACGGGTTTAGGAAAGAATGATTATTTTGAGATAGCAGTACCAAGCACATCTCAAGACGGTAATTTTGTAATAAAAATAGATAAAGGAGGTTCAACTCTTTGGTCATGGCATTTCTGGGTAACCGATTATAACCCTTATTATACAGGAACAATTGGAAATATCGATCAGTATTATGCCGTAAATGGAGGAGAGGTACATAGGTACGCAGGAATAGAGTGGGCATCAGGAGGGGAGCTCCAAAATTCTTATGCTCTAGATAGAAATATTGGTCAATTATCTGTAACATATACTCCATCTAATAATAAACGAGGTACATTATATTATCAATACGGAAGAAAAGATCCTTTCCCTGCAAATATTACATTATATCATATTAGTGGAGGTACAGTTACTTATTCAGCTAATGCAAACAGAAATTCTTCAACAGTAGCAATGTCAACAACTATAAATAACCCTCTTACTTTTTATGCGGGGATTTCAGGAATAACAAGTGCATCTTATATTTGGAATGATTATAATGTTCTTACTTCAAGCACAGCAAAGAGTATATTTGACCCATCTCCGTGGGGATTTAAATTACCAAAAACTGGAGTTTGGAGTAATTTTACAATATCAACATTTGCTTGGGCAACAGATCATAGGAGATATGATCCAGGATCAGTATACGCTTATTATTACGCTGATGGCTATAGAACGAGTGGAGCCGGAACTTTATCAAATGTTGCTTATAGAGGCTATTATTGGAACTCATCACCATCATCAACTACAAATGCTTATAATATGACTTTTAGAAATACTTCAGTTACTTCAGCCTCAACTATTGCGAGAGCTAATGGTTATGTTTGCAGACCTGTAAGGGAATAAATATTCGAACCTTACTTAGTTAATCTTTTTCTTAATTAACTCCTATATAATAAAATATGTATAAATTTGCAAATTGTACGTGCTATATGCTTATGGGTATTTTGCTGTTAAAAGTATTCGGAAGAAACCAATTGTAAATAATTATGAATGAAAGTTTAGATATACAGCAGAGGTTTATAGATACATTAAAGAAAACTTTACCTCCAAATTTAAATCTTGCAACTTATTTAATTAACTTACTTTCATTAGGAAAAGAAGCTATATATAGAAGATTAAGGAATGAGGTTAAGTTTACTTTGGAAGAAATAGAGATAATTGCAAGAGATTTGGATTTGTCAATAGATGATATCTTTATTAATAACGAAACAGATAAGGCAATATATGAATTGATAATTTCGCCTGAAGGGGATTCGATAAAGAGGTATTCGATATTTTTGGAGAATTATACAAATATTCTAGTTAGAATGAAGGCGAGTGAAGATTCAAATTTGACATCTGTATTTAATACATTACCATTTTTCTTTAGTTTTGAATATAACCGGATTTCTAAATTTCAACTATACAGTTTTATCTTCCATGTGGATAAAGAAGAAAAATTGATTCCTTTTTCTGAGTTTTATATTCCAGATAGGGTATGTGAATTAGAGAGTTTCTTTCTCGGTCAGTGTAGTAAGATAAAGAATCAAACCTATATTCTATCAAGAAATATTTTTAAAAACTTGGCAAATGATATTGTTTATCTCAATAATATTGGTTTAATTACCGACAAAGAGAAATTAATACTCAAGCAAGAAATTTTAAATTCGTTATTAAGAATGGAGACCCTTGCAGCAAGCGGTAAGTTATCAAAAGACTCAAATTTTAATTTGGAAATATATGTATCCGATTTAGATATTGAAACGACATATATTTCATTATTCTCAACTCATGCGGAGTTTTCGTATATGTTTTTGTATAATATGAATACAATGAGTACAAAAAACCCAAGAGTATTTAAAAGACAGGAGGCTTGGATAGATTCATTAAAAAAACTCTCAACATTGATATCAAAAACTTGCTTTAGGCAAAGAAAAGAATATTTTATTGAACAGAGGGAAATAATAAATAAATTATTAGTGTAATATGGCTGATAAGCAAATTTATAAGAATCTTAATATTATATTAGAGAATTCGTTAAATAAAATTGATCTTATTCAATATTTGATGAATGTTCTTTCCCTAGAGAGAGAGGCAGTAGTTCGTAGACTAAAAGGGATAGTATCATTTGATATTGATGAATTATATTTATTATCACGGGGGCTAGGAGTATCATTGGATTCTGTAATTTGGGGCAATGATAAGGAAAGAGCAATTTTTAGTCTAAATTTACTCGATACAAAAATTGTGGTTGATAAATACTCAAAGAGCTTATTATATTATACTTCTCTAAACAATAAAGTATCAGCGGCAAAAGAATCATATATTATTGCAAGTTATAATTCTATTCCAATATCATTTATTACTCCTTATGAATTCCTCTCCAAATTTAGATTATATAAATGGCTTTATCAATCCAATTTTATTGAAGGTGTAGCTTTTTCAAAATTTAAAGTACCAAAAGAACTTGGAAAAATAATAAAAGAATATAAAATCTCATCTGAGAATATTAAAAATAAATCATATGTTTTGGATAAGGAGGTTTTCATATCATTTGCTAAAACAATATATTTTTTCTATGAAATGGAATTGATTTCTAAGGAGGAAATTAATAAAATTAAGGATGAACTATTATTAATGATAGATTCTGTTTGGGATTTATCCACCAAAGATGGGATAAATATATATTTATCAAATATATCAATCAATTCAACATATTTATACTATGAGTCTGATGATTTTAAACTAGCTCATATAAAAATGTTTGACCTAAGTTCAATAGAGACACAAAACCCTAAATTATGTCTATTGCAGAAGAAATCCATTCAGTCAATTATTAATCATTCAACAAAGCTAAGTGGAGATAAAAAAAATAAAGTCAATCATCTTGATATCCAAAAGGAAGAAGTAGCGAAAATTTTTATATTATAGTTCACAACAAACCAAAAATAGAAACTTTTTTTTAAACATGTGTCTATTTCGGAGTGAACGATTGTTTTTTTAGTGAATAATTTTGCATAATAATTATTATTTGTGGAAATATAGCTAAAAAAGCCTTGAAATATAAGATAAATTTATTTTTCTTTTCATTAACTTTACCATTTCTTTGCCTATCTCAGGTGAAAGAATTTGGTATTTGTGATAATCAATCTTATAATATATTTTTTCAACGAAACTTATCGACAATAAATTATCAATATAAATCGAATACCCAAACACTCAAATCCTTAAATGATTTTCTCTTAGGCGTAAAAGCGAAAGATATTGATAGCATAAAAGTTTTTTCTAACTCATCTCCCGAAGGTAATGAAATATTCAATACTAAACTTTCCCAAGAGAGAGCATTAGCCATTAAGAACTACTTTGAAATAAAATACTCACATATCCCTCAAGTCAAAATAACTTTTCAATCAAATGGTGAAAACTGGAGCCTTTTAAGGGGATTAATATTACAGGATACAAATATTCCATCAAAGCAAGCAGTACTGAAAATAATCGATGGAACCAAAAACCTAGACCAAAGAGAAAAACAACTCAAAAGACTAAACAACGGCAAACCATACAGATATATTCTGAGAAACATATTCCCTTCCCTAAGAAACTCTTCCACAACAATCATCTACTACAAGAAGAAAATAAATGCAAATCAACCCTTGATACAAGAAGATACTGTATCTATACAACAACAAGAATACAAGATAGCAGATACAGATACAATAAAATTATCCACAACTTCAGACACAATATTAATAAAACAAGAGGATAAGTCACCTGAACTACCAATAATACCAGAACCAATAGCACCGAGGAAAGGATTTCAAATAGGGATAAAGACCAATTTACTCTACTACTTGGCATTAGCTCCTAATATTGAGATAGAAATTCCGATAAAGAGATTTTCTATCAATGCAGAATATCAATTCCCATGGTATGTAAATAATAAAAAACACTTTGCCTATCAAATATTCTCAGGCTCAATAGAAGCTAGATATTGGTTAAAAAGACAAGATAGGGTACTAAGTGGATATTTTATTGGAGCATATATAGGCAGAGGGATATTCGATATACAATTTTCAGAAGAAGGCACACAAGGCGATATTATTCTTTCAACAGGAGTAAGCGGAGGCTATTCAAAACCAATAAGCAAGAATTTCAATATTGAATTTAGTCTTTCATTAGGCTATTTCAAATCAAATAACATAAATTATTATGCCTATGAGGATTTATTAATTAAGAAGAGTTCAAGTTCATTAACTTACTTTGGACCTACCAAGGCAAAGGTTTCTCTTGTATGGATTATTGGGAACAAACAAATTAAATAATGAGAAGATTAGTTAGTTGTTTGTTATTTGTAGTTGGGATTTTCCTAATTTCCTCATGTGAAAGAAGGGATATATCCGAAGAGCCTTATTCTACTATTAACATTAAGGTTAATTGGCAAAAAGAAAAAATAAAGACTGATTTTTTCTATGTTATTGCTTATCCTAAGGATTCTACAAAGCAGATTATAAGAGACTTTATCCCAACTTATGGAGGAACAATACAGGTGCCTACTGGGGAGTACGATATTTTAATATTTAGTTATGACTATGAATCAATTATTGTGAACACATCAAATTCTTTGTATAAGTCTTATTCAACGACAAATGCGAAGAAAAAGAACGATTATAAGGATTTTGCTTTAATGGATTATCCAATTTTTGGTCAACCCGATGATTTGTTCTATGTAGGAAAGTACGAAAATATATCTGCGACAAAAGAAAAAACAACATATATAGCAGAAATTAATCCGATTAATACAATTAAGAAATACACAATAAAGATAAAAGCATACAATACTAGTTCTCTCTCGAGTGGGTATGCAATTGTTTCAGGATTTGCAGGACGATACCTTATGGGACGTCAAAAGATAGATAATCTAGCAGTAGGAGTATTCTCAGATATTGAGTTCAATGAGAAATGGATAACATTAAGTTTTAATACATGGGGACAATATGAAAATGCAACTCACGACATAAACTTTTCTTTTACGTTGACAAATGGGGAAGTACAGACGGAGGTATTTAATATTGATAACAAGATTAGAGGACTACCTAATGGAGGAGAGATAACTCTTGATGGTCAAAGTGTAGTATTTAAAGAAGTAGGTTCGTCAGGAGGAATTGGAGGCGAAGTAGTTGGGTGGGACGATGAAGAAAATGTAAATATAGATTTATAGATAAAAGAAATATTCAATTTAGTAATTAACAATATAAACAAATATAATTTTTATGATTATGAAAAACATTAAATCAATTAGTATTAATAAACAAAAACAAAACAAAATGAAAAAGTTATTTTTATTTGCAGCAATCGCAGCAATCGGCTTCGCAAGCTGCTCAGAAGAAAATTTCGATGGAAACAACGGTAATTCTTCAAAAAAGATCCAATTCAAAACAATGGTTGGAAAAAACAATAACCTTAAGGTTACAGAATCAAACACTGCAACTTTGAAAACAACAGGATTTAAAGTAACAGCATTAAACACTGCGGCAGAAAACTTTGATGGATCAAAGGCATATACTACTGAATTCAATCAATTAGCAGTAACACATGATGGATCAAATTGGATTTACACAGGAGATTATTATTGGCCAGAGACTGACAAATTATCATTCTTTGCATATGCAGGTGATGACGCTGGTGTTTCTAGTTTCACTGCAACTACTCCCGGTTTCCCTTATTTCACTTATACTGTTAACGCTGATGCTTCTTCACAAAAAGACCTGTTAGCTATTAATAGTCTTAATAATGTTGATCCTGGTGCAACAAATACCCCTTTAGCCCTTGCTTTTAAACATATTTTAACTCAAGTGAATTTCTCACTTAAGGGGCAAGTTACTACTCTTCAATACGACATTAAAAAAATTGAAATTAAGAGTGCAAAAAGTGTTGGAACTTACACTTATAATGCTACTACAGGTGTATGGTCAGCCCAATCTACCACTGCAAACTATACTTATTTCTCTGGATTAACAAATATTCCTGTTAATACATCTTCTGTTGTTTCATTCGGAAATGGTTCTGTTGGTCAAGCTTTGATGTTATTGCCTCAAAATCTGAATGGAGTTACTATTGAAGTTACTTATGATATTAAAAACCCTAGTGGTTCAATCGTAAAAAAAGATAAGGTTGCTACACATACTTTTGGAGCAAGTGACGCTTGGGCGTTAGGTACAAAAGTTAGATACAATTTTACTTTACCAGTTAATTCTAATCGTATTGAGTTCAATGCAACAGTTGATGCTTGGGATGGCGATACTGATGTTAATGGAACATTAACTAAATAAATAATTTTGGCTATAGGGGGCTGATAACTCCCTATAGTTACTATGGAGGTTTTTATCTTCCAGAATAAATAATAAGTCTGTTTCATTTAATATTTAAGTATATGAAAAGGATAATAATAGTTTTAATGGTTTTGGGATTAATTGCTTGTGAAGAAAAAGAAGAAAGGCAATTAATAAAAATGGTTTCATCGGTTGAAAAGCAAACTAAGGCCACGGTTTTAGATAATGTTTTGCTTGGTGGTAACGGATTCGGGGTAATGTGCTACGTCAAGGAAAATGGATATTTTGACGAAATCAATGACAAACCTAACTATGCTTATAATTTGAAGGTATATAAATCGGGCAGTAGTTGGGTATCTTCGAATGATTTGTATTGGCCAGAGAGTTCAACCGATAGGGTCTCCTTTGTTGCCTATGCTCCATATGCGACAGCAGATAATGGGATAACTCCTTCTTCGGTTTCGCATAGTGGTTATCCAATACTTAATTATTTTGCAAATAATACAGATATTACAAAACAAGTAGACCTATGTTATGCCCCTCCAATGCTTAACAAAACTCAAGTGAATGGAGTAATAAACTTTGGATTTAAGCATTCACTAACAAAAATCACCTTCAGTGCAAAATCTCATTACGATTATGACACAATTGTTGGATACAAAATTAAAAGTATTAAGCTTACAAATATAATTACAAAAGGAGAGCTATTGCTTGGAATGACTCCAACATGGACGCCAAGTTCCTCTCTTAGCGATACTGGTTCTTATTTCTTAACAATAGGGAATCAACTAAAAGACTTAAAACTAGGACTTACTTATCAAGGAATAAACAACGAAGATGCATTCTTAATGCTTATACCTCAAACCTTCGACGCTATAAATACAAAATTAGAAATAGTAATTATTGATGCCTTAGGAACAGAAATAAAAACAAAGCAGATAAAATTATCAGATATTATTATAGGTAATAAATTCAACTTAGGTCAAAATCTAAATATAAGACTAAATGTAGTAGCAGGAGACGTCTACGCATCTCTTAACGTTGTATCATGGACTACTGTGGGTAGTGGCTCAAGTCAGATAGGTAAATAAAATAAGTAATGATAATGAGGAATTATAGCATATTAATAATTTTATTTATTATAGCATCATCTCTATTTGGTTCGTGTGTAGATATAGATGATTTTCTTTCTCTTGACAATAGGGAAAAGAAGGTAGTAGTTTTAAATTTAAATATAAATGATGAGGTTAGTATTGGAGAAAAATCATCTTCAAAAGGCTCAAAGGCACCTAATAATATTAATGATAGTCTAGTATCGGATATTTGGGTTTTGCAGTTCGATGGAACAACTACTTCTAGTTCGTTAATTAATACTCAATACTTAAGTGTCGCAACATCTTCACTTGGGATTAATTTAATTGCTTCTTCCTCAAATAATAGAATTGTAATAATAGCTAATACTCATAGTTCGGGTTGGGATTGGTCTACAGTAAATTCATACCAAGACCTATTGGATAGGAAATCTACTATATCAAATGAAACGGATATATATGGAGGTATCGCTAATAAGGGCGTAATTATGAGTGGTTACACAGATGTAATAGTAAATGATATTGTGTCCTCTTCTCCATTACTTATAGACTTAACTCGTTCAGTAGCAAAGGTTGAATTTAATTTATCACTTAATTCTAGTTTAGGAATTACAATAGATTCAATAATGTTGTGTGATGTACCATCTGAATTTCATATTGCAGATAATTTAAAATCTACTCATAACCCATTTCCAACTACATATCCTATTCATGCTTCCACAATTTATAAAACCTTTAGCATAATCACAAATATGACAGGAGGTTCAAATACATTTGTATGGTATCTACCAAGAAATTTAAAAGGAACAAATGCAAGTTCTTCTGTTTCCACAAAAAACATGAATGCACCTCAAGGTGCATCTTACCTTAGAGTATTTGCTAGAAAAGGTGCCGAGAAAGTTACTTTTAGGATTTACCCAGGAGATAATATGTTGAATGATTTTAATATTACACCCAATAAGAAGTATATCATTAATATTATTATAGGCTCACTTGGGGATTATGCATCAGATTCGAGGGTAGAACCAATCGAAGAAATTATTGATTACACTATAAAATCATTCTCTAATTGTTATATCATCAATCCCCCATCTGCTGGCACCCTAAGAAAATATAGAATCCCAGTAGGAAGAGTAGACCAGTATTGGGGTTCAACACAAGTAGGCTATGGTGGCAATGACAATAATAAACTTTCGACTGCAAATGATTGGACAATTAGTCTCTTGTGGCAGGATGCAAATAATATTGTAAGGACATATACTCCTGCAAGTATATCACTATCAAAGGCAACTGGGACAGGGGCAAGTGATTATTTTGAAATATCTGTTCCTCATACAGTACCAGATGGTAATTTTGTTATATCTATTGCTCGTAATTCATCTCCATCAACAATCCTTTGGTCATGGCATTTTTGGGTAACAGATTATAACCCTTATTACACAGGAGCAATTACAACGGGAGCGGAAGGAAGATACGTAGTTACAGGAGGCAGTATACATAGGTACCGCGGGTCAATGTGGTCAGGAGAACTAAACAATTCTTACGCTTTAGATAGGAATATTGGTCAATTGTCTGAACAGTATATTCCAGTGGATGGAAAACGTGGAATATTATATTATCAATATGGAAGAAAAGATCCTTTTCCAGCAAATATTGCATTATATGATATTAGTGGTGGTACAGTTCCTTATACAGCTTCCGCAAATGCAGAAAATTCCCAATTGAATATGGCAAATTCAGTAATTAATCCATTGAAATTCTTTACAAGTCCCAATGCAAATAATTGGTGTAGTGATACTCTTACAAATTATATTTGGAATGATGTTAATGTTTTAACTACAAGTACGGCAAAGAGTATTTTTGATCCATCTCCATGGGGATTTAAATTACCAAAGACTGGAGTTTGGAGTGACTTTGCTAGCTCTAGATTTGGATGGTCAAACAGTACCTATAGAAGATTATATACTCGAAGTTCAGTAAATGCATATTATTTTGCAGATGGTTATAGATCATCAAGTTCAGGATCATTATCTACTTCTGTTACTTCTGTGGGATGTTATTGGAATTCTTCTCCAAATAATACTTCTAGAGGATTTTATATGTATTTTTCAGAACTTACAGTAACTACAGTAGGAAATGCGTCGAGAGCTAATGGATTTGTTTGTCGACCGGTTCGGGAGTAGATTTTTTAGATTTTTAGAATAATTAGATAATAAAATATAGTGATTTTATGGAAATAGATTGCAGAGAAAATATTGAGATAGGGTTGATGGAGATTGATGCTCAGCATAGGGTGATTTTTGACAAGATAAATGAATTAATACATTTATTGGAGAGTGGGGCGTCGAAATGTGTGTTTGTTAAAAATTTAGTTGAGTTTCAGAGACATGTACTTACTCATTTTAAGACTGAGGAATCATTAATGATTGAGAATAACTGTAAATGTTATGAACATCATAAAATGCAGCATGAATATTTTAAGGATTGGATTATTGATAGACTATTGCATTATAGGGAGGATAACCAAATAATTGAAGAAATTGCTACATTCTCAAAAATCTGGATGAAGAATCATATTGTTAATACCGATATAAAACTTAAGTTATTAAATTAGAGGATAAAAATCCTTGTTTTTTCCCAAAAATGTGAAGTAATTTGCATACGATTTCTTCGTATTTTTGAATTTATACGAAGAAATATTGCTATAAAAGTCCCCTTTTAATAGTCAAAAAAGCCCCTTTTTTAGCTAGAAAGTCCCCTTTTTCAATGAAAAAAGCCCCTTTTTAGGGGTAAAAAAAGCCTTTTTTTGAGTGCTCACTCAGCTTATAAATCCAAATTGAAATTGATATTTTCCGATTTCATCAAGGTTTTTTCCATCTTCGTCCTAAAAAACTTGCCTTGTTGGATATTTGTATTAAATTTGTCAACTTATTTTTTATAGTATTTATATATCAAAAATAACAATTTCACAGAATTATATTTTAAAATATGAGAAAAAGATTATTATTATCATTATTATTATGCCTAGGTTTCCAGCTCGCATTTTCTTCAGTTGGGGATACAATTAAGGTTAAGACTTTCACATTTGATTATGGTGTTAGGCCAACAGGAGGAAATCCAAGGATAGGAAAATTTGTTATACCTGATAGTTTGAAGAGTAAATCGTTTTCAAAGATATTAATGCGATATACTCTAAAATGTGATCCCTCGCAAAATCCAAATTGTGGAGAATGGGACTATTTAACCTATACAATTTTAAAAGAAAAGACAGGTCAAATGGACTCCCTTCTCTATTCTCAGCCAAGATTTAAGGTTAATTATTCAATTAAAGATACTCTAGAATATATTAATTCACCATCTTATAAATATAAGAAAGGATTGAAAAAAAATACTTCTTTTACCTCAATCTCTTCGAGAGATTCTGTAGTAATTGGTAATGGGAATTTGATTAAAAATAATCTATTTTCTTCTGGTACAAATGGTGGTAGAAATGTTTTTATTATTAAGGCAGACGAAATAAGTGCTGCTGGATTTGTTGGTAATAGTATATCTGCATTAAATTTTTATGTACAGGACTTAGCCTCTACAATAAATGTTAAGGGGCTAAAAATTGAGATAAAGAATACTGTTGATTCTATAATTAAGTTGTCTTCTTTTAGTGGTTTGACTGAGGTTTTTTATAATGACTATACATTAGCTAATAATTTAAATAACGTAACTTTTAATTCAAATTTTATTTGGGATGGAGTCTCAAATATATTGATTTCTGTGTCTTATGATTCCAAAGAAATGGGTGCTGTGCCAATTAGGAATATCTCATCATATGATAAAATATCTGCAATAAGTATCAATCCAAATACTTATATGGGTTTTGGCTCTATTAGTAAAATTGTTGTTGATGACCCTGTTCTTGATTCAATCACAAAACAAGTAACTGTTATGTTTTGGGCAAAAGGCGATGATTATTTACAACCTAAATCAGGTTCAATATTTGAGGGCGTTAATTCAAAAAACAAAAGATATCTAAATGCTCATCTACCATGGGGAGATGGAACGATTTATTGGGATGCAGGAAATAATAATAGTGGCTATGATAGAATAAGTAAGTCTGCAAGTGCGAGTATATATAAAGGTTCATGGAATCATTGGGCTCTTACAAAAAATTCTACTACGGGCATCATGAATATATATCTAAATGGGAGTCTTTGGCATACTGGAAGCTCCAAGACATTCCCAATGGATAGCTTAAAAACATTAATTATAGGCTCTTGCTCATCTTGTGGAGAGCCAGGAAAATCATATTCAGGAGCCATAGATAACTTTTATGTTTTTCATAAAGAATTAGACGTAACAGAGGTAAATCAATATATTTATCAAAAACTTGATACAAATTATTCTAAATACAATAAATTAGTGTTTGCGTTTAATTTTAATGAAGGAGAAGGAAATATCATTAATAACTCTTTTGATAATAATTTTAATTCAACAACTTTAGATGGTTTCTTAGGCTGGAGTGAGTATCAAGAGCCAAGAATTAATGATTTTGTGAATACAAATTACAGACCAAACATTAATTTTGTTACAATTAATGGGACTAAGATTACAGATTCTATTGAAATATTTAAGCCGCAGGTTCAAATCCCTATTTCAATAGTAAGATATGATAATATAATCAATCCTAGCGTTCCTTCAGATACAGTTTACAAGTGGGGGCCATATTATAAGTATAATCTTACTTCAGCGGGAGTATTTATTGACTCTGTATTTATTAATAAAGATACAACTCTCTATTTATCATATTATAATTACTATGGGACTCCTTTTGAGAAAATAAACAAATGGGAGTTAGGTCGCTTTATTACTCCATATGGAAATGGGTTAGATCTAGGTCAAGATGGTTGGACATGGACTTACGATGTATCTGATTTTGTACAAAAGCTAAAAGATACAATTGACTTGGAGGCAGGAAACTTTCAAGAGTTGTTAGATCTTCAGTTTTGGTTTATCGAAGGAACTCCATCAAGAGATGTAATAAGAATAGAAAATCTTTGGCAAGGAAATATTAATTTAGTCCAGTTTGAAGATAAAGTAAAACAGAAAAACATTGTTAGAAGACAGGGAGAAAATATGTTCAAACTTAGAACATGTTTAACGGGACATGGTATGACTGCGACTAATAATGCATGGGCAGAGTTTTCGGAGAATATGCATTCTGTTCATGTAAATGGACAAAAGAGATGGGAGTGGGAAATAATACAAGAATGTGCAGATAATCCATTATACCCACAAGGAGGAACATGGATATTTGACAGAGCAGGATGGTGTCCTGGAATGCCTGGAAAAATTAATGAATTTGAATTAACTCCTTTTTTTGTTGGAGATAGTATAGCGATACAATATAAAATAGCAGGAAAGGAAGGAGGAAACTATGTTACAGAATCACACCTAGTGACTTATGGTAATCCTAATTTCGCCATCGATGCATCGGTTGAAACTATCATTGTCCCATCTGATGATAAGCAATATTTAAGAGAGAATCCAAGTGTAGGTAAACCAAAAATTATTATCAAAAACAATGGTTCTTCAACCTTAACTTCAGCGAAGATAACTTACAAAATAAATGGAGGCACACAATATATATATAATTGGTCAGGGTCATTAGAGTTTTTAGAAAGCGAAATAGTATATCTACCAATACCAGACTGGAGCGAATTGATAGGAGATAATGGATATTTTAATGTAATTATTTCAGAGCCAAACTCACTTGTTGATGAGAACCCTTATAATAACGAGAATACCTCTCACTTTAAGCTTCCATCACTTCAAGCAACAAATAAGATAAGACTAAGTTACAGAACTAATCATGCACCAACAGAAACAAAATGGAAACTATCTAAGGCAAATGGAGATATTATCTTCCAATCTCCAACTTCATTAAATGCAAATACAGCTTATTCAGAAGTTATTCCTTTGTCTAATGGTGGTTATAAGTTATTTATTAGCGATGCCAATGATGATGGTTTAGAGTTTTGGTATAATATTAACAATGGAGGTACTGCAGGTAGTACTAGAATTTCATTCTACGATACTATAAACAGTTATTGGGGTGGTGATATTATTCTTGAATCTGATTTTGGTAAGAGTATTGAATATAATTTTGTTGTTAATGGATTTGTTGGCCTAAATGAAGCTAATGCTGGTTTTAGGGGTGTGCTTCTTTATCCTAATCCCACTTCAAATAAGGCAACTCTAATTTTAGATGGAGTAGATGGAAGAACAGATATATTAATTCGAGATTATCTAGGAAGAATTATTGATACATATAACGAAAATGCAAGTAATAATAGAATTCAAACACAAATAGATATTAGTTCTTATCCAAAAGGGATATATATTATCCAGATAAAGAACGATGATAAGGTTTCTATTCAAAAACTCATTAAGAAGTAGAAATATTTCTTAACTTCCATAGAAAAATATCTAATTATTATGGGCTTTGTATTAAATGCAAAGCCCATTTTTTTTGTCTCAATTGTTAAATTCAAGGTTTCGTCAGTGAAATATCCTATTTCGTCCCTTTTAACTTTTATTTGTAATAAACCTTTTCTACATTTGCCGACATTATCTAAAAACACACAAAGATGAAAAGATTATTATTCTTTTTAATGGCATTAGTATTTGCCATTCAGGGTTTTGGGCAGGATGTACAGATAGGATCAGGTACAACTGGCCAAAATTATTTTCCAATCAATACCACCAGTGCTTATACTTATACTCAACAGATAATCAAGAGTACTGAGATAGCTTCTAGTGGTGTTGTTACTACCGGAGGAACAATAACCAAAATCCGTTATTATTGGAATGGAACTGGTAATTTTATTAATTCTCAAAGATGGAAAGTATATTTAGGACATACTACAAAGTCTTCTTTTACTAGTACAACAGATTGGATTATGGATACTAATATGACAGTAGTATTTGATACAAATATTAATATTCCTACAACACCCTCTTGGTTTACAATATATCTTCAAACTCCATTTATTTATAATGGGACAGATAATTTAGTTATAGCAATAGATGAAAACACTCCTGGAGTTGCTTCAGCAGTAGCTAGTATATATGGTTATCTATCCACAAGTCAGGGTTTACGAGTTATAAATTCTGCGAATATTAATCCATCATCACCTTTAACAGGATCAATAGCTAATACTGTTTCTCAAGTAAAAATATATTTTCAAACACCTTGTGATATACCAGAAAATTTATCATTAGTAGGTATCAATTCTACAGATGCAACCTTTGCATGGGTGGGAGGTAGCGAAACACAATGGAATGTAAATTATAAATTATCTTCTGATACCGTTTGGACAAGTATCAATTCAATTACGGCAAATCCATATACTTTAACAGGATTAAGTCCAAATACTCAATACGATATTAGGATTAATGCAAATTGTGGAACAAATGGATCAAGTAACTGGACTCCAACTAAAAGCTTCTCTACTATTCCAATACCAACTCAATTACCTTATTCTACTAGCTTTGAAAATTCTACCGACAATAGTAAATGGGTGCTAATCAATGGAACTCAGGTAAACAAATGGTTTATTGGATCTGGAAAGGATTTAACAACAGGTTTAAATGTGGATACCCTTGGGGTTTCTAATTCTTTATATGTTTCTTCAAATGCAAATGGAGATACAAATATGTATTTGGGTGGTTCTACAGCTAATGCTACAAAAATCTACGCAGCAAGAGATTTCTTTATACCTGCTGGTGCTAAGGAATTAAATCTTGAATTTGATTGGAGAGCAAATGGTAATGCCTCAGCATCTGATTTTCTAAGAGCTTATCTTGTAAAGGCTACTGATGATATTTCAGCAGGTGTAGTTCCTCCTTCAAGTATTGATCTTGGTGGAATGATTGGAAACTTTCCTTCTGGAACATATCACTGGTTAAGCAAAAGTATATACTGGCAACATGCTAAGTTTAGAATAACAGAGAGTCAATTTCCAAATCTAGGAAATAGTAATTGGAGATTGTTGTTACATTGGAGAAATGATAACACCTCTGGTACTGCTCAACCTCCAGCAGCTGTCGATAATTTAGTAATGAATGTTGTTTCATGTCCTGCACCTGACACAGTTAATCTTTCAAATATAACTACTAGTTCTGTAGATTTAAGTTGGATTGAAAAAGGTACAGCTACAAGTTGGAATGTATACTATAAAATAGGTACATCTAGTTCTTGGAGTATGACTATTGCAACTACAATACCTTTTACTCTATCTGGATTAGTTTCTAGTACTCCTTATCAAGTAAAAATTCAATCAAATTGTAGCTCAGATACAAGTTATTCTTCTTTAGTTTCTTCTTTCAATACTGCTTGTGGAAATATTAGCTCTTTTCCTTGGTTTGAAGGTTTTGAATCAGGGGCTTGGCCTGCGGCTGTTACTCCGGGAAATGCAGCTGCTCCAAATTGCTGGTTAAACTTCAACAAAGTATATACTAGTAGTTTATGGAGACGAAATACAAATGCAACATATTTAAGAACAGGAAGTGGCTCGGCACAAATGTATGCAGGAACCACTACTGCGAACCAACATGGAGATTATCTTCTTACGCCTATTATATCCTTGACTGGGAATCAAATGCTTAGATTTTGGGCAAAGGCTTATTCTACATATAATGATACATTATCTATTATGGTATTTAACACAAATGCTTATGGACGTGATGTTTTAGCAACGGACGTTGATACTAGTTTCTCTGTTGCTATGCAAAAAACGTTTATTCCTTCAAATGCCTTTAATGAATATGAAGTAGATTTATCTCAGTATATTGGAGATTGTCGTATTGCCTTTGTACAAAGTTCTAAAGGTGGTTATTATCTAAATATTGACGATGTAACAGTTATGGATATTCCTACATGTAAAAGAGTAACATCAGTCGGAGATTCTAATTACACTGTAAATTCTGCCGATATTTATTGGACTAATGGTTCTTCATCTGACTATGCTTGGTATTTATACTATAAGGCTTCTACAGCAACTAATTATGACTCCGTTGCTGTATCGTCAAATCCTTATACTCTAACTAATCTTACTTCAAATACATTATATCAATACTATATCAAGACCAATTGTTTTTCTGAGCTTTCAGAACCATGCCAAGTAAGGTCTTTGCGCACTGCTTGCGGTATTATTAACACTCTTCCTTTTACAGAAACATTCGACACTTATGGCACAGGAAGTTTTTCTAGTTGGAATCCTTGTTGGTCAAGAAAAACCGACTATTCTCCTACTTCATATCCAATGATAAGCACTAGTTATAAAGTATCTGCACCAGGTTCAGTTTATCAATATGTTGGTTCTGCAAATAAACGCAGCGTTATATGCGCACCTATGATTGATACAAACATATATCCTATCAATACTTTAAGAGTGAAGTTTAAACTTTATATGACTAGTCTCTCTTACCGAGGTATAGAGGTGGGCATTATGACTAATCCAAATGATACTACAACATTTATTCCTGTTTCGTCTCCATTAGTACCTTCATTAGTAAGTTCTTGGGAGAATCAAGAGGTTGCATTTTCTTCCTATACAGGATATGGTGCATATATTGCTTTTAGATGTATGACAACCAGTTCTCCAACAACAAACGCTTCATATATGGATGATGTTGAAATCTCGTTAATTCCTGGCTGCACAAAACCAACTAATTTATCAATATCAAATATTACCGCAACATCAGCAGAACTTACATGGACAAATGGAAACCCAACGGATAATGCATGGTGGTTATATTATAAACCTTCTGCTAATGCAAACTTCGACTCTGTAATAATTACTTCTAATCCTTATACATTACAATTATTAAATCATTCCACAATTTATCAAGTAAAGATGAAAACATTATGTTCAAATGATGTTTCAGAAGCATCATCTACATTGAGTTTTCAGACTTCATGTGTTTCAACTAACACTTTCCCATGGACAGAAGGATTTGAATCTATAATTACTAATAATCAATTGCCAGCATGTTGGTCTTCTACTCGCTTAAGTACATATACTTATACTCAGATTTCAGATTACACAAACTATAATAGAAAAGCACATAGTGGAACAAAATCGGCATATTTTAGATACGGATGTAATGATAGTTTCTTTACTTCTGCATTTGATTTATTTGCAGGTACAACATATACATTCTCTTTCTGGTATATAACAGATGGTCTAAATGGATGGAATAGCCTTTCTGCTGGTGTATACTCAAATCAGTACGATTCAAATTTAATCCAAAATGTAGGTAATTCTATATTAAATGCAAAGAATACAACTTATCAACAATTCTTTGGATCATATACTCCATCTGTTTCAGGAACCTATTACTTCGGAATAAATGCTCAAGCTAACACAACTCCTTATTATCTAACTATTGATGATTTAAAACTAGAAATAATGAGTTGTAGTATCCCTGATAGCGTTTCTTTAAGTAGTATTTTACCTACAAGTGTAACTATGAATTGGAATGCAGGTACTTCTACTTTATGGCAAGTAGAGTATAAACCATCTGATTCAACAACATGGATTAAGACAACATCAGCAACAAATTTATTTACATTTACTGGATTAACTCCTAGTACTTCTTATAATTTTAGAGTTGCAACTTTATGTAATGGTTCTGTAGATACATCTATGTTTGCTAATTTATCGGTAAAAACTCCATGCTCTATGATATCAACACTTCCATATACAGAGAATTTTGATACCTATGGAACAGGAACAGGTAAATTCCCAACTTGTTGGTCAAAATTTTCTCAGTACTCAGCAACTTACCCATATATAAACACCACTAATTTCTCATCCCCAGGATCGATGTATTTCTATGCATATAATAATCAACAAACTTATGCTGCATTTGGACCTATTGATACTTCAATTTCAATGGATACTTTAAGAGTTAGGTTTAAGATGTACTACACTGCATTAAACTATCATAATCTTCAAGTGGGAATAATGAATAATCCTAATGATATTACTACATTTGTTCCAGTTGATAACCTACAATCAATAACAGCAATCAGTACATGGCAAGATAAAGAAGTTTCATTGGCATCATATACAGGAACTGGTAGATATATTGCATTTATGACAGCAGCGCCAGCATCTGCTTATAATTATGGTTATATGGATAATGTAGTAGTGGATTATATTCCAGCATGTGCTAAACCAACCAATTTATCAATATCTAATATTACTACAACTACAGCCGACCTTTCATGGACAAATGGCAATGCAAATAATACAGCATGGTGGTTGTACACAAAACTAGCATCCGCAACAACTTTTGATTCCGTTTTAATTACCTCAGCTTCACCATATACTATAATAAATCTACTCCCATCAAGTGAGTATGACTATTATATGAAGACAAATTGTCCAACAGAGGTTTCAGAACCAACTCCAGTATTTAGTTTTTATACAGCATGTGCACCAATATCCACATTCCCATGGTATGAAGGATTTGAAGCAACATGGCTTCCTATGACAGGAGTTAGTAATGCTGCGCAACCTACCAATTGTTGGATAAATATCAATGGAGGTGCAAGTACATCTTACAATTGGAGAAAAACTTCTTCAACAGGTATAGCTTATATTCGTACTGGTTCAGGTTCAGCACAATTGTATGGTGCGAACCAATCTATGGGAGATTACTTGATAACACCAACCTTTACTCTAACTGGAAATCAAAGGATAACTTTCTGGGCAAAAGGGTATTCTACATCAACTAATTATCCAGAAAATATATGGGTAAAAGCCTTTGATGAAACCACTAATGGAGCCTTAGATTCTTTTTCAGACACAACATTGTTTACTAATATTGCATTTATAAATGATACCAACCAATATACTTGGAATGAATACGAATTCCCATTAACAGGACTAGTAGGAAACTATCGTTTAGTTTTTGCAAGAAATAATAATGTAGGTTATTATTACCATATTGATGACTTAAAGGTAGACAATCAACCAGCATGTCCAAGACCAATTACAGCAAGTACATCGAATATCCAACAAACACAAGCTCAAATTTCATGGACACCAGGCACAGTTACAGATAATGCATGGAAGATTTACTATCGTCAATTGGGAGCTACATCATGGGATTCAGTTTACACAACAACAAATCCTCATACATTATATGGTTTAACTTCAACAACCGAATATGAATTCTCTGTTCATACCGATTGTGGAACAGGAGCATTCTCGGATGGAAGAACAGGAACATTCCGAACTTCTTGTGGGTTTATATCTTCTTTACCATGGGCAGATAATTTTGACACCTATGGAACAGGAACAGGAGTTATGCCAACATGTTGGGTTAGAAATACATCTTATGCATTACGACCATATGTAAATACAGGAGGATTCTCAGGCAATTGCTTATATTTCTATGCAGGAACAGCAGGAACATACGCAATGGCGATAACACCAGAGTTTGATCAAAGTATATCTATGAACTCCTTAATATTAAACTTTAAGTTCAAATCTTATAGTGCGACAAACGATACATTACGCATCGGAATTATGACAGATACAACAGCTGCATCATTTGTTGAGGTTGGTAAAGTATTTGGACCAACAACATGGAATGATTATCAAGTAAGTTTAGCTTCATACACAGGAACAGGAAAATACATAGGCTTTAGAGTTAATTATGGTGCTTCAAATACATATTCATATGTTGACAATCTAGTTGTAACTACAGGTTGTACATCTCCAACTCCACAAACTACAAGTGGAATTACTCAAACTGATGCAACAATAAATTGGTTAGCAGGTGGAAGTGAATCTTCTTGGGAAGTTAAGTTAGGCTCAGCAGGAGCAGTCACTACTGTAAATAGCACAACTTACACATTCTCTTCTCTAACAGCAGCAACACAATATACTGCATATATTAGAGCAAACTGTGGAACTGCATACTCAGGATGGGTGCCAGTAAACTTTATAACCGACTCAATACCATTGACAGCAATAGTAACTACAGCCCCAGTAACAACCTTTACTTACAATACAGCAAGTTTAGTAGGAACATATACTCCAGGAGCAGACACTATCAATGCAGTAGGCTTTGAATACAAAACTACCGCAGCAACAGCATGGACAACCCAAACAGTATCACCAGTAGCATCACCGTTCAGTTATAATGCAACAGGCTTAACCCCAAGTACACAATACAAGGTAAGAGCATACGTAACAAAACAAGGCGGAGTAAACGTATATGGCGATACAGTAACCTTTACAACAGCAGTATTTAACCTACCAGTGGTAACCACCGACTCAGTAGTTGAACTATCAACAACCTCAGCAAAATACTATGGCGCAATCACACCAGGTACCGAAAGTATAGTAGCAAGAGGCTTTGAGTACAAGACCGCAGCACAAACCTGGTCATCAGCACAAGACCTAACCGCAACAGGAACAAACACTATCACAGCAACCGCAACAGGACTAGTGGCAGGAACAACCTATGACGTTAGAGCCTATGCAGAAACACAATCAG
>Ga0316605_10000074_pt1 | contig 113687 bp, 115 predicted proteins | sample OWC_soil_day20_n_FD_207666 | JGI IMG/M metagenome (GOLD analysis project Ga0316605, IMG submission 207666) | Wetland soil microbial communities from Old Woman Creek delta, Ohio, United States - OWC_soil_day20_noCT | ecosystem: Environmental > Terrestrial > Soil > Wetlands | place: USA: Ohio...
GGGCAATGCCAAGACCAAGGCCCTGATCGACTGCCTGCAGCCGGATCGTCGCGTCGACATCGAAGTCATCGGCACCAAGTAATCCGCCGACGCTTCAACGAAAAGCCCTGCCTCGGCAGGGCTTTTTCTTTTCCGTGAATTGAACTGACAAAAGCCATGATCAACGCCGACCAAGCCGAACTCGATAAATTTGGTGAACTTGCCCACCGTTGGTGGGACCAGAACAGCGAATTCAAGCCGCTCCACGATATCAACCCACTACGCATCGACTGGATCGATCAGGCGATCGGTCTGGCAGGCAAGCGGGTTCTGGACGTCGGCTGCGGTGGCGGCCTGCTGTCCGAAGGAATGGCTGTTCGTGGTGCCGATGTGACCGGCATCGATCTCTCCGAGAAGCCGCTGGGCGTGGCCAAGCTTCACCTGCTGGAAACGGGCCAGAAGGTTGATTACCGCAAGATCTCCGTCGAAGAACTGGCGGAACAGATGCCCGGTGAATTTGATGCCGTCACCTGCCTCGAGATGCTCGAACACGTCCCGAATCCATCGAGCGTCATCACGGCCTGCGCCCGTCTGGTCAAGCCGGGTGGCCAAGTTTTCCTGTCCACGCTCAACCGTAACCCGAAGTCCTATCTGTTCGCAGTCATCGGGGCCGAGTACGTACTGCAGATGTTGCCTAAGGGAACGCACGATTACGCCAGATTCATCAAGCCATCAGAACTCGCCCGCTGGGCCAAGATGGCCAATCTGGAACCAGAAGAGCTTATCGGCATGAGCTACAACCCGTTGACCCAGAAATACTTGCTCGGCAAAGACACCAGCGTTAATTACCTGATGCGCGCCATCCGGCATGTTTGATGCCGTTCTGTTCGATCTGGATGGCACTTTGGCCGACACGGCGCCCGACCTGGGCGAATCGGTCAATATTTTGCTCTCAGAGGAGGGGCGTCCTCAGCTCTCACTTGAAACCCTGCGGCCTTTCACGTCGCAGGGCGTTCGTGGCCTGCTGAAGGCCGGCTTTGGCATCGACAGCTCACACTCAACCTACGACCGACTGTCAGAACGCTTCCTTGCGATCTACGCTGAGCGCTTGTGCCACGCCACCCGACTGTTCGATGAGGTTCCGGAATTGCTGGATACGCTCGAGCAGATGAACCTGGCCTGGGGAATCGTCACCAACAAGCGGATGCGCTTTACCGATCCTCTGGTCGAACGGCTGCAACTCACTCCCCGCACCACCTGCGTCGTCAGCGGCGATACGACAGCCGAAGCCAAGCCTTCGCCATTGCCCATCCTGCATGCCTGCCAGCTGCTTAGGCGTCGTCCGGAACGCACGCTCTACGTCGGTGACGACCGGCGCGACATCGTCGCCGGCAACGCCGCCGGCTGCATGACAGTGGCTGTTTCCTACGGTTACCTTGGGGACAGCGGCCCGCTACACAGCTGGGGAGCCGACCTGATCATTGACCGCCCGAGCCAATTGGCGGAATACTTGGCTAAACACGTCGGGCCGAAATAAGCAGGTTGCGCGGCGTCAGATGCCGATCGCAAAAACTCCCCAAACTCACTGCATAACCTCGCTCTTCGAGATATACCGCCAAATCGAGGGCCAGCCAGACCTCGATGGCTCGGCGAAAAGCGTGGCGGACAATCGACAGGCGCATCAAGTCATGACGCCGTTGCCAGCCCCGGGCCTCGAACTCATGGGCAACGCAGGCCGAAGGAAGAGACAGCCCTTCCCGTTCAGCCATCTTGAACAGAAACTCTGAAAACCCGGCACGCATCCAGATATCGGGCACTGGCTTGAATGTGCGGTAAGCCTCACCCGACACCTGTCGACGCCAGGCGTCAAAACCAAGCTTCCAGGCCATTGCCCGATCCCGCTGGCGAGTCTCGCGGGGTGAGGCAGTAACCGTCTCCGTAACTGCCAGTCGGGTATCGTCGCGACTCAGGGAAAGCTGCAAGCCATCCGAGAGAGGTTGGTAGCGTTCGGCAACACCGCGGTAGTAGCAGCAAGGCGCTACGTCAAATTGACCGACTGACTGCGCAACACCCTGTTGAATCAGACGTCGATGCAGTTCGCCACAGGCATGTAGTGCCACCGCATGCTGTCCGGATTGCGGCCAGCTGGCTGTTTCCATCGCATCAGCAACAACGAATTCCTGCGCCGCCCCGGCGCGATGTGCCAAGGCTGATCCGGACTCACACAGACCCGCATCGATTTCCAGCGTATGCACCGAGGTTTGCCAGGTCAGCGCCAGAAGACGGCCGAGATGACCCTTGCCACCACACCAATCAAGGACCGGCTGCCCGGTGTTGCCGGCAGCGGCTGCAAAAGCCTCAATCTGCTCGCGCTTGCGACCGGGGATTTCCCAAGCCCAATGCCCTGCTCGCTCCGCCAGAATTTGCCGAGGCATGGTCGGCAATTCGGTCAATACCGCAATGGCTGCCACTGCCGGCACATGTTTGGTCAAAAGACCCAACGCGGCTGGCAAGTCGTCGTTCAGAAAAGCCACCGAATCATCAGGCAACGCCAGCAACTCATCGCTCAGTGCCGGCCATTGCTCACACCAGTCCGGACGTATTTCGCGAAAGGGCTGCGGATGCCAAAGATTACGAAAATCCAGCAGCGCTGCATCGAGTTCCTGCTGCCGTTCAGCCAGCCTCACTTCACGGCAGCCCGACGCTCGCGACGCCGATAGCCGATCATGGCAGGCACGATGGCCATGACAAGCACCAACAAGCTCAAGCCAAGCGGCCAGAACACAGGGCTGTTCCAGGCTCGTCTGGCGGCAGCCCGATCCGCAACGTCAATACGCTGGTATTTCAGGATATTGTTGCCAACATCATTCGGCTTGCGGTTCTTCAACCAGCGATGACCAAGCGTGTAGCTCTTGGGATGCAAGCCGAAGACCCACGGCGCATCGTGATGCAGGATGCGATTCATCTGGCGGACAATGCCGAGGCGCTCCGGTGTGTTGTCCATATTCTTCATGCGCGCAAACAGGCGGTCGAATTCCAGATTGGCGTAATTCGAAGCGTTCTCGCCACCCTTGGCGACTTTGCCTTCATTGCCATCAAGCAGGAAGAAGAAGTTCTCCGGATCCGGATAATCGGCATTCCAGCCAAGGTAGTAGAGCTGGACATTACCCTTGCGAATCTTGTCCTGGAAACGGTTGAAGTCGGTTGAGCGAACGACGAGCTGGATATCGATCTTGGCAAACTGCCTGGTCAGCCAGTCGAGGCGGGATTTCTCGCCCATGCCGCCGCCGGTGGTGTCGAGATTGACGACCAGTGGCTCGCCGGTCTTTTCGTCGCGACCATTCGGATAGCCGGCTTCGGCAACCAGCTTTTTCGCTGCCTCGACCGCCTTGCGCTTCGGCTTGCCATCGACCCAGTCGTAGACCGTACTGTCGATACCCTGCTCGCCAGCCTCGTAGCCGAAGATACCTGGCGGCAATGGCCCCTGCGCCGCAATGCCACGACCATTCTGGAAAATGGAAATGTACTCTTCCTGGTCAATGGCAATCGAGATCGCCTGTCGCAGCTTGGTCGCCCGTGGCGACAAGCCACCGATGACCGGGTCAAGCATGTTGAAGCCCATGTAGAAGGTCGATGACTTGACCGAGGTGAGCAGGCGAATTCCCTTGTCACGCATCTCGTCAGTCAGCGCCACATCGCCGCCGACGTTGACGCGCACGGCTTGGTCGAAACTGTCGGAGGATATTCCCGAGGCATCGTAGTAGCCTTGGAGGAACTTGTTCCAGTAGGGGATCGCTTCCTTTTCGCGAGTGAAGATGGCCTGATCAATGAAGGGCAGCGGTTTGCCACAATCTTCGAGCAAGCCCGCTGCACGGTCACCGGCTTCGCCTTCACAGGGATAGGCCTGGCCGTGGAAATTGGGGTTGCGCGACAAGACCATCCGGCGGTTGGGATCGTTTTCGCTCAGCATGAACGGTCCAGTCCCGACCGGCCACCAGTCCAGCGTCAGGTTCTTCACCGCCATGCCCGGCTGTGCAAAAAAGCGGTCAACCTCGCGCGGCACAGGGGCGAAGAAGGGCATGGCCAGCCAGTAGAGGAACTGCGGGTACTTGCCCTTGATGCGAATGCGCCAAGTATGGCTATCCACTTTCTCGACACCGACCAGCGGGAAGGTATCCAGATCGAGCCACTCACCCGCCGGCTTCTCCATGGCGGCTTTCTGGAGCTGCTCGCCAAGTTCCTTCAGGCCGACGATCTTGTCCGCCATCATGCCAAAAATGGGCGAATGCAGACGGGGATGGGCAAGGCGCTTGATCTGGTAGATGTAGTCGTCGGCAGTCAGCTCGCGCGTGCCGGTAGCCGGAAAGTCAGCCACGGTCTGCCTGCCATCGGCAAGCTTGTTGCCCAAATACACAGGTTGCCCGTGGGCATCGACAGCAAAAGCCGGGTGCGGCTGGAAGCGGATACCCGGTTTCAACTTGAGTTCGTAAACACTCTCGGCAATACGTTCAACCATCACGTCGTGGGGCAATTCCCGGCCGGCCGAATCGAAAAAGCGCGGTATCGGCACTTGCTCGACGGTTGAAGGAATCAACTCGTACGGCCGCTTCAGGTAGTGGTATTGCAGTGGCGGCTCATAGATCTGCGCGGTAAAGGTAATCTCGTCCTCTGTGTAGGACTGGGCCGGGTCGAGATGCTTCGGACGGTCGGTAAAAGCCGTGTAGAGAATATTGCGGCCCGCATCGGCAATCGGATACGGATCGTTCCACGCCTGGCCGCAACCGGACAGGGCGATGACAACGGTTAGACCGGCACAGATTTTTCGCATGGCACGCAGTTTAACAAATGCCTGCGACACCGCTTGACCTGTCCGGCGAGAATTGCCCACAATGCCTCAAACACCACAACACAGAGGCATCCGCATGCTCGATACGAAAATCCCCGATTTTTCCCTGCCCGCCACCAGTGGCACAAGCTTCAGTCTGGCTGCCCAGGCCGGCAAAATAGTGGTCATCTACTTCTACCCCAAGGACAGCACCCCCGGCTGCACGACTCAAGGTCAAAACTTCCGTGACCTGCACGACCAGTTCTTAGCTGCCAACACGGTCATCCTCGGCATTTCCCGCGATAGTCTGAAATCACACGAGAACTTCAAGGCCAAGCAGGCATTCCCCTTCGAACTCGGCGCCGATACCGACGAAGCCATCTGCAACCTGTTCGCTGTCATGAAAATGAAAAACATGTATGGGAAACAGGTGCGGGGGATAGAACGAAGCACCTTCGCCATCGACCAAAACGGCGTCCTGCGCCGCGAATGGCGCGGTGTAAAAGTCCCCGGCCACGTCCAGGAAGTTCTGGATTACGTCAAAACCCTTTAAGCGAAACTATCAACTTTACCCACCCTGACCAAAGGCCCAATCCATGCCGCGCAAGCCCGCAGCCATCAAGAAGCCCGCCGTTACCAAAATCTTCGTCCTTGACACCAACGTGCTGATGCACGATCCCAGTTGCCTTTTCCGTTTTGAAGAACACGACGTCTTCCTGCCCATCATGACGCTGGAAGAACTCGACAACCACAAGAAGGGCATGTCGGAAATTGCCCGCAACGCCCGCCAGACCTCGCGCATGCTGGACGAATTGCTGGCCAACAATGCCGATATCGACGAGGGAATTGATCTCTACGCCCCCTCCAGCAAACAGGCCAGTGGCCGGCTCTTCCTGCAGACCGAAGCGATCAGCGCCGACCTGCCGCAAGGCCTGCCAACCTCAAAGGTTGACAACCAGATCCTCTCGGTCGTCATCCACCTGCAGAAGAAGTTCCCGAAGCGCCCGGTCATTCTGGTGTCGAAAGACATCAACATGCGCATCAAGTCGCGCGCCCTCAACCTGCTGGCCGAAGACTACTTCAACGACAAGGTGCTGGAGGATACCGACATCCTCTACACGGGCACCCGCGCGCTCCCCGACAACTTCTGGGACAAGCACGGCAAGGGCATGGAATCCTGGAAAAAGGACGCCAAAACCTATTACAAGGTCACCGGTCCGCTTTGCACGCAGATGCTGGTCAATGAATGCGTCTGGCTGGAAAAGGACGGCCTGACGGCCATCGTCAAGGAAACTGCCGGCAAGACTGCAGTTCTCGAAACACTGGTCGATTACACACACCCGAAAAATGCGGTCTGGGGCATCATGGCGCGCAATCGCGAACAGAACTTCGCGATGAACCTACTGATGAATCCGGATATCGATTTCGTCACCCTGCTCGGCCAGGCAGGCACCGGAAAAACGCTGCTGACGCTTGCGGCCGGCCTGACCCAGGTACTGGAAAGCAAGCTTTTCGTCGAAATCATCATGACCCGTGCCACTGTCCCGGTTGGCGAAGACATCGGCTTTCTGCCCGGTACCGAGGAAGAAAAAATGGCACCGTGGATGGGTGCGCTCGAAGACAATCTCGACGTCCTCACCCATACCGATGAAAGCAGCAGCGGCCCGTATGGCGGCGACTGGGGCAAGGCAGCGACCAACGACATCATTCGCTCGCGGATCAAGGTCAAGTCGATGAATTTCATGCGCGGCCGCACCTTCCTGAAAAAGTACCTGATCATTGATGAGGCGCAGAATTTGACGCCGAAGCAGATGAAAACGCTGGTCACCCGCGCCGGCCCGGGAACCAAGGTAGTCTGCCTGGGCAATATCGCCCAGATCGACACACCCTACCTGACCGAAGGCAGCTCCGGCCTGACCTACGTAGTCGATCGCTTCAAGGGCTGGCCGCACTCCGGTCACATAACGTTACAACGCGGCGAGCGTTCCCGTCTGGCAGACCACGCCGCCGAAGTGCTATAATCCGGCATCAATCAAGGGGCCGTGTCAGTGACACGGCCTTTTCGTTTCAGCCACGGATTAATTCCGCCGGAGGAGTCACTTGAAACGTCGCAACTTTCTAGCATCAGTCGCCGCTCTCTCGCTATTCGTCTCTGACGCCTGGGCCACCAAAAAACAGGCCAAGGCCAGCACAGCCAAACCCGCTTCTGCCAGCAGCAAGAAAAAAGGCGCTTCCGGAAAACCAGCAAGAAAATCCGGTGCGAAACCGGATCGCCACCAAAAGGGCAAAATCACTTATCGGCCTCAAGAGCCAGTGGCCCACACAGCCGATGACCCGGTTATCGAACGTCCTCCGCAAGGAACAAGTGCCTCCAGACTTCCCCCGGTCAGGGCGCCAGAACCTCCTTCAGACTGGCGGACTTACGAAATCACCACCACGGTCAGCCTGAAGAACAGAAGTGGCTCAAGCAAGCTGTGGTTACCCCTGCCGCTCAATCAGGACACCCTGTTTCAGCGCACGCTCGGCCACTCATGGACAGGCAACCCGGCCAATTCCGGAATGCGACGATTGCCGGATGGCGACCTTGAAGTCTTTTTCTGCGAGTGGCCGGATGGCGGCGATGCCAAGCTGCAGCTGACCACACTGGTGACCACCGCAGATCGACATTTCGATGTCACCAAGCGCACTGTGGCCCCGGAACGCGAAGACATCCTGCGTCGCAACCTGCAGGCATCAAATTTGATCCCCAACGATGGCCTGGCCTTCCAGCTTGGCGAACGGATCCTTGGCCGCATCAAGGATCCTGTCGCGCAAGCCAAGGCCATTTACGACTGGGTCGTTGATAACACCATTTACGACCCCAGCCTGCCGGGTTGCGGCACCGGCGACGTTCGCCGCCAGTTGATCCAGGGGCAATACGGCGGTCGCTCGGCTGACATCAACGGGCTATTTGTCTCAATCTGCCGCGCGATCGGCATTCCGGCACGCTGCGTCTACGGCCTGCGCGCAGGCTCCTCTCGCCTGTTCCGTGGCCTGGGCCTGAGCAGTGATGATGCGACCCACGGCCAGCATGTCCGTGCTGAATTCTACGTTCCTGGCTACGGCTGGATTCCGGTTGACCCAAGCGACGTGCGACGGACGATTGCCATGGAGGCACTTTCCGACCGCGACAGCAAATTGATTTCTTTGAGAAAAATTCTGTTCGGCGTCTGGGAAATGAACTGGATTGCGTTCAATCTGGGAACGGACGTTATCCTTCCGGGGAAAAACTCCGCAATGCCATTCCTGCTTTTTCCGCAGATGGAGCCTTCTGGCACCCGCTATGACGGAAGTAATCAGAGCGCCATCCAGTACAGCATCAAGACTCGTCAGGTCGTCCTCTAGCCGGACTAGTTCTGGGAATCGACAAACCCGCCGCTAGCCAGATTCTCGAAACGGGTATATTCGCCAATGAAGGCCATGCGTACGGTCCCGGTCGGGCCGTTACGCTGCTTGCCGATGATCACTTCGGCCAAACCCTTGTTATCCTGGCTATCCTTGTTGTAGTACTCATCGCGGTACATCATCAGGATCACGTCAGCATCCTGCTCGATAGCGCCTGATTCGCGCAAGTCGGACATCATCGGGCGCTTGTCGTTACGCTCCTCGACCTTCCGGGAAAGCTGTGACAGGGCAACGATGGGCACCTGCAGTTCCTTGGCCAAAGACTTGATCGACCGTGAAATCTCTGATACTTCCGTCGCCCGATTTTCGCCTTGGCGGTTACCCGACATTAGCTGGATGTAGTCGATAACCAGCAAGCCAAGCTTGCCACCGTACTGGCGTGCCAAACGTCTCGCCCGCGCCCGCAGGTTGGCCGGACTCAGGCCACCTGTCTCATCGATATAGATCGGTGCCTCGTGCAACTTGCCCAGCGCAAACGACAACTTTGACCATTCTTCGTCGCTCATACGACCCGTTCTCAGGCTCTGGGAGTTCAAGCGGCCAATTGAGGCCAGCATCCGCATGGCCAACTGAGCGCCGCCCATTTCCATGGAGAACACGCCAACCGGTAAACCGGATTCGACCGCGACATTTTCGGCAATATTCAGAGCAAAGGCCGTCTTTCCCATCGAGGGGCGCCCGGCCACGATGATCAGATCACCCGGTTGAAAACCCGAAGTTTTCTGGTCCAGATCGATGAACCCCGTCGGCACACCGGTGATATCCGAGGGATTATCGCGATCATGCAACTCCTGAATCCGTTCGACCACCTGGGTAAGCAAGGGATTGATGTGTACGAAGCCTTCATTGTGACCAGCACCGGCTTCAGCAATCTTGAAGATTTTTGACTCCGCCTCATCAAGCAGGGTTTCAGCATCCCGCCCGAGCGGATTCAGCGCATCGGCAGCAATTTCATCGGCAGTTGCCACCAACTGTCGGAGCACCGAACGCTCACGAACAATTTCGGCATAGCGTTTGATGTTGGCCGCCGATGGCGTATTCGCTGCCAGCTCACCGAGATAAGCCAAGCCACCGGTCTGCTCACCCTCACCCGCCGCATCCAACGCCTCAGCGACCGTAACCACGTCAGCCGGTTTGGCCTTTTCCAGCAGATTCCGAATTTGCCGGAAGATACGGCGATGCTCATCGCGATAGAAATCAGCATCGGTCAGCATATCGCCCATCCGGTCCCAAGCCTGATTATCGAGCAACAAACCGCCAAGGATCGACTGTTCGGCCTCAATCGAATGCGGCGGTACGCGCAAGTGGTCCAGCGTGGAATCGGGAATACGGGGTTTCTGAGGACGTTGGTTCATGGCCTGAAGTTTAAAGTAAAAAGGCCTCGCTACTGCGAGGCCTTTTGTCGTGAGACGTTGCCGGAATTACTCGGCAACAATCGCCACGGTGATGTTTGCCAGCACGTCGGTGTGCAGGGCAACGTCGAGCGGGAACTCGCCAATTGCCTTCAGCGGACCCTCCGGCATACGGACAGCAGACTTGTCGACCGTGAAGCCGGCGGCCTTCAGTGCTTCAGCGATATCGGCATTGCCAACGGAACCGAACAGGCGGCCATCCATACCGGCCTTGCGAGCAACGGTAACGGCGGTGCCATTCATCTTGTCGGCAACTGCCTGGGCTGCGGCCAGCTTTTCAGCAGCCAGCTTTTCCAGTTCAGCGCGACGGGCTTCGAACTCAGCCATGGCAGCCGGTGTTGCACGCTTGGCCATACGTTGCGGAATCAGGAAATTGCGGGCGTAGCCGTCCTTGACCTTAACGATGTCGCCGAGGTTACCAAGGTTAACAACCTTTTCGAGCAGAATAATTTGCATGTTTCGTCTCCTCGAAAATTATTGATGGTTGTCGGTGTACGGCAGCAGTGCCATGAAGCGGGCGCGCTTGATAGCGGTGCCCAGCTGGCGCTGGTAGCCGGCCTTGGTGCCGGTCAGACGAGCCGGCATGATCTTGGCGTTTTCCTGGATGAATTCCTTCAGGACATCCACATCCTTGTAGTCGATCTGTTCGACCTTTTCAGCCGTGAAGCGGCAGAACTTGCGACGCTTGAACAGGCCGCCACCGCGCTTCTTTTTCTTGTCGTCATCCTTCTTCTTGAAGAACCGAGCCATTTTCATTTCCTTCCAAAAATTCGAGTGTATTCACATGCAGCACGGGTGTTCGGCTGTTAAGGCTCTTGGCTGCTAGAAATCCTGTCACTTTGACAGCACCTCCGAGAGGAGCTGCTTGCAGCCAGCGGGCGTTTTCACCCAAGGCCAAGACAGCGATTTCAAGTTCTACCAAGCGCTCCGCCCCACTTTCGATCTGCGAGGAGCTGTGTTGCAGCCTACCTTCGCTGACTGGAACTCCGGCCGGGGTGTAGCGCAGTGCTTTGCGCTCGACCAGCATTCCGGAGAGTGTGAGACAGTTCAGCCGTTAATTCCCGTACAAATATGCTTAAGCAGCAGCCGTTTCAACCGGTGCGGCCGGAGCGGCATCACCAGGCATCATGGACTTGGACTTCTCTTCCTTCATCATCGGGGAAGGAGTCGTCACAGCCGCCTTCATCTTGACGGTGAGGTGGCGCAGCACGGCGTCGTTAAACTTGAACGAATGTTCGAGTTCGTTCAGCGTTTCGCCGTCGCACTCGATGTTCATCAGAACGTAGTGGGCTTTGTGGATCTTCTGGATCGGGTAAGCCAGTTGACGGCGGCCCCAGTCTTCCAGACGATGAATCGTACCGTTCTTGGCAGTAACGATGGCGCGATAGCGCTCGACCATGCCGGGCACTTGTTCGCTTTGGTCCGGATGGACGATAAAGCAGATTTCGTAATGGCGCATGCAATCTCCTTTTGGGATAAACCCTCCGCCATGCGGGTGCGGTAGGGCAAGGTGGAAAAGCCCAAGATTATAACAACAATCCTAGGCTTTTGGAGAAAGCTAATGAATGATTGCTAGAAACAGTCGTCAGGAATTTCCAGCGCACCAGCCGCACCAGATACCACTGAATCTGCCAAGCCCTGCGCCTGAGTCAGGAAGTGGTCGGCAAAGAAGCGGCTTGTCGCCAATTTAGCCGCCCAGAAAGGATCAGTTTCACCAGAGGCGAGCCTGGAGCGAGCAACCACTGCCGCACGCCCCATTTGCCAACCACCGGCCACGATACCGAACAGGTACAGGAAGGGTACCGCGCCGGCATGCGCGGCTTTGGGCTCGCTAGAGAAATTGGCGACAAGCCAGTCGACCGCTTTTTCCAGGGCATCGACCGCAGCATTCTGACGAGCCCCGATCAACGCGAGATCGCCATCCAGTTGTGCAGCAGCGGTGCGAATTTCGGCGATTACACCCTTGATTGTAACGCCTTTTTCGCGAGCGATCTTTCGACCGATCAGGTCATTGGCCTGAATCGCCGTCGTCCCTTCGTAGATTGCCGTGATGCGTGCATCGCGCAGATGCTGTGCAGCACCCGTTTCCTCGATATAGCCCATGCCGCCATGTACCTGAACGCCTAGCGACGCGATATCGATGGCGCTCTCGGTACTCCAGCCCTTGACGACAGGAATCAGCAGATCGGCAAAGGCCTGCGCCTTCTTGCGCTCAGCCTCATCCGGATTGCAGTGAGCATTGTCTTGTGCTGCGGCAGTGACATAGGCTAGGGCACGCATGGCTTCAATCCGCGAACGCATGGACATCAGCATGCGCCGAACATCCGGGTGCTTGATGATAGGCACCTTCGGACCGCCCCTGACACCCACTTCCGTGCCCTGAACGCGCTCCTTGGCATAGACTGCGGCGCGCTGATAGGCACGCTCAGCGTCACCCAGGCCTTCAAGCCCGACGTTGAACCGGGCTGCGTTCATCATGATGAACATGTATTCCAGGCCACGATTTTCTTCGCCGACCAGCGTGCCAATGGCACCACCGTTGTCGCCGAAAGCCAGCACCGCAGTCGGACTGCCATGAATACCCAGTTTGTGCTCGATGGACACGCAATACACGTCGTTGCGTTCACCCGGCGTACCGTCCGCCTTGAGCAGGAACTTGGGCACCACGAACAGCGAGATGCCCTTGACGCCTTCCGGTGCGTTGGGCGTCCGCGCCAGCACGAGATGGACGATGTTGTCCGTCATGTCGTGCTCGCCGTAGGTGATGAAAATCTTTTGGCCGAAGATCTTGAAGGTGCCGTCACCAACCGGCTCGGCGCGACTGCGCACCGCCGCCAGATCGGAACCGGCCGATGGCTCGGTCAGGTTCATCGTCCCCGTCCATTCGCCGGAGACCAGATTCGGCAGATAGGCCGCCTTCTGTTCGTCGGTACCGGCGATCATCAGCGCTTCGATCGCCCCCTGGGTCAGCATCGGACAAAGCGAGAACGCATGGTTGGCACTCTTCCACATTTCGCTGACCGCCGCAGACAGCAACTTGGGCAGCCCCTGACCGCCGAATTCCGGGTCGCAGCCTATGCCGTTCCACCCGTTATCGACAAACTGCCGATAAGCCTCCTTGAAACCAGGTGAGGTGGTGACAACCTTGTCTTTCCACTTCGCACCATCTCTGTCCCCAACCCTGTTGAGCGGCGACAGGACTTCACCGGAAAACTTCGCGGCTTCCTCAAGAATCGCATCAACGACATCCGGCGACGCCTCTTCGCATCCCGGCAACGATACGACCTGGTCAAGACCGGCCAGATCCTGCATGACAAAACGGATATCTTTCAGGGGGGCAATATATTCGCTCATCAGATCTATTCCATTCGGTTAGAAGTTTCTTTCAGCTCAATCAGGAACAAAATATCCTCGACGACAGGCAAGGCAAAGCCTTGTCGCTGACCGCCTCGGTTGTCACGCAACAACTGGAACAAATAACCCACAACGTCGCCAGACTTCCAGAGTTCGAGCACCGTTTGCATCAGGCGAGGCAAGTCCTCAAGAGACTGCGGCCGAGGAGCAATGGGAAGGTCCGCGCCCCCCTCAGACGAAGGCGTCGACAACCCGGGCGTTCCGTCATCCCAACTCTGCACCTCGACGTTGAAATTCAGATTCAGGTTGCGCGCGACATTTTCAAACTCAGTGCGCATACCCGCCATTCGATAAACATCCATCAGGCGAATCCAAGGCTGCAGCGCTTCCTGAGGGTTGTGGTCGATAAACTCCTGAAGCGCCTGAGCCGCCCCCTTCACCCGTCCGAAGGAAAGCATGATGTCAGCAAGCTCCATGACCGGATTGGCTTCAAAATGCTCATCCAGAGTGGTGGCATTGATCGACAGAATTGAATCTTGCGCCTGAGCGGGTGATCTTTCCGGCTCGGGCAGCGCAGTAGCGGAATCTTCATCCCGACCATCAAGCTCGACATCGACCTGCATGGGCATGCCCATGGCCGCCGCCTCGAAAGGCAAGTCGACCCCCCCCAGCTCTTCGTGCTCTTCGGCTCGCTGAGGATCCACACGCATCTCCGGCGCATCCATCGGCGACAGCACATCGTCGGACACCTGTTGACGCTCGCTATACTTTCGCCAGCCAAACCAGCCAGCCAGTCCAAGCGCCGCCCCCAGCAAAACGCCGTAAAACCCCCAACCCGAAGGACCAGATGAGTCCTGTGCCACGGGCGCAGGTGCATTCGGCGTTGCCGATACCGGGGAACTTGCTGCCGGAACAGCGATTGGCGGTGGCTGTACAGCCACTGGAGGCAAGGAAGGAGCGGGCTCAGCCCCCCCCTTTTCAACTCGCTGGGCAAATTCTCCAGCCCGCTGCTGAAGCTCGCCCAGTGTCCCTTCCATGTTGCGTAGTTTCTCAGCCACTGCCATTTGCGAAGTGGCCTGTTCATGCATGGCCAGCAGCATTCGGAATTCAAGGCGCAGAATTTCTCGCTGTGCGTCCTTGGCCCCCGGACCGACCAGCAATTCGGTGGCCAATCGCAAAGAAGGTTCGCCGACATCGCCAGCGTCAGAAAGCATCAAGCGGTCCGGCATTAATGTCTTTGCCGAGCGTTTCTCTGGCTTCTTCGGCGAGAATCTCGGGGGGGGCTCGGCAACAACCGGCATCGCCGGGCGAGTTCGCACGGTTTTCTGAACCGGGCTTGCGGAAACTGGCGCTTCGATATTTTGCGAGCGAGGCTCAACGGCGGGCGTGCTCCCCTCTCGAGCGGGCGAGGCCATAACTACATATTCGCGAGAAATCTCATGCCCACAACCTAGCTGAACCGACAGTTGCATTATGGGTTCGCGCAAAGGGACTTCAGAACGGATCTCGAGCACAGGAGGAACACCCTTGCGGATGCTCAGGGCGGCTTTTTTCAACCAGGGAAGATCGCTGGGCGCCGAAGGCTGGACCAGGCGAAAGCATGCAACATCAGGGTGCTGCTTCTCCACCCCCAGAAGTTCAATGTCCAGCTTGATACTGTTCCCAAGGACAGGCTGCCCGCGCAGTTCACCGAGACCAACGGCCGAAACACTCCCGGACAGCGCCAGCATCAACAGCGAAGCGGAATAGCGGAAAAACAAGCGATCCAAGGAAACTGCCTTTAATGACATCAAAGTGTCAGAATTGTAGCGGTTATTTCCCCGCCAGATAACGGGAATCATCGAAGGTGGCGACCCAATCCGGTCGATAAACCACGAAAAGCGTCATCATCATCCCCGACAGCCAGGCTTCGGAAAATCCCAGCAGCAGAAAATAGGGCAAATATTCGCTGGTCAGATAATCCCACTCGTAAGCACCGGCCACTGCCAGCAACAGGGTGGCGCAGAGTCCGACGCCGAAAATCGTCAAGGCAGCACCGAAAAACCCGTTGATGAAGATATATACAAAAAAATGCTTGGGTAACAGACGCGAGAAAAATCGATAAAGCGCGTAGCTCACGCCAACACCAACCCCCGCCAGCAGCAATGCATTCAACGCGTAGGCGAATGGTCCGGCTGCTCCGTTCAGGGTAATTCCTGCAACAACCAGCGACAGACCGACAAAGGCCAGATGCGGGCCGAAGCTCAAGGTAAACACCGTTGCCCCGAGCAGATGAAAGCCCAGCCCCGGCTTGACCCCGGCTTTCAGGCTCCAGATCAGGGTCAGCAGGACAACCATGCCCAACCAGACGTTTAGCTGATCGGAATCCCTGAGGCGCCCCCAGGGTGCCCTGAAAAGACTGCGGGCGAAAAGCAGCACCCAGACGACCCAAGCCGCCCAGCACCACCCTTCGCCCAGCAAGTTATCCGGCAGATTCACACGGCTATTTTAGAGCCGGCCGCCGGGTTTGTGACATTAACCGACGGCACCCACCAATTGCGGCACGACCTCGAACAGATCACCGACAAGCCCGTAATCGGCCACCTGAAAGATCGGTGCATCCGGATCCTTGTTGATCGCGACGATCACCTTGGAGTCCTTCATGCCCGCCAAATGCTGGATCGCGCCTGAAATACCGACGGCGATATAGAGCTGCGGCGCAACGATCTTGCCGGTCTGGCCGACCTGATAGTCATTCGGCACAAACCCGGCATCGACCGCGGCACGCGAAGCACCGAGGGCGGCACCCAGCTTGTCGGCAAGCGGCTCAAGCAGCTTGTGATAATTTTCACCGCTGCCCAGGCCACGACCACCGGAAACGATGATCTTGGCAGCGCCGAGTTCCGGACGCTCGGACTTGGTAAGTTCTCTGTTTTGGAGTTGGGATTGCGCTGTATCAGCTGCCGCGGCGAGTGCTTCAACGGCAGCCGAACCACCGGTGGCGACCGCATCGAAGGCAGTCGTCCGCACGGTGATGACCTTGACCGGATCGGCACTCTTGACGGTGGCCAGTGCATTGCCGGCGTAGATCGGACGAATGAAAGTATCAGCCGACTCGACGCCACTGATTTCGGAGATCTGAGCCACATCCAGCAAGGCGGCGACACGCGGCAGCAGGTTCTTGCCGAAGGTCGTGGCCGGCGCCAGGATATGGGTGTAACCAGCCGCATTGGCGATAACCAATGCAGTCAGGTTCTCGGCAGTCTGTGCTTCGTAATGCGCCGCATCGGCCACCTTGACCTTGGCAACGCCTTGCAGACCGGCGGCCTGCTGGGCTGCGGCGCTGCAATTGGCACCAGCCACCAGCACATGAATTTCGCCACCAATCTTCTGGGCTGCGGCGACGGTATTGAGGGTAGCGGCCTTGAGGCTCTGCTGATCGTGTTCGGCAATAACGAGAATGGTCATGGTCTATCTCCCCTTAGATCACTTTCGCTTCATTGCGAAGCTTGTTCACGAGTTCGGCCACATCGGCCACCTTGACGCCGGCACTGCGCTTGGCCGGTTCGCTAACCTTGAGGGTAGTCAGGCGGGGCGTGACATCGACACCCAGATCAGCCGGCTTGACGGTATCAAGCGGCTTCTTCTTTGCCTTCATGATGTTCGGCAGCGTGGCATAGCGCGGCTCGTTCAGTCGCAAGTCGGTCGAAATGACGGCCGGCAGGCTGATCGCCAGAGTTTCGAGACCGCCATCAATTTCGCGGGTCACCGTTGCCTTGCCGTCAGCGATGACCACCTTGGATGCGAACGTCGCTTGCGGCCAGTTTTGCAGGGCGGCGAGCATCTGGCCGGTCTGGTTGGCATCATCATCGATGGCCTGCTTGCCGCAGATAACGAGTTGCGGCTGCTCCTTGTCACAGAGCGCTTTGAGCAGCTTGGCAACGGCCAGCGGCTGGAGTTCGACATCGGTTTCAACCAAGATGCCACGATCTGCACCGATCGCCATCGCAGTACGCAGGGTTTCCTGGCAGGCAGCGACACCGCAGGAAACTGCGATCACTTCGGTAGCCACGCCGGCTTCCTTCAGGCGGACCGCTTCTTCGATGGCAATTTCATCAAACGGGTTCATGCTCATCTTGACGTTGGCCAGATCGACACCCGAACCATCCGCCTTGACGCGAACCTTGACGTTGTAATCAACTACCCGTTTCACCGGAACCAGTATCTTCACAAGCCTTCTCCTTTTACTCGGTTAGATTTTCTAAACTGCGACATCCGTTTGACAGACAACTACTCAATCAGCACAATGACCATACTGTGTCGTATGGAAAAGCATACGGTAGCGTATGGAAAACAAACCTGTCAAGTCCTCAATGAAAACCACATCGGTCAAACCCCGCAACCGGACGACTGCAACGCGCACCCAGCTTGACCCGGATCGCTGGGTGGAAGTAGCTAACGACCTCCTCGCGAAGGAAGGTGTCAGCGGCTTGCGCGTCGAAGTGTTGGCCAAGCGTTGCGGCGTCACCAAGGGCAGTTTCTACTGGCACTTCAAGGACCGGCAAGCTTTGCTCGACGCGGTGTTGGAACAGTGGAAACTTGGCCGTATTCGCGACATTGAAAAGACAACGGCAGTCACCCCCGGCAACGAACGCGACCAGTTGCATTACGCGATCGAGGTTTATGGCGCCAGCCGCAACCGCAAAGGGATGTCGATTGAACTGGCGGTGCGTGACTGGGCAAGGCACGACGCCCAGGCCGCAGCAATCGTTGAAGCGGTCGACCTCTATCGTCTGGAATGTACGCGCAAGCTTTTCGTTGCTGCCGGCATGTCGGATGCCGAGGCAAAGAGTCGCAGCCTGCTGCTCTACGCCTGTGTATTTGGCCTGTCGCTGATGCATTACACGCACTTCGACGACAACCTTGCCGACCTCAAGCAACGCATCGCCGAACGGATCGTTTCCAGCTAACCGAAACACGCAAGAGAAGCTTCGCGCTCAAGCAGCATCTTTTCCCACCCAACAAGATCCACTGCCAACTGCTCGACGGTCGCGGTCAAAGCCCCTACCCCACCTCGCGCATCGCTGGATGGGGCTGGCTTTTCAAGAGCAAGGGGAAATTCTGCCACCTGCCGACGCGAGCGATCCAGCAATAACACCCGCCCTTGCAGCACACCATTGCTGACTTCTGGCGTGGTAAAAACCTGACTGAATTCCGTAATCTCCACTCGAACAAGGCAACGGGTCTGGCTCTGACCGGCCATGACATAACCCAGTTGCTGCGACAAGCGCTGCTGAATCAGCTGTGCAGGCGGCCCTGCCCAGCGAGCCCTCGCATATTCGCGCAGGCGGGCCTGATCGACGTAAGCCAGACGGTAATCGATCCCCAGCGAATCGAACCACAACGGCGCCCTCACCTCCAGGGCAATTGGCTGTTTTCGGGGCGTGGACAGCAGGCTTGATGGCGCCGGCCCGAAGTCATAGATAGCCAGCGGGCTTTCACCGCCGCGCTTGCCAGCAGTAAAGCATGCAGAAAGGCAAAGGCTGAGCAAAACAGCAGCAAGCCAGCGCACTTTATTTCCCCCCGCTCGGGTTGAAACCGGTTTCGCCGGGACCGGGCGTCTGGGCCGGTGCGCCAAAAACCAGACCTTGCGGCGTATCTTCAAGAATGCGCAGTACCCGGCTCAATTGCCGCGAGGTCATCGAGAAATCCACCGCCAGCTCGTTCAGGCGTGGCATCAGTGCCGAAGTACCCCCCGCCGAAGCATCGCCGATAGCGACATCCAGCTTGTCGGTGGCAAGCTGCATCTTGCCGATCAGCACACGGGTATCACTAAGCAACGGCCCGACTTCCGAGGCTGCTTGCGAGAGTTGCCTGACGTTGCGGTCATCCAGCAATTTCTTCATTTGCACCAGCGTCAGATTGAGGTTTTCCAGCGCCGGTTTCATGCTGCCGGATGCTGCCTCAAGATTCGCCAACGTCGCCGTCAGATGCGCCCGATTTTCTTCGCTGAGCAGGGCATTGGCACTGGCCATCATTTGCCGAGCCTGCTTCAGTGTGGCAGCGCCGGTTTCACCGAGCTCATCCAGAAGCGACGGGATCATCGTGATACGCGGCAATTTGTCGCCCTCAGGCTCCAGCGGCCCCATGTTCTTGCCGGTTTCCAGCAGCAGGATGTGCGCCAATCCGGTTACGCCTTGATAGTTCAGTTTGGCCACCGTCCCGGTGGTCAGCGGCACATCTTCATTGACTGAAATGGTCACCAGAATATTGCTGTAGTCGTCCGGATCAAGGCGTATGTCGCTGACCTTGCCAACCCGGATACCCCGGTAGCGAACTTGCGCCTGCGGATTTAGCCCACCAATATTTTGTTTGGTAACGACGATGTAATCACGCGAGGCTTCGCGACTTCCGCTCAGCCAATAGGTCGCCAGCAATGCCGCCAATCCGAGGAGTAACGCGAAGAGTCCGGCGGCGAAGGCGTGAGACTTGTTTTCCATGATTGATGATTAAAGCAGTTTCCGGCGATCAGCGCCAAAAAATCCGGTGACGAAGGGGTGATCGACCGTCATGATCTCGTCCTTCGTGCCGAAGGCAACGATCTGTTGATCAGCCAGCACGGCCACGTGAGTGGCAAGCCCAGCCAGGGTATTCAGGTCATGCGTCACCATCACCACGGTCAAGCCAAGTTCGCGCTGCAAATCTCCGACCAGTTCGACAAAATTCTGGCTACGATCCGGGTCCAGGCCAGCGGTAGGCTCATCGAGAAGCAGGAGTTCAGGCTCCAGCGCCAATGCCCGAGCCAACGCAACGCGCTTGACCATCCCACCCGACAGCTCAGCCGGCATCAGCTTGCCATGCGCCTCCTCCAGGCCGACCATCGCCAGCTTGAGGTGGACCAACCGACGTATCCAGTCCTCATCAAGGCACCGCAATTCGCGCAACGGGAAAGCAATGTTGTCGAAGACAGACAGGGCCGAAAATAATGCGCCGTGCTGAAACAACATACCAAGGCGGCGCCGTACATCCCGCTGCAGGAGTACGTCAGGGTCATTGAGATCGACACCGAACAGGCGGACCACCCCGGTATCCGGCTGTAGCAGGCCGAGAATTTCGCGCAGCAGCGTCGTTTTGCCACTCCCGGAACCGCCAAGCAAACCAACAATTTGCCCTTCCTCCACCCGCAAGTCCAGATCGCAGTGCACCAACCGACCCCTGAAACTGGCCGATACACCACTGAGCTCAATGACCGGGGGCTGGCTCATAGTTGAGGCACACCGATGTGGCGAGTGAAGATAGCGAAGATCGCATCAACCAGAATCACCGTGGTAATTGCCGTCACCACCGCGCTGGTCGTGTTGGCCGACAGGCTTTCGGTGTTTGGCTTGACGTGCAAGCCAAAATGACAGGCAACCACCGCAATGACAAACCCGAACACCAAGCCTTTTCCCAAACCAATGTACAAATTAGCAACCGGTACGGCTCTGGGCAGATTTTCGAGAAAATAGATCAGCGACAGATCAAGTTGCATCAGCGCCGCCAGCATGCCACCAAACAAGGCAACGGCCGAAGTCCACAACACCAGCAGCGGCATGGCGACTGTCAAGCCAAGCACCTTGGGTAAAACGACGCGCAAGCTACGCGAGATACCCATCGTCGACAAGGCATCGATTTCTTCCGTAACGCGCATCACGCCGATCTGGGCCGTCATCGCCGAGCCCGAGCGCCCGGCCACCAAAACCGCCACGAGAACTGGCCCCAGTTCACGGATGATCGAGATACCGAGAATATTGACGATAAACAGATCTGCTCCAAAGCTTTTCAACTGGAGCGCCGAGAGATAGCTGATCGTCACCCCGATCAGGAATCCGACCAGCGCTGTAACCGGCAAAGCCAGCGCACCGGCCTTGTAAACGTTGGACGTAAACTCCCGCCACGGGACGTCTTTCGGGTGACGAAACAGATAGGCACAGTCGAGCAGCAATTGGCCAAACAGAGCAACCATGCCGCGCAAATTGGCCAACGCCTTGAGCAAAAGCACACCGACAAATTCCGGCAGGTGAACGCGAGGTGCCGCCGGCACAGGCATCTCACGCGGCAGCTCGGCAACCCGGGCGAGCACCGGCCGATGCATCTCGCCAATATCCAGACTGGCCGGCCACTGGCTACCCCAAGTTCGCCATAGCAGCACTGCCGCCGCACTGTCCAGCCGGGTCACGGCGGACAAATCCCAATGCCTGACATGAACCGGCTGCTGAGTGAGTTCCGTCTGCAAAAACGACAGCATCGGGAGCATCTCAGCGAGCGTCCATGCGCCGGAGAGTACTACCTTCCCCGGCTCGACTCGCAAGCGGGGAATTTCGCTCATGCAGGCTTCCTTACGGGCTTGGACCTGAAGACATAATCCCGCCCGATCTGTTTCCAGACATTGGCTTCTTCGCCAAATGCCGCGGCAGTCCAGGGATTGGCCACCAACCAGTCAGCCGGCAATTCAAGGAGAAAACCATTGCCGCTGCGTACGACCCGCCACGCAGGAAGGTCCCTGTCATCACGGGTTCTGTGCAGCAATACCGCCAGCCGCAAACAAAAAATCAGATTCCACGCACTATCGTCGGCCGGCACAGCGCCCAGCTTCTCAAGCTTGCCGCGGTGACCAAGCACCAGCATTGCCAATCGTGCCTGATCTTTCTTGGAGAAACCGGGCATATCAGCGTAGGTAAGAACGTAAGCACCATGCTTGTGATACGCATTGTGAGCGACAGAAATACCAATTTCGTGCAAGCGGCAAGCCCATGACAGGAACTGCATATCCGATTCCGACGGACTTCCTTCCGATAACTGGGTCAGCGCCGATAGCGCAGTAGCTTCGACCCGCCCCACCTGGTCGCCCTCGACCTGGTAGCGGCGGCGGAACTGCGACACAGTGGAGTCCCGCATGTCGTGATGGTGAAAGCGTCCGAGCAAATCGTAAAGCACACCAAGACGCAAGGCGCCTTCGGCATAGGACATCCGCTCGATGTTGAGTTCCTCAAAAATCGCCGTCATGATGGCCACGCCACCTGGAAATACCGGCAGACGATCGCCCTTGATACCGGGCAGATCAAGTGCTTCGGCAGACCCTGCCTTGATCAACAGCGCACAGAGCTTGTCCAGCCCGACCCGCGTAATGCCACTTTCACCGTTCGGGTTCATGCCGTTCAGTTCCAGCACATCGGCAATCGCCCGCGCCGAACCGGATGAGCCGACCGCCTCCCGCCAGCCAAGGCGCTGGAAATCATGGGCAATCAGTTCGATTTCCTTGGCTGCTGCCACCTGAGCTTCGCGTAGCCGTTTCTTGTCGATCCGGCGATCCGGAAAGAAACGCTGCGTGTAGCTGACGCAGCCCATGTAGAGCGATTCCATCAGCTGCGGCTCATGGCGCTTGCCGATGATGAATTCCGTTGAACCACCACCAATATCGACAACCAATCGCTTGTGTGAAGCCATTGGCAAAGAGTGCGAGGCACCGATGTAGATCAGACGAGCCTCTTCGCGACCAGCGATGATTTCAATGGGAAAACCCAAGGCCTCTTCGGCCAACGGTAAAAACTCAACCGCGTTCTTGGCAACACGCAGGGTATTGGTCGCTACGGCACGCACCGCCCCCCGGTCCAAGCCGCCCAGGCGCTCGCCGAAACGACGCAGGGCATCCAGCGCCCTGACTTGAGCTGCGGTATCCAGGCGCTTGTCGGCAGTCAGTCCAGATGCAAGGCGAACCGGCTCCTTCAAGGAATCCAGAACGTAGATTTGATCATCCACCACGCGCCCGACCTGCAGGCGGAAGCTATTGGAACCCAGATCGACTGCAGCGACTGTTTCGTAAATCATCAGCGTAAACGTCAGAGTGGTAGGACCGGCGGGCATTCTACCACCCGCCCCCCAGCCGGATTCTTACAACGGCGCAATAAAAAAGCCCGCCGATTTTCATCGGCGGGCCTTTGTTCAAACACAAGACGCGATTAGCTGGCCAGCGCGTTCTTGATCTGCTCGAGCGTCGAAGGATCGTCGATCGTCGTCAGATCGCCCGGATCACGGCCTTCCGCCAGCGCCTGCAGCGAGCGGCGCAGCATCTTGCCGGAACGGGTCTTGGGCAGACCGGTCACGAAGTGCACGCGGGCCGGACGGCCGATCGCCCCGAGGATGCTGTCGACCGTACCGAACACTTCCTTCTCCAGTGCCTTGATCAGCTCCGGCGAGGAAAGCTTGGAGGCATCCTTGACGACAGCGAAGGCCATCGGCACCTGCCCCTTGAGCTTGTCCTCGACACCAACCACGGCCACTTCGGCAATTGCCGGGTGGTTCTGGATAGCTTCCTCGATTTCACGGGTACCCAGACGATGGCCGGCAACGTTGATCACGTCGTCGGTACGACCGAGGATTGTGAAATAACCGTCGTCGTCCTTGATCGCCCAGTCGTACGAGGAATAAACCAGCGGCTCCTTGAACAGCGTGAAGTAGGTCGATACGAAACGGTCGTCCTGACCCCAGACGGTAGACAAACAGCCGGGCGGCAACGGCGGGATGACGGCGGCGATACCCTTTTCGTTGGCGCCGCAGACCGAACCGTCTTCGCGGAAGATCTGCAGGTTATAGCCGTAGACCGGGAAGGACGGCGAACCGTACTTGATCGGCGTCTTTTCGACGCCCGGCAGCGCAGCCAGCATCGGCCAGCCCGTTTCGGTCTGCCAGTAGTTGTCGATGACCGGCTTTTGCAACTCGGTCATGAACCACTCGTGCGTCGGCTGGTCGAGTGGCTCACCGGCCATGAAGATGTGCTTGAGCGACGACAGGTCGTACTTGTGCATGAAGGCCGGATCCTGCTTCTTCAGCACGCGGGCGGCGGTCGGCGCCGAGAACATCACGGTGACCTTGTACTTCTCGACGATCTGCCACCAGATGCCGGCGTCCGGACGCAGCGGCGTGCCTTCGTACATCACGGTGGCCATGCCGGCGATCAGCGGGCCGTAGATGATGTAGGAGTGGCCGACCACCCAGCCGATATCGGAGGTGGAGAAGAAGGTTTCGCCCTCGCCACCGCAGTAGATATGCTTCATCGACGAAGCCAGCGCCACGGCGTAACCGCCGGTATCGCGCTGGACGCCCTTCGGCTTGCCGGTCGTGCCGGAGGTGTAGAGGATGTAGGACGGCTCGGAGGATTCCAGCCATTCGCACGGCACCTTGGCATCCATGAACTTGGCGCGCTCGGTGGCGTAATCGACATCGCGACCGGCAACCTTGTTGAAAGCCTTGTCCAGACCACGGTCGACCATCAACACCTTGGCCGGCTTGTGTTCGGCCAGATCGATGGCTTCATCGAGCAAATGCTTGTAGGGCACGGCCTTGCCGCCGCGCATGCCGGCGTCGGAGGAAACGATCAATACCGGTTTGGCATCGTCGATACGGGTAGCCAGCGAACCGGACGCGAAGCCGCCGAACACCACCGAGTGGATGGCACCGATGCGCGTTGCAGCAAGAATCGCGAAGGTCGCTTGGGCGATCATCGGCATGTAGATCAGGACGCGGTCGCCCTTCTTGACGCCGAGGCTCTGGTAAATCGCTGCCATGCGCTCGATTTCGCGCTGCAGCTCCGCAAAGCTGTATACCGTTTCTTCGTCGGTTTCAGTCGAGATGAAAATCAACGCACGATCATTCGGACGCTTGGCCGCGTGACGATCAACTGCGTTGTAACAAAGATTGGTCTTGCCGCCAACGAACCATTTAGCAAATGGCGGGCGGGAATAATCACAGACTTGGGTAAACGGTTCTTTCCAGTCGATGAGCTGGGCCTGTTCGGTCCAGAACTCATTCGGCTTTTCGATGGAATACTGGTGAAACTCCTTGTACGTCGCCATAAAGATCCCTCTAGCTAAGTTTTCCTGCACAACAAAATACCGAACGGATTAATTTTTTTCCGACTTCCGTTCACTCAAACGGTATTCGATCTCTGCCAGCGGCAGAGCCAAATCCAATTCCAACTCCTGATCCATCAATTTCAGCAAGGGTATAAGCCGCTCAGCCAAAGCGGGCAGATGTGGGATAACCGGCCCAGGGCGATTTGCCGCCAACAACTCCAGGGCGTGATGAATGGAAATCGGCCGCGTCGCCGGCAGAATTCCGCCCGATTCGGTTCGATTCCCTCCCGCCTGCATGGCCTTCTGCATGCGTGCCCCGGCCAGATCGAGCAATGTCGCTGCAGAATCCACCTGATCAGTAGGAACGCTGGCCAATCCGATACTGACCGTCAACGATACGGTCTGCCCCTGCACCGACAGCCGCGCCACCTCGATCGCCTCGCGGACACGCTCGGCAAAAGTCGCGCAAAAAGCCGGCGCCGTCCCCGGTGAAACGACAGCAAACTGCCCGTTACCGAAATGTCCCAGACTATCTTCCTGACGCATCTTGCCAGTCAGCATCTTGGCAAAACGGTTGCCAATCTCATCGGCCACTTGCTCACCCAAGCGTTCGCACATGCCGGCAAAACCATCGAAACCGAGCACCATCACACTGACATCGACACCGTGTCGCGCAGAATGGGACAAGGCCTGTGCCGCCTGGAGTTCCAGATATTTTCTAGTAAACAAACCGCTCACCGGATCCTGAACCAGGCGCTCGCGATCGGCCTCGCGGTTTTCCTGTACGCTGTTCAGGACAAGCAAATTATTCAGACGAGTCAGTACTTCCGTACCACCCGCACCCTTGGTCACAAAATCAGAAACGCCTAATTCCTTTGCCCTGGCGCGCTCCTCCTCCGTCTCTTCGCCAGAGACAAGAATGAACGGCAGCTGCTGCAAGCGGCGAAGCTTGGAAGTGCGCACCCGCTCCAGAAGTTCGTAGCCATTCAGCTTGGGCATTTGCAGGTCGGATATGACCGCCTTGATCGAATGATCGACGACCAGCGTCTGCCATGCAGCCTCGCCATCGCTCTCCTCGCGCACCTCATACTGCCCCTGCAAATGTTGAATGAGGGACTTCCTGACCACCCTGGAGTCGTCAACGATCAGGATGTGCGGCAACTCGGCCACGTCAGCCTCCGGCAATTTCCACCACCACGCGCCCCTTGGCGCGCCCGGCAATGTATTCACCAAAGGTGGCAGGCAAGGCATCAAAAGGAATCCGGCGCGACATCGACGCCAGGTGCGGTGGGCGCAAATCGCCCGCCAGACGCTGCCAGACACCGCTGCGGTAGGGCTCCCGAATATAGCCCGAGTCAATGCCGAGCAAGGAAACACCGCGGAGAATGAAAGGTGCGACCGTGGTATTCAGCGACATGCTGGCCGCCAGACCAATGCTGGCAATCGTGCCGCCCTGTTCCATTGTGCTGGCAATCCAGGCCAGCACATCACCGCCCAGATTATCGACAGCACCCGCCCAGCGCGCGCGATCAAGCGGGCGTATCTTGGTCAGATCAAGACTCTGACGCAACATGACCTCGGTAGCCCCAAGACTACGCAGGTAATCGGCCTCGGATTCCTTGCCGGTCAGAGCCACCACGTGATAACCGAGCCGTGCAAGCATGTCGACCGCCAGGCTACCAACGCCACCAGTCGCCCCGGTAACGATGACCGGCCCTTTTTCCGGACGCAGACCATTCTCTTCCATCCGGCAAACGCCCAGCGCAGCGGTAAATCCCGCCGTACCCAACGCCATGGCTTCATAAAGGGACAAGCCGGCCGGCAAGGGAACAACCCAGTCGCCAGGAACCCGGGCGATTTCGGCATAACCACCATGGTGTGCAACGCCAATATCGAAGCTGGTCGCGATGACCGGATCACCGACCTTGAAACGCGGATCACCGCTTTCAATGACCGTACCAGAAAGATCAATGCCACCAACGCAGGGGAAACGCCGAATGATCTTGCCGGCACCGGTTGCCGCCAGCGCATCCTTGTAATTGATACTTGAGTACGCAACCCGGATCGTGACATTACCGGAGTCGAGCCGGCTTTCATCCAGCTGGACAAAGCCACTGCTTACCTTGCCGTCGTGTTCTTCAATCAGCAGTGCCTTGAAGGAATCCATAGATCACCTCGCTCGTCGGGACGGAAATTGTATTCATAATTACGGATTATGAACATAGTTGCAGCTCCCGAATTTTTCAGCTTCTTTACAGCCAGAAGTTTTTCAAATACATTTCGGGGCTATGCATAAAGTATTGCTTTCTCTCCTGCTTGCCTCTTCGCTGCTCGTCAGCGGGATCAGCGCGTCCTCCGCGGCTGAACAGGTGCGCAAACCGGAAGAGCAAGCGTCGTTTTTTGAACGTTACACCAACGCTGCGCAGGATGTCATCCTGCAAGGTCTCAAGCTGGTTGGCGTGCGCTACCGCCTGGGTGGCAACGACGAAAGCAGTGGTCTGGATTGCAGCGGGTTTGTCCGCCTGGTTTTCAAGGACAGCATCGGCACCTCACTGCCACGCACCGCTCGCGAAATGAGTGAAGTCGGGCAGCAGATCGACTCCAGCCAACTCAAACCGGGTGATCTGGTCTTCTTCAATACAATGCGCCGCACCTTCTCGCATGTCGGCATCTATCTCGGCGACAACCATTTCCTGCACGCACCGCGCACCGGTGCCGAGGTTCGCGTCGAGAGCATGGAGAGCAGTTACTGGATGCAGCGCTACAACGGCGCCCGACGAATCCTCGAAGGCAACTGATCAAAGCGGCACCAGCCGCTTTTTTTACGCCCGAATAAGATAACCATTCTCATTTACAAAACGTTACTCCGACAAGTAAACTGGTACGGTTCTCACAGATACCCGGAGTTGCTGCATGAAACTGAAATCAGCCCTGATCGCCGTCTCCTTCGCTGCATTGGCCTCATCTGCCTGCGCTGAGGACAAGATCCTGAATCTTTATTCCGCCCGCCACTACCAGACGGACGAAGCGCTTTACGCCAATTTCACGCAGCAGACGGGCATCAAGATCAACCGCATCGAGGGCAAGGAAGATGAGCTGCTCGAACGGATCAAGAACGAAGGATCAAACAGCCCGGCCGATATCTTCCTGACCGTTGATGCCGCCCGCCTGGCCAAGGCTCACGAATTGGGCCTGTTCGCCCCGGTAGCATCGAAGCTGCTCGAAACCCGGCTTCCGGCTCACCTGCGCACCGAAGACTGGTTCTCGTTTTCGACCCGGGCTCGCGTCATCGTATACAACAAGGGCGCGGTCAAACCTGAAGATGTACAGAACTATGCCGACTTGGCGAACCCGAAGCTGAAGGGCAAGTTCTGCTCCCGCTCAGGCTCCCATCCCTACAACTTGTCACTGATGGCTTCGATCATTGCCCATCAGGGCGAGGCCAAGGCGGAAGAACTGGCGCGCGGCATGGTGGCCAACTTTGCCCGCTCGCCTAAAGGCGGCGATACGGATCAGATCAAATCGGTGGCGGTCGGCGAATGTGGCGTAACCATTTCAAATACCTACTACGTTGCACGCTTGCTCCGTTCGACCAAACCCGAAGAGATCAAGCTGATGGAAAAAGTCGGCGTCATCTGGCCGGATCAGAGCGGTAACGGTGCTCACATCAACGTTTCCGGTGGCGGCATGCTCAAGACTGCACCGCACAAGGAGTCTGCAGTCAAATTTCTGGAATACCTTTCCTCGGATCAGGCTCAGCGCTACTTTGCCGACGGCAATAACGAATGGCCGGCGGTCGACAGCGTCAAGGTGGCCAATCCCGCGCTGGAATCGCTCGGCAAATTCAAGGCCGACAAGTTACCGGTCAAGAATCTCGCCATGTACCAGAGCAAGGCACAGATCATTTTCGATCGAGTCGGCTTCAAATAAGCCCGCTCGCCAAAGTCCTGGCGATTGCCTACAATCCCAGGACTATCGAGATCGCCTGGAAACATGACCATCAAAGGATTTGCAGCAAGCAAGCTGATCACCGCTATCCGTGCCGGCAGTCTGATCGGCGTCGTCGAAGCACTCGACGACCAAGTCGACATTGAAGAGCCCGACATGCACGGCAGCCGTGGCCTGCCACTGCGCACAGCGTGCTTTGAAGGTAATCTGGCGATTGTCCGGGAACTCCTGACGCATGGCGCCAATCCGAATGCCGCGGCCAGCGATGGTCCGGGTGCGCCGCTTCGCCTGGCACTACGGCGGAAGCACAACGAAATCGCTGCCCTGCTACTGCAGCAAGGCGCGGTGATTCCCGATGATCTGTCGATTGATCCGAGTATTTTTGACATCACCGGCGAGCTTCCGCCGCTTGAGGCACTAGTGCCCTCACTCCCTGACGCCGAGCCCGACAACAACATCATCGAATTCACGCGATCCGAAATAACCCCTGCGACGAGCATCAACGATGATGCTCCCGATGCATTTGGCACGGAGACCAATGCACTCTCCATGGACCTGATGTTTCTGGATGAACACGAGGCGCTGGACTTCTCGAAACCAGAACCCAAAAAGCCGGACTAAGCCAATCCGGCCAGCCCCGCCCTTATTGCCGTCGTGCCGCCGAAACCTGGCGCGACAAGGCAATCAGGGGTAACAAGCCAACCGCCACAATGGCCAGCGCGGCGGTCGAAGCCTCGGCCAGACGCTCATCCGAAGCCAGAGTGTAGGCCTGAGTGGCCAGCGTATCAAAATTGAACGGCCGCATTACCAGCGTGGCCGGCAGTTCCTTCATCACATCGACAAACACCAATAGACCAGCCGTGAACAGGCTACCGCGAAGCATGGGTATGTGGACCCGGCGCAGGGTTTCGCCCTGCCCCAAGCCGAGACTGCGGGCTGCATCGTCCATGCTCGGCGTTACCTTGGCCAGACTGGACTCGACCGTGTGCAGGGCCACCGCCAGAAAACGGACCAGATAGGCGTAGATCAGTGCAGCGATACCGCCGGTCAGCAGCAAGCCGGGATTATGGCCGAACCACTGCGCCCATTGCCCGGCCAGCCAGTTGTCGAGACGAGTCACCGGAATCAGCACACCAACCGCAATGACCGCCCCCGGAACCGCGTAACCCAGCCCCACCAGACGGTTGAGCGCATTGGCAAAAGTCGTCTTCGACAACCGGGCGCCGTAAGCCAGCAGCAAAGCCAGCAGAACGCCGATCACCGCCGTCGTACCTGCCAGCACGAAACTGTTGCGAGAAAGAATCAGGAAACGCTCGCCGAATTGCGCATCCCCTTCGGTCAAGGCCATTTTCAACAATAGGGTCGCCGGCAGAACGAAACCCAGCAAAAGGGGAACGACACAAGCGAGGGTAGCCAGAATGGCCGCCGCCCCCCGCAGACGCGCTCCCGCCATCGGCCGGTTACGGCCCGTGGTGTTGTGATAGCGCGCCCGCCCCCGAGACACTCGCTCGGCCATCAACAGAAACAGTACGAAAGCGAGCAGCATGGCCGCCAGCTGCGCTGCAGCTACTCGGTCGCCGAGCGAGAACCAGGCGCGGTAGATACCGGTGGTGAAGGTGTTCACTGCAAAATAGGCAACCGTACCGTAGTCAGCCAGCGTTTCCATCAGCGCCAGTGCCACCCCGGCAACAATGGCCGGTCGGGCCAGAGGCAGGGATACCGCAAAAAATGCCCGCCATGATCCCATGCCCAAAGTACGCGCCGCTTCCAGCATGCCGCTGGCACGTTCGAGAAATGCGGCACGGGCCAGCAGATAGACATAGGGATAAAGCACGCTGACGAACATCAGAATGGCACCGGGCAGCGTCCGGATATCCGGAAACCAGTAGTCGCCATGCTGCCAGCCGAAAGTCTCGCGCAACAGGGTCTGCACCGGGCCGACGAACTGCAGGAAATCGGTATAAACGTAAGCCATGACATAGGCCGGCACGGCCAGCGGCAGGACCAGCGCCCATTCGAAAACGCGGCGCCCGGGAAAATCGTGCATTGCGGTCAACCACGCTGTCGCCACACCAACGATGCCAACCCCGCAGCCGACCCCAAGACAGAGCAACAGCGAATTGCTGATGTACTCCGGCAGCACGGTGGCGGCCAGATGCGTCCACGTGTCGCTCGTCCCGCCAACAAAAAGGTTCAGGCCGACGCTGGCCACCGGCAGGCCGGCGAGCAGGGCGACGACAAATCCGACGACGAGTAGCGGGGAGTATTGGGCGGTGCGCATGATTGTGAATGCGAATTATAATCGACCACTATGGCTCAACTTGAACTCAATGGCGTCGTTCAGCGTTACGGCAAGCATACCGTCGTCGATGGCGTGAATTTCCGACTCGAAGGCGGCAGCATTGCCTGCCTGCTCGGGCCATCCGGCTGCGGCAAGACCACGCTATTACGCTGCATCGCCGGCTTTGAAGACATTTCCGCTGGCGAAATCACTCTGCGCGGCGAAGTGGTTAGCCGTGCCGGCCAGCGTGTCGCCCCGGAAAAAAGACGAATCGGCATGGTTTTCCAGGATTACGCACTATTCCCCCACCTCTCGGTCGAAGAAAACGTCGCGTTTGGATTGGGGCGCAAGCCGGCCGAGGATGCCCACTTGCGTGTCAGACAGTTGCTGGCGACGGTTGGACTGCATGGCCAAGGCAACAAATATCCGCATGAGCTTTCCGGTGGCCAGCAACAGCGTGTTGCACTGGCCCGGGCGCTGGCGCCACGACCGGAACTGATACTGCTCGACGAGCCCTTCTCCAACCTGGATGTCGGTTTGCGTGAGCGGCTATCGGTCGAAGTCCGTGAAATCCTCAAGCGCGAGGGGTCGACCGCCATCATGGTCACCCACGACCAGAACGAGGCATTCGCCATGGCCGACGAAATCGGCATCATGCACGAAGGCCGCATCCAGCAGTGGGACGTGCCCTACAACCTCTACCATCGGCCGGCCAACCGCTTCGTCGCTGACTTCATCGGCCAGGGCGTGCTGGTCACCGGCACGGTCGGCGACAACAACAGCGTGCGCATGGAACTCGGCACGCTGACTTCCGACACGCCGGTTGAATGCAATGAAACCTGTGCTGCCTGCGACGATGGCTGCCAGGTTGACGTGCTGCTGCGTCCCGACGACATCGTCCATGACGACGCCAGCCCGGTTCAGGCCGAGGTGATGCAAAAAGCCTTTCGCGGCGCAGATATCCTCTACACGCTTCGCCTCGAGAGCGGCACCGAAGTGCTCTCGCTGGTCCCCTCGCACCACAACCACGCGCTCGGCGAAAAAATCGGCATCCGGCTCGATGCCGACCACGTCATCGCTTTCAAGAACGAAGATTGCGACAACCCGGACTGTGACATAAAGCTTGCCCCGCCAGCCAAACCCATTACCTGGCTGGCCGAAGGCGGGACCCGTTGATCCTTCAACGCGGCGCATGATTCCCTACCTAGGCCCGCTCGATCTTTTCCCGCCAGTTGAAATGGCTCGGGAAGACATGGGTGGGCTGCTTGCAGTCGGCGGCGACCTGCAACCCGACCGCCTGCTTGATGCCTACCGGCGCGGCATTTTCCCGTGGGGAACGGTTGAAGGACAGCCCTTGTGGTACAGCCCCGACCCCCGCATGGTCCTCTTTCCGGAAGAATTCCGGCTCTCCCGATCGCTGAAAAAAACCCTGAACTCAGGCAGGTTCGAAGTTCGTTTCGACAGTGATTTCCGCGGGGTCATGGCCAATTGCGCCTCAACGCCCCGCCCCGGCCAGGACGGCACCTGGATTTCCCCGGAAATGAAACATGCCTACACCCGACTGCATGAACTTGGCTGGGCTCACTCGGTCGAAACCTACGAAGAGGGCGTCATGGTCGGCGGCCTTTACGGCCTGGCGATCGGGCGCATGTTTTACGGCGAGTCGATGTTCTCGCATCGTACCGATGCGTCCAAGGTCGCCTTTGCCCATCTGGTGAATTACCTTGTGAGTAACCAATTCGGCATGATCGACTGCCAGATGTATACAGATCACCTTGCCTCGCTCGGTGGCAGGGAGATTCAGCGTGAGGCGTTTCAGGCCAGGTTGGCGGAACTGATTGCATCCGGCAGTCCGCGCTCGGTCTGGTCCACCGACCCGCTCGACCCCGCGAGATAGACATGGCCCTACCTGACGACGCCGCGCTCCCGTTCTCGTTGCTGCAGTTCTACGCCACCTCGCCTTATCCATGCAGCTATCTGCCGGATCGCGAGGCGCGTTCACAAGTCGCCACCCCGGCCCACCTGATCGACAGCGAAATCTACAGTTCGCTGATCCGCGCCGGCTTTCGGCGTAGCGGCATCTTCACCTACCGCCCCCACTGCGACGAATGCCAGGCCTGTGTCCCGGTCCGTCTGTCGGTTGCGGAGCTACACCCCAACCGCAGCCAGCGCCGGGCTGCGAAACATCACGCCAATCTGCGCGCCCGCGAGTTGCCGCTGGTCTATCTTGAAGAGCATTACGCGCTTTACAACCGCTATCAGCAAGCCCGCCACCCCGGTGGCGGCATGGACGAAGACAGCCACGACCAATACGCCCAATTTCTGCTGCAAAGCCGTGTCGACACCCGGCTGATCGAGTTTTCCGACGATCAGGCCGTCCGCATGGTCAGCCTGATCGATGTCCTCGACGATGGCCTGTCTTCCGTCTACACCTTTTACGATCCGGACATCCCGGATGCCAGCTTCGGCACCTACAACATCCTGTGGCAGGCCGCCCAATGCCAGGCGCTCGGCCTGCCCTATCTCTATCTCGGCTACTGGATCGCCAATAGCCGCAAGATGGCCTACAAGGCAACTTTCCGGCCGATCGAAGGACTGATCGATTCCCGCTGGCAAGCCTTGCCCAAAACCGAACCCGAAAAAGAATGAAACTCCACTACCTGCTGCCTTTACTCCTGCCGCTTTGCGCCATTGCCAGCGAAGAACCCGTTCCGTATACCTGTGACAACGGCAGCAGGCTCGACATTTCATTTTCGGCTGACACTTCCGGCCGACCGCAGGCCAGCCTGCATTTCGCCGACGAAGCCGTGATCCTGCCGCAAGTCCCCGCCGCTTCCGGCGCCCTTTACCGCAGCGGTGACATTCGCCTGCACACCAAAGACGAGAGCGCCGTCCTTGAAGACGGCAAGGGCAACCTGCGCCGCTGCACGCGCGGCACTGTAGCGCCAGCCACACCGCAACCGGCACCACAACCTGGTGCAAGCAGCTTTATCGACATTACCGGCAGCGTCACCTACCTGACCCGCATCGCCCTGCCGCCCGGCGCCATCCTGACCGTCCGCATTCAGGACACATCCCGCGCCGGTGCGCCGGCCAGGACGCTGGTCGAACAACGCTATGAACTCAACGGCGCCCAGGTACCGATTCCCTTCTCGGCAACCGTCGACAAGGATCTGCTTGGCAAAAAGACCCGCCTCACCGTCACCGCCCGCATTGAAGCCGGTGGCAAGCTGCGCTTCATCAGCGACAAGGCTTATCCGGCACTCAAGGATGGGCAACCGGTGCCGGTGGAGATGGTTCTGAAGCCGGTCACTTCCCGAAAATAAGCAACCAGGATTGCCGCCATGGATACCCGCTATCTCGACGACCTCACCCCCGGCCAGCATTTCACCTCGCCGGGACTGACGCTGACGGAGGCCGAAATCATCGACTTCGCCTGGCGCTACGACCCGCAGCCCTTCCATCTCGACGCCAACGCAGCCGCCAACTCGCCGTATGGCGGGCTGATCGCCAGCGGCTTCCAGAGCCTGGCGATCTGTTTCCGGCTGTTCATCCAGTCCGGCGTGCTGGCTGAATCCAGCATGGGTTCGCCGGGCATCGACGAGTTGCGCTGGCTGGCCCCGGTGCGGCCGGGTGATACGCTGCACAGCGAAATTGAAGTGCTCGAAGTACGGCCCTCAAACTCGAAGCCGGATCGCGGCATTGCGCGTTTGAAGTATCAGGCGGTGAATCAGCGTGGCGAAGCGGTGCTGAGTTTCATCGTCAATCACCTGCTGCGCCGGAAACCAGCCTGAGGCCTTGGGGCGCCGCTTTGGGGTTTGGCTGTCTTTTACGTTTCACGCAGCAAACCCGGCAGACCATGGCATCGGGCTGGCCCGACCAAACTTTACCCGCCCGGAAATATCACGATGGTATGCTGTCCCGCGAACCATCTTTTGGGAGCCTCTTTCATGCGCATTCGTCTTTACTCCATCCTCGTCCTCATCGTCAGCCTGCTTTCCGGCTGCGGCTACAACCAGATCCAGATCAACGACGAGGGCGTCAACGCCGCCTGGTCCGAGGTGCTCAATCAGTACAAGCGCCGTGCTGACCTGATCCCCAATCTCGTTTCCGTCGTTCAAGGCTATGCCTCGCACGAGAAGGAAGTGCTGACCCGTGTCACCGAAGCACGCGCCAATGTCGCCGGTATGAAGATCACACCGGAACTGGTCAATGACGAAGCCGCCTTCGCCAAGTTCCAGAAGGCGCAAGGCGAGCTGTCCGGTGCCCTGTCCCGCCTGCTGGTGGTCGCCGAGAACTACCCGAACCTCAAGGCCGACGCCAACTTCCGCGACCTGCAGGCCCAGCTCGAAGGCACCGAGAACCGCATCACCGTAGCCCGCAACCGCTACATCGATACGGTCCGCGTCTACAACATTTCGGTCCGCACTTTCCCGAACAACCTGACGGCGATGGTCATGGGCTACAAGCCCAAGGCGAATTTCACGGTTGAAGACGAGAAGGCGATTTCGACGCCGCCGGTCGTCAAGTTCGACACCCCGGCTGCGGCCAAGTAAGCCCCGATGTTCCGCTGGCTCGCCGCTCTCTGTTTCGCGCTGCTGCCGCTGCTCGGCTGGAGCGCGAACGAGGTAGCGCTGCCAGCATTGACCGAGCGCGTCACCGACCTGACCGGCACGCTGTCGGCCGAGGATAGAGCCGGGCTGACGACCAGCCTGGCGGCCCTGGAAAAAGACAAGGGCGCGCAAATCGCCATCGTGCTGCTGCCGACGACGCAGCCGGAAAGCATCGAGCAGTTCGGCATCCGCCTCGCCGAGGCCTGGAAAATCGGCCGCAAGGGCGTCGATGACGGGGTGATCGTCATCGTCGCCAAGGACGACCGGCGCATGCGCATCGAAGTCGGCTACGGGCTGGAGGGCGCCATTCCCGACGCCATCGCCAAGCGCATCGTGGCCGAACAGATGGCACCGCGTTTTCGCGAGGGCGATTTTGCCGGCGGCTTGCGGGCCACCGTGGCGACGCTCGACAAGGTCATTCGTAGCGAGCCGTTGCCGGCACCCGTTGTACAAACCGCCCCCAGTGGCGCCGAACCAGCCGATTCGCTGACTTTCCTGCTTATTGTTTTCTTCATGGCCGGCGTCATCCGCTCGATGTTCGGCCTGCTCGGCTCGCTGGCGGTTTCCGGTGTCGCCGGCTGGCTGGCATGGACCATCTTCGCCTCGCTCGGCCTGGCCGGCGGCGCAGCACTCCTCGCTTTCGTGCTCTCCTTCATCCGCCTTGGCCGCGGTGGCTGGTCTTCCGGCGGTGGCGGCGGTGGTTTCTCCGGAGGCTTTGGCAGTGACTCGTCGGGTGGCGGTGGATTTTCCGGCGGTGGTGGCAGCTTTGGTGGCGGCGGCGCCTCGGGGAATTGGTAACCATGCTGAAACGCTTGCTCAAACACCTCTCATCACCCGGCTGGTGGGCCAGAAGAGCCTTCCGGGCCGATGATCTGGCGGCCATCAGTGCTGCCGTCAAGGCTTCCGAAACCATGCAGCGCGGCGAAATCCGCATCGCCATCGAAGGCCCGCTACCGCTCCGCGCCCTGCTCCGCGAAGAGTCCTGCCGCGACCGTGCAGCAACGCTGTTCCAGTCGCTTGGCGTGGCGGCAACACGCGAGGCGAACGGCATCCTCGTCTATGTGCAATTGGTCGACCGCCGTGTCGAAATCCTTGCCGACAGTGGCATTTCTGCCCTCGTCCCGTCAGCTGAATGGGAAGCCATCTGCCGCCGCATGGAAACAGCATTTGCCGCCGGGAACTACCAAGGCGGCATGGTGGACGCCATCGAGCGCATCACGGCCCTGCTCGCTCGACACTTCCCGGCCACCGGCGACAACCCGAACGAACTCGCCGACGCGCCAACGCTGCTTTGATTTTCACGGGCAACATCAAGCCCAACCGCCATTTCCTAAGTTTGAAGTCTGTCACCGGCCCTGGGTTGGACTTTGCCCATACGAAAAGCATCCGTTCTGCGGCGTACCAAAACCAACGGGTAGCCGACTGGGGTTTCGGGAAATTGCGCGCTATGTATGCCGGCGAACAGAACGGTCAGCCGATGCAGTGATAAATCACCAATACGACCACTGGCAAGCATCTGGTGCCATGGCCTTGGTAATTTTTCAACCATCAAAGACTGGACCCATCATGAACAACAAACTCACCACAAGCGTTCTCGTCGCCGGCCTGTTTCTTCTGCCGGTAACCGGCTATACCGCCGATGCCGAGAAGTCCTCGGCCACCGAATATGTCAAGGATTCGGTGATTACTACCAAGATCAAGGCCGAACTGGCCGCTGAAAAGATGTCGAGCCTGGTCAAGATCAACGTCGACACCGACAAGCATGGCATGGTCCTGCTGACCGGCAGCGCAGCCAGCCAAAGCGCCGTGGACAAGGCCGTTTCGATTGCCAAGGGAGTGAAAGGCGTTACCTCCGTCAAGAATGAAATCAAGGTCGTGGCTGACAAGTAAGGAATCGGAGCCGCCTGGGGCCGTTTTCAGCCGCAGCGGCGCATCCTTCAGGCTCGCTGATGATGGAGCTCTGACGCGTCGCCTGTTCAGGTTTACCAATCGGCGGGCACCTTAAGGCGAGCCATGACGCTTTTTCCGGCAACACCGGCTGAAATCGCCCGGACGACCCCACAGGAACTCGTGGTATCCGGCACCTGGACGGCGTATGGCATCGGCCAGATCGAAGCGCAACTCAAGGCCTTGTCAGCGCCTTCCGGCTCAACCCTGGTCATTGATGCTTCGCGCATCGAGGCGTTTGATTCGGTTGGCGCCTGGATCATGGAAAAGCTGCGGCGCCGCCTGGGTGAGGAATCTGTCGGCATCGAGATTCAACAACTCAGGCCTGAATTCGCCAAACTGCTGGCAGTCGTTGGTCAGGAGTTTATTCTTCAGGCCGACACAGCCAGGCCGGACCCGAGTTGGCGCGACAATGTGGGCCGCGGCACCGTGGCCGCTTTCGAACAAGGCATGGCCCTTCTCGGCTTTATCGGGGAATGCACCCTCGCCTTCGGAAAATGCCTGGCCGACCCGAAAAGTTTCCGCTGGCGCACCGTCCTCTACAACATCCGCATTGCCGGCTTCGACGCCATGCCCATCGTCGGTCTGCTCTCCTTCCTGCTCGGGATTGTCGTTGCCTACCAGGGGGCTGACCAACTCCGTCAGTACGGCGCGAATATCTTTGTTGCCGATCTGGTCGGTCTCTCGATGCTGCGTGAGTTCGCACCCTTGATCACTGCCATCATCGTCGCCGGCCGCTCGGGTTCGGCCTACGCCGCGCAGATCGGCACCATGGCCGTGACCGAAGAGATCGACGCCATGCGCACCATCGGCATCGCGCCACTGGAACTGCTGGTGCTGCCCAAGATCATCGCCATGCTCATTGCACTGCCGCTCCTCACGGTGTTTGCCGATGTCCTTGGTGTCTTCGGCGGCATGCTGATGGCCCGCGCCCAACTGGCGGTCAGCTACGTCGAATTCCTCGACCGCTTCGTCAAGACAGTCAGCGTCACGGCCTATCTGATCGGCCTCGGCAAGGCACCGGTATTTGCCGCCATCATCGTCACGGTGGGATGTTTTCAGGGCTTTCGCACGCATGGCGGCCCGGACAGCGTCGGTCGCCAGACCACGCGCAGCGTTGTTCAGTCGATTTTTCTGGTGATCGTGGCCGACGCGCTGTTCTCGGTGGCCTTCAGCGCACTGGACCTTTGAGATGGCCAGCCCGGCCTCCCCCGACAACAGCGTCATCGAGATCAGGCAACTGACGACGCGCTTCGGTGAGCATGTCGTCCATGCCGGACTCGATCTGGTGGTTCGCCGGGCCGAGATCCTGGCGCTGGTCGGTGGCTCGGGTTCCGGGAAATCGACGCTGCTCCGGGAAATCATTCTGCTGCAACAACCCGAGTCGGGCTCGATCAAGGTACTCGGTGTTGACCTGGAAAATATCAGCGATGCCGCCGCCCTGGCCTTGCGCCAGCGCTGGGGCGTCATGTTCCAGAGCGGCGGCCTGTTCGGTTCGCTGACGATCAAGGAAAACATCGGCCTGCCGCTGCGTGAGCACACCGGACTGAGCAACGCTCTGATCGATGAAATTTCCGACTGGAAGCTGGCCATGACCGGCCTCGAGCCGCAAGTCGGGGCGCAATATCCGGCCGAACTGAGCGGCGGCATGATGAAACGAGCTTCGCTCGCCCGCGCCCTGGCGCTCGACCCGGAACTGCTCTTTCTCGATGAACCGACGGCCGGCCTCGACCCCGAGAGCGCCGACGAAATCGACCAGCTGATCAGCAAGCTGCGCGCCCTCTTCAACCTGAGCATCGTCATCATCACCCACGACCTCGATCTCCTTTGGCAAGTCTCCGACCGGGTTGCGGTGCTGGCCGACGGCAAGGTGCAAGGCCTCGGCTCGATGGCCGAACTGGCCAGGATCGACCTGCCTGCCGTCCGGAAATTCTTCGATGGTCCGCGCGGGCGGGCGGCGCAACCACAGATGGCCGACCAGGCCCATCAACAGACCGGGATGACTTGATGGAAACAAAAGTAAATTACACCGTCGTCGGCGCCTTCGTCCTGGTTCTTGGCGCCGTGCTGGTCGCTGCGCTTCTCTGGCTCGCCTCGGGCGGTGCCTTCCAGAAGAAATACGATCTCTATGCAGCGATCATGGACGAATCCGTCGCCGGTCTGAACCTGAATGCGCCGGTCAAATATAACGGCGTCGATGTCGGCAAGGTGCGGCAAATCGAGCTCGACCCGAGCAATCCCGAGCGGGTAAACCTGCTCTTCGCCATCGAGCGCGGCACGCCGATCAAGGAGGACACCGTGGCGGTCCTCAAAACGCAGGGCCTGACCGGCATCGCCTATGTTGAACTTAGTGGCGGCGCGGACCAGGCGCCTCTGCTGCGCGCCGCTGAGGGCAGCGAATATCCGGTAATCCGCACCAAACCGTCGCTCAGCGCCCGCCTGGATAACGTTCTGACCAGCGTTCTCGCCAAGCTCGACAGCACCTCGAACAATCTCAATGCCATACTCAGCGTGGAAAACCAGGCGGCCTTCAAGAGCACCCTGGCCGACCTCGCCAGCCTCGCCCACACCCTCGCGGCACGCAAGGAAACCATCGATGCCGGCTTGATCGATACGGCCCGGACGATGAAGAACTCCGCGCAGGCAAGCGCCGGACTCGAGCCGCTGATCGCCCGTCTCGGACGTAGCGCCGACGCCGTCGAGAAGATGGGCACCGAAGTGGCCAACACCAGTGCCAGCGCCGGCAAGACCATCAACTCGGCAGGCCGCGACATCAACCGCTTTACGGCGGAGACCATGCCTCAACTGGAACGTTTGCTTGGCGAACTGAGTGTGCTTTCGACCTCGCTGCGCCGGCTCAGCGAACAGACCGAACGCAATCCATCCGGGCTGCTGTTCGGACACAAGCCGGTACCGGATGGACCGGGCGAATCGCCACAGGGAGTACGGAAGCCATGATCAATTCATCGAATACTTCGTTGCGCCGGCTGGGTGGTGCCGGCCTTTTTCTGCTAATGCTTGGCGCCTGCAGCGTTCTTGACGCGACCAAGGAGGCGCAGCCGGCGTTCTATTCGCTTTACGGCGCACGGCCCGGCACCAACACGTCCTCACCCGTGCCCTGGTCGATCGCTGCACCGACCCTGATCGTCAATCCACCGCATGCGGCAGCAGGTTTCGACAGCCACCGCATCATCTACGTCCGTGAGCCCCAGCAGCTGGAATATTTCGCCCGCAGTGAGTGGGTCGATACGCCGGCCCGGATGATCGCACCGAGCATTGTCGCGGCGCTCGAGAACACCAGAGCCTTCCGCGCCGTCGTCATGACACCCAGTGCTGCCGCCGGCGACCTCCGACTCGATGTCGAGATCCTGCGTCTGCAGCATGAATTCGGCAGCCTGCCCAGCCGCGTTCGCTTCACGCTGCGCGCCTATCTGGTCGACAACGAAACCCGTCAGGTTCTTGCCTGGCAGGAATTCGACGAAGCCGTTGTGGCGGAACAGGACAATCCCTACGGCGGCGTCATGGCGGCCAATCGCGCCGTTCAAAATGTCATGGCGCGGCTGGCCAGCTTTTGCGCCAAGGCCGCAGGCAGCTGGATACCGGCTGATAGCAGCGCCACAAAGCAGGCGAATTACCGCTATCCGGCCAATTAATACCTGGCTGGAAAAACCCTGGAAAGCACGCTATTTCCGTGCTGCGCTTACCCGCCAGATCACATTACCGACGTCATCGGCCACCAGTAGCGCCCCCTGCTTGTCGATCACGACACCGACCGGCCGACCGTAAGCCTTGCCATCCTCGCTGAGAAACCCGGTCAGCACATCGAGCGGTGAGTCAGTGGCCGGTTGGCCATGACTGAAAGGCACGAAGATCACCTTGTAGCCACTATGGGGCTGGCGGTTCCATGAGCCATGCTGGCCGATGAACATGCCGTTAACGAAGGGGGCAGGCAAATTCGAGCCAACCGAAGAAACCAGTCCAAGTGAACCGGTGTGTGGCCCCAGAGCGAAATCCGGAGAAATTGCGAGCGCAACCAGGTCGGGCCGCGGCGGCGTCACCCGCTCATCGACGTGCTGTCCGTAATAGCTGTACGGCCAGCCGTAAAAGCCGCCATCTTTGACGGAGGTCAGGTAATCCGGCACCAGATCACTGCCCAGTTCGTCACGTTCGTTGACGACCGTCCACAGCATTCCGCTATCGGGCTGCCAGGCCAGACCGTTCGGGTTGCGTAGCCCGGATGCAAAAATCCGGTGTTTACCACTGGCGATATCAACTTCCCAGATCGCGGCACGCTCGGCTTCAACCGCCATGCCACGTTCAGCGACATTGCTGTTCGAGCCGACCGTAACGTAAAGCTTGCTGCCATCGGGACTGGCAATCAGGTTCTTGGTCCAGTGGTGATTGATCGCGCCGGCGGGAAGATCAATCACCTTGGTGCCCGCGCTGTTGATGCGTGTTTCGCCTGGTGTGTAAGGGAAACGCAATACCGCATCCGAATTGGCGACATAGAGATCGTTGCCGACCAGCGCCATGCCGAATGGTGAGCTCAGGCCATCGAGAAGTGCCGTGCGCAAATCGACCACACCATCCCCATTGCTGTCCCGCAGCAGGGTGATGCGATTGGCGCTGGGCACGCCGGCGCCGGCTCGCTTCATGACCAGACCCATGACCCAGCCCTTGATCCCCGACGAATCATCGGGCTTGGGCGGGGCGTTGCTCTCAGCCACCAGCACGTCACCATTGGGTAGCACGTACAGCCAGCGCGGATGATCCAGTCCCTCGGCAAACAGGGCCACACCCGTGCCTGGTGCCGCGATTGGGGCCGCACCGGGCGCCCAGCCCTGGGCGGGCGCAATGTTGACGGTTGGCATCAATGTCCGCTGTGGCGGTGGCAGTGTCGGCCGGGTTCCCGTACCAGCAGAAACTGGCAGCGTGGCCACCTCACCGCAAGCGGCAAGCATCAGCAGGCCAATCAAAAGCGGAATCGAGCTTGGGCGCATTCATTTACCTTTGGGTCGTGGCCGTGTCCAAGCTGCTTACTCTGCCCGCCCGATAAAAGGCGCTGTCTTGGCTTCACGAATATCAGTCACAGGAACTTGACTGACGACGTCCTGAAACTCACCCACCGCATCCTCGACAATTTCGCGCGCGATGGCCGTCTCTTCAGCGTTTCGGGTCTGGGCAACCAAAACAACCTGGCCATTGGCGATGGCATCATGGACCAGATCAGCCAGCCAGCCGTCCTTATGCTCGACACCCGTATTTGCCCCGGCCGCAGCGCCGACTAAAGCGCCCAGACTGGCACCCCAGCCAAGCATGACCAGCGGCGCGACCAACGGACTGGCGACAAACAGGGTGACGCTACCAGCCACCAGCGCAAGTTGTGCCAGGGCACCAACACCGGCGCCGACTGCGGTGCCGATAGCGCCATCGACGAGCACCTTGTTCAGCACTTCATTGCTTTCGCCCTTGGGCTCGGCGACCACCGGTCCTGAATCGGCATCGAAAAGTTGCAACTGATCACGCGGAATGCCACGTTGTACCAACCGGTTGACAGCGCCTTCAGCCTCTTCGCGATGGGCAAAAAAGCCGGAAATGTGATGACGGTATTGGTCCATGGTTTTCTCCTTGGGTAAATCCGCAGAAACGGATGAACCTGGACAATATTTGCCGTCGACCATAGCGTCTGTGCGTCAGGACACCGACCTGCCCCAACCTGGTTGCCGGTCCGTCCTTATCCAGAACGAAGGCCGAAATCCGCTTTCATGTCACCCCGATCAATCCGGATGGCCGGCGTAATACCTACGTGATGCAATCGATGCGCCTTACGAACTCTGCGCACAAAACCGGATCTGGTTGCCTCCGGCTTGCTTGGCTTGATACATGGCCATATCAGCCCGTCTCAAAATTCCACCCGGAGACGCTTCCTGATGCTTGATCAACGCAATGCCAATGCTCGCCGTGCAGAAATATTCAAAAGCCATATCAATATCACCGACGTGCCCGGTATTGAGTACGTAAGGCTCCGAGAGCGCAGCGCGAAGTTTTTTGGCGATGCTCTCCGCCTGAGAGATCGACTCTTCCTTGTCGAGATCGAGCTGGCCGAGCATCACAACAAATTCGTCTCCGCCAAACCGTGCCACCGAGTCGATCTCACGAACACAGCACTTGAGCCGTTCCGCAACCTGGATCAACAGCAAATCGCCCACGTCGTGTCCGTAGGCATCGTTGAGCGGTTTGAAGTTATCCAGATCAATGAACATCAGGGCGCCATAACATGCGCTGCGTGAACTCACCGCCATCGCTTGACTCAACCGGTCACTGAACAACCGGCGATTGGGAAGTAGCGTCAGGGGATCGTGGAACGCCATTTGATGCACCTGTTCCTGAAGCTGCTTGCGCACGGTGACATCCTGAGAAACCACGACCACACGTACGACTTGACCTGCCTCGTTTTTGATTACGCTGCCTCGCGACTCCATCTCATGGATGCGGCCATCGGTTGACACGAAGCGATAATCGATCTGGCGCCCTTCTCCGGACCGGACCGTTTCCATGAACACCTGCCTGACTCGCTCGCGGTCATCCGGGTGGACTTCGGCGAATGAATTCGTGCCGTTAAAGTCACTCACCTTACCGAAAAACTGTTGGTAGGAAGGGCTGTTATAGAGCCGTCGGCCCTCCGGGTCGAGCACTGCAATGAAGTCCGAAAGATTCTCCGCAATCAGATGGAAGAATGCTTCCTGCTCCCGCAAAGCCTCTTCCAGTCGCTTGCTCTCGGAGATATCGCCAAATGTGGCGCGATACCTTGTCTTATCGTCGCCCGCCAGGTCGATGACGGAGCGTAAACGTACCCAGAATGTGGTTCCGTTTGCATTAACCATGCGCAGATCACAGGTGTGCAGGCCGCCTGCTGAAACGAGCTGTTGGCTGTAGTGGTGAAACGTATCCTGATCTTCTTTGGCAATGAAGCGGCGAACTGGCTGGTTGACCAAAGACTCCCGAGCCACACCCCACAACGTGGCGGCGGCAAGGTTGGCTTGCAGAATTCTCCCGTGCTTATCAACGGTGCAGTAACCAATTGGTGCCAGATCGTAGAGGCCGCGATAAAGAATTTGCGAAGCCTCCAGTTCAGTCTGAACCAGACGAAGCTCTTCATTCTGCAGCTCAAGTTCGATCTGGTGCACACGCAACTCGTGCAGCAGTTTTTGCGCATCGACCTGCGATGAGTCCGGGAAAACTTGCTCAGCAAGATTCTTCTCGGCCTTGAGACGCAAGTCTTTCTGGCCCAGGGCATCAGTGCTCTTCTTGATCAAGGTCTCGAATCTTTCGGCAAGCCGTGCGAAATTAGGACGGCAATAAAGCCCGATCGGCGGATGGTTGCCCAGCCTTGATGTGGCGGCATATATCCTATCCAGCCTTCCTGTATTCGTTTTTCAAATCAGCGAAGGCTGCCTCAATCGTGCCAGGAGCACTCTGCCTGTTTCCTTCATGTCCCGGCTCTCGAATTCTGACGACCTTACCGGCAACCTCTTTCACTTTTTCCGGCATTTCTTTTGAATGGCTCTTCGTTTGGGGTTTTTTCATGGCGTACCTGATTGCGATGGTCGTTTGTCTGAAAAACCCCGATTAACGGGGCCTCTGTCGATTTGGGAAGGGGGCAAAAGAGCATCCCCCTCCCCTCTTAAGCTACGGAATGACGCTTAGGTACTCTGTTCGTTACCGTACATAGCGCCGAAAATCGGCTATAGAGACTGAGTCCACATCCTTGCCATATACAATCCGCGCCCAAAAATCGATCAAGTACCTGATCCTTTCACGGTCTTGCCGATACTTACCTGTCCCGCGCCGACCGCCTGACTGCGGTTAATTTGCTCCAGTAGCCGCGGAAATTGGCAAGCGCGCGGTAGCGCACATAAATGCAACACAAGGTGGCGTACCTTTCTGTTTCCGATGGCATCCAACGCGATATCGGCCATGCACCTTGATCATCTCCAGTACCAGGTTTGATCCACTCGAATGGACCATGTTTCCACACCAAAGTTGCAGAACCGGAGTAACAATGGAAGCCCATATCCACTCGATGGCAAACCTGTTTGCCCAACTCGGGTTGTCGACAGTGCCTGCAGACATCGACAATTTCATTACCGAGCGACGCCCCCTGAACAAAGGAATCACGATTGATTGCGCGCCATTCTGGAGTGAAGTGCAGCGGCGTTTTCTCAGGGAAGAGATCATTTGGGACGCTGACTGGGTCGGCGTTATCAATGAGTTGAATACGCGCTTGTCCAAATAAATGATCAGCGCTGCGGTGAGGCCCACCTGCGGCGAACCGGCTGGCCTCAGGCACCACCGGGAAAACTGGCCTGAATCGAAGTCCCGCGAACGGCGCCCTATCGTCCCCGGCCGTCCTGATCAGATCGAAAATCTGAAAATTTGTGCCCTATGCGGGCAAGCGAACAGAAGAATATTCAGCGCCGAGTAGGTTTGAGCCAAGGGCGACAACTGCACCTATCCACGATAGGCGACTCCAGCGAAGCAGGCCGCCAATCGAAGGAGCAACCCATGAAAAGCCTGAACCATTACTCAACCTTGCACGTTGATCGGTGCGCCTCATGCGCCGAGATCAAATCCGCTTTCCGCACCCTGGCCCAACGATTTCACCCCGATGTCACCAATGACCGGGATGGCGAACGGAAATTCAAGGCTGTGAACGAAGCCTACAGAACGCTCAAACGCCCCGACTCGAAGATCGCTTACGACCATCAGATAAATAACATTTGCACCGATCAGGCAGTCCAGAGCATCAACCTTCAAAACGCGGGAAGTTTCAACTGGGGTGTGGCCATGTTTCGATATTTGAATTGGTTCTGGCTAAATCAGGGCCGCGATGACAAGTGACAAGTCGATCGATCACGAAGTGGAGATTGTGGCGAAAAGATTCCCTATCGTCTGCGTCGGTGGTTCTGCCGGCGGACTCGACGCCTATATCCGGTTATTGCAGAACCTGCCGTGCGACATGGGGGTAGCCATAGTCATCGTGAATCACATCACGCTCATGCCGACGCAGCTCCATGAGGTACTGCCGCGCTTCACCACGATGCCGGTCGAACTGATCACGGAAAATCTGTTGATCGAGCCGAACCATGTTTTCATTATTCCGGCCAATCGGGATTTGCATGTCGATGGTGAAGAGTTCCACCTGGAACCGATTTCAAAACCGCGAGGCTGGCCGGATGTCATTACGGTCTTCCTGCGCTCGCTCACCGAGCACTGGGACGGCAAATTGATTGCTGTCATTGTCTCCGGCTACGACGGTGACGGCGCCGACGCGCTGTGTGGCATCAAGGAAATCGGGGGAATTACGATTGCCCAAAAACTGAGTACCGCAAAGCAGCCCGACATGCCCGAAAGCGCGATTGCCAGCGGCTGCATCGATTTCATTTTGTCGCCTGAAGATATTGCCGTGGAGATTGTGCGAATTGCTCGCGCTGAATAGCGCCGACCGAGGAATTTCGTAGCCGGCTATTGGGCGCGCTGGCCTGCAGCTGAGACCTTCAATCAATTAAATACAGGAGCACACCATGACCAAAGATCAAGCCAAGGCTCGCCTTAAAGAAGCCAAAGACAAAGTCAAGGAAGTCGCCGGCACAGCCTCGCTCATCGGCGCACAGTTGTAGAGAATGGCCTGAGCACCAACGAAATTAGCGCCAATGTGCGGCAACGCACAGACGTGTTGCTGGCAGATTCCCAGTATTCGGGGTTTGCGGTCGGCGCCAGACGTCCGATCGACGTCAGAAATGAAGTTGATTCTTCAACGGCCTGCTAAGTAGCTGCTGATTTATTCGGAAAGGTCATTCCCGCGCCCCGCAGGAAGTACCCTTGGGGTGCGTAGGCGGGAATCCAGAAAAATCAATGAATTGGATCCCCGCTTTCGCGGGGATGACGAATATTTCAGCGTCTCCCTAATGAAGCAGCGTACGCCGCCAAGTGGCTGAAGCTGGAACACACTTTCGCATGCTGACTTGTGTGCAGGAAATTGATTCCGGTTTTTATCCCTTCAGCACCGACTGAATAAAACTCACGCCAGAAAACACTAGATATGTCGAAAAATGTCCAGAAACCCGCTTTGCCGCCAGAGCCAAGGCAAAACGGCATTCTTGCCAGCCTTCCAGCGAAAGATTACGCGCGCTTGCTACCCGATCTCAAATTGGTGGAGATGCCGCTGCGATGGACGGTTTCTGAATCTGGAGACCATGTTAACTTTTTGCACTTTCCCATCTCCGGAATTGTCTCGCTGATCTACACCCTGGAAGACGGCTCTTCGAGCGAAACCGCACTGGTTGGCAACGAAGGCCTGGTGGGCATTTCGATTTTCATGGGCGGAGAGAGCATGCCGACCAGCACCGAGGTGCAAAGCGCGGGCCAAGCCTATCGACTTAGTCGCGCTGTGATGAAACGAGAGTTTTCCTTGGGTGGCCAGCTACAACACCTTGCTTTGCTATTTACCCAGGCCTTGATGTCCCAGACTGCCCAAACGGCAGTATGCAATCAGCATCACTCACTCGAGCAACAGGTGTGTCGATGGCTGTTGATGAGTATGGATAGATTAAACAGCAACGAAGTTGTAATAACCCAAGAGTTGATCGGGAAATTACTGGGCGTCCGCCGCGAAAGCGTGACCCAGATTGCTGGCGTGTTGGAAAAATGCGGGGTAATCGAGCGTGGTCGCGGTCGAATTACCGTCGTGGATCGTCCCAAGCTGGAAGAGCTGGCATGTGAATGTTATTCCGTGGTTAAAGCTGAATACGCTCGATTGTTGCCATCCAGGGGTGCAACCCCTGCCTGATTGACAATGCGCAGTCCGGATCGCCATAAACTTCGTTAGCGCTGGCACCAGGAAGTACCAGGCAAAGCCCATATTTTCTGCCTCAGTCTGCCGGTTCAACTGCCATTTCATTGTCGCTCGACGGGGCATCATGGCCTTGTTGTGAACCCGCCACAGCCCGGCTTCTCATAGCTTGCCAAGTTGAGCAGAGGCTAAATCATTGATGAAGAATATCGCCGAAAACCGTGTATTCGCCATCCTTGCGATCAAGGCCGGGCGCGTCGTAAAGCACCAGCCAACTCGGCGTCTGCGCGGCGAGTTCAGGCGGTAATGCGCAAAGCGCCTCCGCCCGATTGGTGCCGTGGCCGTGGGGCAGGGAAAGCATCTCGATCAGGGTGGCCTCAAAACGTACCGGTTCCCGGTTGGCGGCCAGCAGGGACTTGGCGTTCGGCCACTTGAAGACACGGATATCGCCATCCAGCACCATCGTCGGCCCGGCCAGAATGTAGAGGTCATCACCGGAATAGTGCAGATCGCGTATCCCGAGTCCTTCCAGTTGCAGAAAATGCTTGCGGATCAGGTAGTCGCTGCCCTCCAGTGGCGCCAGCCGCAGTTCATCGCCCTTGGTGTCGAGCCCAATCTCCAGCAGCGCAGACCAACCACGCAACACCGGGCCGCGCAGTCCGAGCAGCAAGCGCTTGCCGTCCACAACCAGCCCTTCGATATCCAAACCATTGTCTTTGCCGGGAATGCCCATGTACGGTCCAAAATGGGGATCATCCGCCAAAGCCTGGGTGAGCAGGTTCGACTCGGCATCCCCTTTCAGGCGTCGCGCCCGGCGGCCATCCTTCGTCTCCCGGACCAGGCAGGGCTGGCCGTCGTCACCCGTTTCGATCGGCAAACAGGCCAACAGACGGCGATTGCCGTCGAGCGTCACCTTGGCCAGCCGCTTGGCGTTCTCGGCGTTGTCCAGCTTGCTCTTCGCATTCTTGCGCTTGAGCCCATGCGAGCCCACCACCCAAAGATAGCCGTCAGCCACCGCCATGCCTTCGAGATCGGCTTCATCGTCAGCTGCGCCGGGCAGATCCAGCAGTTCGGGCAGCGGAAAGCTCAGCCCATCGCCGAAACGCAGCAGTTCGCTTCCCGACGGTTCGAGGCGGCGCAGGCGGTCGATGCCACAAGCCTCGTCACCGGCAACCCACAAGCATTCACCGGAAAACGCAGTGCCGGAAAGGTTGGCCTGAACCAGCGCGCCCGGGACGAATTCAAGACGAATGGCGTTTTTAATGCGTTTGCTGGGCATGTTGGATCTCTTTTCTGAAGGGTGTTCTGGCCGGAAAACAAAAGCCAATCGGCAAGCATCCGCTCGACCGGGACCAATGTACCACCCCGTTCAGCAACGACTGTTTGGCTTGCCAAACAGGCAAGGCCAGGCGACTTGTCATTTGTCGAGCGCAGCGCCGCCAAGCATGCCGGCATACATGCCAATCGATTACCTAAGTGTGCTAGCGAACGGAAAAAAGGCCGCCCCAGGTACATGGTAAGCGCCTGCGACAGGCACGCCACGCCATGACGTTGGCGACGCTTGCCAAGCCTCAACCACTCTCCATCCCCCGATTTTTCTTCAACTACAGGAGTATTGATCATGCAACGGAAGTTACGAACATCCCTCATCCTGATGGCCGGGCTTATTGCCGTGAGCTATTCGGATTTCGGGCGAAACCTGATCTCGCCAGCGACCGCCGAAGCCACCGCAAAGACCGCCCCCGATGGCGATCTATTGACCCAGGCACAAGCGATTTTCGGCAAACTTCCCGCCGCCATGCCGGGGAGTGAGCACGACACGCCCGCCATGATTGCACTGGGAAAGAAGCTCTACTTCGAGAAGGCCATTTCCATCAACAAGACCCAATCCTGCAACTCCTGCCATCCCCTGGACGGCAAGGGCGCCGGCGCGGACAACTTGAAGACCGGCAAGGGTGCCGAAGGAAAATTCGGCGACCGCAACGATCCATCAACCTTGAATGCCGGCTTCCAGATTGCGCAGTTCTGGGACGGACGTGCGACAACACTCGAAGAGCAGGCCAAGGGCCCGCCGCTCAACCCGATTGAAATGGGCATGGCCAATGGCGAAGCGGTGGCGCAGCGACTCAAGGAAATCAGTCATTACGCCGCCGATTTCAAGGCGGCCTTCCCTGGCCAGCCGGATCCCGTGACCTTCGACCACTTTGCCAGGGCCGTTGCCGCCTTCGAGCGGACGCTGATTTCCCGGAGCCGCTTCGACCGCTTCATTGACGGTGACAAGCAAGCCCTCACCAAGCTGGAAATGGACGGGATGCGCAGCTTCATCAATGTCGGCTGCGTGCAATGTCACAACGGCCCCAACCTGGGTGGCACGACCTACCAGAAACTCGGCGTTTTCCATGCCTACCCCAATCGCAAGGATCTGGGCCGCTTCAAGGTCACCAAACTGGAAAGCGACAAGTACCTCTTCAAGACGTCCGGTTTACGCAATGTCACCCTGACCGCCCCCTATTTTCATGATGGCGCAGTGAGCAACCTGGCGGCAGCGGTAGACCAGATGGCTTACCTGCAGCTGGACAAGAAGCTGAAGGATGAAGAAATCAACAACATCCTCCGATTCCTGACCACGCTGGCCGATGAGAAGCTGACCAGCGCGCCTCCCATGAAGGCAAAGGCATCTCCGACCGCCTGGGCGCCACCGCTGATGAAGGATGTTCCGCCGGGCGAAGCCGGGGATCTGGTGCGCTACGGCGCACTGCTGCTCAGCGACACCTACGCGCAACTCGGCCCCGACGTTAAGAACAAGAAAATGCGGTTCTCGGGAAACACCCTGAACTGCACGAGTTGTCACCTTGAAAACGGCACCAAGCAATTGGGACTTCCCTGGATGGGTGTCAGTCAGGCATACCCGCAATATCGCGGCCGCGAAGACCAGGTGCAGGGCCTTGAGCAGCGGATCAACGGTTGTTTCGAGCGCAGCCTGAACGGCAAGGAACTACCTGCCGACGGCAGAGAGATGAAGGCAATGGTCGCCTACATGAACTGGTTGTCGAAAGACCTGCCCAAGGGTGGGGCCGGCCTCGGCACTCCGCCGTACGAAGGGCCTGACCGCAAGGCCGACGTGAAAAACGGCGAACAGGCCTACGACCGATTCTGCATGTCGTGCCATGGCAAGGACGGCAACGGTTATCAGTCGCTGTCGGCCGGCAGTTCCGGTAGCCATGTCGTCCCGGCGCTATGGGGTGCCGGCAGTTACAACAATGGCGCGGGCATGAACCGGCTGCTGACCACCGCCGCCTTCATACAAGGCAACATGCCGCTTGGCGCCACCGGGGACCATCCGGCAATCACCAACGAGGATGCCTACGATATCGCCGGCTACCTCAGTTCGATGAAGCGGCCACAGATGAGCGGGCTGGACAAGGACTACCCGAAACTGGAGAAGAAACCGGTTGACGCGCCCTATCCGCCGTATGCCGACAAGCTGCCACAGGAAAGCCATCAGTTCGGGCCGTTCCAGGCAATGAAGGCGCTGCGCAACAAATAGGACTTGGCAACCCGGGCCACCATTGAAATACGTTTCAAAAAGACCACGCTGATCTCGCACGGCCCCGCCTCGGCGGGGTCGCGCGCACCCAGGATTGACCGGAAGAAGTTGATGGCCACCAAGTGCCGGCAGGTTCAGGATCTTCAGTTAGTGGACGTTTGTCGTGGTGCGAAGGACGTTAATCTCAATAAATACGTGGTTCGTGGATTCACGCTTTCGCGGGAATAACGCTTGATTGAACCACTTTGCTGCCTAGCCGACGTTTTCAAAATTGCAGGGTATCAATTGTTCAACGGAAGATGGTGCCCTCCCCTATTGGCATTTCCTACCCTGCTACAATCTGGCACTCCTCAACACCGAAGTCGCATGCCAATTGGCAAGGGGCGACTTCCCACATGGATATAGCGCTAATCTTTGTACTTATTCTCGTCAATGGTCTATTCGCCATGTCCGAGATTGCTGTCGTTTCGTCCCGCAAGTCCAGACTCCAGAATCTGGCTGATGACGGTAGCCTGGGTGCCAAAGCGGCCCTCGATTTGCATCAGGAACCATCCAGTTTCTTTTCAACCATCCAGGTTGGCATCACCTCGGTTGGCATCCTTAGCGGCGCCATCGGCGAAGCGGCTATCGCCGACCCGCTAGCGGAGTGGTTTGCGACCATCCCACTTCTCGAACCCCACGCAAAAACAGTGGCGCTCACGATCACGGTGGTCTGCCTGACCTATTTTTCCGTTGTGGTTGGCGAACTGGTCCCAAAACGCCTGGCCATGCTCGCCCCGGAAGGCATTGCATCATTGATTGCCCGGCCGATGATCGTCTTGGCCCGCTTCACCCACCCGCTGGTCGTCATCCTGTCGAGTTCCTGTTCGGCCATTCTGCGTCTTCTCGGTGCCCGCACCAAAGAAGAACAACCGGTCACCAACGACGAGATCAACGTGCTGATGGAACAAGGCGCGGAGGCCGGGGTATTTCACGAGAGCGAGCAGGAACTCGTCTCCAACGTGCTACGCCTCGACGAACAGCGCATCGCCGCGATCATGACGCCACGTCGCGAAATGTTTGTTGTGGACCTTGATGAGGACGAGGAAACCGTCCGCCAACGCATCGTCGACACGGAATACTCCCGTCTCGTGGTTTGTCGTGATGGACTGGATCATGTGCTTGGCATCCTGCAAACCGGCGATTTGCTCAAGAAGGCACTTCCCGGCCACTGCATCACTTCGGCTGACGTCGAGTCGGTATTGCATCCACCGCTATACGTGCCGGAAACAGTGACCACGACGCAACTGCTTGAAAGCTTCCGCCATGCTCGCCTGCAGTTTGCGTTAATCGTTGATGAATATGGCGATGTGCAAGGTCTGGTTACGCTGACGGACGTTCTGGCTTCCATCGTAGGCGAACTATCGGTGCCTGAGGCGCCGGAGGATCGTGACATGCTGCAACGGGAGGATGGTTCATGGCTTGTAGATGGCGATGTTGGCGTGGAACGCCTGAAGTCAGTCCTCGATATTGACGATGATCTTCCCGGTGAAGATGAGCGCGGCTTTCACACGCTGGGCGGTTTTATCATGCACACCCTTGGCCGCATTCCAGCACCGACCGATCACTTTTGCGCGTTAGGTTGGCGTTTCGAGGTTATGGACATGGATGGGAACCGGGTCGACAAAGTGCTGGTCTCTGCGCTCCCGGAGAGTAGTTTGATAGGCTGACTGGCTTAATGCCACACAGCCCCTCTGAGCCGGCCCGTTAATGTCCGGAAAAAAGCCGGAATCAGCTTTTGTCCCGATGCCAATCAAGTCAAATCGTCAGCGAATTGATGATTGGCATCGCGATGCTTTGCCTCGTCGGCTCGAACTGCAATGATGACCTCGCGCAAGCGTGCGTCAGCCGCCAGCTGCCAGTAATCGATGGCGATTGCGGGGGCCGGGACATTGGCGTAGGTGCCGTTGTCCACGCCTGCCAGATAGGTCGTGTAGCTGGTGACTGCTTCTTCCTCCAGATACCCCACGACACGATGTGCCGTTGCCGGAGAGACCAGATAAAGCAGGAAGTAGAAATTGTAAAACGCACCTTGAACGAGCAGGATCAGCAGGCGTTCAAACCGCGATGGCCGGGCAATGGTAATGAAGGTCATCAAATGCATGCGCTCGTTTTCTGCTTCGTCCAATAGGGTGCGGATCCAGCCCTGATCAGATTCCATGCGGCGCAGCGATTTCAGGTGCTGGAGCGAACCGCCGACCATGCCAGGTACCCCGGCGACGGTTTCCAGAACAACGGCGCGATGGCCATAGCGTCTGGCAAAAAAGCTGTCTGCAAAAAAGCGCAGGAATTTGACGAACAGATAGGCAAGTTTGTCCCGCCCATTCTCGGGAACGTGGTGTTGCAGCCGTTCACCCTGGTCAGGCACGTTGAAACCACTTGTCGATGTTGCCTGGCAGTTGAAGGCATTCACTGCGTATTTCATTCAGCATCACTATCTCCTGAAGCCACCTGAGCGCGATTATTTCAAGAACTCCGTGGGTGCTCAGTTCGATTGGACACACAGCAATGCCGTTGACGGCACCATGACGACTTGCAGTTTTATGTGTGCTCGCGCACCGAGTTATCGCGTTTGTTGCGGGCAATATGAAGCCACGATGCTCTCAAGGCGACTCGCCTCCGTGGTGCCGGACGTTGATTGCTTTTCAACAATTTCAATCGTCTTTGTCTGGCATGGCCTTCACTGTCTTTTCAGGAATGAACCATGAAACCAAACTTGTTGTTGTTACCAGGCTTGCTCAATGACGCGAGCGTTTTTACGGATCAGGTTGCCGCCTTGTCGGCAATCTCCACTGTCGAAGTGGGCGACCTGACCATGGCCGAAACGATCCCCGATCTTGCCGCTAGCGTTCTCAAGCTGGCCTCGGCCAAGCATTTTGTGCTGCTTGGCCTGTCACTTGGTGGCTATGTCGCCTTTGAAATCATGCGCCAGGCACCCGAGCGGGTAACCGGACTGGTGCTGATGGATACGACGGCGCGCCCTGATACGCCTGAAGGCATTGCAAAACGGGAAGCGCTGATCGAGCTGGCGGCAACCGATCTCGACGCAGTGACCGAACAACTGCTACCGCTTCTCTCGCATCCCGATCGAATGAATCTGCCCGCAGTGCGTGGTGTCATTCAATCGATGGCGAGCGGTCTGGGCAGTGAGGTTTTTGCGCGTCAGCAGCGGGCCATCATGGGCCGCACCGATAGTCGGCCAACGCTAAAAAGCATCACCTGCCCGACGCTGGTGATCTGTGGCCAGGACGACCAGATCACGCCACCGGAATTGGCGACGGAGATTGCCGACGGGATCAAGCACGCCAAGCTTGAACTGATCGCGGATTGCGGCCATTTGGCGACGCTTGATCAACCGGAGCTGGTCTGCGCTGTCTTGCTTGACTGGATCAAGGCCAAAAAATTCTGACTATTGCTGCCTTGGCTGGGACAACGGATAGATTCCGGATTTCAATTTTGGCCGTTTTTACCGGTTGACCGTAGGCATTCGCCCCGCAGCACTTCATATCCTGACCTGAGTTGGCTGGCGCACAGAAGCCACCTGGTTGATGGCGTAATTTTCTGACTTCGCAACGCACCAGCCAACAGGAGATACATCGTCATGCTCAAGTCACAAGAAGGTCAGCAGGTCCCCAAAGTCACTTTTCCGATCAGGATCAATGGGGCTTGGGAAAAGGTCACCAGCGACGCCCTCTTCACCGGCAAGACTGTCGTGCTCTTTGCCCTGCCGGGCGCCTTTACGCCGACCTGTTCGAACATGCACCTGCCGCGCTACAACGAGCTGGCCGGGACGCTGAAGGAGAATGGGGTCGATAGCGTGATCTGTCTGGCCGTTAATGATCCATTCGTTATGGAAACCTGGCAAACCGCCCAAAAAGCCGAAAGCGTCTACTTCCTGCCCGATGGCAATGGCGAATTCAGCGCCGGCATGGGGATGCTGGTCGACAAGTCCGAAATCGGTCTGGGCAAACGGAGCTGGCGTTATTCGATGCTGGTCAAGGATGGGCTGATTGAAAAAATGTTCATCGAGGCGGAAGGGCCGGGTGATCCTTTCAAGGTTTCCGATGCCGATACGATGCTCGGTTACATCAACCCGAAAGCGGTGCTGCCACCCAGGATCACCTTCTTCAGCAAGCCGGGATGCCCGCACTGCGCCCGCGCCCGCGAAATGCTGAACAAAAAGGGCGATCGCTTCGAGGAAATCGAACTCGGCAGTAACGGCGTCAGCTACAGCTCGCTGCAGGCAGTGAGCGGCGAGGGCACGACGCCGCAGGTCTTCATCGACGGCAAACACATCGGCGGCGCCGACGAACTGACGGTCTGGCTGGCCAAGGCCAAATGACGCCGATCCATGTCGATGTCGCCATCATCGGTTCCGGCACTGCCGGAATGGCGGCCTATCTGAGCGCCCGGGCCCATACCCAATCGATCCTGCTCATCGAAGGTGGCGACTACGGAACGACATGCGCCCGTGACGGCTGCATGCCGAGCAAACTGTTGATTGCGGCGGCCGAAGTCGCGCACCAGGCACGCCATGCCGATCGCTTCGGCATACAGGCCACGGACCTCGTGGTCGACGGACCGGCGGTGATGGCGCGGGTACAGCGCGAACGCGATCGTTTTGTCGGATTCGTCCTCGCCTCAGTCGATGCCATGCCGAGCGGCGTCCGGTGGACGGCCAAGGTCAGTTTTCAGGATGCCAATACGCTGGTGACGCCCAAGGGCCAGTTGATTCACGCCCGCCGCATGATCATCGCCACCGGCAGCAAGCCCACTCTACCGCCATTGCTGCAAGACCTGGACAAACACTTGCTGACCAGCGAGACCATTTTTGATTTGCCGACCCTGCCGAAAAGCATGGCGGTTTTCGGGACCGGGCCGCTCGGCATTGAATTGGGGCAGTCGATGAGCCGCTTGGGCGTCGCGGTCAAGATGTTCGGTATCGGCGGCGGACTGGCGGGCATTCGCGACCCCGGCATTCGTGACTACGCGAACAAGATTTTCAATGACGAGTTTTATCTCGATGCAGATGCCAAAGTGGAATCGGTCAGCGAAACGGCAACCGGCGTTGCGGTAAGTTACCAGCACAAGGACGGCACTCAGATCACCGAAGAATTCGACTACGTGCTGGCGGCGACCGGTCGGGCACCCGAGCTTGCCGGACTGGCTCTGGAAAACTCCGGACTGCAGCTGGATGACCGCGGCGTACCGCTGTTTGACCGCTACACGCTGCAATGCGGCGAGAGCACGATCTTTATTGCCGGTGATGCCAGCAACGATATTCCCCTGCTGCATGAAGCTGCCGACCAGGGGCGCATTGCCGGCGACAATGCCGGGCGCTATCCCAACGTCGTTCCCGGCCTGCGCCGCACACCACTTGCCATCGTCTTCTGCGACCCGCAAGTCGCCTCCGCCGGCATCCCCCTGAAAACGCTGAACCAACACTTTCAGGGCCGCTTTGCGACAGGCTGTGCTTCGTTCGAGGACCAGGGACGCAGCCGGGTCATGCTGCACAACAAGGGCATGCTCAAAGTCTATGCCGAGCTGAACAGCGGCTTGTTTCTGGGTGCCGAAATGTTCGGCCCGGATGCCGAGCACATCGGCCATCTGCTCGCCTGGGCGGCGCAAAAACCCATGACGGTCGATGAGATGCTGGAAATGCCCTTCTACCATCCGGTTATTCAAGAAGGCTTGCGGACTGCCTTGCGTGACGTGAAGCATCAACTGGACGCCGGTTCGACGGTGAGCGATCAAGGCATGGATTGCGGACCGGGTGGCTGATTGCCCTTCAGCGACCTATTCCGGATTTCAATTCTGGCCAATTTTCTCGGTTGACCGTATGGCCATCCATTGCTTCCATGGTCATAGCATTCGCATTCAACCGTTCGCCAGCTGCTCGAAGCTCTGAAAATCGCCGTCGCCCATGGCGATATTGACCTGTTGCACAACGGCATGGCTGGGCCCGCGCTGTGCCCAATTGACCAGTTCGAGCACGGCCATTTCTTCACCGACCGCCATCGCCTCTACCCGGCCGTCGGCCAGGTTGCGCACCCACCCGACAACGCCAAGCTTTCTCGCCTGCTCAACCATGGACCAGCGATACCCCACCCCCTGGACCCTGCCCTCAACCACCAGATGACGTCTGATTTCTGCCATTTTTCGCTCCTTGCGACACGACCGACCATGCCTGCATCTATACCAAAGGTGAGTGCAAAGTGCTAGATTGGCGGGCTTGCCAGAACACGCTCCCGACAGAATGGCGCGGCCAGGCAAGCAGCAGCACAAAATTGGCGCCACTGGCGCATTAGGGGAATAGATGTCGTCACATAACAAGCAAGCCTTGCCGGCCATCACGGTCGCTGCCATCGGAGTCGTCTTCGGCGACATCGGTACCAGCCCGCTTTATGCCTTGAAGGAAATCTTCAATGGCCACCATCCCATCCCGGTCACCCCGGAAAACATTCTTGGCGTGTTGTCGCTGGTCTTCTGGGCGATTATCGTGCTGGTCACGATCAAGTACGTCGCCATCATCATGCGCGCCGACAACCGTGGCGAAGGCGGCTCGCTTGCCCTGCTGGCACTGGTCACCGAACGCGCCAAGAACCCGCGTCTGGCGTGGATCGTCACGCTGCTTGGCATCTTCGCTGCTGCCCTGTTCTACGGCGACAGCATGATCACCCCGGCCATTTCGGTGCTCTCCGCGGTCGAGGGTCTGGAAATCATTGCCCCGACGCTGAAACCTTATGTGATTCCACTCACACTGGGCATCCTGACCGGGCTGTTCTTCATCCAGAAGCACGGCACCGGCGCCGTTGGCAAACTGTTCGGCCCGGTGATGGTGGCCTGGTTCGGCATTCTGGCCATTCTCGGCCTGATGCAAATTGCCCATAACCCGGCCGTTCTGCTCGCCCTCAATCCGCTTTTTGCGATCGTTTTCATTGCCGAGCATACCGGCCTCGCCTTCCTGGCGCTCGGCTCGGTCGTTCTCGCCGTGACCGGCGGTGAAGCGCTGTACACCGACATGGGCCACTTTGGTCGCTTCCCGATTCGTCTCGCCTGGTTCGGCTTCGTGATGCCGGCACTGGTCCTCAATTATTTTGGCCAGGGCGCCCTGCTGCTGGTCGAACCGGAAGCGATCGCCAGCCCCTTCTACCACCTCGCTCCCGACTGGGCGCTGATCCCGATGGTCGGTCTGGCCACGGCAGCGACGGTCATCGCCTCGCAGGCGGTCATTTCCGGCGCCTTCTCGGTCGCCCGCCAGTCAATCCAGATGGGCCTGCTGCCGCGCATGCAGATCATCCACACCTCAGGCATGGAAGAAGGCCAGATCTACGTGCCTTTCACCAACTGGTCGCTCTACCTGGCGGTCATCGCCCTCGTCATTGGCTTCAAGAATTCCTCCAACCTCGCTGCCGCTTACGGCATCGCCGTCACCGGCACGATGTTGATCGACACCATCCTCGTCGCCTTCGTCATGATACTGATGTGGAAGTGGAACAAGCTGCTCGTCGTCCTCGTCGCCGGCTCGCTGCTCCTCGTCGACATTGCCTTCTTCGCGGCCAATGCGATCAAGATTCCCGAAGGTGGCTGGTTCCCGCTGGCCATGGGTATTGTCTCCTTCACCGTGCTGACCACCTGGCGGCGCGGTCGGCGCATGGTGTCCGAAGAAATGGCCAAGCAGAGCATCCCGATGGATGACTTCCTGCAGTCAATTAACGATGTCCATCGCATTTATGGCACAGCCGTGTTCATGACCAGCGCCAAGGATGGCGTCCCCCCCGCCCTGCTGCATAACCTCAAGCACAATCAGGTGTTGCATGAACGCGTCGTACTGGTGACCGTGCAGACGATGCAGACGCCACACGTGAATGAGATGGAGCGCATCTACATGCACGACATGAGCAAGGGTTTCAAACGCCTGATCATTCGCTACGGTTTCATGGAAAGCCCGGATGTCCCAGGCGCTCTTGAGCAATGCAAGCGTTTCGGCGAGCGTTTTGACATGATGGAAACCACCTTCTATCTGTCGCGCGAAACCATCGTTCCTTCGATGTCACGCGGCATGATGCCGCTACGCGCCCGGCTCTTCGCCATCATGTCGAAGAACGCCACCAGCGCCAGCGACTTCTTCCATATTCCGACCAACCGTGTGGTCGAACTGGGCACGCAACTGGTTATCTGATCATCACCGAACGCAGCTCGACGCCCTGCCCTGTCGGCAGGGCGTTTTCTTCTGGGTGTCGCGCGGCCTCGCATTAGCAAAAACTGAAACTAGCGCAGATCAATGTGGTCACATTCGCTAACCGTGACAATCCGCCCAATTACCTATTCCGGGATGCCCTTTGATGAAACGCCTGCTCACCTTGCTGTTCCTTGCCAGCCTCGCCTTGCCCGGATTCGCCGAGGTAACCAGCTACGACCGGCCGATCCATGATGCCGCGCGCGAAGGCAGCGGCGACGATGTCCGCCGCTTGCTCAAGGCCGATCCGAAACAACGCGATGTCCGGACAGCCCTGGGCTCGACGCCGTTGCATCTGGCCGCCACCAATCCCGATACCTCCGCCATGAAGGCATTGATTGCCGCCGGCGCCGATGTCAATGCCCGTGACAATGACGGCGCGACGCCTCTGCACATGGCGGCCTATTCCAGCCGCCCGAAAAACACCCAGCTTATGCTCGAAGCCGGCGCTGACCCACTGGCCAAGACCGACAACGGCCGCGACCCCGGATCGATGGCCCGCAAGGTCAAGGCCGACGAAGCGGCCGGGGTGATCTCGCTGTGGGTGCTCAAGGGCTGCAAGGCCGGCAAGCCATGCTGAAAGCCGCGGCCCTGCTCGTTGCCGCACTGCTTTCCGGCAGCACTCTGGCCACCCAGCCGGCAGCCTTGCCGACCATCGAGGTCTACATGCCGACCGTCTGCCTTGCCTGCATCGACTGGGCCGAGCACCTGCGCCAGAACGGCTTTACGGTCAAGGTCACGCAAACCGATGACATGGACACCGTCAAGCGCCGTCTGAAGGTGCCGAAGGATCTCGAAGCCATCCCCAGCGCCACGGTGGCCGGCTATTTCATCGAAGGCCACGTGCACGCCGACCAGATCAAGGAACTGCTGACCGAGAAACCGAAGGCCCTTGGCCTGGCCGTACCCGGTCTGCCGCTCGGCGCCCCCGGTCGCGAATTTTCCAGCCCGACCTGCGAAACGGCCTGCACGATGCTCGACAAGGACAGCACCGCCACCCCACGCGTGCGCCGCGAGTTCTACGAAACGCTGCTGGTGAAAAAGGGCGGCAAGACTTCAACCTACGCCCGGCACTGAACCGGGGCTCTACTCAGTCCCGCAGGAAATCCCGATACATCGCCTCGGCCCAGGCGACATCCTCGCCGGCCGGATTGGGATTTTTCGTCTGCTTGACCTGCTGGAGCAGGAAGCCATCGCCGCGCTGGCGGTAACTGGTATCGATCCGTGTCTGCTCATCCGGTTCGATGCTGGACAGAACATGGCAAACGCTCTCCGGCAACAAGGAGGGGAATGCACGGCCGGTGGCCTGTGCCGCAATCTGTTGGGCGACTGCCAGGCCCATGCGGTTGGCGACATGCCCGGTCTTGGGATAGAGGCCAAAGGCCGGTGACACCATGCCGGTCGCGTCGCCAATGATGAACACCCGTTCATCGACCGGACTGCGAAAATCGACCGCCCCCTGCGCCGCCCAGCCGCTGGGCTGGCCACCCTCTTCGGTGCGGATCAGGCCGGCCTGCCAGATCAGATCGGCCGCCTGTTGCGGCGGGCTCAACAAGGCTGCATCGAAGCGGATGTCGTCGATATCGGTACTGACCGCCTTCCGTACCGGGTCGATCTGGCGAATTTTCGCGTGATCGAGGTAGGTGATCTGGTCCTTGAAACGGTCGAGCAGAATCGAGCGAAAGGCCGGCATCATCGGGTTGGGGTCGGCGATGATCAGCTTGCCCGGAATCTTCTGCGTTTTCAGCCACCAGGCGATCAGCATCGCCCGCTCATAAGGAGCCGGCGGGCAGCGATAAGGTGCGGGCGGAATGTTCATCAGCAGGTCACCGCCTTTGAACCCGGCCAGCCGTTGCTTCAGGGACACCAAATCGGCACCGTTGAGCATCGCCCCTGAGTAACGACGACGCAGTTCCGCCACCAGCGCCGGATCTTCGACCTGCCACGCCGCGTAGTTTTCACGAATGCCAGGCGCAATCACCAGCCAGTCGTAAGCCAGCCGCTCGTTGCCGGCGACGACAAAGCCAGCAGCGCGGTCAATGGCACTGACATCGGCCTGCACGAAACGATAGCCCCAGCGCGCCGCGAGGGAGGCGTATTCGTGGCGCTCCGGCGCCGGGGCACCGACATCGACCAGCCAGCGGTTGCTCAGGGCGAACGACACGAAGGCCGGCTGGCGGTCGATCAGTACGACCTCAAGATCAGGCGCCAAGGCGCGCAGATGGCGAGCTGTCGATAAGCCGCCCCAGCCACCGCCGACCACGATGACGCGGCGACTTGCCGCCCGGCTGGTGCCAAGCAGTGGCAACAGCCCGGCAGCCAGCAGAAACTGGCGACGCGTTGTTTTCATCCTTGAAACCTCAGTTGGACGCGGCTGATGGTGCGCCTGGGCGTGGTGTCCGGCGCAAAGCGACGACGCGGCAGGCTCGTGCCTGCAAGGAGGAGCGACAAAGCCGGGCGCCCGGCCAGACGTGCCAGCGGTCGCGTAGCGCTGCCACCCAGTGGGTGAATCGCTTCAAAGGCAGAAAAGCCAGCGTTCATGCAATTGATCAAGGATGGACAAGCGGTCAACTGAGGTTCCAAGGATCACTGGTAGCGCAAGGCTTCGATCGGGTCGAGTCGGGCTGCCTTGCGGGCCGGATACCAGCCGAAGAAGATGCCCACCGTCGCCGCCACGGCAAAGGCCACCAGCGCCGCACTGCCGGAGATAACGATGACCATGCCGGTGAAGGCGTTGATGCCGAGCGCGACACCGAGGCCAAGCGCCAGCCCGAGCAGGCAACCGGCAAAGGAGATCATCACCGCTTCGAGCAGGAACTGGCTGAGGATGTCCTTCTGGCGTGCCCCGATGGCCATGCGGATGCCGATTTCCCGCGTCCGCTCGGTGACCGAGACGAGCATGATGTTCATGATGCCGATGCCGCCAACGAGCAGAGAAATCGAGGCGATGGCGCCGAGCAGGATGGACATCGTACGCGTCGTTTCGGCCTGCGATTCAGCGGCGGCCGACAGGTTGCGGGTGAAGAAATCGTCCGGCGCGCCTTCGCGCAGGCGGTGGCGCTGGCGCAGCAAGGCCGTCATGTCGGCCTCGACCTTGGGCATGGACTCGGCCGAATCAGCCTGAACCATGATCATCCGCACCGAGCCGAGGAAGGGCGTACCAAATACCTTGCGCTGCGCCGTCGTCAGCGGAATGATCACCGTGTCGTCCTGGTCGCGGCCATCCAGGTTCTGGCCCTTGCTGCCCAGCACGCCAATGACGATGAACGGGTTCTGCTGGATGCGCATAGTCTTGCCGACCGGATCGTCAGCACCGAACAGGTTTTCGGCCACCGTCTTGCCGATGATCGCCACCCGCGTCGACGAACGCACGTCCGAATCGCCGAAACCTGCGCCATTGACGATATTCCATGCACGCGCTTCGAGATAGGCGGGCGTTGTACCGATGACGGAAGAACTCCAGTTCTGCGAGCCATAGACCAGTTGCCGGGTACCCTGGTGGGTCGGCGCCACGTTGGTTACATGTTCGAGTTCGGCGATTGCATCGGCATCGGCCACGGTCAGCGTCGGGCCGCCGGCCGAGCCGCTGCGCACACCGGAAGTGGTGAATGAGCCGGAGAGCACAATGTAAAGGTTCGAGCCCATGGTGCTGATCGTCTGCTGCACGGCGTACTGGGCGCCCTGCCCGATGGCCATCATGATGACCACGGCGCCGACACCGATCACCATACCAAGCATGGTCAGCGCCGTGCGCAGACGGTTGGCGCCCATCGCCAGCCAGGCTTCGCCGAGCATGGCTTTCAGCATGGCGAAACTACCTGCCACGGTCGACCGGAAAAAACGGCCAAAAATAAAATGTTCGTCCTCATGCTACCGCGTGCTCCGTCAGGTGATCACTGACGATCTGGCCATCGAGGAACTTGACCTGCCGCTTGGCGTGCGCCGCGATATCCGGCTCGTGCGTGACGAGCACAATGGTGATTCCCTCGGCGTTCAGGTTGTCGAACAGACGCATGATTTCCTCGCTGGTGTGGCTGTCGAGGTTGCCGGTCGGCTCGTCGGCGAGGATCAGGCGCGGGGAATTGACCAGCGCCCGGGCAATCGCCACGCGCTGTTGCTGGCCGCCAGAAATGCGGTTGGGCAGCGACTCAGCATACTGGCCGAGGCCGACCTTGCCGAGCAGCTCGCGCGCCTTGGCCCGCCGCGCCTCCTTGTCGAAACCGGCGTAGACCAGCGGCAGGGCCACGTTGTCCTGCAGGCTCATCCGCGGCAGCAAGTTGAAGCCCTGGAAGACAAAGCCCAGCGTCCGGTTGCGCAGGATGGCCAGGGCGTCCTTGTCCATGTGGGCAACGTTCTGCCCAGCCAGAAAATAGTCGCCCAGCGTCGGCGTATCGAGGCAGCCGAGCAGGTTCATGAAGGTGGACTTGCCGGAACCGGATGGGCCCATGATGGCAAGGTATTCGCCCGGTTGGATTTCGAGGTCGACGCCCTTCAGGGCCGGGAACAACCCGGCCGCCGTTTCATAGGATTTGCCCAGGCCGACCACCCGGATGACCGACTCAGCCATCAGAACATCCGCATGCCGACGCTGGACGGCGGCTTGACGCCGTTGATGTTTTCGCCGGTGATCACGCGATCGCCCTCCTTCAGCTCGCCGCCGACCACCTCGGTATTGCGGTTGTCGGTGATGCCGAGCTGGATGGCGACCGGCTTGATTTCGTCACCGGACAGGATGTACACCGTGCCGCTCTGGCCATCGCGCTTCTTGCCCTTGCCGCCACCGGCCTTGGCCGCAGCGCCATCGGCACCGGCCCCCATACCCGGAGCCATGCCGGACATGCCTGCAGCTGCCGGTTTCTGGCCATTTTCAGCCTTCTTCTCGGCCGCATCAGCCGGCTTGAAACGCAGCGCCGCATTCGGCACCAGCAAGGCGCCCTCACGCTTCTGTACGCCGATATTGACGTAGGCCGTCATCCCCGGCAGCAGCACCTGCTCCGGATTCGAGACGTTGATGCGAACGTTGTAGGTCACCACATTCTGCTGATTGGTCGGATTCAGGCGGATCTGCTGCACATCGCCGACGAAATTGCGGTTCGGGAAAGCATCGACCGTGAAACGCGCCTTCTGCCCTTCGCGAATGCCACCAATGTCGGCCTCGGCAAAGCTGGTGTCGATACGCATTTCCGACAGATCCTGGGCGATCTTGATCAGCGTCGGCGTCTGGAAGCTGGCCGCCACCGTCTGGCCGAGATCGACCACCCGGTCGATCACCACCCCATCCACCGGCGAGCGGATCACCGTGAAATTAAGGTTGGCCCGGTCGCGCTCGTTCTGTGCCTTGGCCAACGCGACCTGAGCCCGGGCCGACTTCAGTGCCTGGCTGGACTGATCGTATTCCTGCTTAGAGACATATTCCTGGGCCAGCAAGGCCTTCATGCGCGCCTCGTTGGCCTGCGCCAGTTCCAGCGTCGCCTGGGCATTGACCACGCTCGCCGCACTCTGCCGCTCGGTGGCCGAGACCAGCGCATCGTCGAGTTCGAGCAGCGGCTGGCCCTTCTTCACCTTGTCGTTGAAATCGACGTAGAGCTTCTTCACCGTACCCGACACCTGCGTACCAACGCTGATCAGTACTACCGGATTGAGCGTGCCGTTGGCCGACACCGTCTGCGTCACATCGCCCTTTTCGACCGTGCTCATCTTGTAGCGGGTTTCCGGGTTCTGCGCGCTGCGCTGCTTGAAATACCAGATGCCGCCACCGATCAGCCCGGCCGCCACGGTGACGCCAATCAAAATCTTGCCAAGTCGTTTCATGGTCTTCCTTCCGCTGCCGCTTGCAGCAGCGTGTAATCGAGCGCGCCCATCGATTGAGCCAGCGTGGCGCGATAAACATTCCAGTCGAGTTGGGCCTGTATCCGTTGCAGCCGGGCGCTGGCCAGCGCGCTTTGCGCCACCAGCAGATCGAGCACAGTGCCAACGCCGGCCTTGTAGCGGCCTAGCGCGACGCGCTCCGACTGTTCGGCACTGGCGACCAGATCAGCCGTCGTCTTCAGGCTTTGCGTCGCCGTCGTCAGGCTCTGGTAGGCCTTCCAGACATCGAGGGCAATCTGGTTCCTGATCCGGTCGCGCTGGGCAGCACGAACATCAGCCTGCGCTGCCGCCGAACGGACCCGGTAAGTCGTGTCGAAACCGGAGAAAATCGGCACATTCAGCGTCAGGCCGACGCTGCCGCCCTGCGTGATCACGCCGGCTGAATCCTGCCAGCTTGGGCCTGCCCCCAGTGAAATCGTTGGCCGGCCCTGCGCACGGGCCAGATCGACACTGGCTTCAGCCGCCTTCAGTTGTGCCTCGGCAGCCTTGAGATCAGGACGACGGGACTGCGCCTCCGCAATCAGCGCATCGACTTCCTTCTGGAAAACCGCTTCGGCTGGCGCCGCCGGCAGATCGGCCAGGACAATTCTTTGCTGCGCCGCGAAACCCAGCGCATTGGCCAGCGCCCCCAAGGCATTGCGGGCATCGCCCTCGGCCCGGATGCGATTCAGCGTCGCCTGCGACAGCGCCGTCTGGGCCTGCAGGCGATCCGCCGGTGTCGCCACACCAACTTCGTAACGCGCATTGGCAGCCTGATAGCTTTCCCGCGCCGAACGCTCTGCCTCGTTGGCCGAAATCACCGCCGCCTGCGTCGCCTGTGCCGAGTAATAGCTCTGCAGCGCGGCGAGGAAGAGGGATTGCACCGTTGCATCCTGCGTCGCCGCCGCGGCATTCAGTAGTTGCCGGGCATTCTCGACATTGGCTGAACGCTGGCCAAAATCAATCAGCAGCCAGGACAGCGTCAGCGCCGCAGCATTCCTGGTGTAAGCGTTGTTCTCATACTGAAATCGCGTCGTACTGGCGCTGGCATCGAGATTCGGCAGCCAGCCAGCCTTCGCCACACCAACCAGTGCCGCCTGAACGCGAGCAGCAGCCCAGACTTCCCGCGTCTGCGGATGGTTGCACAGGGCCAGATCGACTGCATCGATCGCCGTCAACGCCGAAGCCGGCAAGGCCGTCGCACATGGCGCCTCGCTGACCCGCGCCGACAATTGCGGCGATGGCTTGAGCGGCGCCATGGCGTCAGTACCAAACGGATCATTGAGCCCGCCAGCCCATGCCGACAGGCTGGCAGCACTCAACAGGAAAAAGCAGGGTAAAAATCGCATGGACGGAAGTTTAGCCTTACCGTGCCAAATCAGTCGTTACAGTTTGTTTCGGGCTTGAGTTCAATCCGCCACAGTAACCGAATCAGTAGCTTGGCCAACAATGAAGACCCGCCGATTATCGTCATCACTCCCTTGCCGAGATAGCTGTCAGATCAAGAAAATCAGACAGCTCGAATCCTCTCCACAATCCTGGCGCAAATAGCTGTCACCTCGGTCGCTGTAGTAGATGCCCCCCGGAGGCCGAACCGCTCTGTCTTGAACCGACACTCAGGCGGCCACGGCCATCCAGGCAAACCTGACGGACTTTCAGTAGGTCAGCGTCTTGACATTGCCTTGCAACAGATAGGCTGCGATATCCGCCGGCTTGGCGACGCCTACACCATCGATCAGATCAGCCGGCTTCAAATCGCTGTTCGGCAGGAACAGGGCGCAAACCTCAACTTTCGCACCGGCTTTCATCAGGCCCTGAAGCATCTGATTCGGCGTGACATTCCGTGGTTTGAGAACAGCCGACTCTTTCCCCTTGACGGCAAGCTGGCCGCCTTCGCTGCACAAGAGAACACGGACGCCGACTTTCTGTTCCATGGCCTGGGTGGCCAGAACCAGCGCCATGCCTTGCGTCTGCGGATTAGCGGAATTGACCGTGACCAATAACTCGGACGCGGTATCGGCATTGGCCTGCAATGCCCAGAAACAACCCAGGACAAGAGTAACGAGGACTTTTTTCATAACGTAAGCTCCGTAGAAGTGGACTAGCAGAAACAAAAACTGTCGGAAACGCACAGAGGATTGGCATGCCACACCGATGATGGCAATTCTGCGCTCAATCGCTGACCGGGACCCACAGTATCAATCACTTCCTTTCACCCTTGCCCGCACCAGCGGGTGGAAGGTCAAAGATCGAAAATATCCACTGATCATGACTGTCCTTGCCCACCAGTGCAGCAAGTTCGCCGGGAAAACCATCGCGCTTGATGGTCGCCCCCTTGCTCAGGCTGTGGATTCCGGCGATACGCCGATCCGGACCACGAATGATCCCCCAGTCGGCTTTGCCGGTCAGCGGATCGTGATAGATGCGGCGCAGGTGCCGCCTGACGCCAGGGTAGCGAGGATCTCTGAGCAACTCGGCCAGCGATTCTGGCGCTGGCGGAATGCCGTTGGGTGTCGCTTCGGCATAGGACTGCAGCGCGTTACGAAACTCCAGGCCGATGGCCAGCAGTTCCGCTTCGGCCTGGCGTGTCTGTATCGTCTGCGCCACCTTCAGGCCGACGGCCGACACACCACCGATCAGGGCCACAGAGAGCAGCAGAGCAAGATAGATCATGCCGCGCTGGGGCTTGCTCGGTGTCATCAACATTACCAAGTGGTGTAACGCCGACCGTTGCGGCCGATACCCGGCGCGGCGCTGTGGATGTCGCCGATCTTGCCCTCGGCCGGCGGCAGTGGTTCGCTGACACGCCAGTACTGGCTGCTCTCAAGGATGGGATCGACCGGCAAGGCCTTCAGATAACGGCGAGTGACCAGTTCCTCCAGCGCTTCCGGATAGCGCCCGCGATCGGCGTGAAACTGCTCCAGCGCATCGCGGGTCAGGCGCAGGTTTTCGGCGAGGACCGCTTCGCGGTTGCGCTCGACATACTGGGTATAGCGCGGCAGCGATATGGCCGAGAGCAAAGCCACGATGGCCAGCACGACCAGCAATTCAATCAGTGTGAAGCCGCGTGCCATCACCAGACCCTGTAGGGAACGCCGTTCAGGCCAAGCTGCGGCGAGCGCGAATAGACGTCATAGACATCGCTGCCCTCCCTCGGCTCGCCAGCTTCACTGGCATAGCTGCGCAAACCCCAGGTCTGGGCCGGATCAAGGCTGGCATCGGGATGCAACGGGTCACGTGGCAAACGCCGCAAGAAGCGGACTTTCTGACGCTTCGGGTGTTTCGCATCACTCACCCCGTCCACCAGGATCTGCAGCGAGGCCGGATAGCCGTTCGAATTGCTGTCACGCGGGACACGGCCTTCCTCGCTGGCCCGCTTGTAGGCATCGATGGCCTGCCGGATTTCGCGCAGGGCCGAGCGCAACTCCTGCTCCCTGGCCCGTTGTACGCCGATCTGGGCGACGGGAACGACCAGTGCGGCCAGCACGCCGATGATGGCAAGCGTCACCATCATTTCAATCAGCGTGAAGCCGCGCCGTGATTTCACTGCACCGCTCCGGGCGCCGGGGTAGTCGGTGCCGTGGCGGCCGGCACGGCTTCGGTGAAATAGGACATGTCCTGGGCCAGCGGGCGCATGGCCGCTTCCGGACCGATGCTGAATTCGCTCTGTTCGATCCCCGGCCGGCGGTTGTTGCGAACCAGACGCGGGGTGATGGAGAGCACCAGCTCGGTCTTCTGCCCTTCGTCACGCTTGGAGCCAAACAAGCGGCCGAGCATCGGCAGATCACCCAAGCCGGGAATTCTGGCACCGCTGGAACGTTCCTCGTCGCTGATCAGGCCGGCCAGCACCTGGTTCTCGCCATCCTTCAGGCGCAGTACGGTCGAGGCATTGCGGGTACCGATCTGGTAGGCCAGCGTGCCGGATTTTGTTTGCGTCTGGCTGACGATATTGCTCACCTCAAGCGAGATGCGAATGGCCACCTCGTTGTCGAGGTAGATGGTCGGCTGCACGTCCAGCTTGAGGCCGACATCGATGTACTGCACCGATTCGGCGACGAAGCCGGTGGCCGTCGAGGTCGTTGTGATGTTCGGCACGCGGTCACCGATCATGATCTTGGCAATTTCCCGGTTGCGAGTGCGGATGCGCGGATTGGCTAACAGGTTGGTGTCGCCGCTTTCGGCCCGGGCATTGATGCCGAAGGTCGGAAAACTGGCAGCCATGCTCGATTTGGGTGCGGCAATCAGATCCTTCAGCGACAACGCGCCTCCGCTTGTCGAGGCCAGCGGCGACAGCATCAGGGAACTCGGCCAAAGCAGGCCAAGCTCCTGCAGTCGGCTGCGTTTCACTTCCAGCACCTCAACTTCGAGCATGACCTCGGGTTCCGGCTTGTCATGCACGGCGAGCAGCTTTTCGGCCATCCGGATGGCCTCCGGCGTATCGCGCATGACCACGACGTTCTGCTTTTCATCGGCGACCAGATCGCGCGCCTTCAGGATGGTGCGCAAGGTCGCGGCCGCCGCCTTGGCCTCGATATTGGTCAGATAGAAACTGCGCACGCTCAACGGCTGGTATTCCCGCGCCTTGCCGGGGGTATTGGGATAGATCATCACCGTATCGGCATTGATGTAGTGCTGCTCCAGCTGCTGCGAACGCAGGATCAGGGTGAGCACTTCGCGCACCGGCGTCCGGCGCATCGCAATGCTGATCGTCTGGTCGGTGCGGACTTCCTTGTCGAAGACGAAATTCAGCCCGGCGGTGCGGAACAATACCTGGCAGACCTGATTCAGGGTTGCTTCCTTGAAATCGACATTGATCGGCTTGTCCAGACCAACCGGGCGAGGCTTCTCAATCGCCACCGGGGCAGCCTCGGCCAGCTGGCGCCGGGCGATCTCCTGCTGCTCGCTCTGCGCCTGCAATTGCTGCAGCTGGCGGGCCATGATCCGTTCGCGGATCTGTGCCACGGCAAGACGCAGTTCGGCATTGTTCGGGTTGTCGCGCAAGGCGCTTTCCATGCGGACCAGCGCTTCGTCCAGCTGCCCTTGGGCGAACAGCGCCTGCCCCTCGGGGGGAATTGGCGATTTGCTGGCGCAAGCACCGAGCAGCATGGCCAAAATCAGGCCGGACAGCCACTTGCGAATCATGATTCTGGCAGGATATTTTTTCATTCTTCTATGTCTTCGTCTTTGCCGATGTCGAAAGTCCGGCTCTGCCGGCCACGGGTGCTCTTGATGACCAGTACGGGCGGGGCCAGCTTGCTGACCAGGAAGCGGTCGTTGAAGGATTCGCCCTGGCGGACGACCCAGACCTGCCCCAGCTTTCCTGGCTCACCGATGAACACCGCCCAGCCTTCGTCATCCTGTTGCTTGCCGAGGACACGAAAATCGGGAAAGGCTGGCGCCGAGGCTTGCACCGGAACGGGGGGTGAAGTCGGCTGAAAATCGGTGGCCATGTGAGGTGCGGTGGGTTCGCTGGCGAACGGGTCGCGGACAGACGTACTGCCCGGCGTCGATGCACTCCGGACCGAGCGTTGCAGGACGCGAATCTGTACCGCAGAACCGCCATCCATGCTGGCCGGCGCTTCGGTGCCGGCAACGACCGGTCGGCCGCTGCCGACCATGAACACGAGCGCCAGCGCTCCGGCGCCGAGAACGAATATCGGTGAATTCATCGGATCGCCTCCCCAACCAGGAATTGCACGGTCAATGTCGCATTCAGAACGACCATGCCGTCAGCCGCCTCGCGCTGCAGGCTCAAATGACGAATCGACATTGCCGGCTGAGAACTCAGCGCTGCATCGACAAAGTGGCGAATATCGGCATAGCTGCCGGTCAGCGGCAGGCGCATGCTGGCAGTGATGAAATTGCCGGCTGGATCAACCTCCTGCACATAATCCACCGGCCCGATCGTCAGTCTCTGGCTGGCCGCTGCTTCGAGAACAGCCTGCTGCGCTGCTGCCAGCGCCGACGGTGCAATCAGGGTGCCGCGAAAGCTACGCTGGGCGGCAATGACCCGGGCTGGATCAATGGCCATGGACAAGTTCGCATCCTGCGTCTGCGGCGGATGCGCCATGAGGACGCCGCTCAACGCAACGATAATGCCGAGCAAAGCCGCCACGGCAGGTTGCCGGCTCAGCATCAGGCGGAGATCGAGCCAGGTCAGTGGTTTCATGGCTGTTCTCCCGAACTGGTCTGCAAGCTCACCTCGAGAGCGAAGCGGATTGGAAAGCCCCCGTTTTCCGTGGCATTGGCCGGCCCCTGGCTAAGCACGCGGGCATCGGTAACCAGCGCATCGGCCCGCAGGCGGCCAGGAAGCGCCAACACTGCGCTACTGTCACGCGCCTCGCCCTGAAAACTCAGACGCCCATCCCTCGCATCGCCTTCGAAACGGGTAATGCGCTGGCTGTCGTCGATGCTTGTCTCGACTAGGCCGAGCACCCGCCCCCAGGGGAAATTGAGTTCATCGACCGCTGTATTGATCGCCTGTACCTCTTCGACACTCGGCAGCGCAGCCTGATGCGGTGGGGGGCCGGCTTCGGTATCACCGGTCAGGCTCCACGTTGCCGCCAGGACCAGGGCCAGCATGGCCGAACCGAGGCCTACACGGAGCGATGACTCACTGCGGGCCGGGGCAAAATCGAGCTGCAGATCATTGCCATTCGAAACCTTGCGGGCAAGTTTCTCGACCCGGCAATCCTCGACTTGCAGGCCGGCAGCCTGGCAGTCGCGACGCAGCATGGCTGGCAGATCGCTACCGAGCAGCGCCAGCGGCGGATGCGTACGCAGGGCGCGCCATTGCGTTTTATCGCGAATGGCGATGGTCAGTCCGTCACTCGACTCCAGCGTAAATATTTCGGATCCGGGCCGACGGAAAAGATTGTCACGCCGTGCGTTGACGCCCGCGACGAAGCGGGTCGTGACCAGCCCAACCGACCAACCCTTGCCTGCCGCCAACTCGAACAGCAACTCAAGCAGTGCCTTGGGCAGCGCAATGGCCGGCCACTGCTCGGCAAAGGGTGTGGCATCGACCCGGACAGCCCACTGACCGGCTGCCTCCATCGAGTCGCCGTAGATATCCTGCATCTGGCTTTCAGCCAGTGCCGAAATTTCCTGTGGTGTGGTCAGACCGGCAATCCGCTCGACGATCCAGCTTCGGGCCAGCGCATCGCTGACGGTGATATCGAGCCGATGTTGGCCGGTCGGCAAGAGAGCGAACAATTCTTCCAGACAGGCACGCAGCCCGGCCAAGGCCTCCGCCGATGGAATACCGGCCTTGAGCGGAGCCGGCATGGCTCGACGCTCGACCACCTTGCCGTGCCGAACAAGCAGCCGCTTACGTCCGACGTCGAGGCAGACAGGCGTAGATGGCAGGAAACGGTTAATGGCGAGCCGTGACACGGCGCACCTCCTCAAGCGTGGTCACTCCGTTGCGTGCCAGGGCAATCGCAGCTTCGCGCAGATTGCGCATACCAAGCCGACGGGCGGCGCTGTGGATCTCGTTGAGCGGCGCCCGTTGGGCTATCAGGGTACGCAGCACGTCATCGAGGGCCAGGATCTCGACAATGGCACTGCGTCCCTGATAGCCGGTACCGCGACAGGATTCGCAACCAACGGCCTTTTTCAAGCCGTGTTGCATCCCGTCGCCGGAAAACTGAAAAGCATCAATTTCCTGCCGGCTCGGCACGTGCGGCTGGGCGCAGGCCGGACAGAGATTGCGCACCAGGCGTTGGGCAAAGACGCCGCTGATCGCCGAAGTCAGCAAATAGGGATCGATGCCCATGTGCGCAAAGCGGCTGAAGACATCGAAGACATGGTTGGCATGCAGCGTGGACAGCACGCGATGGCCTGTCAGCGCCGACTGGATGGCGATTTCCGCCGTTTCTCGGTCACGGATTTCGCCGACCATGATGGTGTCCGGATCATGGCGCAGGATGGAGCGCAGGCCACGGGCGAATGTCAGCCCCTTCTTCTCGTTGACCGGTATCTGCAGGACGCCCGGCAACTGATATTCGACCGGATCTTCAATGGTGATGATCTTTTCCCGACCATCGTGGATTTCCGACAGCAGCGCATAGAGTGAAGTCGTCTTCCCACTGCCTGTCGGGCCGCTGGCCAGCAGCATGCCGTAGGGCTGGGCGACGAGATCGCGCAGGCGGTGCAGATCATCCGCTGCGAAACCCAGGCCCTCGAGCGTCAGGGCCTGCTCCCCCTGCATCAGCCGGCTCTTGTCGAGAATGCGCAGCACGCCGTCTTCGCCGTGCATGCTGGGCATGATCGAAACCCGCAGATCGATGCGGCGCTGTCCGTCGCCGAGGCGAACGGCCAGGCGTCCATCCTGCGGAACACGTGTTTCGGCAATGTCGAGTTCGGCCAGCACCTTCAGCCGGGAGATCACCTGCGGCGCCACATCAGCCCCGCGCACGCTGCGAATATGTTCAAGCACGCCGTCGATCCGGTAGCGGATGTCCAGCCCCTGGCCGGTCGATTCCAGATGCACATCGCTGGCCCCCAGACGCAGCGCGTCATGCAAGGTGGCGTTGAGCAGGCGGACGACGGGGCTGGTTTGCGCGCTGCTCTGCGTCACCGACAACGCCTTGTCGCTGCCCGCCTGGGCAGCCGAGAAAGATTCGGCGGCCTCCGGTTCGGCGAGCAGGCGTGTTCCGGCGGCCTGCTTGTCCAGCCAGGCACCAAGATCCTCCGCCGTGGCCAGATGCCAGATCACCGGATCGCCGGCGCGGGCCTCGGCCCAGCGCTGCAGTTTGTGATCAAGCGGATCGGCAATCACTCCGATATAACGGTCGACGGCGGCATTGTCTCGAAACAGCACACAGCGGCGGGCAATCGCCTCGGCCAGCGGCAGCCGCTCGAAGACCGGCGTCAACTGGTGCAGCATGGGCAATGTCGCGGCCGGATAATCGGCAACCGGCACTGCGGGCAGGCGTGCGTTCATTGGAAGCTCCCGGCCAGATCGAAGATCGGCATGTAAAGCAGGACGACGATGGCCCCGATGACAATGCCGATGGCAGCCATCAGCAAGGGTTCGAAGCTGCGGGTGAAGCGGGCGATGAAACGCTCGATCTCGCCATCATGGAAACGGGCGGCGCGGGCCAGCATGTCGCCAAGCTGACCGGTACGTTCGCCAACGCGCATCAGGCGCAGGGCAACCGGCGTGCATAGTCCGGCTTCATCGAAAGCAGTCGAGGCCGGCAGGCCTTCACCGATGCGACGAGCGGCGCGCTGCAGGGCAAGGCCGGTGCGGGGAGCAACCAGGCCATCGCACAAGCCGAGGGCAAGGAGTACCGGCAAGCCGCCAGCCAGCAACGTGCCGAGCGCCAGATAAAGACGGGCCAGTTCGAAGGTTTGCATCCGCTCGCCGATCTGCGGCAGGCGACGCAATAAATCGGACATGCCGGTGCGCAGCCAGTCCCGCGTCCCAGGGCGACCGAAAAGCCAGACCGCCACCCCACCGGACACCAGTGCAACCGCCCCCAGCAGACGGCTGTTATCCGCCACGAAGCGCCCCCAATGCATCAGCAATTGAGAAGCAAACGGCAGATCGCGCCCGGAATTCTGATAGACACTGGCGAAACTCGGTACGACATAACCGAGCAGAAAAAGACTGACCAGCAGACCGACGCCGCACAGGATGGCAGGGTAGATCATGGCCTGCGTGATATGGCGACGGACCAGATCGACGCGGCCACGGTATTCGATATAACGGGCCAGCGAGTTGTCCAGGCTGGCCGTACGTTCGGCGGCGCGCATCAGCCCGCTGTAGAGCGGCGGAAAAACAGCCGGCTGGGCGGCCAGCGCCTCGGCAAAACGCAGGCCCTCGCCAAGCCGACCACGCAGCTCGGCAAGGATGGCGGCAATCGCCGGCCGGCGCTCCTTTTCATGCAGGGCGTCGAGCGCCTCGGTCAGAGTCAGGCCCGCTTCGAGCAGGGCGAGCAGTTCCTGGCTGAACAGCAGCAGATCGAAACTGGCCACCCCGTTGCTGCGGGCGAACCATTGCTGCCAGGCAGCCTTGTCCGCCACCTTGACGGAGAGCGGACGCAGATCACGAGCCGCCAGCTGCCGACAGGCTTCTGCCTGGCTGGGCGCTTCGATGTGGAGGGTTTCCACACCGTGGGGACCAATGGCTCGGATCGCGAAATTCATGGGTTGATCAGAAGCGGATGTCGGCGTTTTCGCCGCTACCACCCGGGCGGCCGTCGCGGCCCAGGGAGAGCAATTCGAAATCGCGGCCGTTGGCGGCGACCGGACGATAGACGTAGGCATGTCCCCACGGATCGAGCGGCACGTCCTTCTGCAAATAAGGGCCATTCCAGCGCGGCAGGTTGGTCGGGCGACTGATCAGCGCCTTGAGACCGACCTCGGCGCTTGGATAGCCGCCATTGTCCAGCCGGAAAGACTCCAGCGCCCTGGCGATTGCCTCGACCTGGGTCTTGGCCGCCGTCACTTCGGACTTGCCAAGTTGTGATACGTAGCGCGGCCCGACATAGGCGGCCAGCAAGCCGATGATGGCGACAACGACCAGCAGTTCGAGCAGCGTGAAGCCGGCAGAAAAGCGAAATTCGAATGGTTTGTGGAGCATGGTGTATTTCCTTAGTCCGGAAAAGGGCTCGCGACCCAATCGGGGCGCGAGCCCGAAGCCGATATCAGGCGAAGGAATCTTCCATCAAGGTGTTAAACCACTTGATCATTTCCTCGTAGTTGTCCTTCGAACGCGTCGGGGCCTCGCCCGCGGCGCCCGGCACCGGCTGCATGGTGCCGCTGACCGGGTCGTAGGCGAAGATAGCCGTGAGCCACGAGGCCGTATCCGAGGTAATCGGCGAATAGCAAGCCGAGTTGGTGATCGGTGACGGATCGGGGCTGCGGCCGGAGAGCAGACGCAGAATGGCGTCGGCGCAGATCTTGGCCTCCTGGTTGGCGATGTGGCCGGCCTTGGGCTGTGTCGTCGCCGAGGCATCGCCAATGACGTGAACACCCGGCGCAGCGGTGGACTGATAGGTCAGCACATCAACCCCGGCCCAGCGACCGCCAACGTTGGCCAGTCCGTTGCTGGCAACCACCTTGCCGGCACGATGCGGCGGAATGGCGTTGATCACATTGCCCTTCAGGTTGCCAAGGCTGGTGTTCAGCGTCATCGTCGTTGCGTCGATGCTGTTGATGGTGACGCCCGAGTGGTATTCAATGACGCCTTTGTGTACCACGTCGAAAGCATTGGCGAAGGCCAAGGGCTCGGCAATGATGCCAGGGTTGGCATCGAGCACGATGACCTTGGAGCCGGGCCGATTCTTCTTCAGCCAGTCGGCAACGACGCAGGCACGCTCATACGGCCCCGGCGGACAGCGGTACGGCTTGGCCGGAATGCTCATGACGAAGGTCTGGCCGGCCTTCATATTGACCATCATGTTGCGCAGCTGGGTCGTCTGCACGCCAGCCTTCCAGGCATGCGGCACCTTGGCCTGGGCAGCGGCGGTTTCGAGGCCGGGATAGAGATCAAAATCGACCCCCGGGGCAACCACCAGACGGTCATAAGGCAGCTTGGTGCCATCGGCCAGGCTGACGCTGTGGCCGACTGGATCGATATTGGTCACGTCTCCCTTGACCATGCGAATGCCGTAACGGCTGGCCAGGTTGCTGTAGCCGTATTGCAGCGAGGTAATGGTGCGCTGACCGTTGAGAACCAGGTTGCTCAGGATATTGGAGGTATAGGCGCTGTCACGTTCGACCAGCGTTACCGAAACTCCGGTGCCACCCCACAGGCGGAGATACTTGGCAACCGATGCGCCACCCATGCCGCCACCGATGACGACGACACGGCCGGTAATGCCGGTATTGGTCGGCACGGTGCCGAGTTGCGGTGCCGTTGCGGCACCCGCCAGTTGTGTCCAGGAGGCAGCCGTAGCGCCAAGACCAGCCATGCTGGCCAGACGGAAAAAATCACGACGATTCATGATGCAGTCTCCTTGAATTAATCAGATTTCTGGCGCGAGTAAGACTTGCTCGAAGTCGTCGTGGCAGTTGCGGTGGAGGTCGATGTTGCAGTCGTGGTCGTATTCACCTTGGCGAAGTAATCCGCAATCAGACGCATCTGCGCGTCGGTATAGCCACGGGCATGCATGTCCATCATCTTGGGCGGCATCTTGGTCCGCATTTCGCGCAACTCGTTGTAGATCTCGGAAGACGACTCGCCAGCCAGACGCTCGAAGCCGATACTCGACTTGCCGTTGTAGCCGTGGCACTGGAAGCAGTTCGAGGCAAGCAGGCGACCTGCTGGCGGCTCGGCCGGTGTCGTCTGGGCGGCCACGCAAAAACTGGCCAGGGCGAAGGGAAGCCCAAGCAGGCTCCGCAAACGCATTTTCTTTGGATTCATGATGATCCTCCGCAATTGACTCAATGGTCTTGGTTACTAGGAAACGAATCCCTGGCCGAATTCGCAGGACGGATCATCCGGTTTAAATCAAGCCGTGACAGCTGTCGTCCACCCCCGACACTTTTGCTGAACCGCACACTGCCTTACGATGGCGGCCATGAAACGCTATCCGCGCTCCTTCCTGCAGCTGGTAACCCTTGGCCACATCCTGGTCGCCCTGCCATTGCTGGTAGCCGGCGCCTATGTCTTCGTCGCTCTGGATACGCTCAACAGCCGCTATCGCGCTGCGATTGAGCATGTGTCGACCTCGTCGCGACTGAGCGGGGAACTGACCGAGGATCTGGTTCACATGGAACGCGACCTGCGGCGTTATGAGGTTCTCAAGGATGGGCAATCCTTGAGCGACTACGCGCAAGTCCGCAGCGAGTGGCAATCGAATCTCGAATCCTTTACCCGTCTGCCGCCATTGCCGGAACGATTGATTTCTGAATTGCGCCACCAGATTGCGACGGAAAAGGATGCCTACATAACCCTCAGGGAAACGGGAAACACCAATCCCCTGCATACCGCCATCGATGACATCAAACTGCGCTCGCAAAAAGCGCTCGATGAAGCACACGACATCCTTGAGCGCGAACAGGATCAGTATCTGGCCGAATCCGAGGCCCTGCGCATCCGGCTTCTTGTCGCGGCAGCCAGTGCGGCTCTGGTCGCCATGTGTTGCCTGTGGTTGATCCGTCGCCTGCTATCTCGCCTGATTGGCCGCTTCGAAAAGGCCGTGCTGAGGTTGGGCAAAGGTGATTTGCAACAGGAAATCGCCCTTGATGGACCAGGCGACCTGCGTTGGCTGGGGCGCTGGCTGGAATGGCTGCGCCGCCGCTTGCTGTCGCTGGAGGAGAGCCGAACACAGGTCCTGCGCCACGTCTCCCACGAACTCAAGACACCGCTGGCCGCCATGCACGAAGGCGCATCGCTGCTCAATGAACTGGTGGCCGGCCCCCTGACGCCAGAACAGCATCGGATTGTCGGCATCCTCCAGAGCAACTCCCGGCGCCTGCAGGATCTGATCGAGGGCCTGCTACGCCTGCAGCAAGCCGGCCATGCCGCCGAACGCATCGGCCATGAAAAACTTCGTTTCGATCAATTGATCGAAGAAGTCCTTGAAACCTACCGGCTCAGCGCCGGCGAACGTCAACTTCATTTCGAGTGCAGCCTGCAGGAAACCGAAATCATCGCTGGCCGAGAAGGGCTGACGACCATCATTCACAATCTGCTGTCAAATGCCGTCAAATTCTCGCCGGATGGCGCTTGCATCCATATTCAGCTAACCCACAACGCCGATCAGGCAATATTTGAGGTCATTGACCAAGGACCGGGCGTCGATGCCAACGACGCGCCGCAGATTTTTGAACCCTTTTATCGCAGCAAGGCATCACGCCAGATCGCCGGAATCGGACTCGGCCTGGCCATTGCCCGCGAGTTCGTGCTGGCCCATCGCGGCGAATTGCGCTTGGTGCCGACACCCGAAGGGGCGCACTTCAAAGTCATCCTGCCGCTCCACGCCCCCTACCTGCGTCGTCCGCAAAATATCTGAGTCCATGCCATGCTGAAAAACCGTTTCCATGTTCACGCAAACGCCACAAAAGCAGCCTGCCTGGCTGTCTGCATTGTGCTTGCCGGATGTGCATCGATGACCGGAGAAAGACAGGAATCATCGGCTGGCGCGGAGTCGTCCGCCGCACACTCGTCGTCAGAGCCTGCAAAAATGAGTGAGTCCGAGCGTTTGATGGCGGAGCGACAACGTCATTGCCAGGATGAAAAACGCCGGCTTGAACTGGCGCTCAAGGAAAACCAGAAGCGTACCGACGAACTGCAAAAAAAGCTCGATGCCCTGCTCGCCATTGACCGCGACCTGCGTAGCCGAGGGAAAAATCGCTGAATGGACGAGGGCGCCAGAATCCTGATCGTCGATGACGATCCCGACATGCTGCATCTGATCGGAGTCCGACTGACGGCGGCCGGCTATCAAGTAACCCAAGCCGAGTCGGGTGAGGCTGCCCTCATCAGCTTCCGCCAGCAGCGCCCGCAATTGGTCATCACCGACCTGCGCATGGGTGAAATGGATGGTCTGACCCTGTTCGATCACCTGCAAAAAGAAGCGCCCACCATGCCGGTGATCATCCTGACCGCCCATGGCACGATACCCGATGCAGTTTCTGCCACCCACCGTGGCGTCTTCAGCTTCCTGACCAAGCCCTTCGATGGCCAGGAACTCCTGCGGCGAACGGCAGATGCCATCCGTCTATCACCGACGCTCGACCCAGATCAAGACTCGGCCCAATGGCGCAAGGAGCTGATTACCGTCAATGTGCGGATGGAAGAACTGCTGCGCCAGGCATTGCGCATCAGCGAAGAATCGCGCACTACCTTGCTGGTCGGGCCGGGCGGTTCGGGGAAAAGCACCCTGGCGAAAGCCATTCATCAGGCTGGAGAACGCGCCGACCAGCCGTTCGTCACGCTATCGTGCACCGATTTCCCGGCCCATGAGCAGGAACAGTTACTGTCCCAGGACGACCCTGCCGGCGTCTTTGCCGAAGCGGGAAATGGCGTACTTTACCTGCAGGACGTCGGCACCCTTTCGCCGCTCGCACAATCCCGTTTATTCCAGCTTCTTTTCGCACAGATGCAAGTGAAGGATCCCTTGCATCGGTTAAATGCCCCGACGCGACGAAATATCGCCCCTGCAGCGCAGGTAATCACCTCAAGCCCGCGGCCATTGGATGGAGCAGTCGCCGAAGGGGCTTTCCGCAGCGACCTGTTTTATCTACTCAGCGGCTCGACACTACTCCTGCCGCCCTTGAGCGACCGGCTGGAAGACATCCCCGTTCTGGCCAAGCATTTTTTATCAAGGCTTCGCCCCGAGGCAAATCTGGCCCTTGCCCCCGAGGCGCTTTCAGCCTTGCTGGAAGGGCGTTGGCCGGGGAATGTCCGGCAACTAAAAAATGTGCTTGGCCAAGTCGCGGAACTGAGTCTGACCCCGATCATTCCGGAAGCAATCGTTCGCCGCGTCATGCGCGAACTCGAAGAGGATTGCTTGACCGCCTTCGATGACGCAAGGCGCGATTTCGAGCGTGACTACCTGATCCGCCTGTTGCAGACCACCGGTGGCAACGTCGCCCATGCCGCACGGGTCGCCCAACGCAACCGGACAGAGTTCTACAAACTTCTCGCCCGGCATGGCCTGGACCCAGCCAGCTTCAAGCAAAAATTTCGCTAAGCAGGAGGCATACGACCAAAGGGATAGCGAACGCCGGGCGAGGGCCGGCGCAATGCGGTAAAATGCTGCCCCATCATGCTATATCCCCTCATCCGCAAATTCTTCTTCTCCCTCGACGCTGAGACCGCCCACGGTATCGGCATGAAGGGCATCGATTTCATGAACGCCGCCGGCCTGGCCTGCGCCGTCGCCAAACCGGTCGCCGCCTGCCCGGTCGAGGTCATGGGCCTCAAGTTTCCGAATCCGGTTGGCTTGGCTGCGGGCCTGGACAAGAACGGTGATCACATCGACGGTCTGGCCAAGCTCGGCTTCGGCTTCATTGAAATCGGCACGATCACCCCGCGCCCGCAGGATGGCAACCCGAAGCCGCGCCTGTTCCGCATCCCGGAAGCGCAGGGCATCATCAACCGGATGGGTTTCAACAATGCCGGCGTCGACAAGCTGCTGGAAAATGTCCGCGCGGCCGAGTTCCCGAAAAAAGGCGGCATTCTCGGCATCAACATCGGCAAGAACGCGACCACACCGATCGAGAAGGCCGCTGACGACTACCTGATCTGCCTCGACAAGGTGTACAACGACGCCAGCTACGTCACGGTCAATATCTCGTCGCCGAACACCAAGAACCTGCGCGAACTGCAGAAGGACGAGGCGCTCGACGACCTGCTGGCTCAATTGAAAGCCAAACAACTGCAACTGGCCGACCAATACGGCAAGTACGTGCCGATGGCGCTGAAGATCGCCCCGGATCTCGACGACGAGCAGATCACCGCCATTGCCGACGCCCTGCGCCGCCACCGTTTCGATGCCGTGATCGCCACCAACACCACGCTTTCGCGCGAAGGGGTCGAAGGCATGCCGAATGCCGCTGAAACCGGCGGCCTGTCGGGCAAGCCGGTTTTCGCGAGATCAACTGCGGTACAGAAAAAACTCTCGATTGCCCTGGCTGGCGAACTGCCGATCATCGGCGTTGGCGGCATCATGGGTGGCGAGGATGCAGCCGAGAAAATCCGCGCCGGCGCGAGCCTGGTGCAGTTCTACAGCGGTTTCATCTACCGCGGCCCTGATCTGGTCAGCGAAGTGGCAGAAACCCTCGCTAACATATTGCGGAAGAAAACCGTATAAAGCCATAAGCAGCCCGCGGTTGTTTGCACTGCAACAAAGTCCGATAATGCGCGCTTAACGCTTGCCCAATTTATGAGCCACTACTTATTCATCCTCGTCGGCGCGGTGCTGGTCAACAACGTCGTGCTGGTGAAGATTCTCGGTCTTTGCCCCTTCATGGGCGTTTCCAAGAAACTGGAAACCGCCTACGGCATGGGCGCCGCCACGACTTTCGTGCTGACCATGGCGACCGGCGCCAGCTACATCATCGATCACTACCTGTTGATGCCGTTCGGGCTCGAATACCTGCGCACGCTGTCCTTCATCGTCACCATCGCCGCCATCGTCCAGCTGACCGAAATGGTCATCGCCAAGACCTCGCCGACGCTGCAGCAGACGCTGGGCATCTACCTGCCGCTGATCACCACCAACTGCGCCGTGCTCGGCGTGCCGCTGCTCAACATTTCGAACGGCTACAACTTCGTCGATTCACTGCTGTTCGGAGCCGGCAGCGCGGTCGGCTTCTCGCTGGTGCTGATCCTCTTTGCCGGCATCCGCGAACGGGTCGAAGGCGCTGACGTACCCACCCATTTCCGTGGTGTCGCCATTGCCATGGTCACTGCCGGCCTGATGGCACTCGCCTTCATGGGCTTTGCCGGCCTGGACAAGTACCAGTAATGGATATCCTGCTCGCCATCGCCATCATGGCCCTCGGCGCGGTCGTGCTCGGCGCCGCGCTCGGTTTCGCCGCGATCAAGTTCAAGGTCGAAGGTGACCCGCTGATCGAGAAAATCGAAGCCATCCTGCCGCAGACCCAGTGCGGCCAGTGCGGCTACCCCGGTTGCAAGCCCTACGCCGAAGCCATCGCCAATGGCGATGAAATCAACAAGTGCCCTCCGGGTGGCGCGGAAGGTGTACAGCGACTGGCCGATCTGCTTGGTCGCGAGGTCAAGCCGCTCGATGCCGAAGAAAAGCCAAAGCAAATCGCCATCATTGACGAGAACACCTGCATCGGCTGCACGCTCTGTATCCAGGCCTGCCCGGTCGATGCCATCGTCGGCGCCGCCAAGCAGATGCACACCATCGTTGCCCAGCAATGCACCGGTTGCGAACTGTGCCTGCCACCCTGCCCCGTCGAATGCATCCACATGGAAGCGATCGGCGAGAACATCGACAACTGGAAATGGAAATACCCGGTCGTTGAAATCAAGGCCGCAGTAGCTCCCCTGAAGGCCGCCTGATGTTGATGAACCTGTTCAAATTCAAGGGTGGCGTCAAGCCGCCGACCAACAAGACGCAATCGGTCACCCTGCCGATCGCCCAGGCACCGCTTCCTTCGCGCCTCGTCGTGCCGCTCCACCAGAGCATCGGCGGCATGCCGCAACCGGTGGTCCAGGCTGGCGACAAGGTCTTGAAAGGCCAGTTGATCGGCAAGGCTGACGGCTGGATTTCGGCCGCTGTCCATGCCCCGACCTCGGGCACCGTGCTCGAAGTGGCAATGCACGTCCAGCCCCACCCCTCCGGCCTTGATGCGCTGTGCGTCGTCATCGAACCGGATGGCAAGGACGAGTGGATCGCCCATGGCCCCCTCGACTACGCCGCAATGACCCCGGAAGCCGTGCGCGAACATCTGCAGCAATCGGGCGTCGTCGGCCTCGGTGGCGCGGTATTCCCGACCCATGGCAAGCTGACCGCCTCGAAAACGATCCCGATGGAAGAGCTGGTGATCAACGGGGCAGAGTGCGAGCCCTTCATCACCTGCGATGACCTGCTCATGCGCGAACGCGCCGAAGAAGTCGTGCGCGGCATTGGCATTTTCCGCGACCTGTTGCTACCGAAAAAGGTCCTGATCGGCATCGAGGACAACAAGCCGGAAGCCGCCGCCGCCATGCGTGCTGCCGTACAGGCGCTTGGCGAGACCTTCGTGGTGGTCCAGGTACCAACGCTTTACCCTGCCGGTGGTGCCAAGCAACTGATCCGTGTCCTGACCGGCAAGGAAGTTCCGGCGTCCAAGCGCTCGACAGATCTCGGCGTCCAGTGCTTCAACGTCGCCACCGCCTACACCGCGTGGCGGGCCATTGCCCACGGGGAACCTGTCGTTTCGCGGCTGGTCACTGTCACCGGCAACGTCCACGCACCGCGCAATTACGAAGTGCTGATCGGCACACCGATGGGCGAACTGCTCAAGCTCGCCCAGCCCCATCCGGACACCGACGGCATCATCATGGGCGGCCCGATGATGGGCTTCCTGGTGCCCGATCGGCAGGTGCCGGTGGTCAAGGCGACCAACTGCCTGATCGCCCACGACGATCGCCTGTTCCCGCCCAAGGCGCCGGAAATGCCGTGTATCCGCTGCGGCGCCTGCGCCCGGGCCTGTCCGCACGAACTGCAACCCTTCGAGATGTACTGGTTCTCGCGCGCCAAAAACTTCGGCAAGACACAGGAATACAACATCTTCGACTGTATTGAGTGCGGTTGCTGCTCCTTCGTCTGCCCGTCGCGTATCCCGCTGGTCCAGTATTTCCGTTTTGCCAAGAGCGAAATCTGGGCACGCGAACGAGAGAAGAACGCTTCCGACCAAGCCAAGACCCGCTTCGAGTTCAAGCAGTTGCGCGAAGAGCGCGAAAAGGCCGACAAAGCAGAAAAGCTGGCCAAGGCCGCCGCTGCTCAAGCCGCCAAGAAGGCTGCCGAAGCGGCAGCTGCGGCTGCGGAAAGCAGCGCCGCGCCGGTTGCCGATACCGCCAGCGCACCGACAGTCACCACCTCCACCGACGCACCCTCTGCCACGACCATGGAAGCAACGGCTGGCCCCAGGGCCGCCCCGGAAAACGATGTAAAACGCGCCACCATCGAAGCTGCCATGGCCCGCGCCAAGGCGCAACGTGAAGCGGCCCAGCCGAAGAACACCGAAAACCTGACACCGGAACAACAGAAGGCTGCAGCCGACATCGAGGCGCGCCGCGTGTCTGCCCACCTGATAGAGCCCGAGCCGGTCGCCCCTGCCCCGGCCAGCGAGAAACCCGAGTAATGTTCGCCCCCGCCCCCTTCCTCCTCAAAGATGTCAGCGTCAGCCAGGTGATGATCCAGGTCTGCGTTGCGCTGATCCCGGGCATTGCCGCCTATGCCAGCTTAGTTGGCCCGGCCATCCTCGTTCAGCTGGTCATTGCCACGCTCGCCGCACTGGTTGCCGAGGCGATTATGCTCAAGGTCCGCGGCAAACCGCTGGCCCTCTTCCTGACTGATGGCTCAGCCATTGTCACCGCCTGGCTGATCGCCCTGACTTTCCCGCCGCTGGCGCCGTGGTGGCTGATCGTTACCGGTACCTTATTTGCCGTCATCGTCGCCAAGCACCTTTACGGCGGGCTGGGCCAGAATCCTTTCAACCCGGCCATGGTGGCCTTCGCCGTCTGCATCGTCGCCTTCCCGGCGCTGATGTCGCAGTGGCCAAGCGTCGGTTTGCAACTGGGTCTGGTGGAACAGATGAACATCATTCTGGGCTGGGCACCGCGCGTCGATGCCCTGTCCGGTGCCACGCCGCTCGATGCGATGAAGACAGCACTCAAGCTGGGCGAAGGAAGTTTCGATGTCACCACGCTGCTGGCCAACCAGGACATCTACGGCAACTTCGCCGGTCGCGGCTGGGAATGGGTCGCCGCCGGCTACCTGCTTGGTGGCCTGTGGCTTTGGCAGCGCAAGTTGATCACCTGGCATGTGCCGCTCGCCTTTATCACATCCATGACCGTGCTCTCCGGCGCGCTCTGGCTCTACAACCCGAGCCAGTTTGCCAGCCCGCTCTTTCACCTGCTCTCCGGCGGCGCCATGCTCGGTGCCTTCTTCATCGCCACCGACCCGGTTTCCGGTTGCACAACGCCGCGCGGCAAGCTGATCTTTGGCGCCGGCTGCGGCCTGCTCGCCTACATCATTCGCGTATTCGGCGGTTATCCGGACGGCGTGGCCTTCGCCGTGCTGCTCATGAACCTGTCCGCTCCGCTGATCGATCTCCTGACGCAGCCGCCGATTTTCGGCATGAAGGAGAAGCCATGAGCGCAGGCAAGGAATTTTCCGCAGCCGGCATGGCAGTCCGTACTGCCGCCACCCTGTTCGTTTTCGTCATCATCTTCACCGGCCTGCTTTCCGGAGCCTTCCTGTGGACCAAGCCGGCGATTGAAGCCTCGGCGGCCGAAGAGAAAATGAAGCTGGTCGACGAAGTGCTACCGCGCACCGAATACGACAACGCCCTGCTCGAAGATACGCTCGCCTTGCCGGCAACGCCTGAACTAGGCCTGACCGACCCCACCTTGCTCTACCGTGCCCGCAAGGCTGGACAGCCGCTCGGTCTGGTTTTTGAGGCCGTCGCCCCCGATGGCTATGCCGGAAAGATCCGGCTGATCATTGCCATTCGCGCCAATGGCGAAGTGGCGGGCGTACGCGTTACCCAGCACAAGGAAACTCCCGGACTCGGCGATTACGTTGAGATCAAGAAGGACAAGAACAAGGCCCGGCCGTGGATCACCCAATTCACTGGCATGTCGCTGGCCCAAGTGACAGACAAGGACTGGAAGGTCAAGAAGGATGGCGGCCAGATCGACTATCACGCTGGCGCCACCGTGACGCCGCGTGCGGTCTCGAAAGCCGTATTCAAGGCTGCCCAATGGGCCGAGGCCAACCGTGACCGACTGTTCGCCGAAGGAGCCGCCAAATGATCACGCGTGACGAATTCAAGACCATCGCCAGCAACGGCATCTGGAAGCAGAACACCTCCATCGTCCAGATTCTCGGCCTGTGCCCGCTGCTCGCGGTGACCACCAACGCCGTCAATGGCATCATGCTGTCGCTGGCCACCATCATCGTCATGGCACTCTCGGGTGTAGCGATTTCCAGCCTGCGCAACCTGATCCCGCACGAAATCCGCATCCCGGTCTTCATCCTGATCGTTGCCGCCCTGGTCACCGTCGTCGACCTGCTGTTCAACGCCAACCTGCACGAGCTTTACCTGGTGCTCGGCATTTTCATTCCGCTGATCGTCACCAATTGCATTGTGCTCGCCCGCGTCGAGGCCTTTGCTGCCAAGAACGCCCCTCTCCAGTCGACCTTTGACGGGATTTTCATGGGCGTCGGCATGTTGTGGACCCTTGCCCTGCTTGGCGCCATGCGCGAGTTTCTCGGTAGCGGCACCATCCTTGGCGGCATCGACATGGTTTTCCCCAACCTGCAACCTATTCAGGTGCTGCCCGAAAGCTACCCCGGCTTCCTGCTCGCCCTGCTGCCGCCCGGCGCCTTCATCCTGCTCGGTTGCCTGATCGCCTGGAAAAACTGGATGGAAGCCCGCGCCGCCGAGCGTAACAAACAGAAGCCGCCGGCCCCGGTCGCCACCGCCGGCTGCCACTGATCGCTCCCGGCTGCCCGTTGCGGGCCTGACAAAAACGCCCGCATGCGTATCGAAACCATCCGCCAAGCCCTGTTCGCCACGGGTGCCAAAGATTGCCACGTCGACCGCGTCATGCGCGCCTGGGCGCAGGGCAAACCGCTCGATTCCGGGCCACGCAACCACCCACCGGAAACCTTTCTGCCGCTGGCCCTGCGCCATGCGCTACCCGGCTTGCACGATGAACTCTCGGCGCTGGCTCGCGTCCGCTCTGAACATCCGGGCGAGGATGGCTCGTCGCGCCTGCTCGTCGAGCTGGCCGATGGTCAGACCGTTGAAAGCGTGCTGCTGCCGCGCGACGGCCTGTGCATTTCGACGCAGATCGGCTGCGCCGTTGGCTGCACCTTCTGCATGACCGGTCGTGATGGCCTGCTGCGTCAGGTAAGCAGCGGCGAGATGGTCGCTCAGGTCATCATCGGCCGCGCCCGGCGCAAGGTGACGCGCGTCGTTTTCATGGGCATGGGCGAGCCGTCGCACAACATCGAAAACGTGCTCGAAGCGATTGATCTGCTTGGCACGGCCGGCGGCATCGGCCACAAGAATCTGGTTTTCTCGACGGTTGGCGATTTGCGCGTTTTCGAGCGGCTGCCGAAGGAAACCGTCAAGCCGGCACTGGCCATTTCGCTGCATTCGACCCGGGCCGAACTGCGTGCCGAATTGCTGCCCAAGGCGTCCCGCATAGCTCCGGTTGAACTGGTCGAACTGGCCGAACATTACGCACGGACAACGAGTTACCCAATCCAGTACCAATGGACGCTGATCGACGGCATCAACGACAGCATTGAAGAAATGGACGGCATCGTTCGCCTGCTCACAGGCAAGTACGCGATCATGAACCTGATTCCGTACAACGCGACGGCGGCTCTGTCCTACCAGCGCCCACCGGTCGAGCGGATCACCGAACTGACCCGTTATCTCCACGCCAAGGGCATCCGGACGACGGTGCGCAATTCGGTCGGGCAGGATGTCGATGGCGGATGTGGCCAGCTACGGGCACGCAGCCAGGGCGCTACCGAGGCCAGCGGTGCTCAAAAGATATCGCTGAAACGTCTGAAAAATGCCACCCAATCAGCTGGGTAAGTTTGCCGTGACGACGCAGTTCTTGCCACGCTCCTTGGCGACATAGCATGCTTCGTCGGCGCGGCGGACCAGCGATGCTTCGTCGTCGCCTGCCATGCATTCAGCCACCCCGATACTGACCGTGCAGCGAACGGCATAGCCGGAGGGCACATGCGTTTCAATGCCGGCAAACAGTTCGCGTAAACGCTCTGCTATGGCGGTAGCAGCCAGGATGTCTGTCTCCGGCAATAAAACGACAAATTCCTCTCCACCATAGCGGAATGCCAAATCCGAACGCCGCAAGCATTGCCTGATCGCTGTCGCCAGATTCTGCAATACCTTGTCTCCACCCAAATGACCGTAGCAGTCATTGACGGACTTGAAGTTATCGCAATCGAGCACCAGCAGCGATAGCGGTCGCCCATAGCGTGCCGTTCGCTCCAGTTCGCCAGGGAGTTGTTCATGCAGATGCCGCGAATTGAACAGGCCGGTCAGTGAATCGGTCTGGCTCAGTGAACGATAGCGCTCTTCGCTTTCGCGCAAAGCCTCTTCGGCCCGTCGGCGCTCTGTCACATCCTGCAGTGTCTCGATGGCGCCGATCACCTGACCAGTGCCGTTGCGTAGTGGCGCCGCCGTGAAAAACAGCCAGCGGCCTCTCTCCCCGAAATGCGGGAAAAAATCTTCCGCCTCGTAGCCTCCTGGAATCAGAGGCGAAGGACGAAATCGCCCGTGATACAGGCGATCGACAGCATTTTCATTGGCATGGTCGATGATCAAATCGGCCATGATCGGACGCGGGGAGGGGTAGAAGCTTTTCCACTGCTTGCCGGTACCGATGACCTCCTTGGCCAAGGTTCCTGTCAGCACCTCGCAAGCCCGGTTCCAGTGAGTGACCCGATGCTGCGAATCAATGACCAGCGTTGCCACCGAAGAGCCATCGACAATTTGCGCCAGATACGCCTCTTTCTCGCGCAGGGCAGCTTCTGCAACGCGCCGCTCGGTCACATCCTGCAGCGTTTCGATCGCCCCGATGATTTCACCATTAGCATTGCGGATCGCGGCAGCAGTAAAAAACAACCAGCGTCCGCCCTGCCCGAAAGCCGGAAAAAAATCCTCCGCCTCGAAGGCATCGGGAATCAGCGCGGAACGCCCGGATTTTCCATCATAGAAATGTTCGACTTCGGCATCGACGACGTCATCGACCACCAGATCGGCAAGAATCGGGCGAGCAAAATCATAAAACGCACGCCATTGTTCGGAACGCCCGATCATTTCTCCGGCCGCGACCCCGGTCAGAACGGCGCAGGCCCGATTCCAGTGAGTGACTTTATGCTGGGCGTCGATGACAATCGTCGCCACAGGATTTCCTTCGACCAAGTGCGTCAGGGCAATGCAATTGCCTTCTGTTGTTTGCGGCATGGCGTCCCCACCTTCTCTGTCAGGTAGAATTTTGTTTTCAGCAATATCGCGCATTCACCGGCGACTGACAATCCGTATTACTACCTACTCCGTGAAAAAAACCCATATCGAACAGTTCTACAGTCGCCTGCGCGACGCCAATCCGGCGCCGACGACAGAACTGCACTACGCCACTCCGTTTCAGTTGCTGATTGCCGTCATCCTGTCGGCGCAAGCGACCGACGTTGGCGTCAACAAGGCGACGCTGCGACTATTCCCGGTGGCACCGACGCCGGAGGCCATGCTGGCCCTGGGTGAAGAGGGATTGACGGAATACATCAAGACCATTGGCCTGTTCCGGACCAAGGCCAAGAATGTCATTGCGACCTGTCGCATGCTCGTTGAACAGCACGGCGGCAACGTGCCCGAAGACCGGGAATCTCTCGAGGCACTGCCCGGCGTTGGCCGCAAGACAGCCAATGTCGTCCTCAACACGGCTTTCGGCCACCCGACTATCGCCGTCGATACCCACATCTTCCGTCTTGGCAACCGTACCGGTCTGGCTCCGGGGAAAACGGTGCAGGAAGTGGAGCAAAAGTTGCTCCGCGTCACGCCGGACGAATTCAAGAAAGACGCTCACCACTGGCTGATCCTGCATGGCCGCTACATTTGCAAGGCCCGCAAGCCGGAATGCAGCCGCTGCGTGGTGCTGGATCTCTGCAGTTTTCGCGGCAAAACAGTATGAAAGTTGCCACCGGACTGGTCACCGGGCATCGACCGGCGCCCGAGTTGGCCCGCGACGCCGTTCAAGCCGCATTGGCGGCAGCAGGAATGGAACGGGCGGAAAACGTCATTCTTTTGCTGACCCGCGATTTCATCCGCAACCCGCAGCCAGCCATTCTTGCCGCAGCACGCGCTGCCGGTACCCTCTCAGTCAGCGGCTGCACCGCCAGCGGCCTGTTTACCGAGCGCGGCTGGCGACTCGACCAGCCAGCGGCGGCTGTACTCGTCTATTCCTCGCCGAGCAAGAAAACGCCGACCGGATCACCGATCCTTTCCTTCAGCGGCCAGGGCCGTCTGCCCTTCGACTGGCAGGATGGCTCGCCTCGGGCGGGATTGATCGATGCCGATGCTATGGCTTGGTCGAATGGCCGAACCACGGACAACGCTTGCGCTGAAACCCATCTCCCCGGCCTGAATGTCCGGATGGCCCGTTCCAGTGGCTTGCGCCTGCTCGGCGAACCGCTGCCGGTCGAGCATTGCCAAGGCTACGAACTGGGACGCGTCGGAGGCCACCGGGCCATCGACAGCCTTTACCGTGCGCTCCCCCCGGAGCTGCGCGAGTACCCGCCGCTGCACCAGATCGCCATCCTGCGCCAGTTGGACGAGCCGGGCATCGCCATCCTGTCGGCCAATGGGGATGGATCGCTGGCCTTGGCCGACACCTTGAACGATGGCGAACTGATCACCTGGGCAATTCGCCAGCCGCTGGCCGCTGAACACGAGATACGCCAGGCGCTGAGCGCCGCAGCCTCCCCTCATGAAGCACCGGATTTCGGGCTGATGTTCTCCTGCATCGGTCGCGGGCCACTGTTTTATGGCGATGATGACCGCGACCTGCTGGCGTTTCGCGAGGCATTTCCCGACACTCCCTTGCTCGGCGCCTACGGCACCGGTCAAATCATTCCACAGGGCGGACAGAACCGCCTGTTTCACAACGCCGTACTCACCCTGTTATTCGAAAGCATCCATGTTTAATCCCTCCCGCGAACAGGTTCGCCGCTTTTTCTGTGATGCCTGGAAGAAACACGTCGAACGTCTGCCGCTCGTCGGGGCCGAGGTCACGGCGGCCGACATTGCCGCCCGCCATCCGGAATACCAGGCAATGCTGAGCGATGCAAATTCCGCCATCGATAAAGAATGGACTCCGGAAGGCGGGGCGATGAACCCCTTCCTCCACCTGTCGCTGCACCTGGCCATTCATGAGCAGGTCAGCATCGACCAGCCACCGGGCATTCGCATGGCCTTCGAGCAGTTGCGTGCCCGGATGGACCCGCACGATGCCGAGCATGTGCTGCTCGAATGTCTCGGCGAAACGATCTGGCGCGCCCAGCGCGAAGGCAAACCGATGGATGCGATGGCCTACGTCGACGCGGTGCGCCGCAAGTCCAGCCTGATCTGACGCCGCTCAGGCGTCGTTAACGGGGAATCTGATAGCTACTCTGCGTCATCAGGTCGATGCCGCATTCGATGCTCTCGACCCAGCTGATGAAATCGTTGATCGCCTGCTTGCCGACAAAACGCGCCCCGTGCTGTGGCACGATCTGTTCGATGTCGAGCTGACGAACCATATTGGCCCAGAATCGGCAAACCTTGCGCGAGACAATGTAACGCCGATGGAATGGCTCCATATATTTCACATGGCTGGCAAAATCGGTGATCGGCTCGGCTGCCTGCTCGTGGGTCACCAATGAGGTGCCCAAGTCGCCCGAAAACAGGATCTTCGAAATCGGATCGTAGAACTGAAAATTGCCTTCAGCGTGCATGAAGTGGGCTGGCAAGGCCAATATCTGGCACTGGCCAAGGCGAATCACCGCCCCCTGATCCGGAATGCCGAGGATGCGGCCGGAGATGTCCTTGCCGGTCGTAAAATGCGGTACAAACCGTGTCCACAGGCTGGAAATCATCACCTTGCAATGCGAGGCGATGAACCATTTATTGACCGAAGCAATGATGTCCGGATCCGGGTGCGAGGCCAGAATGTAGTCCAGATCCTTCGACGAGAAATGCTTCTGCATGTCCATCAGCAGGCCGGTGTAGGTCATGTTGCCACCGGGATCGATCAGGGCGCCGTGGCCATGATTGACGACCAGGAACTGGTTGCACTGAACTGCGCCACTCGCCGAATCATCCACCAGATCGTAGAACGCGTGGACGATGTGGTTACCATCATTGAAAAGTTCAACGGCCATAATGCCCCCAATCGAAGAGGGGCAATTATCTACACAATGTGTCCGATTGGCTAGTTCCGACGAATTAGTTAATTCTAACTATCATCAGATGGTGGCGCGACCTTGATGACCTCTTCCAGCGAGGTCAGCCCCTGCGCCACTTTCAGCGCGCCGGAAATACGCAGCGGACGCATGCCCTCGCGGAAAGCCTGCTCACGCAGCTTGGGGATTTCCGTCAAGGGCTTGATCAGCCGGCGAATCTCGGGCGAATTGACCAGAATTTCATAGACGCCGACCCGCCCGGTATAACCGGTCATCCGGCATTCCAGACAACCAACCGGCTGCCAGATCTGGGCCGGTTCGGCCGATTTCCATGGAGCCACGAGCGACCGCCAGGCAGCACGTTGCTCCTCGGTGGTCGGCGTAGGCTTTTTGCAATGCGGGCACAATGTCCGGACCAGACGCTGGGCCATGACACCGAGCAGGGTCGAGTTGATCAGATAGGCCGGCACGCCGAGATCCAGCATGCGTGTGATCGCCGACGGTGCATCGTTGGTGTGCAGCGTCGACAGCACGAGGTGGCCGGTCAAGGCCGCCTGGATGGCCATTTCAGCCGTTTCCAGATCGCGGATTTCACCGATCATCACGATGTCCGGATCCTGTCGCATCAGGGCACGCACACCGTCGGAGAAGCCGAGGTCGATGGCGTGGCTGACCTGCATCTGGTTGAACGAGGCCTCGACCATTTCGATCGGATCCTCGATGGTGCAGACGTTCACCTCCGGCGTCGCCAATTGCTTCAGCGTCGTATAGAGCGTCGTCGTCTTGCCCGAACCGGTCGGCCCGGTGACCAGGATGATGCCATTCGGCGAGGCAGTCATCTGCTTCCAGCGCGTCTGGTCCTCATCCGAGAAACCGAGCGAGCGGAAATCACGGACCAGCACTTCCGGGTCAAAAATCCGCATCACCAGCTTTTCGCCAAAGGCCGTCGGCAAGGTCGACAAGCGCAACTCGACCTCCTGCCCGGATGGCGTGCGTGTCTTGATGCGGCCATCCTGCGGACGGCGCTTCTCGATAACGTCCATCCGACCGAGCAGCTTGATGCGACTGGTCATGGCGTTCATCACGGCCATCGGAATCTGGTAGACCTGATGCAGCACACCATCAATCCGGAAACGCACGATACCTAGATCACGCCGCGGCTCGATGTGAATATCTGAAGCCCGCTGGTCAAAGGCGTATTGCCACAGCCAGTCCACGATATGGACGATGTGCTGGTCGTTGGCGTCGAACTGCTTGTTGCCCTTGCCCAGCTCGACTAGCTGCTCGAAGCTCGACAACCCGGATGTAATCTCGCCCTTGGCAGCAGCCTTCTTGACCGACTTGGCCAGGTTGAAGAACTCGACCAGATAACGGCTGATGTCATCCGGATTGGCCATCACCCGGCGAATCTGCTTGCGCAGGATTTGCTGCAATTCCTCGACCCATTCGCGAACGAAAGGCTCGGCCGTGGCAATGACGATTTCCCGGGTCGTGACCTGCACCGGCAGAATGCCGAAGCGGGCGGCATAGGCGCTGGACATCACCTCGGCGACACCGGTGAAGTCGATCTTCAGCGGGTCGATGTGCAGGTAATCGAGGCCAACCCGGGCGGCCAGCCATTCGGTGAGCGCCTCAATGCTGAGCAGGCGGGTAGTCGGCTTGGTGGTGCGCCACTTTTGATCGGCGATGACAACCAGGGGATGGATCTTTCCCCCATGCAAACGGCGCTCGGTCTTCAGCGAGTCGGCTGCCTCGCGGCCAACCAGCTCATCCTCCACCATCCAGTCGAGCACTTCAGTCAGTGCCAGGCGATGTTCGCCTACATTCTTGTCATTCATGCGCGGCAATATAGCACGCAGCACGTAACCATTTGTAAGCAGCAAGCAGCCTGTTAGCACTCCTTTACAACTTGCCGGGAACAATCCCTACATGACACCTAGAATGAAGCTGTAACCACTCACAAGGAGCCCAAAATGAAAACCCGTCTGATGATGATCGCTACTGCCTTGATGACATCCCTGATCTGCCTGCCAGCCAGCGCCCAACCCGGACCCGGCATGGGTGGAATGGGCGGAGGAATGACAGGCATGGGACCGGGAATGGGCGCCGGAATGGGTCCAGGCATGGCACAAGGCGGCGGACCGCGCGCCCGCGCCCCGCGCGACTGCAGCCAGGCACCGAACCCCGCCGCCTGCACGGCTCACCGTGAAGCCCGCGCCAAAGCCTTCGAAGCCTGCAAGGACAGCGCCGGGCCACAGCGCCGGCAATGCATGCAAGAACAGCGGCAGAATTTTGACTGCAGCAAATCAGCCAACCCGCAGCAATGCGAATCGCGCAAGATGGCCTACAAGGAATGCCAGGACCAGGCCGGCCCCGCCTTCCGCCAGTGCGTACAGCAGAAGATGCCCCCGGTCGATTGCAGCAAGGCGCCCAACCAGGCCCGCTGCGACCAGCACCAGAAAGCCCGCGCCGCCTGCAAGGACAAGTTCGGCCCGGAACACAAGGCCTGCCTGCGTGAGCAGTTCGGCGTGAAGTAAGGCCAAGGGATACCGGCATTTTCGGTTGACCATGGTGTCGGGACTATTCATGGGTAGTCGCCGAACAAAAAAGGAACCAGTTCAGGTTCCTTTTTTTCAGCAGTTCGGGGGCGATGGATTGTCTGGTGTGTTCCCTGAGCGGTACTTCACGGTTTGGGGAAGCAGACGGTCAGAAACGTTTGACGTAAGGGGCGGCTTGCGGCTTGGCGCAAGCCGCCCCTCGACGGAGGGCTTAGATCGCAGCTCTCGTCTACGAATCTGCATTGAGCAAGCTGTCATAGTGATTTTGAATGTCCTCTCCATACTGCGCCAACAGCACCTGAATGAGGTGTGCAGACGCGATCGCATCATTTAGCCTCCCGGTAGTTGTTGTGGCTGCGAATGCTGCCGGGGGATTGGGCTTGATAATTAGCTTGATGCAGCCGCCGGAAAAGGTTTGCGTTGTTGTGGCCACAAAGAGGCAGATCATTGGAAGATGCGCGCTCAACTCACCAAGGCTATTGACGTGCAGTAGCCCAGGATGAGAAATGGAGGGAATTGCGGCAGATCGAAGTGCACTGTGCGGCGCTCCATGAACGTGGGCTGACAAGGCATCCTTAACCTGATTGTGATATCGGATAACACTTTCGATGCCGCTTGGTTGAAGTCCGGCCCTGCTAAGAAATTCCTCAACAATTCTGTAGATGTTGCCGTAGCCGATCTGCCTTCTCCAGAAGGCAGACTGATCTTCAGTTTCCGAATAACTCTTCGCAAAGCTCTCGTCAACGGCTAGCGCCATGGCTAGTTCAATTCCTTCCAGAAATGCTCTAGCTAGAACACCGGCCGCGGCCTCCTGGCCAATTGCGATGGTTTCCCGAATTGCTATCGTATCGCTTCGGAGGCGCGAGATTTGTAGTGCGAACTGCGAAGAGGCGCTAGTGAGTTTCGTGGAATAGAGATGCCGCTCAAAATGTATGAAGAACTGGACAGATTCGTCCAGCAGAACCATGCACGGCTGCATGTGCTCTGCAAGCTTAATTCGCAAGTCCTCTCTGAGGCGACACAGCAGACGGGGCAAGTCAAGATGTCGAGGCTTACGTGTAAATCGTGGCGCGGCTGCCAGAATTTCACGTATGCGTGAACGCGGAATTTTCATGGCTACCTAATATTGTTTACACGGACATTGGGGGCCACATATCAATTGATAATGCTGACGGTGGCAATGATGCTCTAGGTCCACTAGTTTGCAATCACTTGGGATTTTTGGCGTCAGTATAACAATTCCAATATGCCCGACAGATAGCTTGAGTTGTCCGAGCAAGAAATGTCTTGAATGACTGCTATTGAAGCACCCTGCTGACAATCCGCTTCTGGCCGAATTCTGCATGATGACACCCGAGAATACGGATCAAAAGGTCGTTGCCGTTCGCCGATAGACAACTGGCAAATAGAGCAGCGGGCAACAAGCTATTTCCGGCGCAATGGCTTCAGCAGATCCGACAGCCCATTGTGGTCAATCTCCTGCATCAGGGCCAGCAAGCGGCCGATTTCCCCCGGCGGGAATCCTTCGCGGGCGAACCAATTGAGGTAATTGCCCGGCAGGTCGGCGATCAGCGTACCCTTGTGCTTGCCGAAAGGCATGGCGAGGGTAACCAGGCGCTGCAGGTCTTCTGGATTCATTCGTGGCGGCTTTCAGGCGAAGGCGCCATTGTGCCAAAACTCAGCCGTGGACGATCATCCACAAAGCGGTGGCCAGCAGCATCAGCGCGAAAGCCACGCGCAGGCGGCGTTCCGGCAGGCGGTGGGCGATGCGCACACCGTAGGAAACGGTCAGCGCGCCGCCCAGCGCGAACAACACACCCATCTGCCAATCGACCAGCCCGGCGTTCGCAAAGGTCAGCAGGGCAACGATGGAACTGGGCATCACCAATGCGATGGCGAAGCCTTGCGCCATGGCCTGCGTCTGCCGGAAGAAGGTAACCAGAATGGGCGGCGTGATCATGCCGCCGCCGATGCTGATCAACCCCTGGCAAGTGCCGCCGACCAGCCCGACCAGCGGAATCAGCCGCTCCGGCAACGAGAACGACCAGCGCGAGCGCCCGGCGCGCAGGGACCACAGGCTGTGGATGGCCAGCCAAAGCAGGAAGGCGCCGAAATAGCGGCGCAGTTCGCTGGAGGCCAGACTGCTGGCGTAGTGGGCGGTCAAGGCCGTTGCCGTCACCGAGCACAGCACGAGCAAGGCGGTGCGCAGTTTCGGCAGCGGTTGGCGCTGGGTGTAACGCCACAGGGAAATGCTCAGGTTCGGCACCATCATGACCAGCGCCGTGCCCTGCGCCAGCTTTTGGTCCATGCCGAACAGCCCGGTCATCACCGGAATGGCGATGATACCGCCGCCTATGCCGAAGATGCCGCCGGCAAGCCCGAGGGCAGCACCGATCAGCAGGGGCAAGGCAAGGCTCAGGGCGAGGATCATGGACAGAATCGGAAAGAAAGTCGGGCCATGTTACTGCTTTGCTTAAAGACTAAAATATCGCTAAATTAACTCCATTCGTTAATTTAAATTATTAATAAACCAATGAGCTCCGAACTGGCTTTCTTCAGCCTGCTCGTCCAGCAAGGCAGCCTGGCCCGAGCGGCGCGCGAACTTGGCCTGACCGGCCCGGCGGTCAGCCGTCGCCTCGCCCAGCTTGAACAACGACTCGGCGTCCGCCTGCTGGCCCGCACCACACGGCGGATGAGCCTGACGCCGGAGGGCGAGCTTTATCTGGCCGAAAGCCGCCGTATCCTTGGCGAAATCGAGGCACTGGAGCAGGCCCTGAACCGCACCCGGGCGGAACCGCGCGGATTGCTGCGCATCCATGCCACCTTCGGTTTTGGTCGCCGGCAACTAGCACCGGCGGTTTCGGAATTTGTCCGCCTTCACCCGGCCGTAGACATCCAGCTCACCCTCGGCGACCAGCCGGTCACGCCCGGCGAGCAAGGTTTCGACATCGCCATCCGCTTCGGCGAACCACCGGATGCGCGTGTCGTCGCCCGCAAGATTGCCTCCAACCAGCGCTACCTGTTTGCCTCGCCGGCCTATCTCGCCAGACGCGGCCAGCCGCTGACGCTGGATGAACTCGTCGACCATGACTGCATCGTCATCCGCGAAGGTACTGGTGCCTTCGGCACGTTGACGCTGTGTTCCGGCAAGCAATGCCGGAACATCAAGGTCAGCGGCAAGCTGAGCACCAATCACGGCGAGGTGGCCGTCGACTGGGCGCTTGACGGCCATGGCATCCTGCTTCGTTCCTTGTGGGATACGGCTGCCGAGTTGCGTGCCGGGCGCCTCGTCCGATTGCTGCCAGAATGGTCGGGCAGCCCAGCCGACATCTACGCCCTTTACCCGCAACGCCTGAACCTCTCGGCCAAGGTGCGGGTGTTTCTCGATTTCCTGACTGAGCGCTTCGCCGCCTTTCGCAGCGCTACCGACAGCGAAGCTGAACTGCCCTGGTAGCGAGGATTCAGCGGGCAAGCCGCCACAGGGGATAGAGGCCGAGCAGACCAAGCAGCGGTCCCGGCAACAGGAGCCACGCGATGCTCGTGCCCCAGCCGCCAATCCAGGCGGTACCGAGCTGGATCGACACCATGGTGATGGCAAAGCCGATCGAGTTCTGGAAAGCCAGCGCGCTGCCCACGATTTCCGGCGGACAGGCTCGGGCCGAAAGGGCAGAGAAATGCGGTGAGTCCGCCACCACCGAGGCACCCCAGAGCAGCAGCAAGGCGATCCTTGCCCAGGCCGGCCAATCGCCAACCAACGGGAACAAGGCACAGCAAAAGGCCGAAACAGCCAGTGCCGTTGCCGCCACCCGGGCACTGCCGATGCGCTGGCTCCACCAGCCGCCGAACAGGCAGCCAAGCGCGCCGATGCCGATGATGGCAAAGGCGAGGCCGGAAAGCGCACGACTTCCCTGGTCGGCCAGCCCGCTCAGGATGACCAGCGCTGGCGTCAGGGTCCAGAAGGCGTACAACTCCCACTGGTGGCCAAAATAGCCCAGCGCCGAGGCGCGGAATTCGCGCCCCGAGAAGGCATAGAACACCCGACCGAGACGCAACGGTGGTGCGCCGTGCCGGCGCTTCAGATGGGGGCCGTCACCAAGCCACGAAATCATTGCGGCAGCGACCAGCGCCAGCCCGGAAGAAATAAGGATAGTCGCCTGCCACGACCACCCTGCCCCGGCCAGCCGGATGCCATGCGGCAGCGCCGTGCCCAACGTCAGCATGCCGACCAGTTGAGCCAGCGCGGCGCCAGCCCGCTCGGGCACCCAACTCACAACCAGTTTCATGCCCAGCGGGTAAACGCCGGCCAGACAGAAGCCGACGGCAAAACGCAGCGGCACGGCCGAGGCCATGCCATCGGCGAGCAGCGCAAAGGCCCCGTTGCAGACGGCGCCGAGCACGGCGCAGACAGCGAAGATTCGGCTCGCGGCGAAGCGGTCAGCCAGGCCGGAGATGGCGAAGGTCAGCGTGCCGAGGATGAAGCCGAGCTGGACGGCGTTGGTCAGCGTGCCGATATCGGCCGGCGCGATACCCCAGGCGCGGATCAGGTCGTCGGCCGCGCTGTTGGCGGAAAACCACAGCGAGGTGCCGAACAGTTGGGCGATGACGATGACGAGGACGGGATTTTGCATGGGTGAATCGATTTCGGAAATGCGCGCTAGCTTATCGCCGATTTTCAGAAATCACGCGAAAAAACGATCAACCCCGGCCTTCCAGTAAAATCGGCCCGCCATGACCAAACCCGCCTCGCCCAACTATCTCGCCGGCTACCCTGCCCATCTGACGGAATCGGTGCACCGGCTGATCGAACAGAATCAGCTCGGCAAAGTGCTGCGCCAGAAGTATCCGGAAGTGCATCAGGTGCGCACCGACAAGGCGCTCTACGACTATGTTCAGGAGATCAAGGCGACGTATTTGCGCAATGCCCCGCAGCCGAGCAAGGTGGCCTTCGACGGCAAGTTGCAGACGCTGCAAAAGGCGCTGGGCATCCATACCCGGATAGCCCGTGTCCAGGGCGGCAAGCTCAAGACCAAGCGCGAAATCCATGTCGCCAGCCTCTTCCGCGAGATGCCGCCGGAGTTCCTGCGGATGATCGTCGTCCATGAAATTTCGCACCTCAAGGAACCGGAACACGACAAGGCGTTCTACCAGTTGTGCCAGTACATGGAGGCGGACTATTTCCAGCTGGAGTTCGACCTGCGCGCCTATCTGTGCCACCTTGCAGCCGGCGGCCCGCCATTGTGGGCCGCCGAGGTTTCCGGGGATATTGGCTGACATTCACGGTCAAGCATTCACAATGACCAAAATTGAAATCTTCTGCGACCAAACGGAGTAGCAAAACATGCACCCAGGCCTGATCAGATTGCTACCAATCGCCCTTTTGCTGCTCCTCGGCGGCTGCATGTCGCGTGGCATTCCGCAGGCTGCCGGCAGCGGCGAACAGCCGGCAGCGCGCGCCATGCTGCAGAAGTCGGCGGAAGCGCATGGCCTGGCTGCCTTCCGCCAGATCGATGATCTCAGCGTCGGCTATGCCGGTGAGTGGTATGGACTGGTCAGCAAGGTACAGCCGACGCTGATCGACGCCGATTTCCGTCAGGGTTCGCAGGAGCGGATCATCTTCAAGGGCGGGCCGCTGATCGGTCAGCGCCACCTTGGCCCGAAGGGCAGCAAGCAGGTCATCCGCCGCAGTGGTGGGGTGGAGGTTTTCTACAACGACGCGCCGACCGACGACCGCGATGTGCTCGCCGCGGCGGCGCTGGTCGCCGATGGTTACCGGATGTTTCTGACCGGGCCGTTCTATTTTCTCGACGGCAACCTGAGTCTGGAAGTGGGCGACAACGAGGATGTCGAAGGCCGAGCCTGCACGACGCTGGTCGCCGTGCGTCGCCCCGGTCACGGGCTGTCGGCCGAGGATCGTTACCTGCTGTTCATCGATGCCGAAAACCATTTGCTGCGCCGTGTCCGCTTCACCATGGAAGGTCTGGAATCGACGCAGGGCGCCATCGCCGAGGTCGATTTCTTCGATCACAAGGAGATCGCCGGCGTCATCTGGCCGACCCGCTTTTACGAGCGTCTGCGCAAGCCCATCCCGAGCCTGCCGGTGCATGACTGGCGCCTGATCGGGCTGGATGTGAATCGGGGGCTCAGCGAGACGGACATTGCCGGACCGAGCTTCTCAGCCAAAGCTGCAGAAGCCGCCCGGCCGATCAAATAAGAAACAATGAGCCAACTGACCGAACTGCACGTCGATATCGACGCCCGGGTGGCAAGCATCCGGGAAAACAAGGGCGACTGGCTGTGCGGCAAGGGTTGCGATAGCTGCTGCAAGCGACTGGCCGAGGTGCCGCAACTGACTAGGGCCGAATGGGACTTGCTGCGCGAGGGTCTGGCCGGACTGGCGGCTGATCACCTCCAAGCCATCAGCCGCGAGATCGCCGCCGTGGCGGATTCAACGGCCCGCCCCGTCGTCTGCCCACTACTCGACCATGCCACCGGTGCCTGCCCGGTCTATCTGCACCGCCCGGTGGCATGCCGCACCTACGGTTTTTACATGCAGCGGGATCTCGGGCTGTTTTGTCGCGACATCGAAAAACAGGTGGCCGATGGCGCCCTGCCGGATGTGGTGTGGGGCAACCACGATGCCATCGACCAGCGGCTGGCCGGTTTGGGCGAAAGCCGGCCGCTGACGGCTTGGTTTGCTGACTGGATGCGCGACCGCCAGCCTTAGGCGTAACCAGGCAGTCTGCCTACAACGCCTCGATCCCGGCCCGAATTTGATCCGCCCTGCCCTGCGCGGCATTCAGAGCTTCCGGGCTCATTTTGGCAAGCTGACGATAGACCATCCCCAGCCTTGGGTTGGCTGCCAGCCGTTCGCCATTGCGGGCAACGAAATCCCAGTACAGCGCATTGAACGGACAGGCCCGTTCGCCTAGACGCGCCTTCTTGTCGTAGTGGCAGCCCTTGCAGTAATCGCTCATGCGGTCGATGTAGGCGGCGCTCGACACGTAGGGCTTGGTGGCCAGCTTGCCGCCGTCCGCGAACTGGCTCATGCCCACGGTGTTGGGTAGCTCAACCCATTCGAAGGCGTCGATATAAACGCCGAGATACCAGCCATGTACCGCCGTCGGATTAAGCCCGGCGAGCAGCGCAAAGTTGCCGATGACCATCAGGCGCTGGATGTGGTGGGCGTAGGCGTGTTCCAGCGACTGGCCGATGGCGTGCGCCAGGCAGCGCATTTTCGTCTGGCCGGTCCAGAACCATGACGGAAGCGGCCGCTGGTGATCGAAGTAGTTCTGCGCCTCGTAGCCCGACATGTTGGCCCAATACACGCCGCGCACGTATTCGCGCCAGCCGAGAATCTGCCGGATGAAACCTTCTGCGGCGGCCAGCGGCACGTGGCCGGATGCATGCGCCTCGGCCGCCTTGGCGACGACCTCGCGCGGATTGAGCATCTTGGTATTCAGGGCAAAGGAGAGCAGCGAGTGGAAAAGTCGCCAGGCGCGCGAGGTCAGCGCATCCTGAAAGTCACCGAAATGCGGCAGGGCATCATCGATGAAATCGTCGAGCTGCAGCAAGGCCTCGGCCCGGTTCTGCGGCCAGCGAAAATGCGCCGCATTCGGCTCGCCGAAGCTGGCCACACCGGCCTGCTGGATGCTCTGCCAGAGCGCCGAATGATCGTGCTCGCCGCGCCAGTCAGCTGGCTCGCGCGGCAGGCCGGGCCAAGGTTTGCGGTTGTCGTGATCGAAATTCCACTGGCCGCCGAGCGGCTTGCCGTTGGCGCTCATCAGCACGCCGTGACGTATCCGCATCTGGCGGTAAAAATGCTCCATGAGCCATTGCTTGCGCTCGGCAAAGAGCTGCGCAGCTTCGTCGCGGCGGCTGTAGAAATGTTCGCTATCGACCATCCGGCCGGGGATGGCGAGCTGCTTGGCGTAGTCCGCGAGTTGCCGGTCCAGCCGCCATTCGTCGGGTGCCTGATACGCGAAGGCGCTGGCCGAATACTCGGCAATCAGCGCATCCAGATTGGCTGGCAGCGATTGGCGGTTGGCCGGGTCGTCAATCGCCAGGTAATGCACGCGATGGCCCGAGCAGCGCAGTTGCCGGGCGAAGTCGCGCATGGCAGCGAAGATGGCGATGATTTTCTGGGCATGGTGCAGGACGTAATCGGTCTCCTGCCGGACTTCCATCAGCACATAAACGGCGTTGTCATCGGGCGCCGAGAACCAGCTGTGTTCCGGATTGAGCTGGTCGCCGAGGATCAGGCGAAGCGTCGTCATGATTCTTTCCTGCGATTTCGCCGGCAACGCTCGGAGCAATACTTGACCTCAGCCCAGACCGCCGCCCACTTTTTGCGCCAGGTATACGGGCGACCGCAGCAAAGGCAGATTTTGCTCGGCAGATCGGATTTTTTCGTGACGGGCATTGAGAAAGCCGGTTGGCTTAATTCGTATCGATCCGCTTTTGCTCAACCCAGATCAGCTTGTCGGTAGCAAAGCCTAGCGCCTTGGCCTGGCTGACCAGTTGCTCGCGGACCTCGGCCGGCAGCGTCTTGTCGCGGGCGAGAATCCACAAATAATCGCGATCCGGCCCGGCGACCAGCGACCAGCGATAGTTCTGCTGGTCTAGCGCTATCACGTGATAGCCGCCATAGAACGGGCCGAAGAACGATACCTTGAGCGACCCGGTGCTGCTGTCGCCGATGAACAGGGCGCGGCCAATGGCCTCCTTCCACGCCTGCCGCTGCGTGTCGTAACCCCGGTTGATGACCTTGACGCTGCCGTCTTCCTGCAACTGGTAGGTGGCATTGACGTCGCTCATGCCGCGCTCGAACGAATGGTCGAGCCGGGCGATTTCGTACCACTGCCCGAGGTAGCGATTGATGTCGAATGAGGTCACCGGACGAACGCCTTCGGGCGGTGCCGTCGAACAGGCAGCCAGTGTCAGGGCGAAAAACAGGGTGAGGATGGCGGAGCGGATAAACAACATGAGCAGGCTTTCGGCAGGCATTTCGGAACACTATCAGCACGGCGTCAAAACATTTTTTTTGTCCTAGACAAATGTAGAACATAGTCGCAATAATAAGCCAAATCTTCGCAACAAGTACTAGACAATATTTTTCGTTCAGGACGAAACATATTCACCAAGGAACCCGCATGAACAAGATCGCTCTGATCACCGGCGCCGCCGGCGGCGTCGGGCGCGCCGTGGTGGCCCGCCTTGCCGCCCAAGGTTGGCAGCTGATCGTGACCAGCCGCCAGGCCGACCACCTGACGGAAGCCTTTGGCGACCAGTACCTGCAAGTAGTGGCCGATTGCTCAACGGTGTCTGGCGCCCGGCAGATTCTGCAGGTGGCCAAGGAGCACGAGATGCTGCCCAGTGCGCTGGCCCATTGCGTCGGAAATATTCGCCTCGGTGCCATGCACCGCATGAGCGAGGCGGACTTCAACGATTGCCTGAGCGCCAATCTGATCAGCGCCTTCCACACGCTCTCAGCCTTTATCGGCGGTTTGCGCGAGGGTCGCAGGCCCGGTGCCGCCGTGCTGGTTTCATCCGCCGCAGCGCGCATCGGCACGCCCAACCACGAAGCTGTTGCGGCCGCCAAGGGCGGGCTGGAAGGTTTGGTCCGGGGCTCCGCCGCAACTTATGCCGCCAACGGCATCCGCATCAATGCCGTGGCCCCCGGCATCATGGAAACGCCCGCTTCGGCCGGCGTCATCGCGAGCCCGGCGGCCCGCGAAGGTGCCGCCCGGCAGTACCCGCTACCGGGCATCGGCTCGCCGGATGAACTGGCCGAGCTGATGGTCTGGCTGCTGTCCGATTCGGCCGCCCGCGTCACCGGGCAGGTCTGGTCGCTCGACGGCGGGTTTTCCAGCATCCGCCCCTTGGTCAAGTGAGGTCCATCATGGTTGACGAGAATATTGCCGCCCTGCCCCGTAGCGTTGCCTGGCTGGGATATGGCGGCCTGCTCCCCTTTCTGGCGCTGGCACCGGCCAGCCTGATCGACCAGCATCATGGCGCGCTGTGGAGTGATGCGCTCTATGCCTACGGAGCAATCATCCTGAGTTTCATTGGCGCGCTGCATTGGGGGCTGGCCATGAGTCTGCCTGAACTGAGCGAACGTCAGCGTACGGCATGCTTTACATGGAGCGTCGTACCGGCCCTGATTGCCTGGCTGGCCGTCCTCTTCTCGCCACCACTTGCCGCGCCGCTGCTGGTTGGCGGCTTCATTGCCCACTATCTGCAAGACCGGCGGCTGGCCCGTCAGGCGAAGCTAGCGGACTGGTATCTGCCGCTTCGCCTGCGCCTGACGAGCGTCGCCGTCATCAGTCTGGTCGCCGGTGTTTTTGCTAGCTGTGTTTAACTACGGAATACACCCGGAGATCGCACCATGAACCTGTTCAATCGTTTGCCCGGTTTCCCCCGCACACCAGCCGGCAAGGAACGTGTCGTCCTCCGTCAGCTTCCCAAGGCATTTCTGTTCGGCACGCTGCTGCTTGCCGTTCCCTCGCTATTGGCGCGACTGATCGCCAGTCCGGATGATGCGCTGGCGATCACCACCACTGACATTTACGTCATCAGCCTGGTCATCCTGCACTGGACGGTGGTATTCACCGTCGGCATTGCCGCGTTCATCATCATGATGATGAAAGGCCCGGCCTATGTCGCCGACGCCTATCCGCTCGACGAAGCAGAAACGCTGGATGCGCCACCGAAATGGAAACCTCACGGGAAGCCGCATGGCCGATGAGCCGGTAACGAAGTCCTCGGCTGTTCCCCACGGTCGCTGGTCGCGCCTGGCCCGGCTTGGTTCTCTGGCCGGCGGGGTGGCCGGCAACATGCTGGCCGAGGGCGCACGGCAGTTTGCCCAGGGCAAGCGGCCGCAAATGCATCAACTGCTGCTGACACCGGCCAATGCCCGCCGCGTGGCCGATCAACTGGCGCAACTGCGCGGCGCAGCGATGAAGGTCGGGCAGCTGCTGTCGATGGATGCCGGCGAACTGTTGCCGCCGGAATTGGCAGAAATCCTCTCCCGGCTTCGCGCCGATGCCATCCCGATGCCAATGAGCCAGGTCGTCGCCGCCCTTAACGCCAACTGGGGAGAAGGTTGGGATCGCCATTTCGAGCAGTTCTCCTTTACCCCGATGGCGGCGGCCTCGATCGGCCAGGTGCATTTCGGGGAGCGCAAGGATGGGCGAAAAATCGCAGTCAAAATCCAGTACCCCGGCATCCGCCGCAGCATCGACAGTGATGTCGACAACGTTGCCACCCTCCTCCGCGTTTCCGGCTTGCTGCCGAAGTCGCTGGATATCAAGCCACTGCTCGACGAAGCGAAACAGCAGTTGCACGCCGAGGCCGACTACCGCCGCGAAGGTGCCAGCATGATGCAGTTTTCCAGCCTGCTGGCCGGGGCTGACGAATTTCTGGTACCGGAAATGCACGACGATCTGACGACGGAAAACATCCTAGCCATGACGCGCCTCGATGGCGAGCCAGTGGAGAGCCTCTGCCACCTGCCGCAGCTTGAACGCGATCGCCTCGTAAGCCAGCTATTCCGCCTGCTGTTTCGCGAAATCTTCGAATTCCGGCTGATCCAGACCGACCCGAACTTTGCCAATTATCGCTATGCCGCCGCATCGCAACAGCTGATCCTGCTCGACTTCGGCGCCACCCGCGCCTATCCGGCGGCGATGGTCGACAGCTATCGGCAACTGATGGCCTGCGCCATGCGCAACGACCGGCCTGGCATGAACGAGGCCGCCGTGGCCATCGGTTACTTCCAGCAGGACATCAAGGAAGGCCAGCGCCAGGCCGTGCTCGACATTTTTGCGCTGGCTTGCGAACCACTCGGCCACATGGGCGAATACGATTTCGGCACATCCGACCTCGGCGTACGGATACGCGACGCCGGCATGGTGCTCGGTATGGATCGCGATTTCTGGCACACCCCGCCGGCCGATGCGCTTTTTTTGCACCGCAAGCTGGGCGGACTTTATTTGCTGGCGGCTCGATTGAAAGCCCGCGTCAACATGCAGGAAGTGGCCGGGGCAAGCGGTTTTAGCCCGGACGCAATCCAGCCTCGATCCAATTTAACAGCCAGTCATTTCCCAGCGGAGTCCCCATGAAAATACCTTTCCATTTACTGAAAGGCCTTGCCGTGATCGTACTGCTTTCGCTCGCGGCCCCCAATGCATTTGCCCAGGCCTTTGATGCCGTTCGCCTGACTGGCGGCGCTACTGACAAGGATCGTGGCTCCGCCGGGCTGGCCGTCATTGCCGGCATGGCTTATCAGGGCGCCGACGAACGGCGAACGCTGGTTCTGCCGGGGCTCGACTATCAATGGCGAAACGGCTGGTTTGCCGGCACCCGCAATGGCATCGGCTACAATTTTGGCCAGACTCGGGAATTGCAGTATGGCCTGCGCGTCACCGCTGATTTCGGGCGCGACGAGAGCCGTTCGGATGCGCTGCGCGGCATGGGCGATATCGACCCGAAGCCGGAGCTGGGTGCCTTCCTGAACTACTCGCTCAACAAGGAAATCACCCTGACCTCGTCGCTGCGTTACGGCTCGGGCAATGACAGCGCGGGGATGGTCATCGATCTCGGTGCGGGCTATTCGACGAAGTTGTCCCCGCTGTGGCGCCTCGGTTTCGGCGCCAGCATGACGCTGGCCAACGAGGACTACATGCAGTCCTATTTTGGCGTTACCGCAGCCCAGTCTGCGTCGAGTGGCTACTCGGCTTACCGCCCGGGATTCGGCCTGCGTGACGTTCGCGCCAACGCCGCGCTGAGCTATCAAATCACACCGAGCGTGGCGATCCTAGGCACCCTCTCGGTCAGCAGCCTGCAAGGCGATGCCAAGGACAGTCCGCTGACCCGCCAAGCGACGTCGGTCACCGGTGTCGCCACCGTATCGTATGAATTCTAGGTAGTTAGCGGGGGAAAGCGACGCGAAGCGACTTCCACGGTCAACCGGAAAAAATGGCCAAAATTGAAATCACGCCAATGGCTGGCGTGATTTCAAAACCGATCAATTGGTCAGAATCCGTACCTTGACGGTCTTGCCCTTGACCTTGCCAGCCGACAGTTTGCGCACTGTTTCCTTGGCCACAGCACGCGCCACGGCAACGTAGGTACTCTGATCGGTCACCGTGATCTTGCCGACCTGTTCGCGGGTCAAGCCGGCTTCACCGGCCAGCGCACCCATGACGTCGCCCGGACGGATCTTGTCCTTGCGCCCGCCAAGCATCAGCAGCGTCGACATCGGTGGTATGAGCGGCGAATCGTCGGTGACTTCCACCGTCTTCAAGTCGAGCACGTCGAGCTTGCACTGCATCATCTCGGCAATGGTTGCCACCCGGCGGCGGTCGCCGGAACTGCACAAACTCAGCGCCCAGCCCTCCTGGTCGCCACGGCCGGTTCGGCCAATGCGGTGGATGTGGATTTCCGGGTCGGGCGTCACATCGACGTTGATGACCGCTTCGAGCTGGTCGATATCGAGACCGCGCGCCGCAACGTCAGTCGCCACCAGCACCGAGCAACTGCGGTTGGCGAACTGGATCAGCACCTGATCGCGCTCGCGCTGCTCCAGATCGCCGTTCAGCGTCAGCGCATGAATGCCGGCGTGGCGCAGCACATTGACCAGATCGCGGCACTGCTGCTTGGTGTTGCAGAAAGCCAGCGTGCTGACCGGGCGGTAATGCTTGAGCAGGCGCACGACAGCGTCGAGACGCTCTTCGTGCTTGACTTCGTAGAAGCGCTGGCGAATCTTCGTTTCTTCATGCTGCTCGAGGAGCTTGACCTCCTTCGGCTGACGCAGGAACTGCTTGGCCAGCTGGGCGATGCCTTCAGGATAGGTGGCCGAAAACAGCAGGGTCTGACGCTGCGCCGGGCACCGCTTGGCGACGTAAGCGATATCGTCATGGAAGCCCATGTCGAGCATGCGATCGGCCTCGTCGAGGACCAGCGTGTTCAATTCGTCGAGCTTCAGGTAGCCGCGCTCCATGTGATCCATGATGCGGCCCGGTGTGCCGACAACGATATGTACACCCTTTTCGAGGCTGTTCGCCTGATTACGCAGCGTCGAGCCGCCAACCAGCGACAGCACCTTGATGTTCTCTTCGAACCGGGCCAGACGACGGATTTCCTGCGTCACCTGATCGGCCAGTTCGCGCGTCGGGCAAAGCACCATGGCCTGCACGGCGAAACGGCTGGTGTTCAGACGATTGAGCAAGGCAAGACCGAAGGCGGCGGTCTTGCCGCTACCGGTCTTGGCCTGGGCGATCAGGTCGTTGCCAGCCAGCGCAAGCGGCAGGCTGGCGGCCTGAATCGGCGTCATGCTCAGGTATTCAAGCTGCGCCAGATTGGCCAGCATGGCCGGTGACAGCGGCAGCGTGTCGAAACTTTGGCTGGCAGTGGTGTCTTCGCTCATGCCCGACTTAATCCTTGCGCTTCCGCGCTGGCATCGGCTTGCGCTGGCGCTGGCCTGGCTTATGAACTTCAGCTTCCGGTTTCGGCTTGGGCACCAGCAGGTTCTTGGCCGTGGTCTTCTCGGAAGCGCGATGGGCCAGAATGGCCTTCGTCACATCGGCAGGATCAACAGTAACGCCAGCGTGCTCGCCCTTGACGTTGTAGGCCGAGAGCCTGTCCTTGATGGCAAACAGGCGTTCCGGTGTTTCGGCCTTGCGCGGCAGACCGGTGACAATTTCCTGCGCCGCAGCGGTCAGAACGAAACCACCCGCCTCGGCCTTGATCAGGCCATATTTGGCCAGACGGTCAAAAGCCTCGACCAGCTTGGCCTCGTTGGGGATGTTGTTCTGCAGCAGATCAGCCGCTGCGACGATCTCGAGCAGTTCGCCCGGCCGCCGCTTGGAAGAAAGCGCCGTGGCGAGAATAAGAAGGGAGTCAACGTCGTGGACTGGATGCATCGGAATACCTTTGAATATCTGGGGAATGAGAAACGGCGGGGGATCAGCGATTCGAAGGCCGGAAAATAGAGTCAGCCTGAATTCAGTTTCTCGAAAGGGAGATAGTGTACCCGCTTTGCCGGTTCAGGCGGCGCGAAACCTCACAAACGAGGTCACGGTCAACCGGAAATTCATGCCAATTTCCACTCGTAAAAAAGGGCCACCCAAGGGCAGCCCAATTTCGTTGCCGACAAATTCGGCAGATTACTTCGCTGACAGCGCCATCATCAGATCGTTGATGCGTTTGACGAAACCGGCTGGATCATCCAACTGACCACCTTCGGCCAGCGTCGCCTGTTCAAACATCAGCGCCGCCCAGTCGTCAAAACGGCTTTCCTCATACTTCAAACGCATCACCGCCGGGTGCTGCGGGTTGATTTCAAGGATAGGCTTCGAGTTCGGCATCGGCTGACCAGCCGCCTTCATCAGGCGTGCCAGGTTGCCTGACGGATCGTGCTCGTCAGAAACCAGACATGACGGCGAATCGGTCAGACGATAGGTGACGCGAACGTCCTTGACCTTGTCGCCGAGTGAGGTCTTCACCTTCTCGAGCAAGTCCTTGTATTCGTCGGCCGCCTTTTCGGCTTCCTGCTTCTCGGCTTCGTCCTCCAGCTTGCCGAGATCCAGACCGCCCTTGGCGACGGATTGAAGTTGCTTGCCCTCAAACTCGGTCAAGTGGCCAACCACCCATTCGTCCACTCGATCCGAAAGCAGCAGTACTTCGATACCCTTCTTGCGGAAGATTTCCAGGTGCGGGCTGTTCTTGGCAGCATTGAAAGTATCAGCAGTGACGAAGTAAATCTTCTCCTGGCCTTCTTTCATGCGTCCGATATAGTCAGCCAGCGAGACCGTTTGATCAGGGGTATCGTTGTGCGTCGAGGCGAAGCGAATCAGGCCGGCGATCTTCTCCTTGTTGGCGTGGTCTTCGCCCACACCTTCCTTGAGCACCGAGCCAAAGGCTTCCCAGAACTTAGCGTATTTCTCCTTGTCGTTCTCGGCCAGGTCCTCCAGCATGCCGAGCACCTTGCGCGTGCAACCATTGCGGATGCCGTCGATGTCCTTGCTCTGCTGCAGGATTTCACGCGAGACGTTGAGCGGAAGATCACTCGAATCAACCACGCCGCGCACAAAGCGCATGTAAAGCGGCATAAGCTGCTCAGCATCGTCCATGATGAAAACGCGACGCACGTAGAGCTTGATGCCATGGCGGGCATTGCGATCCCACAGATCGAACGGCGCACGCGCCGGGATGTAGAGCAGCTGCGTATATTCCTGCTTGCCTTCAACGCGGGCATGCGTCCATGCCAGCGGATCTTCGAAGTCATGCGCGACGTGCTTGTAGAACTCCTTGTACTGCTCGTCGGTAATGTCGGACTTCGAGCGAACCCACAGCGCATTGGCCTGGTTGACCGTTTCGTCCTCATCGGTCATTACCTGCTCGCCATCCTTCCATTCTTCCTTCTTCATCACGATAGGCAAAGTGATGTGATCAGAGTACTTCCGAATGATTGACTTCAGCTTCCAGCCACCGAGGAATTCGTCCTCGCCTTCGCGCAAATGCAAGGTGACATCGGTACCGCGAGTGGCCTTCTCGACCATCTCAACCGTGTAATCGCCCTCGCCGCCGGATTCCCAGCAAACCGCCTGATTGGCCTCGACACCCGCACGACGGGAAACCACCGTAACCTTGTCGGCGATGATAAAGGAAGAATAGAAACCGACCCCAAACTGTCCGATCAGGTGGGCATCCTTGGCCTGATCACCGGTCAGGGCGGAGAAAAACTCCTTGGTGCCAGACTTGGCGATAGTACCGAGATGCTCAACTGCTTCGTCACGCGACAGGCCAATACCATTGTCGGAAATAGTGATAGTACGGGCCTCTTTGTCGAAGGCTATACGAATCTTCAGATCACCATCATCGCCGTACAGCGCACTGTTGTTCAGCGCCTCGAAACGCAGCTTGTCGCAAGCATCAGAGGCGTTTGAAACCAGCTCGCGCAGAAAGATCTCCTTGTTGCTGTACAAGGAGTGAATCATCAGTTGCAGCAGTTGCTTTACTTCAGCCTGGAATCCCAGGGTTTCGCGATTTGCGTTCGCGGTTGCAGACTCGGACATGCTTGAAACTCCCAATGAAACATTAAGAACGTGGATTGAGAGTTGGGGGCAGAGCAGCCGAATTCAAGTGGAAAAAGAAACAGAGATTTCCATTTTTTGATCTGTAAAGCACAAAGCCCCTCTTGGATTAACCGAGAGGGGCTTTGTAAATGGGAGTCTGGCGTTGACCTACTTTCGCGAGCGAGATGCTCACTATCATTGGCGCGTTGCTGTTTCACGGTCCTGTTC
>Ga0316605_10000075_pt1 | contig 112570 bp, 108 predicted proteins | sample OWC_soil_day20_n_FD_207666 | JGI IMG/M metagenome (GOLD analysis project Ga0316605, IMG submission 207666) | Wetland soil microbial communities from Old Woman Creek delta, Ohio, United States - OWC_soil_day20_noCT | ecosystem: Environmental > Terrestrial > Soil > Wetlands | place: USA: Ohio...
TGCTTTACAGGCCACAATAAAGAGCGCTACGGGGCAATCTACCCGTGCCGCTGCGTTACCCAGCGCGGCGCTTAATAGCCCGTCCTTACGGACAACCGCAAACCATCAACCAAGTAGCTTCCGTTGAGTTAGATATTTCTCAAGTATTTCGAGTCTTGCCACCGGGTCGTCGAGTTCCAGCAGCTTCTGTTTGGCGAGATTCTGGATGGGCAAGACTTCGGTAATCCGATAGCCCACCCATTCTGCTTCATCGTAGCGATGCGGTTCGGGCATGCGTTCTTTGCCGAGGTCGCTGACGATGCGGCGGAGCAGGGGAACGAGGCGTTCGCGTTCTGGCGGTAGTGGTGTCGGGCCGGTTTCGGCCAGCAGTTCTACGTTTGCTTCGAGCAGGTTGCCCGGTCCGACGGTGCTTTCGATAATCCGGAAACGGCGACCACCCTGAGCGGTGATCATCAGGATGCCAAGTTGCTCCATCTCCCAGTTGCTGATCGTGGCGAGAGTGCCGATGGGGTGTGGAACGGCCGTCTCACCGACTTCGCTGCCTTTCTCGATCAGACAGATACCGAAAGGCGTGTTGTCCTTCATGCAGGCCGCAGCCATGTCGAGGTAGCGCTGTTCGAAGATTTTCAGTGGCAGCATGCTACCGGGGAAAAGCACCGTGCTGAGCGGGAAGAGGGGGATGCGCAGCGTCTCGACGGCATTGCCGGATGGGGAGCGGATAAAGTCAAACCAGCCCATCTCAGCGCGCCTCGCCCCAGCGTTGCATCAGCGTGTGCGTTACGCCGACCTGGTCGAGCACGCGTGCGACAACGAAATCGATGATGTCCTGCACGCTCTGCGGGTGATGATAGAAACCCGGGCTGGGGGGCAGGATGACGGCACCGGCGCGGGACAGGCGCAGCATGTTTTCAAGATGGATGGCCGAGAACGGCGTTTCACGTGGGACGAGTACCAGTTTTCGGCCTTCTTTAATCACGACATCGGCGGCGCGCTCTATCAGGTTGTCGGCCAGTCCCTGGGCGATGGCTGCCAGCGTGCCCATCGTGCAGGGGCAGATGATCATGGCGTCCGGCGGGTTGGAGCCAGAAGCGACCGGGGCGAACCATTCTTCACGGCCATAAACGGAGAGATTTTCCGAGGTGGCTGTGGGGTATCGGGTGAGCAGGGCAGCTTTGGCGTCCGCCGGGCGTGACGGTAGCTCGAAATCCATTTCCTGCTTGGCGACGATCTGTGAGGCCTGCGAGTAGAGCAGTTGCACCTTGCAACCCGCCGCGAGCAGGCATTCAAGCAAGCGCAGGCCGTAGGGCATCCCGGAGGCGCCCGTCAGCGCGAGGCAAATCGTTTTAGACATTGGAGGTTTCCGATGGCGCAGGTTCAGCCAGCAGTTTAGCCGCGATCAGGCCATTGATGGTGCCGAAGACCAATGCCGCAGCGGCAAAAACCGGTGTGAGTAGAAAGACGCCATCATGCGGGATCAGCCATAGCCTGGCCAGTAGCAACTGGCCGCCAATGTGGGCAAAGGCAGCGAGAATGGACAGGGAGACCGGGCCGAACCAGCGCTGTGGCAGATGGCGGGCGAGACCAAGGGTGAGCAGGCTGAGTGTGGTGCCGGTCAGCGATAGAAAGAAGCCGGGGGCAAGGAAGTAGCCAAGCAACAGACTGCCAGCCAGCACACGCAGGCAGCTGACCCAGACGGCGGTTGCCCAGCCGTAGCGCGCGAGAACGACCAAGGTGACGATATTGGCCAGCCCTGGCTTGACGCCAGGCAGCGGCGACGGGATGGCTGCGTCGACCAGCGAAAGACCAACGGCGGCCGTGGCCAGCCAGGCGACGCGGCGGTCTTCGGCGGTAACGACGAGTTCAGTAACTGATCGAGTCATAGACCTTGGTTCGCCCCATGATCTGGAGACTGACCCGGTTAGGTGCGCAGATGGCGATTTCGCCGGGATGCATCAGCCAGCCCTGTTTCACGCAGTACTGGCGCGGGCTGGGATCGGACACGATGCGGGCGCGTCCCGGCTCGACGGCAACCAGCGTCGTGCCAAGCGGACCGCTGACTGCATACTGTTTGCGCGCCTTGAGGTCGACCTCGGCAAAAACGCGCCCCTCTTGGCGGATGATGGCGCGGTCTGCCATTCCGCCTTGCCAGAACATCGGAACACTGCCGCCGACCAGTATGGCGCTGCCGAGAATGACCAGCCAGTCACCCGGCCGAATCAGGGTCAGCCAGGGTTTCAAGTGCCGGCCAGCGTGCGGTGCCTGACCAGCACACGGGCCCGATTGGAAAATTCTTCAGCTAGCCACTCGGCAATATAAACGGAGCGGTGCTGTCCGCCGGTACAGCCAATGGCGACGGTCAGGTAATTTCGATTGTCGCGGATGTAGCAGGGCAGCCAGGTGGCGACGAAGCGGGCGATGTCATCACGCATGCGACAGACTTCTTCCTCGGCTTCAAGAAAATCGATGATTGGCTTGTCCTTCCCATTGAACGGCCGAAGCTCGGGGTCATAGTGTGGGTTGGGCAGGCAGCGGACGTCGAAGACAAGATCGGCATCAAGAGGGAGGCCATACTTGAAGCCGAAGGATTCGAACATCAGGGTCAGGCCTTGCCCAGGCTCCGCTTCGACGAATTGGCGGACCCATTCGCGTAGCGCATTGGCCTTCATGCCACTGGTATCGATCCGATGGCCGAGGTCAGAAATCGGATCGAGAAGGGCGCGCTCAGCCCGGATGGCTTCTTCCAGCGTCTGGCCAGCAGTAGCCAATGGGTGGCGTCGGCGGGATTCAGAATAACGCTTGAGCAGGGTTTCCTCGTGGGAGAAGAGGAACAGGAATGTCAGGTTGATCCCCGACCTTCTTAACTTGTCCAGCTTGCCCGGGAGCAGATCGATACCGTGGCCGGAACGTGCATCGATGGCAACTGCCACTTTCTGGACATGCTCTTCCTTCAGCATCCCGATGAGTACGGTCAGCATGACGACCGGAAGGTTGTCTACGCAGTAATACCCTGAATCTTCCAGCAGATTCAGCGCGACGGATTTGCCGGAGCCGGACAGGCCGCTAATCAGAATGAGTTCCATGAAGCGGAGCATAATCAAGGCAGCGTCCGGTATCAACCCGCGGCATAATATAAAAAACAGGAGACCAACATGCCCCCGACACTTCCCTTGCTCGATCTGCCTTTTCTGGCCGAACTGACGGCCCTCCGGCGTGATATTCATGCCCATCCGGAACTGGCCTTCGACGAGAAGCGGACGGCCGATATCGTGGCACGCGAACTTGAGCGTTACGGCCTGGAAGTGCATCGCGGTATCGCCAAAACGGGTGTCGTTGGTGTGTTGCGGGCCGGCACGTCGCAGCGCATGATTGGTCTGCGCGCCGACATGGATGCGCTGCCGCTGGCCGAAATGAATGAGTTCCCGCATCACTCCAGACACCAGGGAAAGATGCACGCCTGTGGCCATGACGGTCACACGGCGATCTTGCTCGGCGCCGCCCGTTATCTGGCGGAAAACCCGGATTTCGATGGCATTGCCGTCTTCATATTCCAGCCGGCCGAGGAGTCGGAAGGCGGGGCAGCGGTGATGATCGAGGATGGCCTGTTCGAGCGCTTCCCGGTCGAGGCGGTGTTTGGCTTGCACAACTGGCCGGGCATTCCGGTTGGTGAAATGATGGCCATGCCGGGGCCGGTGATGGCCGGGACCTGCGCCTTCGAAATTTTCGTGCGCGGCCATGGCTGCCATGCGGCGATGCCGCATCAGGGTGTCGATTCCATCGTCGCCGGGGCGCAACTGGTGCAGGCGCTGCAGACGGTGGTGGCCAGGACCCTGCATCCGTGCGAGTCGGCGGTGGTCAGTGTGACGCAATTTCATGCTGGCGAGGCGTGGAACATCATCCCTGAGGAAGTGGTGCTGCGCGGTACGATCCGCACCTTCAAGCCCGAGGTGCAGGAGTCCGTCGAGCGGGCCATCGAGCGCTTATGCAGTGGTATCGCAGCGGCCAACGGGGCGCAGATCAGTGTCCGTTTTGATCATCGCTACCCGCCGACAGTGAATAGCGTGGCCGAGGCGAAGTTCTGTCAGCAGGTCGCGGCAGAAGTGTTTGGCAATGAGCGGGTGCTTACTGACATCCTGCCGTCGATGGGGGCTGAGGATTTTGCCTACATGCTGAACGAAAAACCGGGCTGCTACGTCTGGCTTGGCAACGGCCCGGGCACCGGCGGGTGTACGCTGCACAACCCGCACTATGATTTCAACGACGAATTGCTGACACTGGGCGCCAGCTACTGGGTGAATCTGGTTCGGTCTTGGTTACGCTGATTTCAGCGGATAGCGGTTTTTGTTCCTGGTGGATGAATCCAGGCGAGGCATGGTGTCGAGATGCCTCAGGCTCATGGCGCGCAGGAATCCCTGCAGCAGGCTGAGAACGAATTTCATGTCTGGCTCCAGTGACTGGTGACAACTGGTTTGAGCAATATTCATACCGTGTTTTGGTGAAATGGTGTGTTTGCCGAGACGGCGTTGGCGAGGCCGGTTCGGGTTCTTGTCTGTTTACGTTCAGGCATTCGTGGATGTTTTAGAGCACGGTTTTGGTGCGTTGATGGCTAATGCGCACCGTGACGTAGCGTCGATTCCGTCAAGCCGGGCTCTCACCTACGGCTAGATACCTTGATTGGTCGATTCTGTGGGCGGTCCAGGTTTTGTCTTCTGCCTGGAACGCTCTTTGCTATTTCTGAATCGAGAGGTGCGGATGAATCATTTGTTCGCTTCTTTAATGGGCGGCTAGGGTTCCGGTTTCGTCAGGAATGTCTGGTCCGAGAGCTGCCGGTTCTGCTGTCGTGATCTGTCACGACCTGGCAGGGCTCCACGGAGGGATAAAAGCCCGGGAGGATCGCTTATTGAAGCGCCCTCTCGTGTCGCAACCCTAACTGGAGACCGTCATGATCCTCTTTCCAAAACACTGTGCGCCGGCAGGCAAGTCGATGCCGTGTGTCTTCCCGTTTCTTGCCGGGTGAAGCCATGGTCAATTCACCTGTCGATATCGATACCCGCTGGCAACAGTTCGCACCGGACCTTGATCCGGCGAAGGTGCTCTTCTCCGATGTGATTCCCGGGGGTTGCCATTGGTCCTGGCGCTTGCCGCGCGGTACGGCCTTGCATCTGACGGCGCTGCAGCCCGGGGCCAATCTGTCGCTGGTGCTGTATGCCGCCCAAGAAAAGCTCGAGCGCTACAATATGCCGGACTCCCTGAAAGCGCAGCACACGGCCCATTTCACGCGAGGCCACGTCTTGATGAGCGACATGGGTCGCTCGATGGCCTCGATCATCGGCGACAGCCTGGGCTGGCACGATCCGCTCGGTCTCCTGCTCGATTCGGTGCGGATGCACGAGAAATACGGGGTCCATGACTACCAGACCTTCCGCAACGGCATGTATCGATCTGGGCGAGATGGACTGCTGATCGAGATCGGCAAGTACGGGCTTTGCCGCCGCGACCTGGTCGCCCCGGTCAATTTCTTCTCCAAGGTCACCGTCGACGAAGACGGTCGCTTCCAGTACGTGCCGGACCACGCTTCGGCTGGCGCATCGGTCGATCTGCGGCTCGACATGGATGTGATCGTCGCCGTGTCGGCCGCGCCGCACCCGCTGGATCCCCGCCCCGAGTATGCCCCGTCACCAGTGGGTGTGGCGGCCTGGCGCTGTGGTGCGGCACCCGCCGACGATTATTGCCGCGCCTTCCGCCCGGAAAACGCCCGTGCCTTGCATAACAGCGATCTGCAATACCTGGTTTGAGGAGCTGCCCATGACCACAACTGCCATTCGCATCCGGGAAAGCGCACTGCAACCGGAAAACGCCGTCGTCGATACCATCCTGCCCTCCGGCGAGCCGTGGCTGCACGAAGTGAAACGGGGCCAGACCCTGCGTATCGTTGACCTCGACGGCAATCAGGCCGCCGACGTGATTTTCTACAACCGTCACGATACGGATGAGCATTACAGCGCCACCCAAACCATGTTGCGCCAGGGCGGCATCTACCTGACGACCGGTTCGGTGCTCTATTCGAACGACGGTAATCCGCTGCTGACCATCGTGGCCGACACCTGCGGCCGCCACGATACGCTGGGCGGCGCCTGTGCGGCCGAGAGCAACACGGTGCGCTACGCGCTGGCCAAGAAGTTCATGCACAGCTGCCGCGACAACTACATGCTGTGCATACAGGAGTCGGATAGCGGTCTCGGCAAGGCCGACCTGGTGCCGAACGTCAATTTCTTCATGAACGTGCCGGTGACGGAAGATGGCCACCTCAAGTTCGACGACGGGGTGTCCGGGCCGGGCAAGTATGTCGAGCTGCGGGCCGAAATGGACGTCTGGGTCCTGGTTTCAAACTGCCCGCAACTGAACAATCCCTGTAATGCCTACAACCCGACCCCCGTTCAGTTCCTGATCTGGGACTGACATCGATACGGGCTTCCGGGACGACCCGGAAGGAAAAGAATCAGGCGGGACGACCCGTCAGACGAGAGAAGACATCATGTTCAGCAAAGTCCTTATCGCCAACCGGGGCGCCATCGCCTGCCGGATCATCCGTACCCTGAAGAAGCTGGGGATCGCGTCCGTGGCAGTTTATTCGGAGGCGGATGCCAATTCGCTGCACGTCACGCTGGCCGACGAATCCGTTTGCATCGGCCCGGCACCCGCGGCGGAGAGCTACCTGAAGGCCGAGCGCATTCTCGAGGCGGCGCGGCAAACTGGAGCCCAGGCCATCCACCCGGGTTATGGCTTCCTGTCCGAGAACCCGGATTTTTCGGATGCCTGCGAGGCGGCGGGCATTGCCTTCATCGGTCCGACCAAGGCGCAGATGCTGGCTTTTGGTCTCAAGCACACAGCACGCGAGCTGGCTGAAGCGGCCGGGGTGCCCCTGCTGCCGGGGAGCGGCTTGCTGGCCGATGTCGGTCATGCCCGCGGCGAGGCGGCGCGCATTGGTTATCCGGTGATGCTGAAGAGCACGGCGGGTGGCGGTGGTATCGGCATGCGGCTGATCTGGTCGGAGGACGAACTGGCCGAAGCCTTTGCCTCGGTCGATCGACTGGCTCGCGCCAACTTCAAGGAAGCCGGCATCTTTCTCGAAAAATACGTCGAATCGGCCCGCCATATCGAAGTCCAGGTATTTGGCGACGGATGCGGCAAGGTGCTGGCGCTCGGTGAACGGGATTGCTCGGTGCAGCGCCGCAACCAGAAGGTGATCGAGGAAACCCCGGCACCGGGACTGAACGATACCCAACGGCAGAGCCTGGCCGACACCGCCGTGCGTCTGATGGCCTCGGTATCCTACCGCTCGGCGGGGACAGTCGAATTCGTGATGGATGCGTCGACGGGCGCCTTCTACTTCCTGGAGGTGAATACCCGCTTGCAGGTTGAGCACGGAGTGACCGAAGAGGTGACCGGTGTCGACCTCGTGGCCTGGATGGTGCTGCTGGCATCGGGCGATCTGCAGCTGCCGGCCACAGCGCCGACCCCGAAGGGAGCCTCCATTCAGGTTCGCCTGTATGCCGAAGACCCCAACAAGAATTTCCAGCCGTCTTCCGGGTTGCTGACGGAAGTCGAGTTCCCCGCCGGCGTGCGCGTCGAAACGGCGGTCAAGACGGGTTCCGAGGTGCCACCGTACTACGATCCGATGGTCGCCAAAGTGATCGTCCATGCCGATACCCGCGATGCCGCCGTCGACAAGTTGGCGGAAGCGCTGGCGGCAACACGTGTCGCCGGCATCGAGACCAATCGCGAGTATCTACGGCAGATTCTGGCTGGTAGCGTGTTCCGCGCGGGCGAGCAGACGACGCGTTACCTGAATTCTTTCCACTACCGGCCGGCGAGCATCGACGTGCTGGAGTCCGGGGTGCAGACGTCGGTGCAGGACTGGCCGGGGCGTGTCGGCTACTGGGATGTGGGCGTGCCGCCGTCCGGGCCGATGGATGATCTCTCGTTGCGGGCTGCCAACCGGCTGGTCGGCAATCCGGAAGGCACAGCCGGTCTCGAATGCACGATGACCGGCCCGACCCTCAAGGTCAACTGCCCGGCAGTGATTGCGTTGACCGGGGCCGAAACGGCAGCCACGCTCGATGGCGAGCCGGTCTCGTTCTGGCAGGCCATCGCCGTCAAGGCGGGCAGCATCCTGAAGATTGGCGCCATTCGCGATGCCGGTTGCCGCAGCTATCTGGCGGTGGCGGGCGGCATCGATGTGCCCGATTATCTGGGCAGCAAATCCACCTTTACCCTCGGCCAGTTTGGCGGGCATGGCGGGCGTACGCTGCGTCTTGGCGATGTGCTGCCGATTACGCCGTGCGAAACCCTGCCGACTGTGGCCTTGCCGGCGGAAATGGCGCCGGGTTACGGTCATCACTGGGAAATCGGCGTGCTCTATGGTCCGCACGGTGCGCCGGACTTTTTCACCGATGGCGATATCGGGACCTTCTTCGCGACCGACTGGGAGGTGCACTACAACTCCAGCCGGACCGGTGTCCGGCTGATCGGGCCGAAGCCTGAGTGGGCGCGGACCGACGGCGGCGAGGCCGGCTTGCACCCGTCAAACATCCATGACAATGCCTATGCCATCGGCGCCATCGACTTCACGGGTGACATGCCGGTCATCCTGGGGCCGGATGGCCCGAGTCTGGGCGGCTTCGTCTGTCCCGCCGTGGTTGTCCAGGCTGAATTGTGGAAACTAGGTCAGTTGCGTCCCGGCGATACGGTCCGCTTCCTGCCGATCAGCGCCGCACAGGCCGGGCAGCGTCTGTGTACGGTCGATCAGGCCATTGCCAGCCTGGCAGCGCCCCTGCTGAGCGCATTGCCCAAGGCCACGGGCGAGCTGACCTCGCCGGTTCTGGCGGAGTTGCCGGCGGTTGGCGACCGGCCCCGCGTGGTTTACCGCCAGGCGGGCGATGCCTACCTGCTGGTCGAATATGGGCCGCTGGTGCTCGACATCGAACTGCGTTTCCGGGTGCAGGCCCTGATGAATTGGCTGAAGGCGAATCCGCAACCGGGGATCGTCGACCTGACGCCGGGCATCCGTTCCTTGCAACTGCATTTCGATGCCCGGCGCTGCGACCGGGCAGTCTTGCTGGCCGTGCTGCAGCAGGCCGAGGCGGCGTTGCCGGCGGTCGATGACATGGTGGTGCCGAGCCGGACCGTCTGGCTGCCCTTGTCGTGGGACGACCCGGCGACCAAGCTGGCGATCGAGAAATACATGCAGTCAGTGCGTAAGGATGCGCCCTGGTGTCCCTCCAATATCGAATTCATCCAGCGCATCAACGGGCTGGATTCCATTGAACAGGTCTACGCCACGGTATTCGAAGCCAGTTATCTGGTGCTCGGTCTGGGCGACGTCTATCTGGGGGCCCCGGTGGCGACGCCAGTCGACCCGCGCCATCGTCTGGTGACCACCAAGTACAACCCGGCCCGGACCTGGACGCCGGAGAATGCCGTCGGTATCGGCGGTGCCTACATGTGCGTCTATGGCATGGAAGGACCCGGCGGCTACCAGTTCGTCGGCCGCACGGTGCAGATGTGGAACCGCTGGAATCATGGCGCACGGGGCACCGAGCAGTTCGCGCAGCCCTGGTTGCTGCGCTTCTTCGATCAGGTGCGTTTCACCCCGGTCAGCGAACAGGAGCTGGTGCGTTGGCGGCAGGATTTCCTGGCCGGCCGCGCCAGCGTGCGGATCGAGGAGGGCGAGTTCCGCCTGGCCGACTATCGCCGTTTCCTCGCCGACAACGACGCGTCGATCGGCGAATTCAAGTCGCGGCAGCAAGCCGCTTTCGAGGCTGAGCGGGAGCGCTGGAAGGAGGCCGGACAGGCCGAGTACATCAGCGAGAGCGACATTGCCGCTGCCGGGGCCGATAGCGAACTGGATCTGCCCGAGGGCGCGAGCCTGGTGGTGAACCATGTGCCCGGCAATGTCTGGAAGATTCTGGTGCAGCCCGGTCAGCAGGTGAAGGCGGGCGACCCGCTGGTCATCGTCGAGTCGATGAAGATGGAATTCACCGTGCCGGCCGCCGAAGACGGCGAAATTCTGCAATTGCTTTGTCAGGAGGCCAGTCCGGTTGCCGCCGGTCAGGATCTGCTGGTTATCAAGACTGTCTGAGGAGAAACCATGATTCCCGCCCAACTCGATTTCGCCAGCCTGGCAGCCGCCTATCAAGCCGGTTTGAAGCCCCGCGATTTCTTCCTGGAATTGCGTCGTCGTGCCCTGGCCGACACCCATCACGCCTGGATCAGCCTGCTGTCCGAGGCGCGCCTGCTGGCGCTGGTCGAGGCCCTGGAAGGGCGGGATCCGGCCACCCTGCCGCTTTACGGCATCCCGTTTGCCGTCAAGGACAACATTGATCTCGACGGACTACCCACGACGGCTGGCTGTCCGGACTTTGCCTATCAACCTGCCGAAAGCGCGGTGGTCGTCAGCCGCCTGATTGCCGCCGGGGCCATTCCGCTCGGCAAGACCAATCTCGACCAGTTCGCCACCGGCCTGAATGGGACGCGCTCGCCTTATGGTGCCTGTCGCAATGCCTTCGATCCGGCTTATATTTCCGGCGGCTCCAGTTCCGGTTCGGCGGTGTCTGTTGCGCTCGGTCAGGTCAGCTTTTCGCTGGGAACCGATACGGCCGGTTCCGGCCGCGTACCGGCCGCCTTCAATAACCTGATCGGGCTGAAGCCGAGTTGTGGTCTGTTGTCATCGCGCGGGGTTGTTCCGGCCTGCCGCTCGCTGGATTCAGTGTCGATCTTTGCCTTGACCGCCGGGGACGCAGCCCAGGTGTTTGCCGCAGCCGCGGGTTACGATGCGGCCGATTCCTTCAGTCGTCCGCTCAAGCCCCATGGCCGGGGTTTTCCGGCCGGCGATGCCTTCCGCTTTGGCGTGCCGCGTGCCGATCAGCTCGCCTTCTTTGGCGATGCGGTGAATCCCGGACTGTTCGAGGCCGCTGTCGCGCGTCTCGAGCAACTCGGTGGGCAGCGTTGCGAGATCGATTTCGCACCCTTCCTGGAAACCGCGCGATTGCTCTACGGCGGCCCTTGGGTGGCCGAGCGTTATCACGCCATCAAGGATTTCTTCGAACGCCAGCCCGAGTCGCTCTTCCCGGTGACGCGCGACATTACGCTGGGTGGCGGCAAGGCCACGGCGGTCGAGGCATTTGCCGCATCCTATCGATTGCGCGAACTGAAGCGCCAATGTGATGCCGTATGGGCGGAACTGGATCTGATCATTACCCCGACCGCCGGCTTCCATCCGACCATTGCCGCCGTCGAAGCCGATCCGATTCGCCTGAACAGCGACCTCGGCTATTACACCAATTTCATGAACCTGCTCGATTATTCGGCAGTGGCTGTGCCAGCCGCCTTCCGGCCGGATGGATTGCCGTTTGGTGTGACCTTGTTTGCGCCGGCGCATCAGGACATTCCCTTGCTGCAACTGGCTGCTCGCTGGCAGGCGGATAGCGGCTTGCCGCTTGGCGCTTCGACTGTCGCCGCCAAACCTGCTGCGACGCTGCCGACTGATCCAACCGCCGGGGGGCAGATTCGTGTTGCCGTCTGTGGCGCTCACCTGTCCGGCTTGCCGCTCAACTGGCAATTGACCCAACGCGGGGGGCGCTTGATTTCGGTCTGTCGTTCGGCGCCGGAATATCGCTTCTATGCCTTGGCGGGCGGGCCGCCGCTCAGGCCGGGCATGGTGCGGGTCAATGAGGGGGGCAGCGCCATCGACATGGAGGTCTGGGAATTGCCGAGCGAGCGCTTTGGCGATTTCGTGGCCGGGATTCCGGCCCCACTGGGCATAGGCAAGGTACGTCTCGCCGATGGCAGCGAGGTCTGTGGTTTCATCTGCGAAGGCGCGGCCGTGGCAACGGCTGAGGATATTACGGCCTTCGGTGGTTGGCGGGCCTGGCTGGCCAGCCGGACGGCCTGATCGCAGGTTTTGGCTGCCGGTGCCTGATGGGTGCTGGCAGCGCTAGCGCTCAGCTTGCCTCGCTGGGCGCCTGCAATGGCGGAATGACGGCAGCCATCAATTGCAGTTGGCCGGTAACCACGCCGCGCTGGGTGATCAGCTCGTTGGCGATCTCCTGGATGTCGTGGGCGTGGCCTTGAACGAGGATCACCTCCATGACCTGTTCGTGGCTTAGATGCACATGCAGCGAACTGATGACTTCGTCGATGAACTTGAACTGGATGTCGGACAGGGCCTTTTGCAGGCCGCGTGTCGAGCGGTCGTAGAGCAGGGTGATGGTGCCGACCATGACATCGTTGCCCAGCTTGCGCTTGTGCTCGGCCAGCTGGTAATGAACCATGTCGGCGATGGCCTGGGAGCGGCTGCCATAGCCGCGGCTCGCCACCATCGTGTCCAGCTCGTCGAGCAGGGCAGGCGGCAGCGAGATGCTGATGCGACTGACGGATGTGTTCTTGTCCTCATCGGCCATGGCAGGCTCCAGGTTCGGTGTGTGGTTTAGAACATATAACTATAACGCTCGATTTCCCACTGGCTGACCGACAGATGGTAGGCCTCCCATTCCTCGCTCTTGTAGCGGATGAATTCGTCGCGCAGTTCCTTGCCGAGCGTTTTCTCGACCAGCGGGTCGGCGGCGAAGGCGGCGACCGCTTCCTGTAGCGTTTGCGGCAGGAATTCAATGCCGCGGGCTGTGCGCTCGGCTTCGCTGATGGCGTACAGATTGTCTTCGTTCGGCTTGCCCGGATCGAGGCCTTCGCGGATGCCTTCCAGACCGGCCGCGAGGACCAGCGTGGCCGCCAGATAGGGATTGACCGCGCCGTCGGCATTGCGGGATTCGCAACGACCGCCACCGGCCGGGATACGGACCGAGTTGGTGCGATTGTTCGAGCCATAGGAGTTGAAGACCGGGGCCCAGGAGAAATAACTCATGGCGCCGCGCCGAACCAGGCGCTTGTAGCTGTTGACCGTGGGTGCAAAGACCGCACACAGTGCGCGACCGTGCTTCAGGATGCCGGCGACGAACTGGTAGCCCAGCTTGGTCAGGCCAATGCCGTTCGGGTCGTCCTTGGGGTCGCAGGCGAACAGGTTGCAGCCATTCTGCAGGTCGTACAGCGACATGTTGAAATGCGCGCCATTGCCGGTCTTTTCGGCGAAGGGCTTGGGCATCATGGTCGCCAGCAGGCCTTCCTCGCGGGCGTAATGCTTGGCCATGAAACGGAAGAAGGTCAGGCGGTCGCAGGTGGTCAGCGCGTCGGCGTACTGGAAATCGAACTCGAACTGGCCGTTGGCATCCTCGTGGTCGAAGGAGTACAGGTCCCAGCCGAGGTCATTGATGGCCGTGGCTACTTTGTCCACCCAGCTGAAATTGTTGGTGAAACCCCGCACGTCGTAGCAGGGCTTGGTCAGCTTGTCCTCGGGGTCCGGCACGCTCAGCTTGCCGTCTTCGCCTTGGCGGAGCAGGAAAATCTCGCATTCGATGCCAAGGTTCATGCCGAAACCCATCTTGGCGGCTTCGGCCAGCTGGTTTTGCAGGGCAACGCGGGTATTCAGCGGGTAGGGCTTGCCCTGAAAATGGTTGTCGGCCGGAATCCAGGCGATTTTCGGCTCCCACGGCAACTGGATGAGGCGTGAGAAATCCGGAATGGACGTCAGTTCGTCGTCGTTCGGCGCCTGGCCGAGGCCATCCAGCGCGTAGCCGGTATAGCGCTCGGAACCTTTGGCCATATGCAGGAGATGGTGGATGGGCACGATCTTGGCCTTGGGCACGCCATGAATGTCGACGTAGGCACCGATGCAGTATTTGACGCCTTTTGCCTCCAGTTCCTGCTGCAGGCGGGCGAGATCTTCCTTGCTGTTCATGTTCGATCCTTGTGGGCGATGGGGGGGCAGGGGTATTTCGTCAGGCCTGACTGAAATAAGAAAAATCGAGGGGGGGCGTTTCCCGACAGCCGCGGCCGATCAGCTCGGCGAGATCGTCGGCCAGCCAGGCGAACCATTGTTCGCCCTTGGCTTGCGTGGCTAGGCTGGGTTGGCCGGTAACACCATTGAGGCTGGTTCGATTGACCGGATGGGCAAAGACGCAGCAGCCGGTACGATCCGGGTCGTCCGCTTCGGGCAGCTTGTCCGGACGGACGCCTTCGGGCGCAATCGCCAGCATCAGCGAGGTTTCGGCGTCGTTGGCATGCCAGTCATCGCCATCAGCGGCGTGAAATTCGCGAACGCGTTGGCTAAGTGAGGCGGTGTTGATGACGGCAACCATCAGATCATCGTGTTCAGCACGCAGCATTTCGAGCGCGCAGCGCAGGGGGGCCGCATTGGTGACATGCGCATTGACGATGAACAGGCGCCGAACGCCGCTGTGGTAGGCCCAGTCGCCAATCTGTTTGACGAATTCGATCAAGACCACCGGGGTGAGGGCGATGGTGCCTGGCCAGCGCCGGCTATGGCCCAGTGAACAACCGTAAGGCAAGGGCGGTAGCATCGGTACGCCGGTACGCCGGGCAACTTCTTGGCACAAATGCTCGGCGATCACCGTGTCGACACCGCAACCGAGATGCGGGCCGTGCTGCTCGGTCGCACCGACCGGCAGGATGGCGGCGTTGCCACAGGCGGCGAGTACAGCAGGCAGTTCCTGCCAGGTAAGGTCGTTCCAGAGCATGGGTTTACTCGACGTTATCGGTGACGTTGGTGAAGCGGATCATCGGGCCTGCCTCGGGGTTCTCTTCCTCATCTTCGTCATGCTCTGTCGGAGGATGAATCAGGGCTTCGATGCGTGCCTTGGTGGCGCGGAATTCAGGCGTATTGAATTGCCCGGGGCCACGTGGGCGGGGCACCGGCACTTCGATGATTTCCTGGACTTCGCCGGGATGCGGCTTGAGGACGAGGATGCGGTCGGCGAGATAGACCGCCTCATCGAGATCGTGGGTGATGAACAGCACGGTGATGTCGAGGTTTTTCCAGATATCGAGCAGGTGGTGCTGCATCTTGGCGCGGGTCTGGGCATCGAGGGCGCCGAAGGGTTCATCCATGAGCAGGATGCGCGGCTCGTTGACGAGGGCGCGGGCAATGGCCACGCGCTGACGCATGCCCCCGGACAACTGGTTCGGGTAGGCATCGGCAAACTTGGTCAGGCCCACCAGATCAAGCCATTGGCGCGCCTGGTTATCGGCAGTATTGCGGGTGTGGCCGCTCATCTCCGGGCCGAACATGACGTTTTCCTTGACGGTCAGCCAGGGAAACAGCGAGTAGCCCTGAAAGACCATGCCGCGGTCGCGTCCAGGGCCATTGACCGGCTTGCCATCCAGCAGGACGTCGCCTTCGCTGTGCTTTTCCAGACCAGCCAGGATGCGGATCAGGGTCGACTTGCCGCAGCCGGAAGGGCCGATGACGCAGACAAATTCACGGCGATGGACCTTGAAATTGATGCCGCGCAGGGCTTCGGTTTCGCCCTGAGGGGTCTGGTAGCGCTTGTTGAGATCGCGGACTTCGAGGATGGTTTCCCGCCCGTAGATACGCTGGAAGCGTTCGCGGACTTCAGGTGACTGGTCGAGGAGGGGTGGCTGGTTGCCGTTCTGGGGCGCGTTCATTGTCGTGTCCTCAGCTCTTTTCGCGGCTGGATTGCCACGGGAACAGCTTGTTGCCCAGGCGGGCGAGCAGCAGGTCGCTGCCGAAGCCGATGATGCCGATGATGATGATGGCGGCGTAGACGTTGTCGAAGTGCTGGTAACGCGCTTGTTGCGTGATGTACCAGGTGATGCCGGTGCTGGTGCCGATCAGTTCGGCGACGATCAGGTAAGTCCAGGCCCAGCCGAGCAGGATGCGCTGGTCCTGATAGAGATTGGGCAGGATGCCGGGCACGACAACCCGGGCAATCAGTCGCCAGCCTTTCGAGCCCAGCGTGCGGGCTGCTTCAATCAGCGTTGCATCGAGCTTGCGGGTGGTGTTCGCAATGATCAGGACTTGCTGGAAAAAGGTGCCGATGACAATGATCGCGATCTTGGGGCCGTCGTAGATGCCGAGCACGGCGACGGCCAGGGCGCCAAAGGCCGGTGCCGGCAGGTAGCGGAAGAATTCGATGAAGGGTTCGCTGAGTCGTCCGACGCTGGCGTAGGAACCGGCCAGAATGCCGAGGGGGACACCGATGATCGACGAGATGACGAAACCCCAAAATATGATCTGGATGCTGTGCCACAGGCTCTCATGCAGCCAGGGCGCGTTGCGTTGTTCTGGCGGCGTGGTGAAGCCGCTGTAAAAGGCTTTGGCGACTTCGTGCGGCGCCGGGAGGTAGATCGGATTGGCCGGGATGCCACGCGGCAGAGGGAGGCCCTGTTGCGTCATTTCGGCCAACTGATCGGCAAAATCGTTGCGGTCGACCCGCATGCCCGGTTCGAAATAGTCGACCCCGCCCGGTTCCTCGATCAGAACCTGGGGGTGCCAGACGAAGGGGAGGTAACTGACCAGACACCAGACCAGGATCGGCAGCAGGAATGAGCCGGCTGTCAGCAACATTTTTCGTCGCTGTGGGTTCAACGAAGCTTTAAGCCGGAATGTAGTAGCGCTCATTGCTGTGCTGTCCTGGTCGGTGGATCGGGTGGAGCTGAATTACTTGCCGTTGGTGAAGGAAGGATCCAGATAGCTGTCGATCTTCTCCGGGGTCTTGTAGACCTGATTGGCCACGTTGAAGGCGTCGACGATCTTGGTCGAGCCGTACAGCGTCTTGAAGCCATCGCCCTTGACGTAGATCTTCTTGCCTTCCTCCAGGGAGAGCAGCTTGGTGCCCTTGAGCAGCGGCAGGTACTCGGCGGCACTGATGCCGGAGCGGGCGGCCATGATCTTGACGGCATCCGGTTGGGTCTTCGGGTCTTCGATATAGGCAACGACCTTGTCCCAGACCTTGACCACCTTCTGCCAATCGGCACGGCGTGCCTTGACGCTGGCCGGATTGGCGGCTAGCACGTCATAGATCAGGCCCGGTTCGTCGGCCGAGGTGTAGATCGGCTTGGAGCCCGGCACGGCCTTCATGGCTTCGCCGGATACCGGCTGCCAGGCGCCGACGGCTGCAATGTCCTTGGCGGTGAGCATCTGCGGCATTTCGTTGGTCTTGGCATTGACCAGCGTGACGTCCGATTCCTTCATGCCGGCCTTCTTCAGCCCGTTGAGCAGCAACAGGTGTTCGACCAGCCCCTGTTCGACGGCAACCTTCTTGCCCTTCAGGTCCTTGAGCGACTTGATGCCGGGCTTGGCGACGATCATGTCGTTGCCGTTGGAGTAGTCGGTCAACATCAGCATCACACTCTTGGCACCACCGGAGCCGGTCACCAGTGCATCGCCGTTGGTCATTGTCACGGCATCGATCTTCCCGGCAGCGAAGGCATCCATCGAGGCTGAATAGTCGAACCATTCGAATTTCACATCGACGCCCGCTTCCTTGAACCAGCCTTTTTCGATGGCCACCTGCCAGGCGACCCAGCCCGGCCAGTCGCTATAGCCAATCTTGAGCGGTTGGGCGGCTTGTGCGGTGAGGCTGAGGGCAGCAGCGACGGGCAGAACCAGCCGAGTTAGCCAGCGCCGGGTACGACTTGCAGACTTGGGGGTGTTCATCATGGGCTCCTGTTAAATGTTGGTATTACGAAATTTTCATCGAGTAATACTGCGGCTTTTAACAAAGCATGATCGGTGCCAGGGGTGGTTTTTCTTATAATGCAATGATTTTTATTGTTTTTATCGCCTTTGCCTGGAGGGGCTGGCATGGCTCTTTTGCATTGATTTAGTGCGGCTGCACTTTTGGAGTGCAAAGGACTGTTCTCAGCCAGAATCTGTTTCTGCACCAAATAGAGAGGCACCGCTTGATCGGGGGTGAGGTGCAGTTTTTGTGCCCGCTATTCCAGCGGGCTGCTTGCCATGTCGGGGAAACATGGATCGGGCTGGACGGCTCGAAAAAAAGCTGGCGACCTTGAGCGTCGCCAGCCCTTATGCAGAAAACCAGAGGACAGCTTAGAGTTTGAAGCGCGCGACCTGCTGGGTCAGCGCACCAGACATGCGCTTCAGGCGTTCGGCGGAAGCGACGACTTCCTGCATGGAGCGGGCGCTGTCCTCGGTCAGGTTGCGAACCTGTTCGATGTGAACCTGCATGGTTCCCTCGTTCTGGTATTCGACGTTAATGGCCTCGGAGATTCGTGCCACCACTTGCCTGACCTCCAGGGAGCTGCCATTCATCCGATCGAAGGCATCGCGGGCCTGATTGGACAGCTGGACACTTTCTTCCACCTGATGCAGCCCGGATTCCATGCCTTCAACCGCGCGCGCAGTGCCGCTCTGGATGCTTTCGACCATCGCCGAGATCTCGGCGGTCGATTGTGCCGTGCGTTCGGCCAGCTTGCGAACCTCGTCGGCCACCACGGCAAAGCCACGACCCTGTTCACCGGCCCGGGCGGCTTCGATCGCTGCATTGAGTGCTAGCAAGTTGGTCTGGCTGGCGATGTCGGAGATGACACCGAGGATGGAGTTGATCTGGACCGAAAGGGTGCCGAGCTCCCGGATGTGCGCGGCGGTTGATTGAACGGAACCGGCCATGGCCTTGGTTTCATTGGCGGCCTTGCTCGCCAGAGCGGCCCCGCTGCCGGAAATTTCACTCGATCCCAGAACAATCTGCTCTGCTTCGCTGACGGCGCCCATGACCTGATGGAGGCTGGCAGTCAGACTTTGTCCGTTGCTGACCATGGCATGGGCCACTTCGAGCTGCTGATTGCTACCGCTGGCCACCTGAGTCGTAACCGCGGCCATCTGTGAGGCGGTCTGGGCCACGTCGCGGGCATGGTTGGCCAGCGCGCTGACCAGCTCTCTGAGGTGGTTTTGCATCGCGCCGAGGCTGGCCAGCAGGCTGTCGTTGTCTCCAGCGACCAGCGTTATCGGTTGCGTAAGGTCACCGGTGGCGACAGCATTCGCCACCTGGCGGGCGTAGCCGGGTTCGCCGCCCAGTTCGCGGCGGACGTAGCTGAGTGTAGTGAGTACGCTGGCGATACCGACAACAATGGCCAGGAGCGAAAGGCCGAGCATGATGTTCTGAATCTGTTCAGCCTTGCTGGCCACCTCCTGGCGCTGGGTTTCCGTTGCCTTGCGGATGGCCTCCAGATCGTCGAGCAGCGCCTTTTTCATAGCCCGCCAGGCGGGTGTTTCCTTGCTGTTGATCAGTGATTTTGCAGCGTCGACGTTGCCAGCCTTGAGTGCAGCCATCACCTCAGCCTGGGCTTCAGCCTGGGTTTGAGCCAGCGGGGCGAGGCGGGAAAGCGAGTCGCCAAAGCCTTCGACAGTGCTGGCGGCGCGGGCGGCGGCATCACGGGCAGTGGTGAAGTCCTTGCGGGCCTTTTCCAGGTTTTCGTAGGCCTTCGGGTTGGCTGGATCGAGGACGATATTGCGCAGCGCCTGCCCCATCTGCAGACCCTGGCTGTACATTTCCTGATAGCCTTGCTGCAGGGCACCGATCCCGTCGAGGAAACTGCCGAAGCGGGCTGAAGTGCTGCGCAGGCCACTATTGGCGACGACGACTGCCGCAATAAAGGCAGCCATGATCAAGGCCATCCCGAGCAACAAGCGGTTACGGAAACTCATGGAAAACCCCTACGCTAAATAAGGATTTTATTGTACTGGTCGCTTCCCGGTAATACCAGTATTAGCCGGCGACGATCATGCCATCTTCAAGCCGGAGGGCATTGACCAGCATCAGTTCGCGTTCGACCCGGGCCACCAGCGCCTCGTGTTCCAGATTGAGGAAGCGGGCGTTTACGTCGGTGGCAAAGGGCAGGCCGAGAATGAAAGCTGAAAATTCGCTTTTCGGTATCCGGCGCCTTTCCAGCATGGCAAAGGCGATGATGACCTTGATGCCGTGCCAGGCCAGTTGCTCGATATTGTTCTGAAACTGGTTCAGACGGCGGAAAGCGCGTTCGAAAGCGGTATCGACGCCGGAAAACGGGCGCCCGTGGCCGGGAATGACGATGTCGATGGGCAATTGCGAGAGCATTTCCAGGGTGGCCTGGGTGCTGGCCAGGCCGTCGGCTTCACCGAGCAGCTCCGGGAAAATGACGCCGAAGCCGTTTTCCCAAAGGGAGTCACCGGAGATCAGGATGCGCCGCTCCGGGTTGTAGTAGGCCAAGGCCTCCATGTCATGTCCGGGAACGGCCAGTGCCTGCCAGTTGAGACCGCCCATCTCGACCTCGTTGCCGGCACCGATCAGGCTGTCGTGCTGGAAGCGTGCAGACTGCTGGCCGAGTGGCGATAACAGGAGGGCATCTTCGTCCCAGTCGGCAATCGCGGCGTGCAGGCCGGCCGGCACGATGATTTCACAGTCGAAAGCGGCCTTCAGGGCTGCATTGCCGCCGATATGATCGGAATGCGAGTGGGTGTTGATCAGCCGGGTCAGCAACCTGCCGCTCAGGGAATGGCGGATCAGTTCAACGGTTTGTTCGGCATGTGCGACATAGCCGCTATCGACCAGCGTCGCCTGATGACCATCGAAAAACAGGATGTTGTTGGCCGAAAGCCAGCCGCGTTCGAGAACCTGAATGCCATCGGGGAGCGTGACGGTCATTCCGGCGTGTCCGGGTCACCCTTGCTGGTCGGCAGGCTCGTTGCGGCGTGGGTCAATTCGGCGACGATGCCAGGCTCGCCGAGCGGCGGGCGGCCGCAGCCAAGGCAGTAGCCAGAGTCGGGGTCGGACATGCAGACACCAACGCACTGGTAGAGATCTTCTTGTTCGCTAGTCATTTCGGTTGCCGTTGCAGCGTAATTCGCCTTCATTCGGATCGCTCTCCTGCCGGCGACTGGCGACGGTGGCGAGAATGTCTGTTTTGGCCGTGTCGTCGAGGCGCGACCAGTCGGTAATCTCGCCTATGGTGCGAAAGCAGCCGAGGCACAGGCCGCTGTTCGCATCCATCTGGCAGACGTTGATGCAGGGGGAGGGAACCATCAGATGAGCATGAAGCGATGTTGTTGATCGCGCACCATTTCAACGGCTTCGAGGGCTTCGTCGCGGCTGATTCTGGCGAGCATGGCCAGATGCAGACGCCGGTCGCGGGCGGTAAGTTCCGGGAAGTTGATGGTGTGGGCGTTGATGTCCTGTGCCGGCTCATCCTTGACGATGCCCAGACGGTCGACGGTGATACTGACCGGTGTCAGGTGCAAGGCCGGCTCAGGCGATAGCAGGTACTCGGCCAAAGCCTCAAGCAGATGCTCCGGCATCATGGCTTCTGAGCTTTGACGCAGCCTGGCATCGAGCTCGGCCAGATGTCGGGTGCCGACCTCGATCTCATGGCCGCCCATCGCACTGCGGAAGGTGGTCAGATGAGCCCGTTCGATCGAAAGATCCGTACGCAGGCCTTCGCGTTCGCGGCGGAGTACATCGACGTGCGAGTGAAAGGTGTGAAGCAGGCTTTCGAGCGCCTTGCAGCGCAGCCCGTGCAGGGTGGTTTCGAGCTGGCAGCTCGGCTCGATCAGGGTTTGTCCGGAAAAGAAGAGGACCAGTTGCGGCACGTCGTTGCGGATCACATCGCCTTGCTGCTCCATGCCGAGCTGTTTTTTCTGCTGGCGGCGGGCTGCGAACATGGCGTAGAAATACTCGCTCTCCCAACTGCAGGGCTCGGCGAGGAAATCCCGAACCGCCTGGCTGCGACCGAGCATCTGATCGATGTCATTGGCTGTGGCGAACAGCGCATGCACCAGCGGATCGTTGGCGAAAGCCTGTCGGTTGATGTCAATCGGCCCGGGCAGCGACGCAACCAGCCCATCGCAGTAGCCGAGCGCATGCTGAATCGGCCCGCTCAGGTGCCTTTCAAAGCCCGGGGCCAGCTTGAGCAGTGGGTCGACGAGTTCGGCGACCCGGCCGAGCGCTTTCTGGACGGAAGGGTCCAGCGGCGGGGCTGGCTTCAGGAAATCGGTAACTGCAGAAAAAAGGCTCACTCGGTCCCGGAACAGAGGGCCCGACCGGCCTTGGCACCGTTCGGACGGTTGATGGCGTTGGAAATCCAGTCGCCGATAGCTGCCAGTTTAGCCAGATCGATGCCGGTTTCAATGCCCAGACCTTGTAATAAATAAACGACGTCTTCAGTGGCCACATTGCCGGAGGCGCCTTTGGCGTAAGGGCAGCCGCCGAGGCCGGCGATGGAGCTGTCGAAAACCGCCATGCCCATTTCCAGCGACGCGTAGATGTTGGCAATGGCCATACCGTAGGTGTCGTGATAGTGGCCGGCCAGCTTTTCGATGGGGATCAACTTGGCGCAGGTGTCTATCATGCGCTGGATACTGGCCGGATTGCCGACGCCGATGGTGTCGCCGAGCGAGACCTCGTAGCAACCCATGTCGAACAGGATCTTCGCCACTTCGGCCGTTTTTTGCGGATCGATGGCGCCCTCGTAGGGGCAGCCGACCACACAGGAAACATAGCCTCGGACCGGAATTTCCAGGGCTGAAGCTGCTGAAACGATGGGTTCAAAGCGTTTCAGGCTCTCAGCAATCGAGCAATTGATGTTTTTTTGGGAAAAACTCTCTGAAGCAGCGCCAAAAATGGCTACTTGGGAGGCGCCAGCCTGCACGGCACCGTCAAACCCTTGCAGATTTGGCGTCAAAGCGGTGTAAGTCGACGCCGGATTCCGCCGAATTCCCTGGAGCACGGCGGCGTTGTCGCCCATTTGCGGCACCCACTTCGGTGAAACGAAGGAGGTGGCCTCGATCACGCTCAGGCCAGCATCGGCCAGACGGTTGATCAGTTCGATCTTGATCTCGGTCGGGACGACCTGCTTTTCGTTCTGCAGGCCATCGCGCGGGCCGACTTCAACGATTTTGACTTTGGCGGGGAGGGGCATGGCGAAGGCTCGACAGTGAAATGTGAAAGGTTTGGTTAATCAAAATGAGGCGCTATGCGTAGCTTGATGTCGTGGGATTCTGCTCTGCTAGCGCGTCACCCAGCCGCCGCAAACCGGAAAGACCTGCCCGACAAAACAATTTGCCGAATCGCTGCAAAGATAGGCCGCAAACTCGGCATCTTCATCGGCGCCGACCAGACGCCCGAGCGGAACCTCACGCTTCAGGCGCTCCTGAAAGCGCGGGTTGGCCTGAACGTCGGGCGGGAAATAAGTCGGGTTATCGACGAAATTCTGCGCGATCGCATTGACCTGAACGTTGTGCGGAGCGACTTCCACGCCGACTGCCTGAACGTAGGCCAGCTGGGCGCCCCGCGCCGCACTGTAAGTCGACGCACGCTTCATGCCGCGCAGGGCCGACGCGCTGCCCATGACCAGGATCTTGCCAGCGCGCCGTTCGATCATGGCAGGCAGGACGGCCCGGAACAATCGGGCCAGCGGATCGACAAGGACGGCAAAGGTGTCACGCCATTCCTCTTCCGAGACTTCCGTGGCAGGCGTTGTCGGTGCCGGTATGGCCAGATTGGCAATCAGCGCATCAATCTGTCCGGCTTGTTCGACCACGGCGGCTGGGGCGTCAGCGGAAAGCAGCGCATCCGTATTGGCGATGACCGTTGCACCATGGCGCGCAAACACCTCGCACAGCACCGGTCCCATGAACAGGTCAGCCTGGGTGATGAGCACTCGCTTGCCAAGCAGGTTTTGGTCTGACATCGTGGCTCCTTTAACTACGGGTGGATCAAGAGGTAAACGCTTCGTTGTCCCCGATGCTTCCGGTTGCCCATCTGGGGCCCCTGAGCCTTGGAGAGGATGGAGGCTGCATCCATGACACGTAAGCCAATTTCCGCCAGTCGTTCGATTTGTTGCATCTTGATTCGCTTTGGTCGGGACGTGGTGCTGGCTTGATGGGTCAGCGCTGGGATGCCAAGGCAAGCAACGCCAGTAGCGGTATTGCAGCCAGGAAAAGGACGCCATCGACGGCGATGGTAATCGGCGTCAGCAACAGCTTGGCCGGTTTCGCTCCGAGGGCTTTTTCTTCAGAGATGGATACCTTGTATTCCTTTTGCAGCTTCTGGCTGGCGTCCGTGGGCTGGATGCCATTGGCCGCATAGCGCTTGCCAGTAACGCTACCGCTGGCGACCAGTTCGCCGGTAGATAGAGCCTTGAAGCCAGCAGCCAAGGCCTTTTCCTTTTGGTCGGCCGGCGCATTCTTGTCAATGCGCAGCCGGTAGGTGCCGGTGATGCGCTGCGAGCTATCGACGGCAAAGCGGTCGAAGCCGACTTCAACGATCCTGCGGAAATCCGATTGCAGCGTCGCCTTGACGGATTCCGGGGCATCGAAAATGTAGTGGTACTTCTCGCCCACGACCACCAGCGCCGTGCCATCACCAGAGACCAGAATCGATGACACGGTTTCGGCATAGACCGTGCGATCCGGGGTGGTCGCATCCTGAACGAGGGCGCTGGTAAAGCACCCGGTCGCCACCGGGATGGCGGCGATGCCGCCGACAAGAATCAGTTTTCTGCGCAGATCGTTCATGGTCAGGCTGGCGAGCGTTGTCGGTAAGCGAAGGTCATTATGCCTCGCTTTCGAACTCGACCAGTGCCGCGCCATCGCTCACCTGCTCGCCAGCGGCGTAGCAGAAGGCCTTGACGGTGCCGGCAGCGGGGGCGGTGATGGTGTGTTCCATTTTCATCGCTTCGAGGATCAGCAGCGGCGTGCCCTTGTCGACCTTCTGGCCGGGCTGGGCGAGCAATGCGACGACCTTGCCGGGCATCGGTGCGGTCAGGCCGCCTCCATGGCTGTCGCCGGCGTCGACGCGGTGCAACGGGTCGTCGCGAAGCAGCGTGAAGGTGGTGCCCTGCAGGAAGATGCTGCGTTTGTCGGCAACAGCCACCACGCTGGCGATCAGGCGGCGGTCGTCGAGTTCGACGGCAAAACGGTCGCCATCGAGCTTCTTGCCACGGGCCAGCGTCGTTTCACCGTTCAGCGTGATCTGCCACTGGTCATGTTGGTAACGGACGTGAGCATCGACCAGCGCCTCACCGTCGCGGAAGCTGATGGTGCGGGCTGAAGACAGGTTCATCCGCCAGCCGTCGCGGGCATGCCACGGCGAGTAGGGGTCGCCGCTGCCTTTGGCTGCCTGCTTGGCCTCGTGCTGTTCCCAGAGCAGCTCGCCCACGGTGGCGACCAGCAGCACGTCGCGCGGTACGGCTTGCGCTTCGGGGAAGAGGAATTCCTTCTGGCGTTCGATCAGGCCGGTATCGAGGTCGGCGCCGGCGAAGGCCGGGCAGGCGACGAGGCGGGAAAGGAAATCGATATTGGTCGTGACACCGGCTACCTGATAGTCGGCCAGCGCCTTGCGCATGCGGGCCAGTGCGGCGTCGCGATGTTCGTCCCAGACGATCAGCTTGGCGATCATCGGGTCGTAGTAGGGCGTGATCTCGTCGTCCTGTTCGACGCCGGTATCGACACGGACATTCAGCGATTCGGCCGGCGGGGCGAGACGAACCAGCTTGCCGGTAGCAGGCAAAAAGCCCTTGCTGGCGTCTTCGGCGTAGATGCGGGCTTCCAGCGCATGGCCACGAATCTGCAGCTGTTCCTGGCGCAGCGGCAGCGGCTCGCCCGAAGCGACACGCAATTGCCATTCGACCAGATCCTGGCCGGTGATCATTTCGGTGACCGGGTGCTCGACCTGCAGACGGGTGTTCATTTCCATGAAATAGAACGAACCGTCCTGATTGGCGATGAACTCGACTGTGCCGGCGCCGACGTAGCCGACCGCCTTGGCGGCGGCGACAGCGGCTTCGCCCATCTGGCGGCGGCGCTCTTCCGGCATGCCGGGAGCGGGGGCTTCTTCCAGCACCTTCTGGTGGCGGCGCTGCACCGAGCAGTCGCGCTCGAACAGATAAACGCAGTTACCCAGCGTGTCCGCGAAGACCTGAATTTCGATGTGGCGTGGCCGGGTGATGTATTTCTCGATCAGCACGTGCTCGTTGCCGAAACTGGACGCGGCTTCGCGCTTGCAGGAGGCGAGCGAATCGGGGAAATCTTCCGATTTCTCGACGAGGCGCATGCCCTTGCCCCCACCACCAGCGGCGGCCTTGATCAGTACCGGGTAGCCGATGGCGTCGGCTTCCTTGTGGAGCAGCGAAGGCGTCTGGTCGTCGCCGTGGTAGCCCGGCGTCAGCGGCACGGCGGCACTACCCATCAGCTTCTTGGCTTCGGACTTGGAGCCCATGGCGCGGATGGCAGAGGCCGGCGGGCCGATGAAGGTGATGCCGCTGGCGGCCAGTGCATCGGCAAAGTCGGCATTCTCGGACAGGAAACCGTAACCGGGATGCACGGCCTGGGCGCCGGTGCGCTTGCAGGCGTCGATGATCTTGTCGGCAACGAGGTAGGACTCGCGGGCGGCGGCCGGGCCGAGCAGCACGGCTTCGTCAGCGAGGCGGACGTGGCGGGCGTTGGCATCGGCTTCGGAATAGACGGCCACGGTGCGGATGCCCATGCGGCGGGCAGTCTTGATGACGCGGCAGGCGATTTCCCCGCGGTTGGCAATCAGGATTTTCGTGAACATGGTGATTACTCCCCGATCCAGGCGGGCGAACGTTTATCGAGGAAGGCGGCAATGCCTTCGCGGGCTTCCGGCGTGGCGCGCAGGTGGGCGATGCGGTGGGCGGTATCCTCGACCAGGTTGTCGTTGATCGGCCGGCTATCCACGGCGCGGATCAGGTCCTTGGCGGCAGCCTGGGCGAGCGGGCCGCCCTGCAGCAGGGTGGTAGCGATCTCCTGTACCTTGGTATCCAGGTCTTCGGCGGCGACGGCTTCATGGACCAGGCCGATTTCACGGGCGCGGAAGGCGTCGATGCGCTCGGCGCTCTGGAAGTAGCGAGTCGCCTGTCGGGCGCCGATGGCGCGCAGCACGTAGGGCGAAATGGCCGAAGGGATGATCCCGAACTTGACCTCCGAGGTGGCGAAAACTGCCTTGTCCGAAGCGACAGCGATGTCGCAGGCAGCGGCCAGCCCCATGCCGCCACCGAGGGCGGCGCCCTGGACGCGGGCGATGGTCGGTTTCTTCATCTCGGCCAGCGTGCGCAGCATCCTGGCCAGCGCCCGGGCATCGTTCAGGTTGTCGTCAAGGCCGTTATTGGCCGCGCGTTTCATCCAGTTGAGGTCGGCTCCGGCCGAGAAGCTCTTGCCGCGACCGGCGAGAACGACGACGCGGATGTCCTCGTCCTTATCCAGCGCGACGCAGGCGGCGGTTAGTTCGGCAATCAGGGTTTCGTCGAAAGCGTTGTGCAGATCTGGCCGGTTCATCCAGATCGTGGCGACCGGTCCTTGTAGTTCGATTTCTAGTGCGGTGAACATGTCTCGCTCCAATTATTGTTGTCGTTGCCGGATCAGTTCGGCCATCGGCTGGCCCTCCAGCGCCGCGATCAGGCTGGCCTGATTGGCCGCCGGCTGGTTCTGGCTGACTTTCCATTTGCCGACCAGACGGCTGATGGTGATTTCGATGCCGACGATGGCGCCCAGCATTTTTTCGATGTAATCGGCTGGGGCATCGCTGACTGACCAGGGCTGCGGCAGGCTGGCTTCGTGGGCGGCGGTTAGCGCTGAAACCTGTGCCAGAACCCAGTCCGCATCGTCGATCAGTCGCAACTGACCATAGGCATGGACCGCCGCGTAATTCCAGGTCGGCACCACCTTGCCATGCTCGGCCTTGGTGGCGTAGCCGGAAGGGCTGATATACCCCTCGGGCCCCTGAAAAATGACCAGAATTTCACCGTCCACTGCCGACGCCCTGGCCAGCGGATTGGCCCGGGCAATATGGCCTTGCAGCGTTCCGTTCGGGCCGGTGCCAGCATCCAGATGCAGCGGGATGTGATTGGCGTCCAGGCCATCCGGGCCGTGGCTGACCAGCGTGGCGAGCGGATGCTCGCGCATCAGCGCGTGCAGGGTACCAATGTCGGTTTCCGCGAAGTGCTTGGGCAGATACATCGCTTACATCCGGAAGATGCCGAACTTCGTGTCTTCGGCCGGCGCATTCATCGAGGCGGAAAGGCCGAGGCCGAGCACGCGGCGGGTATCGGCCGGATCGATGATGCCGTCGTCCCACAGGCGGGCCGAGGCGTAGTAGGGATGGCCCTGCGTCTCGTACTGCTCGCGGATCGGCGCCTTGAAGGCGGCCTCTTCCTCGGTGCTCCATGTCTTGCCGGAAGCTTCCATGCCGTCGCGCTTGACGGTGGCCAGCACGCCGGCCGCCTGTTCGCCGCCCATCACCGAAATGCGGGCGTTGGGCCACATCCACAGGAAGCGCGGCGAATAGGCGCGGCCGCACATGCCGTAGTTGCCGGCACCGAACGAGCCGCCGATCACCACGGTGAATTTCGGCACCTTGGCGGTGGCGACGGCGGTAACCATCTTGGCGCCGTCACGGGCGATGCCACCGTTTTCGTACTTGCGGCCGACCATGAAGCCGGTGATGTTCTGCAGAAAAACCAGCGGGATGCCACGCTGGGCGCAGAGTTCGATGAAGTGGGCGCCTTTGAGGGCCGATTCGCTGAACAGGATGCCGTTGTTGGCGACGATACCGACCGGGTAGCCGTAGATGCGGGCAAAGCCGCAGACCAGGGTTGTGCCGTAACGGGCCTTGAATTCGTCGAAGTCGGAGCCATCGACGATGCGGCCGATGATCTCGCGCACGTCGAATGGTTTCTTGCTGTCGGTCGGGATCACGCCGTAAAGCTCATCGGCAGAATAAAGCGGCTCGGCCGGGGCGGTCAGGGTCACCGGCGGCTGCTTCTTCCAGTTCAGATCCTTGATGATGCGGCGGGCGATGGCCAGCGCGTGGGCATCGTTCTCGGCCAGATGGTCGACGACGCCGGAAATGCGCGTATGCACATCAGCGCCGCCGAGGTCTTCGGCCGAGACGACTTCGCCGGTCGCGGCCTTCACCAGCGGCGGGCCGCCCAAAAAGATCGTGCCCTGATTCTTGACGATGATCGACTCGTCGCACATGGCTGGCACATAGGCGCCGCCGGCCGTGCACGAGCCCATCACCGCGGCGATTTGCGGGATGCCCTTGGCCGACAGATTGGCCTGGTTGAAGAAGATTCGGCCGAAGTGCTCCTTGTCCGGGAAGACCTCGTCCTGCATGGGCAGGAAGGCGCCGCCGGAATCGACCAGATAGACGCAGGGCAGGTGGTTTTCCAGCGCAATTTCCTGCGCCCGCAAGTGCTTTTTCACCGTCAGCGGATAGTAGGTGCCACCCTTCACGGTGGCATCGTTGGCGACGACCATGCATTCGACGCCATGCACGCGGCCAATACCGGCGATCACCGAGGCGGCCGGGACATCGCCACCGTACATGCCATAGGCGGCGAACTGGCCGATTTCGAGGAAGGGCGTGCCGGGATCGAGCAGACCACTGACCCGTTCGCGGGGCAGCAGCTTGCCGCGCGCCAGATGTTTCTGGCGGGCAGCTTCCGGACCACCGAGGGCGATTTTGTCGACTTTTTCATGCAGGTCGGCAACCACCGTCCGCATGGCGTCCGCGTTGGCCTGAAAGTCGGCGCTTCGCGGGTTGAGTTGGGTTTTCAGTACGGTCATGTCTCCTCGCTTTTATTAGTTTCCGTTTGCCTGAATTTCTGATTTCTTGAAAAGCGCTACAACTGCTTTTCCTCTTTGAGCCATTTGCTGACCGGCTCAGGCCGGTAGGCGGCCATCGCGTCGAGCAGGTGTTCTATATCGGTATCAGCCAGCGCCATCGCCCGGTTCTGGGCACGCAGAAAGCCTTCCTGCACCGCATGGTCGAACAGGCCGAGCAGCGGGTCGTAGAAGCCATTGACGTTGAGCAGGCCCATCGGTTTGACGTGGAAGCCAAGCTGTCCCCAGGTCAGGATTTCGCAGAATTCCTCGAAGGTGCCAAAGCCGCCGGGCAGGGCGATGAAGCCATCGGACAGCTCGGCCATCCGGGCCTTGCGCGTGTGCATCGAATCGACCACTTCGATCCGCGTCAGTGCCCGGTGATCGACAGCGCGTCCGGCCACTTCCTTGCCCATCAGGGCTTCCGGAATGACGCCGATCACCGTGCCGCCAGCTTCCAGACAGGCATCGGCGACGGCACCCATCAGGCCGATATTGCCGGCGCCATAGACCAGTTCGATGCCGCGGGCGGCCAGCAGCCGGCCGAGCTTTTCGGCCTCGGCGCGGTAGAGCGGGTTGTGGCCGGCGTTGGAGCCGCAGAAGACGCAGATTCGTTTCATGTTTGCCTCGGAAGCTGCCGCTTAAAAACCGCCTGTTTCCAGCCAGTGTTCGATCTGCGGCAGGCGGTCGGCGCCGAAGAAGGCTTCGCCGTCGATGATCACGTGCGGCGAACCGAAGACGCCGGCGGCCAGCGCCTTGTCGCATTCGTCCTTGAGGCGTGCCTTGATCTCGGGTGCCTGCAGCGCGGTAGCCAGTTGCTCGCGGTCGATGCCAAGCTTGGCGGCAATGTCGAGCACGGTGTCCGGAGAGGAAACATCAAGGTCGTCGACGAAGAAGCCGCGATAGACGGCATGGGCGAATTGGCGGGCCAGCGCGCAGTCCTGTCCGTGCAGCCAATAGTAGCCGCGGGCGGCGTTCTGCGTCGGCAGCGGGAAGCGGCTCGGCGGGTTGTACGGGATGCCCATATGGCGGGCTGAACGATGGAAGTCATGCAGCATGTACTTGCCCTTGCTGCTGACGCCGTCAGCCGGCGGACGCGAGTCGGTGGCCTGGAAGATGACGCCGAGCAGCACCGGGTGCCAGCGCACCTTGCGGCCAAATTTGGCCGCCATGGCATCGATCTTCTCGCTCATCAGGTAGCCGTAGGGGCTGGAAAAATCGAACCAGAAATCGATCGGGTTCTTGTCGCTATCGGTCATGTCTCGTCTCCTCGTTTTCTCTGTTGGCAGCGACCGCCGGAATTTCTTGGGTGTTCCGGTCGGCCGCCAGTTTGTGGCTTACTCGGCAGCGATGCTGCGGCCAATGACCAGCCGCTGGATGTCGTTGGCGCCTTCGTAGATCTGGCAGATGCGGACGTCGCGGTAGATGCGTTCGACCGGGAAATCACTGGTGTAACCGACCCCGCCGTGGATCTGGATGGCATCGGAAGCGATCTTTTCAGCCGCCTCGGAGGCGAACATCTTGGCCATCGAGGCTTCCTTCAGGCAGGGCTTGCCGGCATCCTTGAGCATGGCGGCACGCCAGACCATCAGACGGGCTGCGTCGAGCAGGGTGTTCATGTCGGCCAGACGGAAATTGACCGCCTGGTGTTCGATGATCGGCTGACCGAAGGTGACGCGTTCCTTGGCGTAGCGCACAGCGGCTTCGAAGGCGGCGCGGGCCATGCCGATGCTTTGGGCAGCGATGCCGATGCGGCCGGCTTCGAGGTTGGAGAGGGCGATCTTGTAGCCTTCGCCTTCCTTGCCGAGCAGTGCAGAAGCCGGGACGCGACAGTCTTCGAACAGGATCTGCACGGTATCAGAGGCGTGCTGGCCCATCTTCTCTTCAGTGCGGCCGACGATGAAGCCCGGGGTGCTGGTCGGCACCAGGAAGCAGGAGATGCCCTTCTTGCCGGCGGCCTTGTCGGTCACCGCGAAGACGATGGCCATGTGGGCGTATTTGCCAGTGGTGATGAACTGCTTGACGCCATTCAGCACGAAATGGTCGCCGTCACGCACAGCGCGGGTGGTGATCGCCGAGGCATCGGAGCCGGTATGCGGCTCGGTCAGGCAGAAGCAGCCCAGCTTCTCGCCACGGGCGAGCGGCTTCAGCCATTCTTCCTTCTGTGCGTCGGTGCCGTATTTCATCGTGATACCGCAGGCCAGCGAGTTCTGTACGGAGACGATGGTTGAGGTCGCGCCATCGCCGGCGGCGATTTCTTCCAGGGTCAGGACCAGCGACATGTAATCCATGCCGGCACCGTCCCATTCTTCGGGAACGACCATGCCCATGGCACCCAGTTCGCCGAGTTCCTTCAGGGCGTCGGCCGGGAAGGTGTGGTGCTTGTCCCATTCGGCGGCGAAGGGGGCGAGGCGCTCCTGTGCGAAGGCGCGCATCGAGTCGCGGATCATTTCCTGTTCTTGCGTCAGAATCATGTTGTTTTTCCCTTTTGATAACTGGTGAGCCAGACGCCGGAAATAACCAGCGCGCCGCCGGCCAGCACGGCCAGCCCGAGGCGTTCGTCAAGCAGCAGGGCAGCCTGCAGCACGGCGAAAACCGGCACCAGATTGATGAATATGGATGCATGGCCGGCGCCGAGTCTATGTACAGCGTCGGTAAACCAGGTGTAGGCGATGGCGGTGCCGAAGATGGCGAGAAAACCCATGCCGGCCCAGACGCGCCACGACCAGGACGCCGGGTCGATATCGCCCTGAACCAGCGCGGCGAGGCCAAGCAGCACGGCGCCGCTCAGACTGGCGTAGAGCGTCGTCGCCAGCGGCGAGAAACGATGGGTGGCCTGCCAGCCGATGAAGGTGTAGGCCGTCCAAGACAGCACACAGCCAATGATCAGCCATTCACCGAGACCGACCGAGCCTTGGAATAGCGCCAGCGGATCGCCGTTGCCGATCACGGTCAGACAGCCGGCAAAGGCGATCAGGCTGCCGATGGCCTTTCTGGGTGTCATGCGCTCCTTGCCGATCAGCCAGGCAGTGATGACGATGACCACCGGGTTGAGCGCGACGACCAGCGCACCCCGGCCAGCCGGAATGCGTTGCAGGCCGAAGAAGAAGCACAGCCCGTAGAGGAAGATGCCGAAAAAGCCCAAGGCCCAGATCAGCCCCCAGTCGCCGCCGGTCTGCGGCACCGGAATGCGGCCTGCGGAGAGCAGCATGAAGCCACCGACGGCCAGTCCGGACAGCACGAAACGCAGCGAAGCCACGGCAAGCGGCGCACTCAGCTCCTGGGCGATGATCCGCCCGGCAACCCAGGTGCCTCCCCACATGGCCATGGCAGCGATCAGCTTGACGTAGACGAGCGAACGGGCCGAAGGCAATTACAGCATTTCCACCGCGAGGGCAGTTGCTTCTCCGCCACCGATGCACAGCGAGGCGACGCCACGCTTCTTGCCGTACTTCTTCAGGGCGCCAAGCAGGGTGACGACAATACGGGCACCGGAGGCGCCGATCGGGTGACCCAGCGCGCAGGCGCCGCCGTGGATGTTGACCTTGGCCGGGTCGAGCTTGAGGTCATGCAGCGAGGCCATGGTGACGACAGCAAAGGCTTCGTTGATCTCGTACAGATCGACCGATTCAGCCGTCCAGCCAGTCTTGGCGAACAGCTTCTGCATGGCACCAACCGGAGCGGACGGGAACAGGGCCGGCACGCCGGCATGCGTCGTGTGGGCGACGATGCGGGCAATCGGCTGCAGGCCAAGCTTGGCGGCTTGCGATTCGCGCATCAGGACCATGGCTGCGGCGCCATCGGAAATCGACGAGGAGTTGGCGGCGGTGACGGTGCCGTCCTTCTTGAAAGCCGGCTTCAGGGTCGGGATTTTTTCGACATTGACGGCAAACGGGCCTTCATCCTTGTCGATCACGACATCGCCTTTGCGGCCGGCGACCGTGGTCGGGGCAATTTCCCAGGCGAAGCTGCCGTTGTTGCTGGCTTCGATGGCGCGGGTGGTCGAACGCACGGCGAATTCGTCCTGCGCTTCGCGGGTGAAACCGTAAGTGGTCGCACACTCTTCGGCAAACGTACCCATCAGGCGGCCGCGGGTCTCCTTGCTATAGGAGTCTTCCAGGCCGTCGAGGAACATGTGGTCCATCATCTGACCGTGACCAAGGCGATAACCACCGCGGGCTTTGGGCAGCAGGTAGGGGGCGTTCGTCATCGACTCCATGCCGCCGACGACGGCTGCACCATAGGAGCCAGCCAGAATGCCGTCGTGGCCGAGCATGGTTGCCTTCATGGCCGAACCGCAAACCTTGTGGATGGTGGCGCAGCCCGCGGAGAGCGGCAGGCCGGCCTGCAATGCGGCCTGGCGAGCCGGTGCCTGGCCCTGGCCGGCTTGCAGCACGCAGCCCATCAGCACTTCTTCGATCAGGTTGGCGTCGATGCCAGCGCGCTCGACAGCGGCCTTGATGGCGACTGCACCGAGATTGGCCGCGGTCAGGCCGGCAAAGCCGCCCTGAAACGAGCCCATGGCGGTACGGGCGGCGGAAACGATAACGATCGGGTCATTCATGCTGATTTCTCCTGAGTGCTTGTTGTAACTAGGCGTCCAACGCTTTCAGTGCGGCGTCATAACGGGTGGGTAAATCTTGGGGACAATCGACCGTGATGCCGAGGTCGTGGATCAGGCCGTCTTTCAGGCCGTAGATCCAGCCATGGACGGTCAATTGCTGGCCGCGCGCCCAGGCGTCCTGGACGACCGGGTTGTGGCAGACATTGACCACCTGCTCCAGCACGTTCAGTTCGCACAGGCGGTCGTGGCGCTGGGCTTCGGGCAGGTTTTCTACGTTAGCCAGGTGCTTGTTATGCACGTCGTGGACGTGGCGCAGCCAGAGATCGACGACGCCGACCCGGGCCCGGTTGAGGGCGGCGAGCACGCCGCCGCAGCCGTAGTGGCCGACGACCATGATGTGCTTCACTTTCAGCACGTCGACCGCGTACTGGATCACCGACAGGCAGTTGAGGTCGGTATGGACAACGACATTGGCGACGTTGCGGTGGACGAAGACCTCGCCCGGCAACAGGCCGACGATCTGGTTGGCCGGCACGCGCGAGTCGGAACAGCCGATCCACAGGAATTCCGGGGTCTGGAGTTGGGACAGCTTGTCGAAATAGTTCGGGTCGACGGCCTGCATCTGGCCAGCCCAGGCACGGTTGAAGTCGAACAGATGCGACAGGTTTTCGCTGCGGATTTCCTCTTCCGACCAGTTGTCGAGATCGAGGGCGAGGAACATCGTGCCTTCGACCGGCGTCTGGTAATAGTTCGGCGCTTCGGTAAAGCCCAGTTCGCGGTACAGCTTCACCGCCATGCGCATGTTGGGTAGCGTGTCGATGATCAGCTTGCGGTAGCCGATTTCCTTGGCCGCCTTGATCGCGGCCAGCGCCAGCGCGGCGCCGATGCCATGGCCTCGTTCAGCCGGATCGACATAGAGGCGCTTCATTTCGCAGACACCGTCGCTGTCCGGCAACGGCCGCACGCCGACACAGCCGGCCGGGCGGCCATCGACTTCGGCAAAGAACAGCCGTCCCTGCGGCGCGACATAGGTGCCGGGCAGGGAGGCCATTTCCTGGTCGAAGTTCTGGTACGACAGGTCGACGCCCAGCCAGGCCGCATAGTTGCGGAAGTACTGGCGAACCTGCTCGAGGGCTTCGGTATCGTTGGCGGTGAGGGTGCGTAGGGTAACGGTCATGCTGTTTAGCTCCATGTTGCGGCGCTCCTGTCCGGAGCGCCGGAAGGAGCGTGTTATGCGGTTTCAGCGAAGAGTTCGCGACCAATCAGCATTCTACGGATTTCCGAGGTGCCTGCCCCGATCTCATAGAGCTTGGCATCTCGCCACAAGCGGCCGGTCGGATACTCGTTGGTGTAGCCGACGCCGCCCAGCGTCTGGATCGCCTCGCCGGCCATCCACGTCGCCTTTTCAGCCGAGTAGAGAATGGCGCCGGCCGCATCCTTGCGTAGCGTGCGTGAATGGTCCGTTGCATCACAGGCCCGGCCGACGGCATAGACGTAGGCGCGGGTGGCCTGCCAGGTCGAATAGAGGTCGGCGACCTTGCCCTGCATCAACTGGAATTCACCGATGGCCTGGCCGAACTGCTTGCGTTCGTGGATGAAGGGCACGACGACATCCATGCACGCGGCCATGATGCCGAGCGGGCCACCGCAGAGGACGGCCCGCTCGTAATCAAGACCGGACATTAAAACTTTGGTGCCGTTGCCGACACCGCCCAGCACGTTTTCTTCGGGCACTTCGCAATCGTCGAAGAACAGCGGGAAGGTGTTCGAGCCGCGCATGCCCAACTTGTCGAGGTGGGTGCCGTGGGTGAAGCCTTTCATGCCCTTTTCGACGATGAAGGCGGTCATGCCCTTGGCGCCGGCATTCGGATCGGTCTTGGCATAAACCACCAGCGTGTCGGCGTCGCCACCATTGGTGATCCACATCTTGGAACCGTTCAGGACATAACGGTCACCCTTTTTCTCGGCCTTCAGTTTCATCGAGACGACATCGGAGCCGGCATTCGGCTCGGACATGGCCAGCGCGCCGACGTGTTCGCCGGAAATCAGCTTGGGCAGGTATTTCTGGCGCTGGGCTTCGCTGCCGTTGCGGCGAATCTGGTTCACGCACAGGTTCGAATGGGCGCCGTAGGACAAACCGACCGAGGCCGAAGCGCGCGAAATTTCCTCCAGCGCGACGATGTGGGCGAGGTAGCCCATGTTGGTGCCGCCGTATTCCTCGCCGGCGGTCATGCCGAGCAGGCCCATGTCGCCGAACTTCTTCCAGAGGTCGGCGGGGAATTCATTGACGCGGTCGATTTCCGCCGCGCGCGGCGCGATTTCGGCATCGGCAAAGGCCTTTACCGCATCGCGCAGCATGTTGATGTCTTCGCCGAGGGCGAAATCGAGGCTGGGTATGTTCATGGTTTGTCTCCGTTATCGATTTATTTTTCAGTCTTGCCGTGCATGACCATGATGGTCTGCTGCATCAGCGCACAAAGTGTTTCCCGGCCGTCTTTTACGGCGAAGACTTCAGCCTGGGTAACGATCAGTGTTTTGCCAGGGCGTACCACCTTGCCTCGAGCGATCAGTTTCTCGCCATCGGCCGGGGCGACCAGGTTCATCTTGTATTCCACAGTGAGTACCGATGCGGTTTCCGGCACGACGGTCATTGCCGCATAGCCGGCCGCCGAGTCGGCAATCATGCCCACGACACCGCCATGGACGAAGCCATGCTGCTGCTCGACGCCGGTCCAGTGCGGCAGATGGATTTCCGTCCTGCCGTGTTCGATGACCGGCATCGTCGCCTGGATGAGCTCCATGGCGTTCTGGCGGGCAAAACTGGCGCTGACGCGTTCGGCGAAGTGGGGGTCGTGGATTTTGGTCATAGGTCGTGATTGTATTTACGTTGACGTTAACGTCAACTAATTGGGAAATATTTATTTCTTGGCGTTGCGGCGGGTCAGCTCCTGTTCGCATTGCCGCTCGAATTGCGAGATTTCGGCCAACATCGCCTCAATGTCTTCGCGCTGCTGTTCCAGCGCGGCACGGCGCTTTTCCATGACGCGCAGGCATTCGAGCAATTGCGGCGTTTCATCCTCGGTCGACTCGTACATGCCGATCAGATCCTTGATTTCGGCCAGCGACAAGCCGAGGCGTTTGCCACGCAAGGCCATCTTCAGGCGGGCGCGGTCACGGCGGGTGAAGATGCGCTTGCTGCCTTCACGTTCCGGCGACAGGATGCCCTGGTCTTCCCAGAAACGGATGGTGCGTGGGGTAATGCCGAATTCCCGGGCAAGGTCGGAAATGGCGAAGGTGATGGCCGTTTGGCTCATTTTGTCTCCTGATAGTGCGGCAGAGTAAATCAGAAGCGGGGGCTTTTTTCAATCCGCTACCGTATGGTAAGTTGAGACCTTCAGTTTTTTGGCTTCCCCATGTCCCTGCATTTTCCCCATGCTCATCCGCCGGCTGCCGGCGAGTTGACCGAAGTTGCGCCCGGCGTTTTCTGGCTGCGCATGCCGCTGCCTTTCCAGCTTGATCACATCAATCTCTGGCTGCTGCGTGATGGTGGCGGCTGGACAATCATCGATACCGGCTTTCCTGACGATGCAGTTCGGGCCATGTGGACTCAGATACTCGATCGGCTTGATGGCCCGGTGACGCGCCTGATCGTGACCCATTTCCATCCCGATCATCTTGGGCTGGCCACCTGGCTGATGGAAAAGACCGGTGCGCCGTTATCGATGACGACTGGCGAGTTTTTGACGGCCCACGTCGTCTGGCATGAAGTCGGCGGACACGGGGCGCGTTTCATGGTCGAACAATTTCGTCAGCATGGCCTTGATGCCGATCACCTGGCCAAGTTCGAGAAGCGTGGTTCGGGCTATCGGCGCGCTGTGCCTGCCTTGCCGGAGTATTACCATCGTCTGATGGCCGGTGATGTCGCAAGCATTGATGGCAAGAAATGGCAAATCGTGATCGGTCATGGTCATGCCCCGGAACATTTGGCACTTTACTGCGCCGAACTCGGCGTGTTAATTTCGGGCGACATGCTACTGCCGAGAATTTCGACTAACGTCAGCGTTTTCGCAGCGACCCCTGAAGCTGACGCTTTGCGCTGGTATCTGGATTCGCTCGATGAAATGGCGAGGGATATTCCGGCAGAAACCTTGGTGTTGCCTTCGCACGGGTTGCCCTTTACCGGGGTGCAAGAGAGGGTCCAGGCATTGCATTCGCATCACGAAGAGCGGCTGCAGGCATTGGAAAATAGCTGTGAACAAGCGCCACAGAGCGCAGCCGAGTTGCTGGATGTCCTGTTCAATCGGGCACTCGATACACACCAAACCATGTTCGCGATGGGCGAAGCGATCGCCCATCTGAACTACCTTGAACAAGCTGGTCGGTTGTCGCGTACCATGGACGCCGATGGGGTTATTCGCTATTCGCGGTTGTGGTATTGACCCACCGCGCACTGACAGAGGGAGTTTGAAGATGTCGCAGCAAACCGAAGACCAAGGCGCCAACCTGCCGAATCCGGCAGAAATCGCCAAGACCTATGCCGAAGTCGCCCAACGCGCCTCCCGGCTGATCACCCAGTTCATGGAAAAGAAGGCGAAGGACGGCGTTGATGCGCCGACCGACGAATTGGGCGTTGCCAAGGCCTTCATGGACCTTTCCGCCCGCCTGATGGCCAATCCGTACAAGCTGGCCCAGACCCAGATGAACATGATGTGGGATTACTTCTCACTGTGGCAAGGCTCCATGATGAAGATGATGGGCGTGCCTGGTTCTGGCCCCGTCGCCGCCCCGAAGAAGGGCGACAACCGCTTCAAGGATGAAGACTGGGAACAGCATTTCCTGTTCGACTTCGTCAAGCAGTCCTATCTGATCACCGCCCGTCACCTGCACGACACCGTTGCCGGTACCGAAGGTCTGGACGAAGCGACCCAGCAGAAGGTCAACTTCTTCACCCGCCAGTACATCGATGCGCTGTCGCCGTCCAACTTTGCGCTGACCAATCCGGAAGTATTCCGTGAAACCGTCAAGAGCCACGGCCAGAACCTGATCAAGGGCCTGAACAACCTGTTGCATGACGTCGAATCCGGTGATGGCCAGTTGCGCATCCGCATGACCGACACCTCGGCCTTCGAAATGGGCAAGAACGTTGCCACGACGCCGGGCAAGGTCATCTTCCAGAACGAACTGTTCCAGCTGATCCAGTACAACCCGACGACCCCTGATCAAAACAAGAAGCCTTTCCTGATCGTCCCACCGTGGATCAACAAGTACTACATCCTCGACCTGCGCGAGAAGAACTCCATGGTCAAGTGGGCGACCGATCAGGGTCACACCACCTTCATCATGTCCTGGATCAACCCGGACGAGAAGCTGGCCAAAAAGTCCTTCGAGAACTACCTGCTTGAAGGCTCGCTCGAAGCCATCAACCAGGTTTGTGCCCACACCGGCGAAGACAGCGTCAATCTGGCCGGCTACTGCCTGGGCGGCACGCTGACCATGACGACACTGGCCTACATGGCAGCCAAGAAGGACAAGCGCGCCAATTCCGCCACCTTCTTCACCACCATGCTCGATTTCTCCGAGCCGGGCGAACTGGGCATCTTCCTCGATGAAGGCGCCGTCGCCGGTCTGGAAAAGAAGATGGCCGAACGAGGCTTCCTCGAAGGTTCGGAAATGGCCGGCACCTTCAACATGCTGCGCGCCAACGACCTGATCTGGTCCTTCGTGGTCAACAACTACCTGATGGGCAAGGATCCGTTCCCGTTCGACCTGCTCTACTGGAACTCCGACTCCACCCGTATGCCGGCTGCAATGCACAGCTTCTATCTGCGCAACATGTACCTCGGCAACCTGCTCAAGGAACCAGGCGGCATCACGCTGGGCGGCGTCAAGATCGACATCAGCAAGGTAAAGACCCCGTGCTACTTCATCTCCACGATCGAAGACCACATTGCACCGTGGAAGAGCACCTACATGGGTGCCCGTCTGCCGTCTGGCAACACCAAGTTCGTGCTGGGTGGTTCCGGTCACATCGCCGGTATCGTCAATCCGCCGGCTGCCAACAAGTACGGTTTCTGGACCAATGACGCCACCGACGGCAACTTGCCGGAAAGCCCGGAAGACTTCCTGGCTGGCGCCACCCAGAACGCCGGTTCTTGGTGGACGCACTGGAATCAGTGGGTGACCAGCCTGCCGGGCGGTTCCGCCAAGGTCAAGGCTCGCAAGCCGGAAGATGGCAAGCTGGCAGTGATCGAAGATGCTCCGGGTGCTTACGTCAAGTTCCGTCTGGATACTCAGAAGAAAGCCTAAAGGCGATTCTGTCTGAAGCAAAAAAGGGAGGCCTCGGCCTCCCTTTTTATTTGGCAGATGAAATCCCAATTGATTGAATGGTAAACAACGGATATCCGAGATCGGCCAAAACCGAACACGGTATGGGGATGTCTTTCGCACTCAACTGACGACAGGCCCGTAACAAGAAGCAGTTGATTGGAATTCATTTATGCCAATTGATCATTGGCGGAGATCTGGGCTCATTTAAAATGACTGGCGCCAGTTATGTCTGTGCCTTGCGTCGAAATTCCTGTGCCGGGATTATGCCGAAACGTGGATAACCCTGTGCTCCATTGACGGAGATTTGAAATGCGACCTAGTCTGCGTGCCATAGCGATATTCCTGATTGCGATCGCCGCCAGCAATTTTACTTGGGCGAACTCTGCGCCGGAAACAAAAGCTGTCGCTAGCGAAACTGCAGCCACCGAAGCTAATCTGGTCGTATTCAATCGCACGCTGGCAGTTTTTCGTGCTCATTTTCTTGGCGCCGCGCCAACGGTTAGGGTGGCCAGAGCACGTACCATAATCGACGAAGCACTTCGCCAGCAGGGCGAACTGAAGGTTACTGTCAAGGCTAACCCCGAGGGACAATTGATCGTTCTCGACGACCGTCTGGCTTTTGTCATCACTGACGGTGATGCTGACCCGCTGTTGCAGGAAACATCCGAAGCCGTTGCGCGAAAGGCAGCTCAGCGTCTGGAACAGATCATTGCCGAAACCCGGGAGTCGAGAAACCTGGAGTCGCTATTCAAGGCACTAGGCGCCTCAGGCGTGGCAAGCATCGTCTTTGCCTTGGCTCTTTGGTGTTTGGGGCGCATACGCCTCTGGTTGGCCAGTGTGCTATTGAGCAAAGCAGAGAAAAAAGTCGAGAACCTGAAAATCGGCAATACCCAGCTCATTGAGGGCGAACATCTGTTGCCTTTCCTGCGGCACCTCTTGAGCTTTCTGCGCTGGTTGTTGGTTCTGCTGTTGAGCTACGAATGGCTGAGTTTCGTGCTCTCACGCTTTCCCTATACCCGCCCTTGGGGCGAACGTCTCAACGAATACCTGCTGGATGTGGCTGGCGGATTGCTCCAAAGCATTCTAGGCGCCATCCCTGGTCTTGGCGTGGCGCTGGCGATCTTCATGCTGGCGCGCGTTTTTATTGGTTTTTTGAGCCGCTTTTTTGCACGGATGGCCAATGCCGGGACGACGATCAACTGGTTGACACCGGAAACCATGCCGACAACCAGGCGGCTGTTCAGTATCGCTATCTGGCTGTTTGCCATCGCCATGGCCTATCCCTATTTGCCGGGGGCGCAGACCGAGGCATTCAGGGGGCTCTCAGTAATACTCGGTCTGATGGTCTCGCTCGGCGCCTCCAGTGTTGTTGGCCAGGGGGCGGCTGGGCTGATCCTGACCTACACGCGGACCATCAGAGCGGGTGAATATGTCCGTATTGGCGAACACGAAGGCACGGTGGTCAGGATAGGCATGTTCACCACAGTCATTCGGACAGGATTGGGCGAGGAGTTGACCTTGCCAAACTCGATGATCACGGGAACCGTCACCAAGAACTACTCGCGAACCGTTAAAGGATCCGGTTACGTCGTTGATACGACGGTCACCATTGGCTACGACACGCCGTGGCGCCAGGTTGAGGCGATGCTGATTGAGGCGGCTAAGCGGACCCAGGGCATACTCGATAATCCGGCGCCGGTCGTTTTTCAGACCAATCTGTCTGACTTTTACCCGGAATATCGCCTGGTCGCTCAGGCCATTCCGAACCGGCCGCGTCCTCGCGCGGAGGTGCTTAGTGCGCTGCATGCCAACATTCAGGATGTATTCAACGAATATGGCGTACAGATCATGTCGCCGCATTACATGGCCGACCCTTCGGAGGCCAAGGTGGTCAAGGCGGAGGACTGGTTCCCGGCGCCAGCGAGAAAATCGGACTAATCGCCCCGAAAGTCCAAATAAATAGTCCCCGGGCTGGCTGCACCGGAGGGGGCGGCCCGGTCGACCTGGCCTCGAGCTCATATTCCTACGCGTTCTGGCACTTTTTCTTGCTACTGCTTCGGGGCAGTACCCTGAACCATGCCTCACGCATTTTGTCCTACAAGTACAGAGAGAAAGGAGGCTGGCCATGTTCGACTCTCCTGTTGTTTCCGTTCATATTCCGCTGGCGCTGCGTAGTTTTTCCGGTGGGCATGATGAAATTACTGCCAGTGGCGATACTGTCGGTGAAGTCCTTGCTGCCGTCGGCCACGAGTTTCCGGCGATTCGCGACTATCTGCTGTCGGCCGATGGTGATTTGCTCCCCGGTGTGGCGGTATTTCTTGGTCCTCGCAGCATCCGCGAATTGCAGGGCCTGGCAACACCGATCGATCTGGAGGAAGTGCTCAGCATCGTACCGATCGGTGGCGTCTGAGGAGGCTGCTTTTTTCCGAAGATGCAGCTTGAGCGGCTAAAAGGCGATGCTGCACCGCAAGAATCGGGATTTGAGGGCTTGGAGTATGCTCTGCCCTGAATAGTTAACCATTGGCGCCAAGTGGGGGGAGTGCATGTCCAACGAAGTGGTTTCCCGGATCGGCGAGGCGCTGACGCGCAACGAAAACCATATTTCATTTGCGATTACGCTGATGGAACACTTGGTGGTTCCGACCTTCGTGCTCGATGCGGATCAGAACGTCTTGATCTGGAATCGGGCTTGTGAGCGTCTGACCGATATTCCCGCGACGGAGGTAGTTGGTACCCGTAACCACTGGCGGGCTTTTTATGAAGAGCCCAGGCCATGTCTGGCCGATCTGGTCGCGACTTCCAGCTTTGACCGGATTTCCGATCTGTATACCGTTTCCGATGATCCAAGCGACCCGACCATTGGTGTCCATGCCGAGAATTGGTGCTGGATGCCACGTCGTCGCCAGCACCTTTATCTGGCAATTGATGCCGGGCCAGTATTTGATGATGCAGGCAAACTGATTGCCGTGGTCGAGACACTGCGCGATACCACGGAGAGGCATATCGCCCAGATCAAGGTTCAGGAGCAGGCTAGTATCCTGAAGGCGCATTTCGATGAGCAGGAGCGTGAGACGGAACTGGCGCGCCGCATTCTCGATCACCAGATTCGCAGTGACCTGATGCAACAGGCCGGGGTCAAGTATTCGGTGATTCCAGCCAGCAATTTCTCCGGGGACATGGTGCTCGCGGCGCGTTCGCCATCCGGCCGCCTGTATGCCATCCTGGCGGATGCGACCGGCCATGGCTTGTCCGCCGCGGTCAGCGTCCTGCCGATGGTTCAGGAGTTCTATCGTCTGGTTGAACTGTCATCGCCGCTCAGTGCGTTGATCGAGTCGATCAATTTCCTGCTGGCCAATTCCCTGCCGCTCGGTCGTTTTGTCGCCGCTGCCTTCGTTACCCTGGATGAAGCGGCCAAAGAGGGAGAAATCTGGGTTGGCGGGGTGCCGGATGTCCTGATGTTCGACAGCGCCGGCCGGCTGGAACGACGGATTGCCTCGAGTAATTTGCCATTGGGCATCGCCAAGACCAATGACGGCGTTCAGGGTATCGAGCGCTTCAGCTGGGTTCACGCCCGGCAGTTGCTGCTGGTATCGGATGGCATTGTCGAGGCCTGTAATGCCGATGATGTTGCCTTTGGCGATGAGCAACTGATCGATGTTGTCGAGCATAGAGCGCCCGGCGTCGAAATAACCGACGCATTGCAGCAGGCATTACAGCGTCATTTGAAGGGCAGCAGCGCCCATGACGACATGTCGATGCTGGTCATCGACTGCCCGGCAGGCAGTGCCTAGTGGCGAAAGAGCGGTAGCCTGGTGGAAAACTTCGGCCACTCCACGGCGTCGAGCATGTTCTTGACGATCAGGCCGAGTTCGGTGTCACCGGTGATTTCCAGTTCGCGGTTGAAGAAAAGCGTATCCGGGTCTTCCTGGCGGGCCAGTAGCTGCAGGTAGGCTGACAGGTTGGCGGCAAAAGCCAGGTCAGGTTCGCGCTCCGGGCGGAAAACCGGACGGAACAAGCCGTTAAGGTAGGTGTAGCAAGCCTCGCCGCCAGTATCCAGCACACGAACGCGGAACAGCTTGTCTTCCAGCAGGGCCAGTTCGCATTCCGGCAACAGTTTCATTTTCAGTGCTGCATTCAATCCGGCAACGAGCGCCAGGGCGTGTGGCCATTGCGGTAGCTTCTGGCCAAGATTGGCAACGAAGTCAGGCAGCTTGAATTTTGGGATGGTGAAATTGCCGCTCATGGTCATGCTCCGTGTTTTATGCACCCAACTGGGCAAGGGCCTGCGTGTGGCGCTGGACGATCCCGGCATCGCCAAACCAGTAGCCGTCCACCAGGCCGCTGGCACTCCATTCCTGACTGTCGACGACCTGCATCGTTTCGCCATGCCGGGCAGCATCGAAGGCCGCGATGATTTCGTTGATGTGCTGCTTCTGCGGGCTGATGCGCACGATGTCGATACCCATCTTCAGCATTTCCGGAACCTCGTGGAGCAGATTGTAGCTTTGCGCCGACATGGTCTGGATGCCGTTGATGGTCAGGAAATCCTGCCCCTCGCGGGTTTTCAGCGTCAAACCCTCGGCGTGATCAAGGCACTTGAACTGGCAATCGTCCTTGTTCAGATCGTAATGGCGGGCGGTAAAGCAGCGGGCTGAAAAGGCGAGCGGTATCTTGCCGAAGGCGAAGACTTCAGTCTCGACGCCGGCTGGTCTGCTGGCGTGCAGCGTTTCGATCATCGTCCGGCTGCCTTCCAGTGGCGGCACCCAGCGCTTCAGGCCAAAGCGGGCGAAAGAAGCCAGCGTTGCCTCGTTGTAGAGATTCAGATGCGGGCCGGCGACGAAATCCTTGCCGTGTACAAGGTTGACTGCGCCAAGATCGTTGGCTTCGAGCATGCAGCCAGATTCATCAATCAGTCGACGCAGCGCCTTGAGATCGCTTTCCGATTCGAGCAGAGCTTGCGCCGAGACGACGACCTGCTTGCCGGCATCAGTCAGGTCGCGGGCCAGGCCGATCCAGTCGGTGGTGCGCAATTGCTGGCGCCGCGAGCACACTACTTCGCCAACGTGGATGATGTCGATGGCCGGGTTCTGGGCCATCTCGGCGTAGAACTCCATGACCTCGGCCTTGGGCCAGAAATAGAGCAGGGGGCCAAGCGATAGTTTCATGCTGCGTTGTCCTTTAGCGCCATGGCCGGCTGTAGGCGCCAAGTGTTGCCTGGCTGCCTTCGGAAACCTTGGATAGCTCGGCATGCCAGGCTGGTTTCACGTGGAAGCGCTCATTGCCATCACGAAGAGAGTCGAGCGCGGCGCGTAGGGTGCGGGTCACCTGGGCGACGTAGGTCGGGCTGCGCTGGCGGCCTTCGACCTTGATCGCCTTGACGCCAATCTTGATGATCTCCGGCAGAATTTCCAGCACATTCAGGCTGGTCGGTTCTTCCAGCGCGTAATAGGTTTCACCCTGCACTTCGAAGCGACCCTTGCACAGCGTTGGATAGCCGGCCGGTTCATCGTCGCCGAAACGGTCGATCAGCACACCATTGAGACGGGTTTCCATGGTTCCCGGCTTCTTGTCCCATTTGACGTACTTTGCCGGCGAGCAGGCGCCGACCGTATTGGGTGACTCGCCGCAGGCGTAGGAGGACAGCCAGCAGCGACCTTCGTTCATCACGCACAGGCTGCCAAAGCCGAAGACCTCGATTTCGACGGTCGTATTCTTGATGACATGCTCGACCTGGGCCAGCGTCAGCACACGTGGCAGTACGGCTCGGCGAACGCCGAATTCGCGCTGACAGAAGTTGATTGCTTCATAGCTGGTTGCCGAGCCTTGGACCGACAGGTGTAGGCGCTGCTGTGGGTGGCGCTGGCGGGCGTAGTCGAGCAGGCCGATATCGGCCAGGATGATCGCATCCACTCCTTGATCAACGGCGCCATCGACTGCCTTGTGCCAATCGGCGACCCGGCCTGCCTGCGGAAAGGTGTTGATCGCCATCAGCACTTCGCGGCCCTTGGCATGGGCGTAACGTATACCTTCGGCCATGGTCTTGTCGTCGAAGTTCAGACCGGCGAAATTACGCGCATTGGTGTCGTTTTTGTAGCCGAGATAGACGGCATCGGCGCCGTTGTCGACGGCAGCCTTGAGCGCCGGCAGGCTGCCGGCCGGACAGACGAGATCGGGCAAGGAGCTCATGGGAGGCATCCTGAATATCAAGCGGCGAAGTATAGCCAGCCCTTCCGAATCACCATTGATCCTGGTCAAAGGCTTGGCTCGTGCTAGGATTAACAAAAGTTAGATAAACCCCAAAACGATGAGTGAAGAGACTCCGCAGGCGATAAATCAGGAGGGTGGCCAGAATGCTCTGGCCGGGCCTGCGTTTCGCGTCGGGCTTGGTTTCGCGCTGATTCTCGCCATCTTGCCCCCGGTAAGCTATTTCCTGCTCGAGTTCGGCCGCTTCGATGAACTGATGGCGACTCAGTCCCGCGCTTTGGCCAATCTGGCAACACGCGTCGTCGCCAGAAATCCGGATTCATGGCAGTGGGCGCCCGGGGATCTGCTTGAGGCCATTGCCGATATTACGCATCCGGATCATCAGAGCCAGATCGATACAGTCGACGGTCTAGCCGTCGCGGCGGTTGGCAAGGCGCCGGAGTGGCCGACCATATCCGGCAAGGCAGATATCGTCGAAAACGGTCGAGTGGTTGGTTCAGTCACCGTCATGGCATCCATTCGGGATGAGATTCTGGATACCTTGCTGGTGTCGCTAGTCAGCGGTTTGTTTGGCGTCGTCATCTTCTTTCCCCTTTACCGCATGCATCTGGCCAGTCTGAGGAAAGCCAATGCTGCCCTGGCTAGCAGCGAGGCACGTTTCAAGGATCTGGCGACGATTTCCTCGGATTGGGTTTGGGAGCAGGACGCCGATTACCGTTTTTGCGACATGTCCTCCGGCTTGATCCGTGCAGGCCTGACAAGTGCCAGCACACTCGGCAAGAAACGCTGGGAACTGCCCATCCTGCTTAGCGAAGCGGAATGGGCCCCCCACAAGGCTGTTCTTGCCGCGCAACAGCCTTTTTCCGATTTTGAGTATCCGGTGCGGACCATTGATGGGGGAATTCGCTGGTATTCAATTTCCGGCCGGCCAATTTTCGACGAGTCCGGGCGCTTCGCCGGCTATCGGGGCACGGGGCGGGATATCACTCGGGCCAAGGTTGCGGAAGCGGAGTTGCGCGAACATCGGGATCACCTGCAGGAGCTGGTTGAAAGCCAGATTATGGATGTGATCAGGGCCAAGGATGAGGCTGAACATGCAAATCGGGCCAAGTCGGAGTTCCTGTCCAACATGTCCCACGAACTGCGGACACCGCTGCATGGCATCCTGTCCTGCGCGCGGCTGGGCGGCGACAAGATCGGAAAGGTGGATGACGAGCGCCTGCGCGACTATTTCAGGATGATTCGCGAGAGTGGTCAGCGGCTTTTGGTGCTGCTCAACGACCTTCTCGATCTGGCCAAACTGGAGGCTGGCCGGATGGAAATCAAGCCGACGCGGTTTGATCTTGGTGAAGTTTTGCGCAAGATTGCATTTGAACTTCAGGCCTTGTTCGAATTGAATGATCTTCGGATCGATCTGAACATCGAGGGAGATAGCGTTCTGGAAGGGGATGCCGATCGCATCGGCCAGGTTGTCAGGAACCTGTTGTCCAATGCCAGCAAGTTTTCACCGCCGGGAAGCGTTATTCACCTTCGCCTGCAGGCGAGCACAATAAACCAGGATGGAGAATCCATCGAGGCCCTTTGTCTGACTGTCGAGGACGAAGGCGCAGGGATTCCCGAAGAAGAGCTCGAATCAATCTTCGACAAGTTCGTGCAGAGTTCGACCACCGCCAAGGGGGCCGGAGGGACTGGCCTGGGACTCGCTATCTGTCAGGAAATCATTCGACTGCATTGCGGTATGATTATGGCCAATAACAGGCCGGAAGGCGGGGCGTGTTTTACCGTCCTATTGCCCAAGGGGCATCAGCCAGCGCTCGCTGGCCATTGAGAAAGGTTGAGTAATGACCAAGGAACGCGTCCTCGTTGTTGATGATGAACAGTTGAACCTGTTCATCATTGAGGAGTTTCTCGAGCAGGAAGATATCGAGCTGGAAATGCACAGCAATCCGCTTGAGGCATGGGCCAGCCTGAGCGCGGCTGACAGCAATTTTTCCCTGGTTGTGCTTGACCGGATGATGCCCGAGCTGGATGGCATGGAATTGCTGCGCCGGATGAAGCGCGAGGCGCGCTTTGCCGACATTCCCGTCATCATGCAGACGGCCGCCTCTTCTCCCGATCAGGTTCGAGAAGGTCTGGAAGCAGGCGCTTACTATTACTTGACCAAGCCTTACGAACCGGAAGCCCTGATTTCCATCGTTCGGGCCGCCATGGAGGATAGGCGGGCGCGCAGCCAGTTACGCAGCCGTGCGGCGCGCCTGGAAGAGACCCAGAAGCTGATCCGGAGCGTCGAATATCGCTTTGTAACGCTGGACGATGTCAGTTGTCTGGTGCCGGTGTTGGCTGGCATGTGTCCGGTGCCGGATGTGGCTGCGCCTGGCTTGTCCGATTTGATGGTCAATGCGGTCGAACACGGTAATCTGGGCGTGACCTATCAGGAAAAATCACTGCTCAAGTGGGAAGGGGACTGGGAGCACGAGATCAAGCGCCGCCTTGCCCTGCCACAGTTCGCCGAGCGTTTTGCCACGGTCAGGATAGAGCGCAATGCTGATAGCATCGTCTTTACCATCACCGATCAGGGCGATGGTTTTGAATGGAACAAATTCCTGAGCTTCGACCCGGATCGGGCCTTTGACCCCAACGGTCGGGGTATCGCCATGGCGAAGATGATGAGCTTCTCGGCGCTCGACTATCAGGGACGCGGCAATATCGTTGTTGCCAGGGTCAATCTCTGACCCTCAGCGCGTTATAACAGTCGGACGAAAGCCCAGAGCGGCCCTGATTTTCTCGGCTACACGGTCGGCATCACCGCGGCTGGCGTAAGGGCCGAGATGCAGGCGGTGAATGCCGCCAGCCGGATTGACGCGCATTGTTTCGGTCAGCCAGTCGAGTTCACGCAGCAGGTGATTTTTCAGGTTCTCGGCGTTTTCAGCATTCGAAAAGGCGCCGAGTTGTAAATATATACCTTTCTGAATGCCCGTATCGCCGCTCATGCCGGCCATCGCTGCGCTTTGCACCGGTCGCTCTTCAAGCGCCATGCGCTTGGCCAGCTGCTCGATATCGTCCCCATTCGAGGTGCTGGCAATACGGGGCGGCGGGGTGACCTGAGCGTAGGCCGTTCCGGCCAGTTCCCCTGGAATGATCGCCTCGACTTCAACCTGACCGCTGCCGCCATTGATTAGCCCGAGCTTGTAGGCGGCCGTATAGGAAAGGTCGATGACCCGGTCGGCATGGAAAGGACCGCGGTCGGTCACTCGGACGATCACGGATCTACCGCTTTGCACGCTGGTGACGCGAACGTAGGAGGGCAGGGCCAGCGTGGTATGGGCGGCGGTCATCGCGAACATGTCGTAGGGCTCGCCGATGGAGGTCTTCTGGCCATGGAACTTCTTGCCGTACCAGCTGGCAATGCCGCGTGCGCGGTATGGTTTGACCGAGGTATTCGGTACATATTCCTTGCCGAGAACGACGTAGGGCTTGGTGGCCGGTTTGTGCAACGGTTCCCACTTCGGCTCGGCATCGGGAATGTCGTCGAGGCCATCGGGGATGTCTTCAGCCGGACCATCATCCTTGTAGAAACCGCCTCCACGCTTGAGAACGGCCGTTGGCTTCTTGGTCGGGGTTGGCGGTTTTGAAACCGGACCTTTTTGTCCATCGACCGATGGGTCCCGTACCGGAGCCGGTCCACCACAAGCGGCAAGCAGCAGCGCAAGACTCAGTGGCGCGACAAAACGGTTCATTTCTTGACCAGCATTCGATGGGTGTGGATGGACATCAACATGCCAATGCCGAGGAATAGCGTGACCAGGGCGGTGCCGCCATAGCTCATGAAGGGCAGCGGGACGCCAACGACGGGCAGGATGCCGCTAACCATGCCCATATTGATGAAGGCGTAGGTGAAGAAGCCCAAGGTGATGGCGCCGGCGAGCAGGCGCGAGAAAAGCGTCGGTGCCGCCGAAGCGATGATCAGGCCGCGGCCGATGAGCAGGGTATAGAGGAAAACCAGGGTTGCATTGCCCAGCAGCCCCCATTCCTCGGAATAGACGGCAAAGATGAAGTCAGTGTGTTTTTCCGGGATGAATTCGAGGTGGGTCTGGGTCCCGTTCAGGTAGCCCTTGCCAAAGGCTCCACCGGAGCCGATGGCGATGATCGACTGGATAATGTGGTAACCCGAACCGAGCGGATCTGTCGTTGGATCGATAAGCGTCAGGATGCGCTTTTGCTGGTAATCGTGCAGCATGTTCCACAGGAACGGCGCCGCCGAGGCCCCGGCGACGATCAGTCCGATGATTACCTTCCATGGCAGGCCGGCGAAGAAGATGACATAAAAGCCGACGGCGCCGACCAGCAGTGCCGTACCGAGGTCGGGCTGCTTGGCGATCAATGCGAAGGGGACGATCAGCAGCGTGCTGGCAATCATGAAATGCTTCATCTTCAGCACGGCTTCGTATTTCTGGAAATACCAGGCGAGCATCAGCGGCATCGCAATCTTCATGATTTCAGATGGCTGGATGCGCGTGAAGCCAAGTGACAGCCAGCGTTTTGCGCCGTTCACCTTGATGCCGAACAGGAAGACGGCGATAAGGAGCACAACACCAAGGATGTAGAGCGGAATGGCAAAACGCATCAGTTTCTGGGGCGGCAGGCGGGCGACGAACCACATGACGATCATGGCGATGCCCATGTTGCCAAGCTGCGAGAGCATACGGTGGTTGCTGTCCCAAGTTGCCGAATTGACCGTGGCCAATCCGACACCCATGATCGCGAGCGTGATCAAGAGCAACGGGAAGTCGATATGGGCGATCAACTGCTGCCAACTGCGCCGAAGGGTGCCAACGATATCGATCATTCTTCGGTATCTTCCTCAATGGCGGCGACGTCTTCCTTGGCCGCACCGGCCGGCAACTTGCCGAGCAGGTAGTAGTCGATGACCATGCGGGCGATTGGTGCGGCTGACTGGGCGCCAAAGCCGCCGTTTTCCACCAGCACGGCAAGGGCAATTTTTGGTTTGTCGGCTGGGGCGTAGGCAATGAACAGGGCGTGGTCCCGTAGCTCTTTCTTGGTGCTGTGTTCTTTGTACTGTGCACCCTTCAGCGAAAATACCTGAGCCGTACCGGTCTTGCCGGCCGCCTCATACGGGGCGCCGGCAAAAGCGCGGGTGCCGGTACCTTCCTTGTTGACGCCAACCATGGCGCGGCGAATCACATCGACATTGCTTTGCTTCCATTGCAGGTCGCGTATGGGTTTGGGTTCGACCGGACGTTTCTCGCCCGTCTTTGTATCAATAAGGTACTGTACCAAGTGCGGTCGAAACATCACGCCATTGTTGGCCAGGGTGGCCGTGGCCTGGGCCAACTGGATCGGCGTGTAGGCGTTGTAGCCCTGCCCGATGCCGATGGAGATGGTTTCACCGGCATACCATTTCTGCTGTTCCGGCTTCTTGAAGCGTTGTTTCTTCCATTCCTGTGACGGCAAGACACCCTTCGATTCGCCGGAGTCGTCCTTGCCTAGATCGATGCCGGTGCGTTGGCCTAGCCCAAGGGAGCCCATGAACTTGGCGATATTGTCGATCCCCATGTCGTTGGCCAGCATGTAGTAGTAGGTGTCGCAGGAGTGAACGATGGACTTGTACATGTCCACGCTGCCGTGCCCACCCTTCTTATCGTCGCGGAACTGATGGTTACCAAAATTGAAATAGCCGGGGTCGCTGATAGCCTGATTCGGCGTGCGCTTGCCCATTTCAAGCGCGGCCAGCGCCATGAAGGGCTTGAAGGTCGAACCGGGGGGGTAGGCACCGTTGATGGCGCGATTGACCATCGGCTTGCTCGGGTGCTCGTTCAGTTCCTTCCAGTTGTCCGGTGTAATGCCGTCCACGAACAGGTTGGGGTCATAGGTCGGAGTGGAAACGAGCGCCAGGATGCCGCCGGTTGAGGGATCGATGGCGACCAGCGAGCCTTTGCGGTCACCGAAGGCCTGTTCCGTGATTTCCTGCAGCTTGGCATCCAGCGTCAGGGCCAGATTGTTGCCGGAAACCGGCGGAATCCGCTTCAGGCTGCGCAAGGCTCGGCCGCCGGCATCGATCTCGACCTCCTCGTAACCGGTTTCGCCGTGCAGCTCGAATTCGTAATGCTGTTCGAGGCCGGTCTTGCCGACATGATCTGTGCCTTTGTAATTGGCCTGTCGCTCCGACTCCTCGATCCATTTCAGGTCGCGCTCGGTGATCCGGCCAATATAGCCAATGGCGTGCGAGGCGATAGCACCCAGCGGATACTGGCGGAACAGGCGCGCCTTGACCTCAACACCGGGGAAACGATAGCGATGCGCTGCAAACTTGGCGACTTCACCATCGGTCAGGCGGGTGCGAATGGGGATCGACTCGAAGTTCTTGGCTTCATCGAGCAGGCGCTTGAAACGCTTGCGGTCCTTGGGCTGGATGTCGATGACGTCGGCCAGGGCGTCAATGGTCGCTTCGAGATCGCCAACCTGTGACGGTGTGATTTCCAGCGTGAAGGCCGAGTAGTTATGGGCCAGCACGACGCCGTTGCGGTCGGTGATCACCCCGCGGTTGGGCACGATGGGAATCAGCGCGATACGGTTGTCTTCGGCGCGAGTCCGGTAGAAATCATGCTGAATGACCTGTAGCCAGACGAAGCGGCCGATCAGCAGGCCAAAGGCCAGCAGGACAGCAACTGCCGCAAAGCCGATGCGAAACCGAAAACGGTCGAGATCGGCTTCCGGATTGTTGAAGTCACCCACGCGCGGCCTGCCTCAGCCTTAAATCGGGCGGTTGGGATCCTGCTCGACCGGCCGGTATTGCGGCAGGAGCAGGATGAAGGTAGCGGGGATCCAGAGCAGCGTAGCGATCATCGGGCCAACGAAATAGCTCCAGCCGGGGAAGTCGGCGCCAACAGCCAGGCGCATCAAGGCTTGCAGGAGCTGTGTTGCGAGCAATAGCGGCATGATCTGCAGGGCTTGCTGCAGCAGCGGGAACCAAAGGATGCGCCGTGACAGGGAGGCGGCCGTATAGGCAAGCGCGACGTAGGCAAAGCAGTGCTGGCCCAGTACAGCCCCGTCGGCCACATCCATCAGCAGACCGAGCATGAAGCCCCAGCCCATGCCAACCTTGCGGAATTCGCGGACGCTCCAGAAGCACAACACCAGAGCCACCCAGTCCGGCATGCCGGGCCAGTGGGCCGTTGGCAGGAAGTTGAGGAGTACTGCGGCGATCAGGCTGAAGAATATGAACCAGGGCCGGACCGGCAGAAGGATGCGGGATGAGGAAAAGGTAGGTTGCATCAGCGTTCTTTTCCTGAAATTTTCTTTTTCTTGCGCAGGCTAGGCTTGTCGGAGCTGCCCGGACGGCCCAATGTCTCAGGTGGTGCCGGCGGCAAAGCCTTGCGTGGGTCGAGGACCATGACCTCGCCAAAATTCTCGACGCCGGCGATGGGCACACAGAAAATGCGGGCGAAGGAATAGGCGCTGTCGCGTTCGATATTGACCACCTTGGCGACCGGAAAGCCTGCCAAATAGATGCCGTCCAGCCCGGAGGTAACCAGCACGTCGCCGATCTGGATATCGGCATTGGCTGGCATGTAGCGCAATTCGAGCTGGCCGTTGCCGAGACCGAAAACGACTGAACGCTGGCCGCTACGTACGACTTGCACCGGGACGACCTGATCCTTGTCGGTGATCAGCGTGATTTCCGCTGAAAATGGGAAGACGCGGGTGACCTGGCCGACGACACCCGCTTCGTCAATCGCCGGCTGGCCTGCGATGATGCCGGCCTGCTGGCCTTTGTCGACAATAACCTTGCGCGAAAACGGGTCGCGGGCCGTGTAGAGAATCTGGGTCACCTGCCCATTGGCCTTTTCGCGCTCCTTGACCGCCAGCAGCTTGCGCAATCTCTCGTTCTCAACTTCAAGTTGGGCCAGGCGCTGCAGATTTGGGGCGGTGGTGAGCTGATTATGTTTCAGCTCGTTATTTTCTTGCTGCAGGGCGCGCAGGCCTTGCAGATAGCTGGCCGCGTAGTCGACCAGGCTGCCTGGTGTCTGGGCAACCCGCTGGACCGGGTCGACGACCAAGGCGATGCTCTGACGCAGTAATTCAAGGCTCTTGAAACGTAGGTCGAGCACAAAGATCGCCAATGAAATGGCGATGTAGAAAGTCAGAAGGGCCAGCGGTGCTGGCCCTCGCTTGAAGAACGGTGGAGGCGCGTGGTCGATGCCGGCCATCGCTCAATCCTGCCTTGCTGCGATCAAGGTTTAGTCCGAGGCAAAAATGCTGCCCAGCTTGTCCATCTTTTCCAGTGCCATGCCGCAACCGCGGGCAACACAGGTCAGGGGCTCATCGGCAACGATGACAGGCAGGCCGGTTTCTTCCATCAGCAGACGGTCAAGGTCACGCAGCAACGCTCCACCACCAGTCAGAACCATGCCCTTTTCGGCAATATCGGCACCGAGTTCGGGCGGGGTCTTTTCCAGCGCGGACTTCACGGCGGAAACGATCTGGTTCAGCGGGTCAGTCAGCGCCTCGAGGATTTCGTTGGAGGAAATCGTGAACTTGCGCGGAATGCCTTCGGCCTTGTTGATGCCGGAAACTTCCATTTCCTTGACCTCGGCGCCCGGGAAGGCGGAGCCGATGTTCTTCTTGATGTTCTCGGCGGTGTTCTCGCCGATCATCATGCCGTAGTTGCGGCTGATGTAATTGATGATCGCCTCGTCCAGCTTGTCGCCGCCAACACGGACGGAGCCGGCATACACCATGCCGCCGAGCGAGATGACGCCGACCTCAGTGGTGCCGCCGCCGATATCGACGACCATGGAGCCCGTTGCATCGGATACCGGCAGGCCGGCACCGATCGCGGCAGCCATCGGCTCCTCGATCAGGTAAACCTGGCTGGCACCTGCGCCTAGGGCTGATTCACGGATGGCACGGCGTTCGACCTGGGTCGAGCCGGACGGAACGCAGATGATGATGCGCGGGCTCGGGCTGAATAGCTTCGAGTCATGCACCTTTTTGATGAACTGCTTGAGCATCTGCTCGGTAACGGTGAAGTCGGCAATGACGCCGTCCTTCATTGGGCGGATGACGGTGATGGTGCCCGGTGCCTTGCCAAGCATGTCCTTGGCTTCCCGGCCGACGGCCTGGATGGTCTTTTTTGCATTGGGGCCGCCTTCGAGGCGGATGGCGACGACTGATGGCTCGTCCAGGACGATGCCGCGCGCACGCACATAGATCAGCGTGTTGGCAGTACCAAGGTCAATGGCGAGGTCGTTCGAGAAGTATTTACTGAGGAAACCAAACATGTATGCTCCGCTTGGGGGGTGCGGTAGGGAAAACTTTTATGATACCTTATAACGCTTTCCATTTTAAGACTTTGTGCACTGCAAAAAAGTCTTTGGCACCCATGTCGCTCACATTAGAACAGGTTAAGCGCATCGCCCATCTCGCCCGAATCGAGATCAGCGATGATGAGGCCCTGACCACCCAGGGCCACCTCAACGGCATCTTCCAGTTGATCGAACAAATGCAGGCTGTTGATACTACCGGCGTCGAGCCGATGGCACATGCTCAGGATGTCAGTCAGCGCCTGCGTGAAGATGTGGTTTCTGAAACTGATCGTCGCGCGGCTTATCAAGCCGTTGCTCCGGAAATCGAAGCCGGGCTCTACCTTGTGCCGAAGGTGATCGAATGATCAATGCCAGCCTGAAAGACTTGTCGCTGGCACTGGCTGCCAAGAAAATTTCCAGTGTCGAGCTGTCGTCATTGTTTCTTGAGCGCATCGAGCGTCTGAATCCGACCCTTAATGCCTTCGTGACTGTCGATCGCGAGAAAAGCCTGCAAATGGCCCGCGACGCCGATGCGCGCATCGCGGCAGGCACTGCTGGTCCATTGACTGGCATTCCCATCGCCCAGAAGGACATCTTCTGTGCCGAAGGCTGGCTGAGCACCTGTGGCTCGAAGATGCTGGCCAACTTCGTTTCGCCCTACGATGCGACCGTAATCCGCAAGATGCACGCCGAAGCCGGCTTGGTATCGCTCGGCAAGACGAACATGGACGAATTCGCCATGGGTTCGTCCAACGAGACCTCCTTCTTTGGCTCCGTGCGCAATCCTTGGGATACCGAGCGCGTCCCCGGCGGTTCGTCTGGTGGTTCGGCAGCAGCCGTGGCTGCCCGTCTGGCGCCTGCGGCAACCGGTACCGACACAGGCGGCTCGATTCGCCAGCCGGCTGCGCTGTGCAACCTGACCGGCCTGAAGCCAACCTACGGTGTCGTTTCCCGCTACGGCATGATTGCCTTCGCTTCATCGCTTGACCAGGGCGGCCCGATGGCGGCCAGTGCTGAAGATTGCGCCTTGCTGCTCAATACCATGGTCGGATTCGACGAACGCGACTCCACCTCGCTCGACCGCCCGGTTGAGGACTACGCCCGCGATCTCGACAAACCACTCAATGGCCTGCGCATTGGTTTGCCGAAAGAGTTCTTCGGTGAAGGCTGCGATGCCGGGGTGATGTCCGCCGTGCGTGCTGCGATTGCCGAATACGAAAAGCTCGGCGCTACGACGGTCGAGGTCTCGTTGCCCAATTCCCATCTGTCGGTACCGGCCTATTACGTGATCGCGCCGGCCGAGGCCAGTTCCAACCTGTCGCGCTTCGACGGTGTGCGCTACGGCTATCGTGCCCCGGATTACGGCAACCTCGACGACATGTACATGAAAACGCGGGCTCAGGGCTTCGGTGCAGAAGTGAAGCGCCGCATCCTGATTGGTGCTTATGTGCTGTCGCATGGCTACTACGACGCTTATTACCTGCAGGCCCAGCGTATCCGCCGCCTGATTGCCAATGATTTCGTCGAGGCCTTCAAGCATTGTGATGTGATCATGAGTCCGACCTCGCCATCAACCGCCTTCAAGCTGGGCGAAAAGGCTGCCGATCCGGTGCAGATGTACTTGTCGGATATCTACACGATCGCGGTCAATCTGGCTGGTCTGCCGGGGATGTCGATTCCCTGCGGCTTTGTCGGTGGCTTGCCGGTCGGTTTGCAACTGATTGGCAACTACTTTGCCGAGGGTCAATTGCTTAATGTGGCTCATCGCTATCAGCAAGCGACCGATTGGCATCAACGTCGCCCGGGCGGGATTGAGTAAAGTGCGCCTGATTTTTTCTCTGCTGGCTGCGCTAATGCTGGCGAGCTGCGCTGAAACGCCAAAGGCTCCAGAGGAGCCGGCAGCGCAATCAAGCGCAGAAAAAACAGTGGCCGCTGAAGAAACGCCGAAACTCAAGAATTCGACCCTGAAATACCTGGCGAACCGCAACCTTAAGCCCCAGCCGACGCGCCCACTCAACGTTCGTTCGCGTTGCTCGCACAAGGATGCGATCGGCACCCAGACCCGGCTCGATCTGCTGGTCAAGGATGCTGACGTCAAGAAATTCGATGCCCAGGTCAGCATGAAGGGCTACGGCACCTGTCGGTTCAATCTGGACGAGTTCGAGCAGGTCGAGAAGTTGCCGCAAGCGCTGCTGCGCCACAAGAAACAGTCCGATTGCCTGGTTCGCATGTGGGAGCAGGGCCCCAAAGTAACGATTGCATTCAATAGTTGCCCCAAGTCCTGTGAAGGAAAGGCTTTCGACTATCTCTGGCCAATCATGGTCGAGGCGAAGAGCGGGCAATGTTTCTAAAACGGATGAAGCTATGACTCAGTGGGAAGTGGTAATCGGCATCGAGACGCATGCGCAGCTCTCGACGGTATCGAAGATTTTTTCCGGTGCCTCGACAGCTTTTGGCGCTGAACCGAACACTCAGGCGTGCGCAGTTGATCTGGCGCTGCCAGGCGTCCTTCCTGTGCTGAACAAAAAGGCAGTGGAATGTGCCATTCGCTTTGGCTTGGCGATCGGTGCCGAAGTGGCGCAGAAGTCTGTTTTTGCCCGCAAGAACTACTTTTATCCGGATTTGCCCAAGGGTTACCAGATCAGCCAGATGGATCTGCCGGTGGTGGTTGGCGGCAACATCACGCTGCAGGTTGGGCAGGGTGAGAAGGCTTATGAAAAAACCGTTCGCCTGACCCGTGCCCACCTTGAAGAAGATGCCGGCAAGTCGCTGCATGAGGATTTCCATGGCAAGTCGGGCATCGACCTGAACCGTGCCGGTACGCCATTGCTCGAAATCGTTTCCGAACCGGATATGCGTTCATCCGATGAGGCTGTGGCCTACGCCCGGGCATTGCATGCATTGGTCCGCTGGATCGGCATTTGTGACGGCAACATGCAGGAAGGCTCCTTCCGTTGCGATGCCAACGTTTCGGTGCGTCCGAAAGGCCAGGCTGAATTTGGCACCCGTCGCGAGATCAAGAATCTGAACTCCTTTCGTTTCCTGAAGGAAGCTATCGACTTCGAGGTCCAGTGGCAAATCAATGAAATCGAGGAAGGCCGCAGGATTCAGCAGGCCACCGTGCTGTTTGATCCGGATACCGGCGAAACACGCATGATGCGGAGCAAGGAAGATGCGCACGATTACCGCTACTTTCCGGACCCCGATCTGCTGCCGCTTGTGATTCCGGCCGAGTGGATTGCCAGTGTCCAGGGCGAATTGCCGGAATTGCCTGTCCAGAGGTGTGAGCGATTTGCCAGCGAACTGGGCCTTTCTGCCTACGACGCCACCGCGCTGACAGCGAGTCAGGAAATCGCCGATTATTTTGAGGCGGCCGTAGCGCTTGCCGGCAAGGCCAATGCAAAGCCCTGTGCCAACTGGGTGATGGTCGATCTGGCCGCCCGCCTCAACAAGGAAGGCAGAGAGATTGCCGAGTCGCCTGTTTCGTCGGTTCAACTGGCCGGTCTGATTCAGCGTATCGCCGACAACACCATCTCCAACAACATTGCCAAGAAAGTCTTCGAGGCCTTGTGGAATGGTGAAGGCACGACGGCCGACGAGGTGATCGACAAGCAAGGCTTGAAGCAGATCACCGATACCGGCGCCATCGAAGCTTTGGTGGACGAAGTGCTTGCTGCAAACGCTGCCAACGTGGCCGAATTCAAGGCAGGCAAGGAAAAGGCGTTCAATGCGCTGGTTGGTCAGGTAATGAAGGCGGCCAAGGGCAAGGCCAATCCACAGCAGGTCAATGACCTGCTGAAGCAGAAACTGGCAGGCTGATCAGCGGATTTGGGGAGCTGCGCCGCTGTTCGGTGCAGCCGGTGGCCGGCGGGTCAGTTCAAAGTAGCGCTTGCGGTCGGCATCGTACTTGGCCTTGATCGACTCGAAATCCTTTTTCTTGATCTCAAGTAGCTCCTGTTGCAACTTGATTTCGTGGTCGATCGCACGCAGTTCCTTTTCGAGCTCAGGGGGCAGCGCCTTTTTCTTGTAAAACTCGGCTTCGTCAGCAAATTTTTTGCGCTTGGTGCGTAGTGTATCGATCCGTGCGATCGTGGCCAGGATGGCAAGATTGACATCGGACTCGGCTTTTTTCTGGGCAAGATCGATGTCTTCGGGTGTCGTATAAGTGTCAAGAAGTGCCTGGTCCCGACGCCTCTGCTCGCGGCTGGCATCTTCAAGCTGTTTCTTGCGACGGTTCTCCAGCACCTGTTCGGCTTTTTGTTCCGGCGTCAGTGGTGGTCCAACTTCCTTGATGATATTGCCGCCGCTGTCGAGCACTCGATAGGCGCGGCCGCGGCATTGTTCGGGAAGCGTATCACCACAGACCCGACGACCACTGACCGGATCATGGCAGCAGTAGAACTCTCCAGCCGCCTGTGCCGAAGTGGCCAACAGCAGGAGAAGGGGAAGGATAGCCCGCTTAGGCATCGACCCCATACTGCTCCCGGTAACGGGCAACAGCCTCGCGATGCTTGGCAAAATCAGGACGCTTAGCCAGGAAGGTCATCAGATCCTTGAGTCCGGCAACAGCCACGACTGGGATGCCATAGTCGCGCTGGACTTCCTGAACCGCAGAGAGGTCGCCCTGGCCGCGTTCCTGGCGATCGAGGGCAATGAGTACGCCGGCCGGGGTGGCGCCGGCGGCGCGGATCAGTTCGACCGATTCGCGGACCGAGGTGCCAGCGGAAATAACGTCATCGACAATCAGGACACGTCCAGTCAATGGCGAACCGACGATGTTGCCGCCCTCGCCATGATCCTTCGCTTCCTTGCGGTTGAAGGCGAATGGGAAGTTTTTGCCGCGCTGGGCGAGCGAGATGGCAATCGCTGCAACCAGCGGAATGCCTTTGTAGGCCGGGCCGAACAGCATGTCGAACTGGACGCCGCCGGCTTCTGCTGCTTTGGCGTAGAATTCGGCCAGACGCCCGAGCGAGTTGCCGTCATTGAACAGTCCGGCATTGAAAAAATAGGGCGAAAGCCGCCCGGCCTTGGTTTTGAACTCGCCAAAGCGCAATACTTGGCAGCCAACCGCAAACTCGATGAAATCTTGACGAAAATCCATAGTTTTCTTTTCCTGATGGTCGGAAAAATACGACCAATTTGAGCACAATGTTACGCATCATCTCCCTGAATCTCAATGGTATCCGCTCCGCGTGGAGTAAAAATGTGTTGCCGTGGGCGGTAGCCCAGGCCGCTGACATTATTTGTCTGCAGGAACTGAAGGCACAGTTGCCTGATCTTTCGCCGGAAATGATGGCGCCGGATGGCATGCACACCTACTACCACTGCGCGGAAAAGAAGGGGTATAGCGGTGTCGGTATCTGGAGTCGGCAAAAGCCGGATCGTGTCATCGAGGGCTTCGATGGCGGAGAGTTCGATGCCGAGGGGCGCTATATTCGCGCCGACTTTGGGAATCTGTCGGTAATTTCACTGTATTTGCCCTCGGGCTCTTCGTCGCCTGAGCGGCAAGAGGCCAAGTTCCGCTTCCTGGACCTGTTTTTCCCGCAGATGCTGGCTTTACGTGCTGAAGGTCGGGAAATCGTCTTATGTGGCGACTGGAATATCGCGCACCAGGCAATTGATCTGAAAAACTGGAAGTCGAATCAGAAAAATTCTGGCTTCTTGCCGGAAGAGCGTGCTTGGCTGACGCGGGTTTTCGAGGAGCTGGGCTGGATTGATGTATATCGCAGCCTGCATCCGGAGGCCACGGATAGCTGCTACACATGGTGGAGCAATCGCGGTCAGGCCTGGGCCAAGAACGTTGGCTGGCGAATCGACTACCAGATTGCGACTCCGGCTATCGCCGGAACGGCCGTTCAGGCAACGGTCTACAAGGATGAGCGATTTTCCGATCATGCCCCGCTGATCATTGATTACGACTTTAAATAAGCATCCAAAGTGCATTGATTTCGCTGCGCCGTAGGGATAACCTGTCACTCTGCTTACTTGTCTAACGAGGTTGAAAAATGTCTGAACAAATCACTGCGGCCAACAAGGAAAAGTTGGTCTCCGATCTCAAGGTCGTGATTTCCGATACTGAAGAACTGCTGCGCGCCACAGCTGGTGCTGCTGGCGAGAAAGTTGGCGAACTGCGCGAGCGTCTGGGTGTTCGTCTGCGCGATGCCAAAGAGCGCGTGATCGATCTTGAAGTGGCACTTGTTGATAAGACCAAGGCTGCAGCACGCGCTACCGACGATTTCGTGCACGAAGAACCGTGGAAGGCTGTCGGCGTTGCTGCCGCATTGGGGCTTGCTCTCGGTGTACTGATCGGTCGTCGCTAAGCGCATGACACAGCAGTCAGGCGGCGATGGAGGCCGCGAAGGCCTCTTTGCCGCCTTGAAAAATACTGTCGCGACATTGATCGCGATCGGAAAGACGCGTGCCGAGCTTCTGATTACCGAGCTTGAGGAAGAGAAGTTCCGCCTCATGTCGATGTGGTCCAAGGCTATCGGCGCGGCGTTCCTGCTTGCGGTGGGTGTCATCATGGCGGTTTTTTGCCTGGCACTTGCTTTTTGGGAACAGCGGGTCGCAGTTTTTGGGCTTTTCGCCGTGATCTTTATCGGGAGTGGTCTGTTCTTGGTTGGTTCTTTGAAGCGGCAGGCCGCTCAGCCCAGCAAGATGTTCAAGGCTAGTCTGAATGAACTTGAAGCAGATATGGCTGAGCTGCGCCGCTATCGCAACAAGTCGGAATGAATCCCAAGCTGCTTGAACTGGCGACGCGACATGGTGCGCTCAAGGTGCGCATCGAAGAACAGCGTCGTCTTCTGGCTCAGCACGTACTTCCGTTGGAGTCGGCGCTGGACAGGGGCGATAAGGTTCTGGCCGGTGTCGACTGGCTGAAGCATCATCCGGCGGCCATCGCCATTGCCGTGACGACCGTCGTCGTCGCCCGACCGAAGCGTGCCTGGCGCTGGGCACGACGTGGATTTTTCCTCTGGCGTGGTTGGCAGGCGCTCAGGAAATCATTGTCCGGAGCTCGTTAGCGTTGGCAGAAGGACAATCCGAAGAGGCCGTGCTACCAGGCTGGTGGCGGCAGATCATTTCATCGCAACGGCGCGAAGCCCGACGAGTGCTGGCCGAACTGGTTTCGACGCGCGGCATCATGCCGCTGCTGATGAAGGCACGGAACGGCGAACGTTGGACGCCGGCCGAGAAAGAAGAGCTTCTGGCGCATTTGCGCCGGATGGCTCACTTGTCCCCCTATCTGATTGGCCTGATGTTGCCCGGTTCGGTTCTGCTATTACCGGTATATGCCTGGTGGCTGGATCGTCGCCGTCTCAGACGGGGCGACTAGCTGAATCTGCGGTTTCGTTCCACGGGGCGACTTTCAGCAGCAGGAACATTCCTGGCACGGCAAGGCCGGCGCACAGCCAGAAGAAACTGTACCAGCCCAGCATTTCAACCAGCCAGCCAGCCGAGGCATTGATGAAGGTGCGCGGCACGGCGGCCAGGCTGGTGAACAGGGCCATCTGCGTGGCTGTATAGGCCGGGTGGGTTGAGCGAGCAATGAAGGCAACGAAGGCCGCTGTTCCCAAACCCACCCCGAGTGCTTCGAGTCCGATAACAAAAGCCAAAGCAAACCGCTCGCTGGCTCCGATGCTGTCGTAGTGCCCCTGGGCCGCCAGCCAGGCAAAGCCGAAGATCGAGACCAGCTGAACCACTCCGAAGAGCCAAAGGGCACGATTGATGCCGAGCCTGACCATCCATAGCCCGCCGAGCAGGGCGCCAATGACTGCCGGCCATAGCCCGGCATGCTTGGCGATCAGGCCGATGTCGGTCTTGGTGAAGCCCATGTCCAGATAGAAGGGTGTGGCCAGTGCCGTGCATAGGCTGTCGCCCAATTTGTACAGGAAGATGAAGCCGAGGACCGTCACTGCACCCTGCCATCCCTGACGACCAATGAATTCATGGAATGGTTCGGTAACGGCCTGACGTAGCGTTTTGGGTGCGCCCTTGATCGTCGGTTCAGTGACCAGCCAGGCCATGGCCATACCGGGAATCATGAAGACGCCGGTAATCCAGAAGACTTCGTTCCAGGGCAGGCGATCGGCGAGGATCAGCGATAGCGAGCCGGGAATCAGGCCAGCGATCCGGTAAGCGTTTACATGTACGGCATTGCCGAGGCCAAGCTCGTTATCGCCGAGAATTTCCCGCCGGAAGGCATCAACCGCGATGTCTTGTGTCGCGGAGAGCAGTGAAAGCAGGGTGGCAAGCCACAGGATGGGCCAGATACTTTCCTTTGGGTCAAAGCCGCCTAGGGAACCGATGGAGAACAGCAGGCCGATTTGCGTGATCAGCATCCAGCCGCGACGGCGGCCAAAGCCTGGCAGGCTGAAACGATCGAGCAAGGGTGACCAGAGGAATTTCCAGGTGTAGGGAAACTGGATCAGTGCGAAGAACCCGATGGTCTTCAGATCCACGCCCTCACTGCGCAGCCATGCCGGCAGCAGGTTGAGGAGGAGGTAAAGCGGCAGGCCGGACGAAAAGCCCGTAAAGATGCAAATCAGCATCTTCCGGGTGAGCAAGGCCGCAAGCCAGGGCGGCATCAGCGGTTTTGCGTCAGGCGATAGACCGCCAGGCTGCCGAGGAAATTGATTTCCCGATTGTCGGTGTTATGAACGATATTGCCGTCTTCATCCAGCACATGGCGTTCTCGGATGATCAGGCCCATCTGCTCGCATAGCGCTTCGAAATCAAGCAAGGTGAAGAAGCGGACGTTGGGCGAGTCGTACCACTGATAGGGCAGGTCTTCGGAGACGGGCATGCGGCCGTCGAGGACTGAGCGAAGGTTTTTCCAGTAGGCGAAGTTCGGGAAGGAAACGACGGCTTCACGGCCGACGCGCAGCATTTCGCGAAGAATGCCTTCGGTGTGGCGGACGGTTTGCAAGGTGCGCGACAGAACGACGTGGTCGAAGGCCTGATCGGCGAATTCGTCGAGGCCGCGCTCCAGATTGCCCTGAATGATATTGATGCCATTCTTGATGGCGGCCAGAACGTTCGCATCGTCAATTTCGACGCCGACGCCGCGAACGCCGCGGGTCTCAATCAGATGCTTGAGCAAGGTGCCATCGCCGCAGCCAAGGTCGAGGACGCGATGGCCCGGTTCGACCCAGCCGGCAATGACTTCAAAATCGGGGCGGCCCAAGGTATGCGTCATAGCTTGATATTCCGCAGATAGGCATCGACGACGCCGTGATAGTGGGCATCTTCCATCAGGAAAGAATCGTGGCCGAAGTTGAGATCGATTTCGGCGTAGGAAACATTGCGTCCGTTGGCGAGCAGCGCGGCGACGATCTCCTTGGAGCGTGCCGGCGTGAATCGCCAGTCGGTGGTAAACGAGGCAATCAGGAAATTGGCCTTGGTGCGCGCCATGGTGGCGGTCAGGTTGCCATCATCTTCCCGGGACGGGTCGAAGTAATCGAGCGCCTTGGTCATCAGGAGGTAGGTGTTGGCGTCAAAATAACCGGCAAATTTGTCGCCCTGGTAGCGCAAATAGGATTCGACTTCGAACTCGACGTCGTAGCCAAACGAAAAGGCGCTGTTGCGCAGTTCGCGGCCGAATTTTTCGCCCATCTGATCATCGGAGAGATAGGTGATATGGCCGAGCATGCGCGCCAGCCGCAGTCCACGCACCGGCCGGGTGTTGTGTTCGTAGTAATGGCCGCCGTGGAAATCAGGATCGGTCAGGATGGCCTGGCGGGCGACGTCGTTGAAGGCGATGTTCTGCGCCGAGAGCTTGGGGGCGGCGGCGATCACGATGGCGTTCCGGACGCGTTCCGGGAAGGTGATGCTCCAGCGCAGCGCCTGCATGCCGCCAAGGCTGCCACCCATGACTACCGCCCAGCTGTCGATGCCGAGCAGGTCAGCTAACCGGGCCTGAGCGTGCACCCAGTCATTGACGGCAACGATCGGAAAGTCGGCGCCCCAGAGCTTTCCGGTGGCGGGATTTAACGAGGAAGGGCCAGTCGAGCCATGACAACCACCGAGGTTGTTCAGGCCGACGATGAAGAATTTGTCAGTATCGAGGGGACGCCCGGGGCCAACAATGTTGTCCCACCAGCCAATGTTGTCGGGCTGGTCGGCATAGTGGCCGGCAACGTGATGATGGCCGGAGAGGGCGTGGCAGACGAGTATGGCATTCGACTTGGCCGCGTTGAGCGTGCCGTACGTCTCGTAGACCAGATCGTAGGCCGGCAAAACCCCGCCGCTGCGTAAATGCAGTGGCTGGTCGAAGTGGGCGCGCTGTGGCTGGACGGCGCCGACGGATTGTCCTGGCATGCTGTTCCTGAAAACAAAAACCCAGTTGGCCGAAAAACGCGAACTGGGTGGTTCCCGTTTTAGCAGTATTTATAAGCGCCCGCAATCAGAGCTCAAATCGGCGCCGCTGAAGTGCTTTCAGCGTCTGCAGACAATACCCAGCAGGATGTCAAAAGTCAATGAAACGAATGATTTATGCAATGATGGTGGGCACGTCAAGTTTTGTTAAACTCACAAAAAACAAACTTTTAGAAAGACTTCAGCCAAATGTTGGATCAAAGACGGCATCTGCGAATTCGGTTTGCTTCATTGCCAACGATACGCCTTGGTTATGGCGGCGCGGCTGGTGAAGGGGTAATCGAGAACCTGTCGTTGTCCGGGCTGATGGTCCGGACTGCCATGCCGCTGGAAATTTCGCACAATGTCGGCTGCGAGTTTCGTATTTTCCAGTCACCGGTAATCGATGTTCCGGCTGCCGTGGTGAGCCGGGTCGGGGACGTTTTCGGCGTGCGTTTTCAACCCGGGCCAATCAGTCAGATCCTGATTGAGGATGCGATCAATCAGGCGCTGCTCGATGGCAATGCGTCGATTCTCTCTGTCCACGAATTGGGCGGCAAGAAGATCATGCGCATTACTGGGGGGCTTTCCGGTGCCTTACGAAATGACTTCATGCACGCCCTGACGCGGATGGGTGTCGACGAAATCGATGTGGAAAGCGTTACGGCTGTTGAGCAGGCTGGTCTGGCGCTATGTCTGGTGGCAACCACTCGGCATGGTGTGACCATCGGTGCTCAGTCGCAATGTTTTGCCGAGGCATGGAGGTTTGCTCAAGCCGTGCCCGGCGAAGTGGCACCGGGGATGTCGGGGCGTGATCAGACCTTGGAATAGCTTCTCGCGTAGTCTTCTATTCACTGCCTTGGCTGCGCTGGGAAGTAGTGCATCCTGGGCCGATGACGAGACGGCCTATTTCAGCGAGTTACCGGTTGTTGCATCGGTCAGCCGGCTGCCGCAGCGCATTGCGGATGCGCCAACTGCTGTCACCGTTATCGATCGGGAGTTGATCAAGGCTTCCGGTGCCCGTGATTTGAGTGATGTATTCCGGCTGGTGCCGGGCTTTCAGACCTTTCCCAATAACACCGAGGCAGCTCAGGTCACCTACCACGGCATGTCGGATGGTGAATATTCGCCGCGCCTGCAGGTGCTGGTGGATGGCCGTTCGCTGTATTCCCCCCTGTTCAGCAACGGAGTCAATTGGGCCACAATACCGGTAGCGCTTGAGGATATCGAGCGGATTGAGGTCGTGCGCGGCACCAATGCGGTGTCCTATGGCAGCAACGCCTTTCTCGGGGTGATCAACATCATTACCGTTGACCCCGCACTGGCGCATGGATTTTCGGTGTCGGCCAGCCATGGTAGCCAGAATGTCCGCGATTACGGCCTGCGAGTAGGGGGGCGGATTGGCGAGGTCGGGGATTTTCGTCTTACCTATCGGCAGCAGAACGACGATGCATTGAACAATCGCGGCGACTGGATAGACGATTTCCGGTCACGCTTGTTCGATTTGCGGGCCGACATTGCCATCGACGCAATGAATGCTCTGCAGCTTAATGCCGGGCGGGTCGAAGGTGTGACGGGTATCGGCCGCCTGAATGGCGGGATGTTCTTCGGTCAGTCGACCAATCCGATTCGCAGCCTGCGTCAGACCGATACCTATGCTCAACTCCTCTGGCGCCATGTTGTTTCTCCGATGGCTGATTTCCAGTTGCGCTATGCATACGTTTCGGATCGTTCCGATGATGCGTTCAATATCGTTGTCCCCTTCGTTCCGCCGCAGACGTTTCACATCAATCAGTCTGGTGACGAGGGAAATCGTCACGAACTGGAGTTCCTCCACAATTTAAAGTTGGCGAGTGCCGGCAGGCTGGCCTGGGGGGCGAGCTGGCGTGAGGATAGCCTGCGTTCCGAATGGGTTTTGCCAGGACAGGGAACTGTGCGCCGCGATACGACCCGGGTATTTGGTAACTGGGAGGCCAAGCCGGCAACATGGCTGACCACCAACGTTGGTCTGGCTGGAGAGAACGACTCGCTGGCCGGTTTCCTGTGGTCACCGCGGGTCAGTGCCAATTTTCACGTCAATTCGGACAATACCCTGCGCATCGGCTATTCCAGGGCGCATCGTACCGGCAGCATCTACGACTATCGGGGGGACTACTGGTCGAGTTTGACCAAATACCAGTACAAGGCTGATTCCAATATGCCGGCAGAAGAGCTGGATACTTGGGAAATCGGCTATCTGGGCAATTGGCGTGCCTGGCGTGCCAGTCTGGATGTTAGATTGTTCGACGAAACGATGCGCAATCGTTTGTATGTGATCGACCGCGATGCATCCTCTCCGGTGCGCGATTCGGTGCCATCGCTGACCACTCCAATTCAGGATGTACGGATCGTGGGCGGCGAATACCAGTTCAAATGGCAGCCGTTTGAACCGACCCGCCTGGTGCTGACCCAGTCGTTTGCCAAGATCGAGAGTGATTACCAGGCTTCGGCATTGGCCTATCCCTACGGAACGCTCGGCCAGCTTACCGCCAACCAAAACATCGAAGCGCTGACCGAGCGCTCGATGCCACGCCGCTCTACCTCGCTGCTCTGGATGCAGACTCTGCCCTTCGGCATCCAGTTTTCGCTGGCGGGTTACTGGCAGGACAAGATGAAGTGGTCTGCCAATTCCTGGTCACCCAAGTATCGCCGTTTCGATAGCCGGCTGGCATATCCTTTCCGGGTGGGGGGGATTAATGCCGAAGTGGCCTATGTTGTTCAGTCGCTCAATGGTGCGCACGGCGAATACAAGGCCTACGATGGCACCGGTAACGATCCGGATGGCACGGGGCGGATCGTTGACCGTCGTCAGTGGATTAGCTTGCGGCTTGATTTCTGACGGGCTGGCTGGTCATTGGATGCAGGAGTCAGCGACGCCCGTTGCTTACCGTGGACACATTCTAGCCAGAACGAATGACAGCGCCTTCGAACCAGACTTCGAAGGGCTCGTTGGGGGCGATGGCCTTGCCCTGAGCGTAATCGATTCCGAGGTCCTTGAGCTGCTCCAGCGTGTCCAGGTCGTCGATGTCTTCGGCAATCGAGCGGATGTGCTGGTCCGCCGTGATTTCCTGAACGGCCCGCAGTAGCGCAGTCGACGCGCGGTTGCCGCCGAGATCCCGGGTCAGGCTGCGGCTCAGCTTGACGTGGCTGGGGGTGACGCTGCGCAGGTGGCTGAAAGAGGATAGGCCGCCCCCGAAATCGTCCAGACCGATCTGGCAACCAAGGGTATGCAGTTGGCGAGAAAACTCCATGGCCTGACTGGTCAGATGGGTCAGGGTATCTTCGGAGAACATGAAGCAAAGCTTGTTGCCGGACATGTTCTGGCTGGCCAGACTGCGGGCGATGTAGTCGATGGTTTCCCGGCTGCTGATTGAGCTACGCGAAAGTGGCACCAGGCAGAACAGATTGCGATGCTGTCGTTTGGCGCGGGCCTGCGCAGCGACGGCTGTGTCGATCAGTCGCCGGTCGATGGCGGGTGCCAGATCATAACGTTCGGCAGCATCGATCAGTGCGGCGAGGGTGACTGGTGGCTGGCCGGGTTCATTGAGGCGGGCAGTCAGTTCGACGATATGCCCCGCGGAAGCATGCTGGAGGGCTCTCAATGGTACCGCTTCGACCAGCAATCGGTCTTCGGAGAGTGCATTGGCAATGCGGCCGGCCCAGTTGTTGGCTTCGTGACGGCGTTCCTGGCTGAATGTCACTTCCTGCTCACAGACCCGGTTGCGGCCGCTTTCCTTGGCCCGATGGCAGGCAGCATCACCGGCGGCGAGGATTTCATTGATGTTGCGTACCTTGCGGTTGACCGTGGTTACCCCGATGCTGGCTCCAATGGCGAACACCTTGTCCTGCCAGATAAAGCGATAGGCGGCGGCCAGGCCGCAAATATCCTCGGCGACCTGCATGGCGCGGGCGCCGGTGCAGTTGGCCAGCATGATGCTGAATTCGTCGCCGCCGAGGCGGGCCAAGGTATCTTCCTCACGCAAGCGGCCCTGGAAGAGCAGCGACATCTGTCGCAACAATTCGTCGCCGGCCAGATAGCCGCAGGTGTCGTTGACCTGTTTAAAACGGTCGAGGTCGAGGAACAGGATGGCAAATTCGTCGCCGCCCGCCTGAACGCTGGCCAGTGCCTTTTCCAGACGGTGTTCAAATTCGCGCCGGTTGAGCAGGCCAGTCAAGGCGTCGTGTCGTGCCTGGAAGGCGAGTTGGGCGGTAGCCTCTTCGATCCGGGCCTGCATCGAATGATGGACTTCTTCGATCCGGGTCGCCATTTCGTTGAAGCCGGTTTCGAGGACGCCAATTTCGCCGCTGGAGCTGGCTGGTACGCGGGTATCCAGCCGGCCGGATGACATGTCTTTCACCGCCTGGACCAGACGCATGACTGGCCTTGCCAGGTTGTCTGCCATGGCGATGGCCATGGCGGCGAGCACGAGCAAACCGAAGAGAACGATGACCAGGCCGCGCTGCAGGAGCTGGCGTTGCTTGTTGGCCAGCTCGGTCTTGTCGAATTCGACAAAGACGTGGCCGATGATTTCCGGAGCGGCGGGCTTGGCAACGTTGGTCTCGAACAGCTGGTCGGTGTCGCTCATCGAGCGTTTGACCGGTGCCCCGAAGGCGATCCATTGATCAGTTTCGGCGACTTGCTTTGCTTCATTCAGGGTCTGGCGAAGGTCTTCTGCAGCGAGTGAAACCCGGCCACTGACGGCAATGGTGCGACCTTTCTGATTGACGACGATGGCCGCCTTGACACCGGATTCCTGCACGGTCGCCTGAGCCAGTCCGTGCAGGCCCTCAACCTGGCCGGCGATGATCCCGTACTCGCTGATTGGTGCCAGGTAGCGAACGGTAGCCATGCCCTTGAGGCGAAGTTCGCCTTCCAGCGTCTTGATGCCGCTGAAGGTGAAATAAGCGACCAGCGCGATGGCGATTAACGTGCTGGGTAGCAACGTCAGCAAAAGCAGGCGATGGCGGAGGGTGAGACGATTCATCGTGCATCCCTGTCGGCAAGGATGGCGCGTCGTAGCGACGCTTCATCGGGAATGTTGAGTCCCAGTGCCTGAGCGACATTCGGATTGATGGCGATGGCAAACTGTGTCGGCCCGGTTGGGGGTGTCAGGTTGACGCCACTGTTCACGATCATGTCGGCCGTCTGGCGGGCAATCTGGCTCGGGGTGCTATGCAGGGCGGCCAGCGCGCCGGCCGTGACAAAGGCGGTGGAGTAGCCGATGACCGGTCGCTGGTGGCGGAAGGCCGTAATCAGAATGGCCTTGATATTGTTGCGGTGATAGATGCTGGCATCGGGAAGTGCGACCAGGGCGCTGCTCCGGGTGAGCAACGTATTCAGGGCAGGCAATAGCGTCTTTTCGGTATCACTGTCTTCGCTGTCCAGCACCAGCCCGGCCCAGGCAAATGCCTGACGGTACTGGCTGGCGGAGTTTCTTGTTTCGCTGCTGAATAGAATGCCGAAGCGTTTCTGATCAGGCAACAGATGGCGCAGGAAGGCGGCTTGGCGGGTGGCGGGTTGATCGAGATAGATGGCAGTGATGCGCCCTGATGTCCGCCGATGCTCGGCCAGAATTTTTTCGTAATTCTGTCGCGGCAATAGTGTCGCGATGATGGGAGTGCTGTCGCCCCGGCTCAGTGTCCGGCGCAGCGCTTCGCTACCGACGGTCACGATCAGATCGGGGGGGCGGGCAGCCTGGCTTGGCGAGTCGCCTGCGCTGGTTGAAACAATGTTCCAGGTGGTGCCGTTGAGCGACTCATCCAGGGTGTTGGCGAATTCGCCATACATGCCACCGCTTTCGCTGAGGACGAGCGCAATACTACCGCCCCATGCCGGAGCGGCAAGGGCGATCAGTAAAATCAGGAAAAAGCGGGTCAGCCTGCGCATCAGCGGAATATCGCATGGCGGCTATGCCAATGCAATGAGGGTAAATCACAGACTAGCGATTGTTGATCAGATTGCTGATGTGTTCCGTGATTTTTGACACAGGCATGGCAAAGGCAAACTTCTTGATGAAGTCGCCGTCCGGGCCGAGCAGAATCATGCCGGCTGAATGGTCGACCGCATAGCGGTCTGATGCAGCCCCAGGTTCCTGAACCTTGGCGTAGCGTATCCTGAAATTCTCGGCGGCGCGCCGGACGAGGGCAGGGGAAGCGGTGAGGCCGAGGATGCGTGGGTCAAAGAACTCGGTATAGGTCTTGAGCACCTTGCCGGTATCGCGTTCCGGATCGACTGAAATGAAAATGGCCTGGAGGTGTTTGGCGTCTGCACCCAACTGCTTCAGGATTTCGGCCATTTCGACCAGCGTGGTCGGGCAGATGTCCGGGCAGTAGGTGTAGCCAAAGGCGATGAGCTGATAACGTCCGCGAAAATCCTCACTGGTCACGGAGCGGCCGTTCGGGTCCTGTAGCAGATAGCGCGGATTGATCCCTTCGGTGCTTCCTTCTTTCAGCAGTTCCAGGCTATGGGAGGCCTGCGCTGCAGCATGTCCGGTGAGCAGCAGCGCAAGGAGGAAAGCCAGGGTACGAATCATTTGCTATCGGCAAATGCCGACTTCATGCGCTGTTCAGCCGCGGCCATGTTGCTGGACAGGCTTGCCGCATCGGGGCAAACAGCACCCTTGCCTTGTTCGAGATAGGCGGCGTTGGTGGCGTTCTCGAAAATTTCGCCGTAGCCGCGGGTCTTGGGGGCCGTGGTGATCACGGCGTTGCGGGCGCGGGCAACCAGCGCCGGCTGCTGACAGGCGAGGGCAACACCGTTGAGGCGCCCCAGCGCTTCGACAGCCGCAGTGCCGGCATCGGCGGCCATGCTGGTGTTGGTCAGGGAGGCAAGGATCAGGGCAAGGAGCGGAGCGGCGATCTTCATAGTCGGAATCCTTTAGTTTGGAGAACGATTATAGGCAATGCGCTGCTCACGACCTTTTCACAGATCAAAAATGTCGAGCAATTGCGGCAGGCCTTCGCTGATTGCGACGGGGCCCGGGGTCAGGATGATTGCCGATTTGATTTCGTGCATTTTTCCGTTCCGGACTGCCGGAATGCTGTCCCAGCCGGGACGGGTGGCGACGCGTTCAGGGCGGAAGTGCTTGCCGCACCAGGAACCGATGATGATATCCGGAGCACGCAAGATGACCTCTTCCGGTGTTGGGCGACGATCCTTGGCCAATGGTGAGCGGGCCTGCTCAGCAAAAATGTCTTCGCCGCCGGCGATTTCGATCAGCTCCGAGGCCCAGCGGATGCCGCTGATCAGCGGTTCGTCCCATTCCTCGAAATAGACGCGTGGCTTTTTGCCGGTTCTGGCGAAGCGTTCGGCGGCGATGGTGCGGGCTTTTTCGATTTCCGCTTCCAGTCCAGCGACGATTTCCAGCGCTTTAGACTCGGCGCCAACCAGCCGGCCGACCGTTTCGATCATGCCGAGGATGTCCTCGACGCTGCGCGTATTGAAGGCGTAAACCGGTACGCCGGCCTTGATCAGGTCGCGCGAAATCTCGCTTTGCAGGTCGGAGAAGGTCAGCACCAGATCAGGCTGAGTGGCGAGGATCTTGTCGATATCGCCGCTGGTGAAGGCAAAGACCTTTGGTTTTTCCTTGCGGGCTTCAGGTGGGCGCACGGTGTAGCCGGAAATGCCGACGATGCGATCCTGTTCGCCGAGGGCGTAAAGCACTTCGACGGTTTCGGTGGTCAGGCAGACGATGCGTTGGGGCAGGCGGGGCATGGATTATTTGCTCGGGCGGTGGCTACGTGCGACATCGAGGTGGGCGCAGAGTTTCTCGGCGCCATCGAGGATGCGTGGTGTGTGACGTTGCATGATGTCAGGATTGATATGGAACAGATTGTTGCGTTTGACTGCCGTCATCCGTGTCCACTTGTCCCAGTCATGCAACCATTCCGGCTTGGCGTCGCCCATGCCGGTGGCGATGATGGCTTCGGGGTCCGCTTCGAGCACGGCTTCGACACTGACTGTCGGGGCCATCTTGCCGAGGTGGCCGAAAACGTTGGTTCCGCCACAAAGATTGATTGCGTCGCTGATGATCTGCGGGCCGCCGACAGTCATCAGTGGTGCTTTCCAGATTTGATAGAACACCCGGACCTTCGGTTTACCGGCATTGGCGGCACGCAGGTTTTCCAGGTGTTTGCGGAAGCGCTCGGCCGTGGCATTGGCGACGGCCTCGGTGCCGGCCAGTTGGCCGAGCCGGACTAGCTGATCGGCGACGTTTTCCATCTTGTTCGGTTGTGAAACATAGACCGTCAGGCCCAGCCCCTTCAGCTTGTCGACCTGCGGCATGTTGTTGCCGCTCTCCCAGGCGAGGACCAGATCCGGTTTGAGGGCGGCAACGGCTTCCAGATCAATGCGCGAATAGCCACCGACGCGCGGCACCTTCTTGGCTTCCGGCGGGAAGTCGCTGTATTCGACGGTGCCGACCAGTCGGTCGCCGGCACCTGCGGCGTAGAGGCTCTCGGCAATGTGGGGGGCGAGGGCGACGATGCGTTTGGCCGGCGCCTTGAGGCGGACTTCCTGGCCGGTGTCGTCCTTGAAGACGAGGTCTGCATGGGCGGCGGCAGACACGGCAAAGGCTGCAGCCAAGGCCGAAAGCAAGTGGATTTTCATGCAGGTTTCCATTCGGCAAGTGCCTTGCCCAGACGTTGCCATTCGGTTTCGCCGCCGGGCAGGCCAAAGCGGAGCAGGGGCTGCTGGTCGAAGCGACGGGTCAGGATGCCCTGGCGGGCGAGGGCTTCGTGTAATTCGGCGGCGTGTTGGGTGGTCAGCGTGGCGAAAAGGGCGGCTGACTTGACCTCGCCGAGGGGCGCGAGCATCTGATTCAAACGTTCGCCTGCAGCCAGCAGGCGGGGACGGGTTGCGCCCTGCCAGACGGTATCCTGCAGGGCCAGTCTGGCCGCTTCGCGTGAAGGCCCGCTGATGGTCCATGGGCCCATGGACTCGCTCATCCGGCCGAGCAGTTCGGGGGCGCCAAACACGAAGCCGACGCGGATTCCTGCCAAGCCGAAGAATTTGCCGATTGAACGGAAGACGATCAGGTTGGGGGCTTCTTCGCCACCGGCCAGCGGAGTCAGGCTGTCTTCCGGCGTCGCGTCGATGAAGGCCTCGTCGACAATCAGCCAGCCGCCGCGTTTCTTGAGCTGCCGGGCTGCGTCGAGCACGATGGCGTGCGGATGGCGGTCGGCGGTCGGGTTGTTCGGGTTGCACAGCAGCACGTAAGGAGTCGCTGCCGCCAGCGCCCGCGGCAACAGGGCATTCTGCAGGAAGCGGATCTTGTGGCCGGCGTGTTGCCAGGCCTGCGGATGCTCGGCGTAGATCGGCGAAATGCAGGCAACAACGGCGCGAGGCAGCAGGGTGGGCAGCCACTGGATGGCAGCCTGCGAACCGGCAACGGGCAGCAGGTTGCTGTTGCCGTAATACGCTGCTGCCGCGCTTTCGAGGCCGTCATTGGATTCCGGCAGGCGCTGCCAGACTGCAGGCGGCAGCGCCGGAACCGGCCATGGGTCAGGGTTGATGCCGGTGGACAGGTCAAGCCAGTTATCCAGCGGAATGTTGTAGTGTGCCGCGGCTTCACGCAGGCGGCCGCCGTGTTCAAGCATGCAGAAATCCAATCACAAAAAGTACGGCCAGCCACAGCCAGAGGCTGTGCCGGATCAGGGCAATCGCCCGATCAAGGTCAGCTGCGACGGGGGCAGGGCCGGCCCCGAGTGGCGGACGAATTTCCTCTTGCCCATGATAGATCGCAGCGCCGCCAAGCTGCACGCCGAGACTGCCGGCGCCGGCTGACATCACCGGCCCGGCATTCGGGCTATCCCAACCCGGCGCCTGGGCTCGCCAGCAGGCCAGGGCGTTGCGGGTCTGGCCAAGCAGGGCGTAGGTCAGTGCTGTCAGGCGGGCCGGAACCCAGTTCAAGGCATCGTCGATACGGGCCGCAAAACGGCCGAACAGGTTGAAGCGTTCGGTGCGGTAGCCCCACATCGCATCCAGCGTATTGGCCAGGCGGAAAAGCAGGGCGCCGGGGCCGCCAAGCAGGGCGAACCAGAACAGGGTGCCGAAGATGGCATCGTTGCCATTTTCCAGTACCGACTCGACGCCTGCCTTGGCAATGCCGGATTCGTCCAGCGTCGATGTGTCACGGGAAACAATCCAGCTGACGCGCCGCCGTGCCTCATCAAGATGCCCTTGCTGCAAGGGTTTTGCGATGGCCTCGGCGTGCTCGCACAGGCTCTGGGCGCCAAGTGCGAAGTAAAGGAGAGCGACATCGACGGCGAAGGGGGCGTAGGGGCGCAGTAGCCAGGCCAGCCCGACAAACGGCAGGACGACCAGGACCCAGGCAGCGACGCCGGCCATCTGCGTATGTTGGTTCAGGCGTTTTTCGATAGCCGACGCCAGGTTGCCGAAGCCGACCAGCGGGTGGAAGCGGCGCGGCTCGCCAAGCAGGCGGTCGAGCAGCACGGCAAGCAGCGCAGCCAACGGCATCGAGAAAGGCGTCAGCATGTCGACGGGCAGGCTCATTTCGGGAAAACGCCCTTGCCCTGAATATTGGCTTGCATCTCGGCGAGTGCAGCGGTCAACGGCGAATCGAGGCCGGCCTCGGTTTCGCCCCACTGCTCGAAATAAACGAGATCATTGATCGGCAGGCGGGGCAGCCAACCGGCCTTTTCCAGCTCCGGCTTCTCGTTGAAATGGCTGACGTAGCCGATGCACAGGTAGGCAATGGGGACGATGTGGTGAGGAATGCCCAGCGCGTCCTGCAGCGCCTTTTCGTGAAAGATGCTCACCCAGCCAACGCCCAGTCCATCGGCGCGGGCAGCCAGCCACAGGTTTTGCACGGCACAGACGCTGCTGTACAGATCCATGGTCGGCATGTGGGTGCGGCCAAGAACAACCGGGCCGCTGCGCGAGCGGTCGCAGGTGATGCACAGGTTGATCGGCGCTTCGAGAATGCCCTGCAATTTCAGCTTGCTGTAGATCTCGCGTTTCTCATTCGGAAACATGTTCGCCGCTTCGTCATTGGCTGTATTGAACACGTCGTGGACGCGTTGCTTGACCTCGCCAGAACGGACCAGCAGGAAATTCCACGGCTGCATGAAGCCGACTGACGGTGCGTGGTGGGCAGCCATCAGCACCCGGCTGAGCAGATCGTCAGGAACGGGGGTTGGCAAAAACTGGCCGCGCACGTCGCGACGGCTGAAAATGGCCTGATACACCGCTGCCCGGTCGGCATCGGAAAAAGCTTGCGCCTGTGGCGCGGACGGGTTTTCCATGGATTCCCCTTCTGGAAACACGATAGCTGCGGTCCATGCAGCCTTCAACGATCTCCCGGCCGGTCTTCTGACTTGGATTCAACCAAACGATGCGCCTTCCCGGCCGGGTTTCCCCGCGACCAGTGGCTACCTGCATCGCCCGTCCTCCTTACAGCGTTGGGCACGTGGCGGAATTGCACCGCCTTCCCGATTCTCCGTTCGAGATCATCGAACGGCACCCGGAGATACTTTCCTGAAATTCAGGAGGATCGATGGTGCCATAATTACCGCCTTTTTACACCCCAGACCCACCATGTCCTGTTCGTCGCTAATGGTCCAAGGCACTACCTCCGATGCCGGCAAGTCCACGCTGGTCGCCGCCCTGTGTCGCATCCTGATGCGTCGGGGAGTGAAGGTGGCGCCGTTCAAGCCGCAGAACATGGCGCTGAATTCGGCGGTGACGGTCGATGGCGGCGAGATTGGTCGGGCGCAGGCCTTGCAGGCACTGGCCTGCGGCCTGGAGCCGCATACCGATTTCAATCCGGTCCTGCTCAAACCGACTACCGACAAGAAGGCGCAGGTGATCATCCATGGCAAGGTGGCGATTGATCTCGACGCCAAGGCCTATCACGCCTACAAACCTCGGGCGATGGGGGCGGTGCTGGAATCCTGGGCACGCCTGACAGAGAAGTACGAGTGCGTGATCGTCGAAGGCGCCGGCTCGCCGGCCGAGATCAACCTGCGTGACCGCGACATTGCCAACATGGGCTTTGCCGAGGCGGTCGATTGCCCTGTGATCATCGTCGCCGACATCGATCGTGGCGGGGTTTTTGCGCATCTGGTCGGCACGCTGGACCTGCTGTCGCCCTCCGAGCAGAACCGGGTCAAGGGTTTTGTCATCAACCGTTTTCGTGGCGACATTGCCTTGCTTGAATCGGGTCTGACCTGGCTGGAAGAACGCACCGGCAAGCCGGTTCTGGGCGTCCTGCCCTACCTGCACGGCCTGATGCTTGATGCCGAGGATGCCATCGCCACCGCAGCAGTCGGTGGCAAGAAGGCGGCGAAACTGAAAGTGGTGGCCCCGGCCTATCCGCGTGTTTCCAACCACAACGATCTCGACCCGCTGCGCTTGCACCCGGAAGTCGATTTTCGCTGGATCGGGCCGGGCGAAAGGCCGCCGGCGGCCGATCTGATTGTTTTGCCCGGTTCCAAGGCCGTGCGCGCCGACATCGACTGGTTGCGGACGCAGGGCTGGGGCGAGGCGATCAACAAGCATCTGCGCTACGGTGGCAAGGTCATCGGGCTGTGCGGCGGCTACCAGATGCTGGGCAAGATGATCCACGATCCGCAGGGGCTGGAGGGGCAGCCGGGCAGTACGGCTGGCCTCGGTGTGCTGGATGTGGAAACGACCCTGGAAGCCGAGAAACAACTGCGCAATGTGAGCGGTCACTTGTCGCTGCCGGGGCGGCCGGCTATGACCGGTTACGAAATCCACCTCGGCGTGACGCGCGGTGAAGGATTGGCACAGGGGGCCGTGGAGCTGGCTGACGGCTCGCTTGATGGTGCCGTTTCAGCCGACGATCAGGTCTTTGCCACCTACTGCCATGGGGTCTTTGATCACCCGGATGCCCTGACCGCGCTGCTCGCCTGGGCAGGCATGACCGAGACCGAACAAGTCGATTTCGCGGCGCGCCGTGAGGCCGATCTCGACCGCCTGGCCGATTCGGTCGAAGCAGCGCTGGACTGGGTCAAGCTGTCGCCGCTGCTCCCCGGCTGAGCGCTTCAGGCGGCCGGCTTTTCCTCGTGGTGGATGCGCTTGAGCGCCACCTGCTTCTGGATCTCGCGGAAATCCTTTTCCCGGCCGTGCAGCGCATATTGCGTGCGGATCATCCCGAAAACCTTCTTGGCATCGAGGCCGGCCATCAACTGTTCGGTATGGAGGTCGGCCAGTTCGTGATCGCCGACCGAAAGTGCCGCCCGCATCACATCGATGCTGGCGGTCGGGCCCAGGTCGCTGCCGAGCAGGGCAGGGCGCAGGCCGGCAAAGCGGGTCTTGCCCTTTTCCGGTGAGCTGATGGCGAGCAGGGCGGCAAAACTGGCCTGCTCGGCGAGATTCATCGCCTGAACTTCAGCATCGCGCATGCCGACCAGCACCTTTTCCGCCGAAATCTTGTCGCCGGCATCCACATGGCTGCGGGCCATGGTCAGCCGGTCTTCCGGCGAGATGGCGCCGGGCATGGTGTCGTTGGCGATGACGTCGGCCATTGCAGCGCGTGCCGTTTCGGTGTCGCCGTTCAGGGTGGCGGCTTCGGCCAGCAGGCGCTTGCGCAGATAGTTGCGGGGCGTTTTCTTCGCCACCTCGTCAAGCACCTTCTGGGCTTCGGCATGTTCGCCCTGGGCCATGCAGATGCTGGCCTTGAGGTCCGAAGCATCGAAGAAGTGCGGTGTGCCGGCGACGACCTTGTCGATTTCGGCGCGCGCCTCGGTCAGACGATTCTGCTTGTGCAACGAGCGGGCGACCCCGGCCCGAGCCCACGGGAATTCGTAGTTTTCCAGAATGGTCCGATAGGCCTTTTCGGATGCTTCGGCATCGCCACTGGCCAGCAGCACTTCCGCTTGCTGACGCAGAATCTCGAAACGATACGGTCGGCCGGTTTCGCTGGCGCGTTGCGCTTCAAGGATGGCCAGCGCCCTGGCGAACTCCTGTTTGCGCTTTTCCTTGTAGTAGGCGGCGAAGAAGTTCTTTTTGGCGACGATCCGGTCCAGCCGGAGGACGAGTTTGTCGGGCGAGAACGGCTTGATGATGTAGTCGTCCGGCACCAGCTCGACGGCCGAAACCACCTGCTCGTAGGATTGTTCGCCGGTGACCATCATGAAGATCGTTTCATCCGGCAGCAGATTGAAGCGCCGCAACTCTTCGAGCAACTGCTGCCCCGAACGGCCTTCGCCCAGCATGTAATCGCAGAGGATCACGTCCGGGGCGTTATTGCGGATGCGGTAGATGGCATCCTGATAATTGGAGGCGAATTCGACGGCGAAGGCACCTATCGTCTGGGCGATCGTCCGCAGCGCGTCGCGGGCCTGTGGCTGGTCGTCGATGACGAGAAAACGCTTCTTGTTGTAGTCGCTCATCAGGGCAACCGCAATTCAAAGTGGCCGCCTCCGAGGCTGCCGCCATTGCTCAAATGCAGGCTGCCGTGCTGGCCCTTGCGCGTATGCAGTTCGGCCAGCCGGTTGGCGACCATCAGGCCGGTGCCGTGTTCCGGCGGCAGCGCGGAAAAGCCAGGACCATCGTCTTCGACCCTGAGGACGAGCCAGCCATCTTCTGATGCGGCGCTCAGCCTGATCTGGTCGCGGGCAAAGCGTCCGGCATTCTGCACGGCATTGTTCAACATGTCAGTGATCAGGTCGCGGTCCAGCGGCCATTCGTCGAATACCTGGCAATCGGCCGTCAGCGTGATGTTTTCGCCGGACAGGTGTTTCTTTTGGGCAAGCACGACTTCTTCGCACAGATCGGCCACCAGCACCGGCGTGACCCCCAGCGTCGCGTCGTGGCGCAGAACGCCATAGGCAGCCAGCGTACGGGACAGGCGGTTGCCCGCCGCTTCGATGGCGTAACGGGCTTCGCTCATGGTCAGGCCATGCTTGGCTTCGGCGGCCGCAATCAGCGATTCGGCGATGAACAGCTGGTTCTTCGCGTCATGAACGCCTGAAGCCAGGATGTCGAGCAGTTTGTGCATGTTTGAATCCCCCTCCAAAGACATCTGTCGTGTCTATCTGCAGCAAGGATACCGATCTTTTTGTCGTGATGCCTGCCTTCGGAGAAATGCGCAGGGAATTTTCCGCCGGTTCAGCCGGCGGCGGACTTGAGGCTCAGCGGCAGTCCGGCAGCGACCAGTGTTACCTGATCGCACCCCGCGGCGACGCGCTGGTTCAGGCGTCCCTGTTCGTCGGCAAACAGGCGGGAAACCGGATGCATCGGCACGATGCCCCAGCCCACCTCGTTGGAGACCAGAATGATGTGGCCGGGCAGTTGCGGCAGCAGTTCGATCAGGGCGTTGGTTTCCGCACGGAACAGCGGGCAGTCGATGGCCTCGCCAGCTTCGGCCTGCGCAGCGGCCTGGCCGGCGAACAGCAGGTTGGAGAGCCACAAGGTCAGGCAATCGACCAGCACGCAGGTGTCCGGCGCCGCCAGTTCGCGCAGCCGGGCCGCCAGGTAAAGGGTTTCCTCGGTGCAGCCCCACTCGGCCGGTCGGCGTTCGCGGTGATGGGCCACACGGCGGGCCATTTCGCCGTCGAGCGCCTGGGCCGTGGCGAGGTAGGTCACCTTGAGTCCGGAGTCGCGCGCACGTTGTTCGGCCAGAAGGCTCTTGCCGGACCTGGCGCCGCCGAGAATCAGTTCATTCATGGCCGGCATTTTGGGTGAAGGCCGGCCCGGCGGCAACCGGTATAATTTTGCCTTCGACAATACGGAACCCGGTGCGAGTCTGACTCAATTCCGGGGCGGGCCCGCCGCTGTAATCGGGGACCGATGCCGCAACAGCCACTGCAATGGGGAAACAGACCCGGCGGGAAGGCGCGGTAAAGGGACGATCCGAAAGCCAGAAGACGTGTCGAAACAAGAAACGCCAACAAAATGATCCTGGCGTTGTTGTGCCGCCTTGCCGTACGCCTTGTACTGCCTTCGGCGGCACGCCTAGCCAGGACCGCTTCGCTTCATGTTGTCGGTGTTTCTTGATCTTTGAAGCCTGTGGACAGGGCTTCGCGGCAGCGTTGGCCAAACGTTGTCGCGAGGCCCTTTTGCTTTTGGAGAATCGGATGCATTCGTTTGAAATTTCTACCCCGGACTGCGGTCTGGAAACTGCCCTGCAAAACAAGATCGACCGCAAGACCAAGCCGCTCGGCGCGCTTGGTCAGCTTGAAAAAGTCGCCAAAAAAATCGGTCTGGTTCAGCAAACGCTGACTCCACAACTGAACAACCCGCAAATGCTGGTTTTCGCAGGCGACCATGGCGCAGCCAAGGCCGGCGTCTCGGCTTACCCGCAGGACGTTACCTGGCAAATGGTCGAGAACTTCCTGGCCGGCGGTGCCGCGATCAACGTCTTTGCCCGGCAGAACGGGCTCGGCCTCTCGGTCGTCGATGCCGGTGTGGCCCACGATTTCGGCAAGCGGCCCGGCCTGATCGACGCCAAGGTCGCGGCCGGCACGGCCAATTACATCGAACAAGCGGCCATGACGGCCGCCCAGTGCGAACAGGCGATCCAGAATGGCGCCGCCATCGTCCGCCAGTTGGCAGCGAATGGCTGCAATGTCGTTGGTTTCGGCGAAATGGGCATCGGCAATACCGCTTCTGCCTCGCTACTTACGCATTGTCTGACCGGCCTGCCATTGGCCGAATGCGTCGGGCGCGGCACCGGGCTGGACGATGCCGGCCTGGCGCGCAAGCAGGATCTGCTTGACCAGGCCCTGCTGCGCTACCGCAACGCCGGTGGCGATAACGATGCATTCAAGGTGCTGGCCGAATTTGGCGGCTTCGAAATCGCCGCCATGGTTGGTGCCATGCTGGCGGCTGCCGAAGCGAAAATGGTGCTGCTGATCGACGGTTTCATCGTCGGTTCGGCTGCCTTGGTGGCTTCCCGACTTGCCCCTGCCTTGCTCGACTACTGCGTCTTCTGCCATCGCTCTGCCGAGGCCGGTCATCGCACGCAATTGCTGGCGATGGGCGCCGAGCCGCTGCTCGACCTCGGCCTGCGCCTCGGCGAAGGCACTGGCGCCGCGCTGGCCTATCCGCTGGTGCAAGCGGCCGTCAGTTTCCTCAACGAGATGGCCAGCTTCGAATCGGCCGGCGTGTCAGACAAGGAATAAGCTGGCCAAAAGAAACCGTCATTCCCTTACCCCAAGGGCACATCCTGCGGGGCGAGAAAGCGGGAATCCAGGAATTCCAGAATGATCCGTCGCGAACTTGAATACTTCTTCGGCGCCATCCGCTTCTTCACGCGGCTGCCGGTGCCAGGCTGGGTCGGGCATTCGGCCGAGGCGCTGAACCACTCGGCCCGCTACTTCCCCGCCGTCGGCCTGATGGTCGGCGGCATCGGTGCGCTAGTCTATCTCGGTGCCGCCTTGCTCTGGCCGCAGCCGGTCGCCGTGTTGTTGTCGATGGCGGCAACCATCTATGCGACCGGTGCCTTCCATGAAGATGGCCTGTCCGATACCGCCGATGGCCTCGGCGGCGGCTGGGAAAAGGTGCGCATCCTGGAAATCATGAAGGACTCCCGCGTCGGCAGCTACGGCGTCGTCGCGCTGGTGCTGGCACTGCTCGGCAAGTTCGTGCTGCTTTCCTCGTTGGAGCCGGCACTGGTGCCAATCGCCCTGCTCGCCGGCCACGCCGTCTCCCGCTTCTACGCCACCGTGCTGCTGGCAACCATGGACTACGTTCGCGAAGATCAACTCAGCAAAGCCAAGCCGCTGGCCACCCGAATGTCGGGCGGAGCCATGCTGGTGGCGCTGTGCTTCGCGATCGCTCCGCTGCTTGGGCTGCCGTTGTTCCAGGTGTTAGCCGGGGTCGCGCTGGCTAGCATGGCTACCCTGTGGCTGGCCCGCAAATTCCACCGTTGGCTGGGTGGTTATACGGGGGATTGCCTAGGTGCGACGCAGCAACTGGCCGAGATTGCGTTTTACCTGGGCCTGGTTGCGAATTTTTCGGCCCTTAAGGCTTAACGAGCAAGCGTTTCTGGAGCGCATATCGGTGAAAAGAAGAAAATTGATATGCGATATGATTCCCAAATGTCCATGAAATGCGATATCGAAACAGTTGCCGCACATCCGCTTCCCTCTTGGGTTCGCTGGGTTAGCTCCGAAGGGCTGTTGATGTTTGGAGCGCCATTCCTCGGTTGGGTCTTGGTTTTGCTGTTTGCGTTCTTTCTCTCCTCCGATGTTCGAGGCTTCAAGTTTGCGTGCTCGATTATTTGGTGTGGATTTGCCCTCACTGCTGTCGTGATGCTGCTAGCAACTACAGCCCTTAGTTCAATTGCGACGAGAGTGCCAAATCACGATTTATCAACGAAGAAACCTTTTTCGTATTTTTATGTACTCGCTCAAGGGCTATCTCAGGGTCATGGAAAGCTAGTGCTTCTTCTTGGCTGGTGCAAAGCATTGTCCCTCAGTGTCATTGGTTTTGCGTTGTGGGGTGGCCTTCTGGTGATTGGTATGTGGCTCCCCTCTATGGCTAATGGCTAGTGTTCACTCCGAATGCCCGAAGGACTCGTGGCAGACTTCGTAAGCGTTAACTTGCATCAATGCGCCTCCATCTAATCCGCCACCCCAAGCCTGCAATCGAAGCCGGCATCTGTTACGGCCAGCATGATTGTCCGGCCGAGGATGTAGAGTTGGTGGCCGGAGCCTTGATGGTGGAACTACCGCCGGGGCTACCGGTGTGGACCAGCCCCTTGCGTCGTTGTCGTGATCTTGCCGAACGGCTGCACCCGCAGCCCATCATTGACGACCGTCTTGCCGAGATGCATTTTGGCGATTGGGAAGGAAGGCGCTGGGACGATATTCCGCGGGTCGAGCTGGATGCCTGGGCCGCCGATGTCGCCGGCTATGCGCCGCCCGGCGGGGAATCGCCGCGCCAATTGCAGCGGCGGGCGCTGGATTTTGTGGCGTCGCTGGAAGTGCCGGAGGCGGTGATCGTCACGCATGCCGGGGTGATTCGTACCTTGCTGGCGCACTGGCAGGGGCTGGCGCCGGAGCGGTGGACGGAACTGAATTTCGCGTACGGCTCCTGCACGGTGATCGACATTCCCCGGTAACGCCGGCGTTATCCACAATGGCGGCTGCTAGTAGAATGCCGGGCATGGAAACCTTCAATCCTCTGCGCGACGCGGTGCCGCTCGGTGAAATCAAGCGGGCGCTGGTCATCAAGCTGCGCCACCATGGCGATGTGCTGGTCAGTTCGCCGGTCTTCTCGGTGCTCAAGGCGCATGCGCCGCAGGTCGAGATCGATGCACTGGTCTATGCTGACACGGCCGAGATGGTGATCTTGCATCCGGCGATTGCTGAAGTGCACACCATTGATCGCAAGTGGAAGCAGTTGGGTGCTCTTGGCCAGCTCAAGGCCGAACTGGCGCTCTATAACACCCTGAAGGCGCGCGGCTACGACCTGATCATCCATCTGACCGAGCATTGGCGAGGCGCCTGGCTGTGCCGCCTGTTGAAGCCACGCTGGGCGGTTGGCCCGGCGGTGCGGGGGCGGAGCAAGCGCTGGAAGCAGAGTTTTACCCATATCCAGACCATGCATAACCCCTTGCGCCACATGGCCGAGAGCAATCTGGATTCGCTGCGCCGCATTGGCATTCAGCCCGGCCCGGATGAACGGCGCCTGACTCTGGTTCCGGGGCCGGATGCGGAAGCTGCCGTGGCAGCCCATCTGGCCGGCTTTGGCTTGCACGGCAAGGATTTCATCCATGTTCATCCGGCCTCTCGCTGGTTCTTCAAGTGCTGGCCGGTCGAACGCATGGCGGCGCTGGTCGATCGTCTGCGGGCGGCGGGTCATGTCGTGGTGTTGACGGCCGCGCCGAGCCAGGATGAAAAGAACATGCTGACGGCCATTCAGGCGCGGCTGGCCAAGCCGGCGTTCAGCCTGTCCGGCCAGTTGTCTCTGAAGGAACTGGCGGCTTTGACGCAGGCCTCGAAACTGTTCATTGGTGTCGATTCGGCGCCCATGCACATCGCGGCGGCGGTGGGTACGCCGACGGTGGCCTTGTTCGGGCCTTCCGGCGACAAGCAGTGGGGGCCGTGGGGCGTGCCAAGCCGCGTCGTGGCCAGCACGGCGCATCCATGCCGGCCTTGCGGTGCCGACGGCTGTGGCGGCGGCAAGGTCAGCGATTGTCTGGTGACGATCGCGGTCGACGACGTGATGGCCGCGGCGCAGGAATTACTCGGCGCGTGAAGATCGCGATCATTCGTCAGCGCTATAACCCGTTCGGCGGTGCCGAGCGCTTTGTCGAGCGCGCACTTGGCGCGCTGGCTGGCGAAGGCGCCGAGGTCACGCTCATTACCCGCAATTGGGATGGCGCACCACGGGAGGGTTTCCGGCAGATTACCTGCGATCCGGCCTATTCCCGGCTGTTGGGCGGACGAGCGGCACGTGACCGCAGTTTCGCCGAAGCGGCGCAGGCCGAAATGGCCAGGGGCGGGTTTGACATCACGCAATCCCATGAGCGCATCCCCGGCTGCATGATTTTCCGGGCCGGCGACGGCGTGCATGCCGCCTGGCTCGACCATCGGGGCCGTATTCTCGGCCCGCTGCAGCGGCTGACGCAGCGCTGGTCGCCCTATCACCGCTACGTAATGGGTGCGGAAAAGGCGATGTTTGAGCACCCGGCGTTGCAGGCGGTGATCTGCAATTCCCAGATGGTGGCCGATGAAGTCTCGCGTTATTACAGGGTCGAGCGCAGCAAGTTGCAGGTGATCTACAACGGTGTCGATACCGAGATTTTTCATCCGGGGCTGGCCGATGAATTCCGGCGCTCAGTTCGGGCGGCCAACGGCATTCCCGACGAGGCGCCGTTGCTGCTCCTTGTCGGCAGCGGCTTCGAACGCAAGGGTGTGCCCCAGTTGCTGCGGGCGGCGGTGCGCATGCAGCGGACCGATGCACGGATCGTCATCGTCGGTGCCGACCGCAAGCTGAAGTCGATGCAGAAGTTGTCAGAGCTGCTCAGACTGAGCAGACGAGTGCTGTTCACCGGGCCGCTCAAGGATGTTCGTCCCTGGTACGGCGCCGCCGATGGCTTCGTGCTGCCGACCTTGTACGATCCGTGCCCGAATGCGGCGCTCGAAGCCTTTGCCTGCGGGCTGCCGGTGGTGACTTCGACAACCTGCGGGGCGCAGGAATGGGTGAGTTCCGGCGAAAACGGCTGGGTGGTCGATGCGGTTGATATCGATGCGCTGGCTCGCCGGCTGGATGATCTGGCTGGTCTGGCCGGAAATGCCATGGCCCGGAATGCCGCGCGGGCTGTTGCCGAACCGCTGACGCTGCCGGCCATGGCCGATCGCCTGCTGGCGCTCTACCGCACAGTCGGCCGCCGTTGATGCGGGCGGGTATAATCGCGAGTTCTACTTTTTGCTTCAAGGATTTGCATGTCTCATGACATGACCAGCCGCGAGCTGTACCTCCGGCTGCTGACCTATGTCCGCCCTTACTGGAAGGCCTTCCTCGCCGCGCTGGCCTGCATGGGCGTGGCCTCGCTGGCGGAGCCGGTCTTCCCGGCGATCATGAAATCGCTGCTCGACGATGGCTTTTCCAAGGCCAATGGCCCGTGGGACTGGTTGTTCTACCCGCTGGCCATCATGGGCATCTTCCTCGTCCGCGCCATTTTTGGGTTTTTCGGCGACTACCTGATGAGCTGGGTGTCGAACAACGTCGTCGCCGAATTGCGTCAGGCCATGTTCGCCCGCATGGTTCGCCTGCCGACCCGTTACTACAGCGACAATCTCTCCGGCCGCCTGATGTCGCGCATCGCCTACGACGTGACTGGAGTCGCCGGTGCGGCAACCAATGCCCTGACCTCGCTGATCAAGGATTCGCTGTCCATCATCGGCCTGCTTGTCTGGCTGCTCTGGCTGAACTGGCAGCTGACCCTGATCACCCTGAGCGTCGTTCCCTTCATTGCCATCGTCGTCCGTGTTTTCAGCAAGCGCCTGCGCAGTGTGGCGAGAGGGCAGCAGGAGTCGATGGGCAAGATCACCCAGGTATTGCAGGAAGCCATTGAGGGCCACAAGGTCGTCAAGATTTTCGGCGGCCAGACCTACGAGGAAAAGCGCTTCTACCAGTCAGTGCGCGAACAGCGCCGGTTGGCCATGCGGGCGACCATGGCCTCGGCGGCGCAAAGCCCGCTGGTCCAGTTTTTCGCGGCCTCCGGTGTGGCAATCATCATGGGTGTCGCACTCAAGCAGGCCTCCAATGATCAGACCAGCGTCGGCAGTTTCGTCTCCTTCGTGACCGCCATGCTGATGATCATGGCGCCGCTGAAGCGCCTGACCGACGTCAATGCCCCGATCCAGCGCGGTCTGGCGGCGGCGGAAAGCGTCTTTTCGCTGGTTGATGAAGAGACCGAGCCCGATAGCGGCAAGGAAGAGCTGGGCCGGGCCCAAGGGCTGGTCGAGTTCGATGGTGTGACCTTTACTTATCCCGGTTCCGAACGTCCGGCGCTCAATGCTGTGTCGCTGACCGTGCGGCCCGGCGAGTGCGTGGCGCTGGTCGGTCCCTCGGGTAGCGGCAAGACGACGGCGGCCAATCTGCTGCCGCGTTTCTACGCCCTTGATGCCGGCGAAATCCGGGTCGACGGCCATGCCCTGCCGAATATCCGGCTTAATAGCCTGCGCGACAACATTGCACTGGTCAGCCAGGATGTCGTGCTGTTCAACGACACCATCGGCGCCAACATCGCCTACGGCGGCAAGCGCGACGCGACGCTGGAAGAAATCCGCGCTGCAGCCAAGGCGGCCCATGCACTGGAATTCATCGATGCCCTGCCGGATGGGTTGAATACCATGATCGGCGAAAACGGCGTCAAGCTGTCCGGCGGTCAGCGTCAGCGTCTGGCCATCGCTCGCGCCATCCTCAAGGACGCGCCGATCCTGATTCTTGACGAAGCCACTTCGGCCCTCGACACCGAATCAGAGCGTCACGTGCAGGCGGCGCTCGACGAACTGATGCGCGGCCGCAGCACGCTGGTCATCGCCCACCGTTTGTCGACCATCGAACGTGCCGACCGCATCATTGCGTTGGCCCACGGCCACAAGCAGGAAGAGGGTTCGCACGCCGAGCTGCTCGCCCACGACGGCCTCTACGCCCGCCTGTATCGCATGCAGAAGGCCGAGGAGGCGACGACCTGATGCGCATCCTGCATACGGAGTCGTCCAAAGGCTGGGGCGGTCAGGAAAACCGCACGATGAACGAACTGGTCACCATGCGCGACCGGGGTCATGTGCTGGCCGTCGTCGGCCGGCCCGGAGCGCGCATCCTGGATCGCGCCAAGGAGGCCGGTTTCGAGACCTTCGTTGTCGACATGCGTGGCGCCATCGACTTCCCTGCGGTGTTCCGTTTGCGTAGCGTCATCAAGCGTTTCAAGGCCGATGTCGTCAATACCCACAGCGGCCGCGACACGCAGCTGGCCGGCATGGCGGCACGGACCATGTTGAATCGGCCCCGTATCGTTCGTACCCGCCACCTGGCGCTGCCGATTACCTCCAGATTCACCTACAGCGTGCTGCCGGACCATGTCGTGACAGTCAGCAAGTATGTCGAGAACTATCTGGTCGAGGCCGGCGTGCCGCGCGACGGCATCACCACGGTTCCGACCGGCGTCGATTTCTCGCGCTACGACCGTTCCAGCGTGCAGGGCAACCTGCGTGAGGAGTTGGGCCTGGAAGCTGATACGGTGCTGGTCGGCACGGTCGCCATCCTTCGTGCCAAGAAGGGTCATGCCGAAATTCTCGATGCGGCGCCGGAGGTGCTGAAGCGTTTTCCGAAAGCGCATTTCGTCTTTGCCGGCGACGGGCCGCAGACTGACAACCTGAAGGCGCGCATCGCTGCTGATGGTCTGGAAGGGCGCATCCACCTGCTCGGTCTGCGCCGTGACGTGACCAATGTGCTGGCCTCGCTCGACGTTTTCGTACTGCCGACGCATCAGGAAGCCCTCGGCACGGCCTTCATCGAAGCGGGCGCGATGGGGCTGCCGGCCGTGGCGTCGAACGTCGATGGCGTGCCCGAGGTGATCCTCGATGGCAAAACAGGCTATCTGGTGCCCGCCCACGACGGCAAGGCGCTGGTCGAACCGATCTGCCGTCTGCTTGATGATCCTGTGCTGTGCCAGTCGATGGGTGCCAACGCCACTGAGTTCGTCCATCGCAAGTTTGCCCGCGAGGTCATGGCGCAAGGCATGGAGCGCCTGTACCAGAGCCTGCTGGAGGCGAAATGAGCTTCGGGCAGCCGCTGCCCGTGCTGATGTACCACCACATCAGCCCGAAACCCGGGCTGGTGACCTGCTCGCCGGATAATTTCCGGGCGCACATGCAGTGGCTGGCCAAAAACGGCTGGAAAACCCTGTCGACTGACCAATTCACGCAGATTCTGGCAACCGGTGAGGTGCCGAAAAAGACGGTGCTGGTTACCTTCGACGATGGCTATCTCGACAACTGGGTCCATGCCCATCCGGTGCTCAAGGAATTCGGGCAGCGCGCCACACTGTTCCTGATCACCGGCTGGATGGGTGAGGGTGAAGTCCGCCCGCATGCCGGCCAGCCCGGCGTGCCGGAGGTGCCGACGCATGGCCAGGCGATGGCCGCTGCCGCTGAGGGCAAGCTGGACGATGCCTTCCTGCGCTGGTCGGAGGTCGAGGCCATGCGCGATGCCGGTACTTTCGATTTCCACTCACACACTCACACCCATACCCGCTGGGATCGCAAGATCGCCGATCAGGCCGAGCGCGATCAGGCGCTGGCCGACGACCTGACCGCCTCGCGAGGCACGCTGGCCACCCGGCTCGGTGTAGATAGTCCGCACCTGTGCTGGCCGCAGGGCTATTTTGATGCTGCCTACCAGCGCGTGGCGCGGGCGGCAGGTTTCACCCATCTTTACACCACCGAGCATGGTGTGGTGCGCCGAGAAGTTGATCCGGGGCGGATTCCGCGCCTGGTCATCAAGGACAAGCCGGCCAAGTGGTTCGGCGGGCGGATGGGCATCTATGGCCGACCGCTGCTGTCCGCGCTCTATCTCGGCCTGAAATTGGGCAAGAAGGGGCACTGATGCGTCTGCGTCTGCGCGAACCCTTGCTCTACCGCTGGCTGCGCCTGAAGCGGGCGCTCGACAAGCGTCCGCGTCCGGCCGAAGCGCTCGGGACGCCAGCCATCCGCCGTATTCTGGCCATTTCCTGCACAGCACTCGGCGATACGCTCCTGTCGACGCCCGGCCTGCGGGCATTGCGCCAGACCTATCCGCAGGCTCGCATCACGCTGCTGGTGCATCCTTCACTGCAACAGCTATTTACCGGCCTGGCCGATGTTGATGAATTGATTCCCTACGATGGCAAGTGGCGAGGTTTTCGCAGTGCCGCCAGCCAGCTCAAGGACTACGACCTCGCCGTCATCCTGCATGGCAACGAGCCGCAGGCGACACCGCTGGCCTATCTGTCCGGTGCCCGCTATATCTTCAAACTGCCCAACAACAACCGCTGGAATTTCCTGCTCAGCAACCATGAGCCGGTGTTTGGCTGGGATGATCTCGGGCATGGCATCGACCAGCGCCTGGCGGTGGCCAAACTGGCCGGGGCCGTCGGCGAATTCGACCGGCACATGACCGTGCCGCCCCATGCCGAAGGTCAGGCGGCGCTGGACAAGGCGCTGGCCGAGCGCGGCTGGCAGGACGCCACCATTGTTGCCTTTCAACCCGGCGCGTCAACGATGAGCCGGCGCTGGCCGCGGTCGCGCTTCATTGCAGCGGCGGCCGAACTGGCCAAGGCACGCCCGGATCTGCGTTTCGTGGTGACCGGTTCGCCGGCCGAAGCGGCGTTGTGCCAGGAAGTGGCTACCGGAATCGAAGCCGCTGCGCCCTTTGCAGGCGGAACCCGGGCGTGGGCTTCGGCCGGGCAGTTGCCCCTGGTCGCCTTGCCCGACCTGCTGCGCCGTGCCAGCCTGCTGGTCTCAGGCGACACCGGGCCGATGCATTTGGCAGTGACCGTCGATACACCGGTTGTCGCGCTGTTCGCTGTTTCCGACCCGGCGCGCTCCGGTCCGGGCTACGACCTCGACAAGCACGTGATCATCCGCAAGTGGCGGACCTGCGATCCCTGTTTCTCAAAGAATTGCCCCTACGCCGAGCCGATCTGCATGGATAACATCGCAGTCGATGAGGTGGTGGCGGCAGTCGACACGATTTTGAGCCGGAACAAAGCATGAATTTGCCCAAACCAGCGCCCAAACGCGTCCTGTTGCTCGACACCGGCAACGAATGGGGTGGTGGCACCAACAGCATGTTCGAGCTGCTGAAGCGTATCGACCGCACGCGCTTTGACGTGACCTGCTGCTTCTACAAAGATTACACGAAGGGCAAGAGTGGCCGCTTGCTGTCCGAGGAACTGGCTGATATCGGTATTCCGCTCATCCTGTTGCCGATTCGCAAGCAGCCGCTGTGGGCCAAGCTCGCCAAGGAAGTGGCACGCGGCGTGCTGTCGTGGTCTGGCCGCCTCAAGAAGCGCGCCGTACAGGCCATCGAGATGCAATGGCGCATCAAGCCGCGGGTCGCGGCGCTGAAGCTGTTGCTGGAAGAGGGCGCTTACGACCTGCTCTACATGAACAACCAGCCATCGTCGAATCTGGAGGGCTATCTGGCGGCTGAGGCGGCCGGCCTGCCGGTGGTGCAGCATTGCCGCATCGAGCCGGGCCTGCAGGCCAACGAGGCGGCCGTGGTCAATCGGACGGCGACGCGGATTATCTGCGTGTCGCAGGGCGTAGCCGATGTGCTGGCGGCCCAGCATGTCGCCGAGAATCGCCTGCGCGTGGTCTATAACGCCATCGATAGCCGCATCGACTTGCCGCCGCCGGTCGAACTGCCGCCCAGGGCCAAGGAGCTGGTCATCGGCACGGTCGGCCAGCTGACGGTGCGCAAAGGCGTGCTCCATCTGCTGCAGGCGGTCGCCAATCTGAAGGCTGAAGGGCTGACGGTGACCTGTTTGATCCTCGGCGAAGGTCCGCAGCGCGCCGAACTCGAAAACGCAGTGACTCGTTTGGGGTTGATCGATCAGGTCAGTTTCGTCGGTTTCCAGTCGGTGCCGCTGGCTTGGGTGCAGGTGATGGATGTTTGTGTCCTTTGTTCGAGCAAGGAAGGCCTGCCGCGTGTGGTGCTCGAGGCCATGCTGGCCGGCAAGCCGGTGGTCGGCTCCGACGTGACCGGCACCCGCGAACTGATCGTCCATGAAGAAACCGGCCTGCTTTACGCCTATGGCGATGTGCCGGCCCTGACCGCTTCTTTGCGCCGCCTGCTGAATGATGTCGAGTTGCGTCAAAGCATGGGTGAAGCCGGTCAGCTTCGTGTGGCCGAACGCTATTCGATTGAGGCCTACGTCGCCGGCGTCATGCAGGTTCTGGCGGAGGCTGCGCCGTGATCTACCTGCTGCTCACCTGGCTGGCAGCACCCTTGCTGTGGCTTCGGGCGGCGCTTCGTCGTTCGACCGGCACCAACCGCATTCTGGTCATTCAGACGGCCAAGATCGGGGATTTTGTGGCGACGACACCGGTTTTCCGGGCCTTGCGTAGCCGCCTTCCGGAAGCCGAGATCGTCGCCTTGCTGCATCCGGTCAATGTGCCGCTGGCCAAGGGACTGGACAGTATCGACCGTATCGTGCCCCTGCCAAAGCACGGGTACAAGGGCTGGGCCGGCAAGCGCTGGCTGCTCGACCTGCTGGCCGAAGGCTACGATGGTGTGCTGATCCTCAGCCCCAATCTGACCAATCTGCTGGTCCCTTTCTGGTCGGGCGTGCCGAAGCGGGTTTCGGTGCTGGCCGATCGCCGCCAGGGGAGTTCCTGCCTGGCATGGCCGTTCCTGACACACGGTGAGCCGCACCGGCCGGGACAACTGTTCCGCGAGACGGCACTACAGGCATTGAAAGGCTTTGGCATCGTGATCGATGCCGCGCTGCTTGGTTTGCCCAACGAGGTTTCCGGCGCTGCTGGCGGCATGGCAAAACTGGAGGCGCTGCATGAGAAAAGCGGCGGCCCGCTGCTTGGTATTGGCCTGGGCGCCGGTAACCGTATGAAGGCGCTCGACGTCGCCCAGCTCAAGGAACTGGCCGGCCAGATGGTCAGCCGCACGCCGGCAACACTGGTCCTGATCGGCACCGCCGCCGATCAGGCTGCGGCCGGCGAATTGCTTGCCCTGTTGCCAGCGAATCGCGTGATTGATACCACCGGCCAATGGGAACTCAATGAACTGCCCGTTCTGCTTGGCGCGCTAGATTGTTTTGTCGGCGTCGATTCCGGTGCCACCTACATGGCCGATGCGCAGGGTGTCCCGGTCGTCGATTTCATGGGCCCGGCTGACGCCGACGACCAGCGGCCGATCGGTCGTCAGGCCATCGTCATCCGCAGCGCCGAACCATGCGCGCCGTGCTCGCATGCTTTTGATGCCCCGTACGCCTGCCATCTGGGAACGCGGGCCTGCATTGCCAATTTGCCGATCGCTGCTGTGGTGCAGGCGGTCGAAGCCATATTGGCGTCCAAAAACTCTGTCGCCGAGTGTCGAGAATGAAACTAGCCGTTTTCAAGGACTACGGAGTGGGTCGCTATTTCGCCCAGCTTTTTGACTCCATTCCGGACACGACCTTTTTCCTGTCCGAAAAGAACAAGTCCGGCCTCAACATCACGCCGCACCGGGTGCATCTGCTGACCAAAAAACAGCAATTGCGCGACTATCTGAAATCGCCACTCAAGGCCTGGCGTCGCCTGAAGGAAAACGACAACGACAAGAAGCGCGATTTCTTCTATCAGGAAGTCGAACGCTCTGCAGCCAGCGGCGAGTTCGATGTCGCGCTGACCGGCTCTGACCGTTCGCTGCACACGTTGGCCTCACTGAAGGCCAAGGGGCACAAGTTCAAGCTGGTGTACTGGATTCCCTTCACCATTCCCTTCGTCGACATGTTCGACCCGCGTTCGCTGGCCATTCGCCAGGCGGCTTTTCCGCAGGTCGACCTGTTCGTGGCGATTACCGATACCTGCCGCCGTGTACTGCTGCTCGAGGGAATCCCCGAGGAAAAGATCGTGCACGTCTATCCCGGCGTCGATACCGAAGTGTTCCAGCCGCGCCTGTCGCCGGCGAAGGATGGTGTCTTCCGTATCCTGTTCGTCGGCAAGCTGGTCAGCTGGAAGGGCTGCTACACCCTGCTTTATGCAGCCAAGGAGCTGCTGCCGGAAATCCCCAATCTTGAACTGATGTTCGTCGGTCAGGGGGCGCAGCGCCAGGGGCTGGAGCAGGCCGCGGAATTGCTCGGCCTGAAGGACAAGGTGAAATTCACCGGTTTCCTCAAATACGATGTCCTGCCCGACATCTATGCCCGCTCTGATGCCTTCGTGCTGCCTGCCTTGCCGGCGATCAACCTGGCGGAACAGTTTGGTTTCGTCGTTGCCGAGGCGATGGCCTGTGGTTTGCCGGCGGTCGTGTCGCGGGTTGGAGGTCTGCCGGAAGTGGTCGGCGGTCGCGAGGAACTGATCTTTACGCCCGGCGATTTCTGGGAGCTGGCGGCCAAACTGCGCGCCATCCACGCCTCGCGCGAACTGGCTGCCGATCTCGGCCGGCATTGTCTGGAGCATGCGCGCGCCCACTACGATGCGCGCAAGAACGGACTCGTGCTGAAGGCGGTGCTGGAACAGATGGAACAGGGCAAATGAACGGAGCAGCGCTAACGGTCGCCGGGAAACCGGACCGGCTGGTGCAGGTGACCTTGGGCCTGTGGTTCGGCTTGTTGTTCATCCAGCCCTTCGAGAAATTCGTGGCGGTGAAATACCTGTTGATGGTCGGCCTGCTGATTGCGGCCATACCGCTCACCATGCGTGCCGATGTCCGCCAGCGCCTGTTCAGCCGGAACAGGGTGCTCGGCCTGGCGCTGGCCATCGTCGTCTGGTGCATTGCGGTGTCGGCGGCCAGTCCCTATTCCGCCGACAGCCTGCATGCCCTGTCACGGGATCTGTTGCTGCAAGGCGAGCTGCTGTTGGTTGGCTGCTTGCTTGTACGTAACGTGAGCCAGGCAAGAACAGCCTTGTGGGTGATCATTGCCGGCTTTGCAGCGGTCAGTGTGTTGTCCAGTTTTGAAGTTGCTTCCCATTTGCTGGAACATTCGTTGAGTGAGGGGCAGATTCCCCGTTCCCACAAGTCTTTCTGGGGGGGCTATGCGACCATGGCCAGCTTCTGCCTGCCGCTGATCATCGCGTTTGCGGTATCGACCGCTACGAGCATGTGGCAACGCTTGCTGCTGGGCGCTCTGGTGATCCTGGGCGTGGTGCTGACCGGTTTGTATGGTTCGCGCAGTCCCTTGCTGGTCGTCGCCATATCGGTGATCGTGCTCTTCGGTTTGCTGCGTGCCTGGAAGGCGCTCGCTGCCGTCTTTCTGGTAATCGCCCTCGGCGCGGGTTGGGTTGCTTCGCAGAGCAATCTTGGTTATCTCGAGAAATACCGCTCCCTGGCCCAGACCGATACCTATGTAACCAACCAGGGCCTGAGCCTCCGTCTCGATGTCTGGTCAGGCGTCATCGAGCTGATCGAAGCCCGGCCAATGCTCGGTTACGGCTACGGCTGGAAAAAGCTGGCCTGGGCGATCAATGACGGCGGCTATGCTGAACGCTGGAAGGCGAACGATCCTGGCAAAACAGCCTATTTCCTAGGCGAAGGTGAGCTGGCCAGCTATGGCAAGGTGAATCCGCACAATTATTTCCTGCAAGTGGCATTCGAGATCGGGCTTCCCGGTTTGTTGCTGGTGCTTGCTTTCTGGCTGGCTGTGTTCTGGCAGGGGCTGAAAGACATGGTGCGTGGGCCTGTTGAGAGCCAGCGCTTGCGGGTCGTCATCCTGACCACCTTGCTGGCTTATCTGCTGTGTAATGTGGCCAACGGTTTCTGGGTTGGCGGGCTGGCCAACATGGCCTGCGCGCTGGTCGGTATTCTGGTCGGGCTGGCGTTGAACGAGCAACCGGCCGCTGCCGGGGAGAGCAAATGAATATCCTGATCATTCGTCGCGACAACATCGGTGATCTGGTGTGTACCACGCCTATGCTCGCTGCTTTGCGCAAGGCCTTGCCCGATGCCTGGATCGGCGTGCTGGTCAATCAGTACAACGTTGCTGTCATGCAGGGAAATCCGGATGTGAACGAGGTTTTCGCCTACCGCAAGGCCAAGCACCGTGGCCCGGGCGAGGGCAAGCTGGGGATCTGGCTGGAGACGGCCGGGTTGCTCTGGAAGCTGCGCCGCAAGGGCATCGACGTGGCCATCGTGGCGTCGCCGGGAGGCGATCGTTACGCCCGCCTGGTTGGTGCTCGACGTATCATTGCCGACAAACCGGGCGCACCTTTCCATGAGGTCGAGGCGGTCGGCAAGCTGCTCGCCCCGCTGGGTATCGAGCCAGAACTTGGCCCCCTGCAGCTGTCGCCGGTTCCCGAGGTGGTTGCTGCCATGCGCCCGAAACTGGCTGAACTGGCCGGCCGGAAAATCTGGGCCATTCACCTGAGCGCCCGCGAGAAGAGCCGGCGCTGGCCGGCCGAGAAATACATCGAGCTGATCGAACGTCTCGCTTCGCCGGAGCGGGGCTTTGCGCTGTTCTGGTCGCCGGGAGCGGCCGATCACCCGGCGCATCCGGGTGACGATGAAAAGGCGGCGCAGGTGCTTGCTGCCTGTAGCGGCAAGGGCGCAGTGCCTGTCGTTACCGAGCGCCTTGAGGAACTGATTGCCGCGTTGTCCTTGTGCAATGGCTTCGTGGGGGCGGACGGCGGTGCGATGCACCTTGCTGCTGCGCTTAATCTCAAAACGGTAGCCCTTTTCGAGAATTCGGAAGCCAAACGTACTCGCTGGTATCCGTGGGGCGCTCGCCATGTGCTGCTGCAGCCGGCGACCTTTGCCGTGGCCGATATTGCCATCGATGCGGTCGAAGCTGCCGTGCGGGAACTGGACGGCGCTTAATCTTCTGGCAAAGTCATCGGCGCGCCGCGCCGATGATTGCGAATGCCCTAGTGAGCAGCTTCCCAGTTCGGCCCGACGCCGACTTCGACGACCAGCGGTACCTTCAGCTCGGCTACCTGCCCCATCAGGCGGGGCAGGTGGGTACGGACATCCACCAACTCGTCGTCCGGTACTTCGAGCAGCAATTCGTCGTGCACCTGCAACACGAGCCGTGATTTCAGGGCCGACTTTTCCAGCCAGTTTTGTACGGCGATCATTGCCAGCTTGATCAGATCAGCGGCTGTGCCCTGCATTGGCGCGTTGATCGCGGCGCGTTCGGCGCCCTGGCGGCGATTGCCGTTGCTGGAGCGGATTTCCGGGAACCACAGCCGGCGGCCGAAGGCGGTTTCGACGTAGCCGTGCTGGCGGGCCGATTCGCGGGCTTCTTCCATGTAACGGGCAACGCCGGGGTAGCGGGCGAAGTAGCGGTCGATGTAGGTCTGCGCGGCGCTGCGTTCCAGCCCTAGTTGGCGGGCCAGGCCGAAAGCGCTCATGCCGTAGATCAGGCCGAAGTTGATGCTCTTGGCGACGCGCCGCTGGTCGGGGCCGACTTCGAGTGGCGTGACCCCGAAGATTTCGCCGGCCGTTGCCTTGTGCACGTCCTCGCCGTGGGCGAAGGCATCAAGCAGACGCTCGTCGCCCGATAAATGCGCCATGATGCGCAGTTCGATCTGCGAATAGTCGGCCGAGACAATGCTGCTGTCGGGCGGGGCGATGAAGGCGGTGCGGATTTTTCGGCCTTCCTCGCTGCGCACCGGAATGTTCTGCAAATTGGGGTCGCTTGAAGCCAGGCGTCCTGTAACTACGGCTGCCTGGGAGAAGTGAGTATGCACTCGTCCGGTCTGCTGATTGACCATGCGCGGCAGCTTGTCGGTGTAAGTGCCTTTCAGCTTCGACAAGCTGCGGTGTTCGAGTAGCAGTTTGGGCAGCGGGTAGTCGAGCGCGAGTTCGGAGAGCACTTCCTCGTCGGTAGACGGCCCGCCGGAGGGGTTTTTTTTCTTGACCGGCAGGCCCTGCTTTTCGAACAGGATGTCGGCCAGCTGCTTGGGTGAGGCGAGGTTGAATGGCTGTCCGGCCAGTTCGTAGGCTTGCGCTTCGAGGGCCATGATCTTCTGGCCCATCTCGTGACTTTGTCGGCTCAGAACGTTGCTGTCGATCAGGATGCCATTGCGCTCGATCTGCCAGATCACCTGGCGGGCCGGCATTTCGATGTCGTGGTAAATGCGCGACAGGCCCGGTTCGCTGGCAAATTGAGGGTGCAGGACATTGTGGATACGCAGCGTGACGTCCGAATCTTCGGCGGAGTAGGTCGCGGCACGCTCGATATCGACCTGGTCGAAGCTGATCTGTTTGGCGCCCTTGCCGCACAGGTCTTCGTAGGCGATGGTGGCCAGGCCAAGGTGGCGGGTACATAGCTGGCCGAGGTCGTGACCCTTGTCCGATTCGATGACGTAGCTTTGCAGCATGGTGTCGTGGGCGATGCCGGCCAGCGCAATGCCGTGGTTGGCAAAGACGTGCTGGTCGTACTTGGCGTTTTGCAGCACCTTCTTGTGGTCGGCAGACTCCAGCCAGGATTTAAGCTTGGCCAGCACTTCCTCGCGCGGCAGTTGGTCGGCGACGCCGGGGGCAGTGTGGGCGAGCGGGATGTAGCAAGCCTCGCCGGGGGTCACCGACAGCGAAATGCCGACGATACGGGCTTCGAAGGAATCGAGGCTGGTCGTTTCGGTATCGAGAGCCGTCAGTTCGGCGGCCTCGATCTTGGCCAGCCAGGCATCGAATTGCGGCCAGTTCCACACGGTTTGGTATTTGACCTCGATGGCGGTGGCCGGCGCCATCGAGGTTGCAGCCAAACCTTCCCGGGCAGGCACGGCGGCGGCCGCTTCCGGTCCGTCGATTTCGCCTAGCCAGGTGCGGAACTGGTAGCGGGTATAGAGTTCGCGCAGTGTGTCGTTGTCGCGTTGGGCCGTGGTCAAGGTGTTCGGCGCCGGCAGGTTGGACAGGTCGCAGGCGACGGTAACCAGTTTCTTGCCGAGCGGCAGGAAGCCGAGGTGATCGCGCAGGTTCTGGCCAACCACGCCGCCGATTTCGTCGGCATGGGCAACGACTTCATCGAGGGAACCGTATTGCGCCAGCCACTTCAGTGCTGTCTTCGGGCCGCACTTGGCGACGCCAGGTACGCCGTCGACGGTATCGCCGACCAGCGCCAGATAATCGACGATCTTTTCCGGCGGCACGCCGAACTTGGCTTCGACGCCGGCTTCATCGAGCAGTTCGTTGCTCATCGTGTTGTACCAGCGCACGTGCGAGCTGACCAGTTGGGTCAGGTCCTTGTCGCCGGTGGAGATCAGCGTTTCGATGCCATCGGCCGTCGCGTTGGTGGCCAGCGTGCCGATCACGTCGTCGGCCTCGACGCCATCGACCATCAATAGCGGCCAGCCGGCCGCCTTGATTGCCGCGTGCAGCGGTTCGATCTGCTGGACCAGGTCATCGGGCATCGGCGGGCGATGCGCCTTGTATTCGGGATACCAGTCGTCGCGGAAGGTCTTGCCCTTGGCGTCGAAGACGACGGCCTTGTAGTCCGCCTTGTAGTCGCTCTCCAGACGACGTAGCATGTTCAGAACGCCGTAGATGGCGCCCGTCGGCTCGCCGGCCTTGTTGCGCAGGTCGGGCAGGGCGTGGAAAGCGCGATAGAGATAGGACGAACCGTCCACTAACAACAAGAGAGGCATAGGAAGTGACGGAAAGCGATAAATTGGTGACTGGGGTGGAGACCGAGGCCATCCTGAAAAGCACGACGGCCCGCGAGTCGTGGCGGATTTTTGGCATTATGTCAGAGTTCGTCGAGGCGACAGAGCGCCTGGCGGCGATCAAGCCGGCGGTGACCATCTTCGGTAGCGCCCGGGTTCGCCCGGAGTCTCCCTATTACATGCTGACCGAGCAAACGGCTCGGTTGTTGTCCGACTCCGGCTTTTCGGTCATCTCCGGCGGCGGCCCGGGCATCATGGAGGCGGCCAACAAAGGTGCCTTTTTCGGCAAATCGCCATCGGTCGGCCTGAACATCCAGTTGCCGCATGAGCAAAAGAACAACCCGTATCAGGACATCTCGCAAACTTTCCGCCATTTTTTCGCTCGAAAATACATGTTCGTCCGTTTTGCCAGCGCCTATGTGGTGATGCCGGGTGGTTTCGGGACGCTGGACGAGTTGATGGAAGCGCTAACCCTGATCCAGACCGGCAAGGGCCGCAAGATTCCGCTGATTCTGGTCGGCTCGGCATTCTGGGGCGGCATGATTGCCTGGTTCAAGGACCGTCTGGTGGCCGAGGGGATGGTTGATCCGGAAGACATGAACCTGATCCAGTTGATCGATGAGCCGGAAAAGGTTGTCGAAGCCATTTTCAAGCATTACGAATCTCGCCCCTTCGGCCCCCTGCCGAACGAACACGAGATGCTGCTCAACCTGTAAAATCAGAGCATAACTACCAAGGAATTGACCATGCGCCGCCTTCTACCCATCCTGCTTCTTGCCGCTCTGCCTGTCTGGGCGCAGAAGGGCGATCTCCAGCCTTTGCCGGCTGTGCCGCCACCGCCGCCGGGCATGGAAGCCTTCGATGAGGCGCTCGAACCGCAAGTGACCATCGTCAAGAAAGAGACCGAAACCCGCGAAGAGTTTCGCGTCAAGGGCAAGCTCTACATGATCAAGGTCACGCCGGCCGTTGGTCCGGCCTACTATCTGGTCGATCGTCAGGGTGATGGACAGTTCATCGAGGCAGATATCAACCAGAAGCCGGTCAAGCCGCCGATGTGGGTCATTCATAGCTGGTAAGTCTTGTCCGTCTATACCAAGGTCGGGCGGAATGAACTCGCCGCCTGGCTCCAGCCCCTGGGCCTGGGCGAGCTGATCGACTACGCCGGTATCGCCGCCGGCATGCAGAATTCCAATTATTTCGTGACGACCACCCGCGGTCGTTTCGTGCTGACGTTGTTCGAACGTATCGACCCCTCGGCCCTGGATTTCTATCTGGCGCTGCAGGACCACCTCGCACGGCGAGACATCCCTTCGCCGCAACCGCTGGCGGATGATGCGGGACGATACTGGCGTGATCTTTGCGGCAAACCCGCTGCCGTGTTGAGCTGTCTGTCGGGAGTGGCGCTGGAAACGCCTGAGGCGAGTCATTGTCATGCCGTCGGTGAAATGCTGGCCCGCTTGCACCTGGCGGCTTCCGATATGCCGAACCCGCTGCCCAATCCCTGTGGTGTGGCCTGGCGTCAGGCGGTTGGTGCAGACCTGTTGCCTCTGTTGTCGACCGAGGAGCAGGACCTGCTGGTGGATGAACTGGCTTTCCAGTCCGCCCAGGATTGGTCGAGCCTGCCGCGTGGCGTTATCCATGCCGACCTCTTTCGCGACAACGTCCTCTGGGATTCGACTGGCCGACTGACCGGCGTGCTGGATTTTTACTTTGCCGGCGAGGATGCTTGGCTGTTCGATCTGGCGGTTGTCGCCAACGACTGGTGTTTCGACGAAACGACACTGGCGGCGCTGATTGCCGGATATGCGGCCCGGCGCCCGCTGAGCGAGGCGGAAAGGGCGGCCTGGCCAGCCATGCGCCGAGCGGCCGCCTTGCGTTTCTGGCTGCTCCGTTTGGAGGTTCGGCACCAGCCACGCGCCGGGGAAGTGGTAACGATCAAGAATCCGGATGACTTTCGGCACCTGCTGGCCCGTTTTCGCCTTGCTCCGGAAGCGCTCCCCCGTTAGCATCCGCGCATGAACGAAACTCCTGCTTTTCCGATGGCGCCGACCCGTTTTACCGGCGAGAGCCGCGAAGTCGATCCCGGCGCCTGCTTTGACTGGCTGCGCCAGGGCTGGGCGATGTTCCTCGTCAATCCCGGCGTCTGGATCGGTAGCACCGTCCTGCTGCTGATCATCCTGATGGCCATTTCCATCGTGCCCTTGTTCGGGCAGATTGCGGCCCACCTGTTGGTACCGCTCTTTGGCGCCGGCATGATCAAGCTCTGCCGTCGTCTGGGTGAGGGTGAGGAGCCGGAGATCGCCGATCTGTTTGCGGGATTCCGCCACAACGCCGGGCAACTGGTCATGGTCGGCGTTTTCTTCGCGATAGGCATTTTCGGTATCGCCTTCATGGCCTTTCTGCTGGTCAGCGGCGGGGTGATCGGTGGCGGTGTCACCGGCAAGGTCGCCGGTTTCGGCATTGCGCTCGGCGGCGTCATGCTGGCTGGTCTGCTGGTCATGGTGCTGTCGGTTCCCATCATCATGGCCACCTGGTTTGCCCCGGCCTTGGTGTTTTTCCACGACATGCAGCCGCTGGATGCGATGAAGGCCAGCTTCGCCGCCGGCGCCAAGAATTTCCTGCCGATGACTATCTTCGGCGTGTTCCTGGTCGTCGCACTATTTTTTGCCATGTTGCCGGTCGGTATGGGTCTGTTGCTGCTGCTGCCGGTCTTCTCCGGCGCGGTGTACGCCTCCTACCGCGACATTTTCGTGGGTAGCTGAGGGTGCGGGCACAAACACTACCCGCTGCCGCTGGTTGGCAATGGATACTCGGCGGTTTCGCGATTTTCCGGCGTAACCCGCTGATGCTCGGCATGCTGGTTGTTTCCTACTGGTTCACCGTACTCTTCCTGAATATCGTCCCGGTGATCGGAGTTGTTGTCGCCTCATTGGCCATCCCCGGCTTGTCGGTCGGTTTGATGCAGGCTGCACGCAATCTGGAACGCGGGCAGCCCATCGGCCTGCAAACCCTCTATGGCAGCCTGAAAGAAAACGCCAGGACACTGATCGCCCTTGGTGCGCTCTATCTGGCTTGCACGCTGGGCATTCTGGGTCTGTCATCTCTGGTTGATGGCGGCGATTTCCTGAAATTCATGCTGTCGAGCAGCCGTGCCGAAAGGGCGGCGCTCGAAGACGCCGATTTCATCTTGCCAGCCCTGTTCATCACCCTCCTGATGACGCCGGTGCTGATGGCCTACTGGTTCGCCCCGGTGCTGGCTGCCTGGCACCGACTGACGCTGGGTCGCTCGCTGTTCTTCAGTTTCGTTGCCTGCTGGATGAACTGGCGGCCCTTTCTGGCCTATGGTATCGGGCTGGTGGTATTTGCCGGCATCCTGCCTGGCGTCGTGTTGGGCCTGTTGCTCCTGCTGTTTCCGGGGGCTGCAAGTTTTATCACCGCGCTCGTGACGATCCCGATGGTACTGGTCGTCGCGCCAACCATCTTCGCCAGTTTCTATGCCTGCTACCGCGACATCTTCGGCATTTCCGAAATTGTCTGACCCGCTCGGCCTGTTTGGCGGCACCTTCGACCCGGTTCATTTCGGCCACTTGCGATTGGCCGAGGAATCCATTGCCCACCTCGGACTGGGCGGCGTGCGCTGGATTCCGGCCGGGCAGCCGCCGCATCGCGGAACGCCACAGGTAAAGCCGCAGCAGCGTCTGGAAATGGTGCGTCTGGCCATGGCTGGCAACCACCGATTTTCGCTGGACCCGAGCGAAGTCGAGGCCGAAGCACCGAGTTACACCGTTCATACGCTGGAACGCCTGCGCCGCGAACTGGGCGCACAGCAATCGCTGGTCCTGCTGGTCGGGGCCGATGCCTTTGCCGGACTGGCGACCTGGCACCGCTGGCGGGATATTTTTTCGCTGGCCCATGTTGCTGTTTCGCATCGACCAGGTTTTCCTGTTGAAATTTCCAGCCTGCCGCACGAACTTGCCACCGAGTTTACCGATCGTCGGTTGACTGATGTGAGCGGACTGAAAGCCTCACCAGCCGGCGGAATCGTTACTTTCGCGATGACCCAGCTGGCCATTTCGGCGACACAAATCCGCAAATTGGTGGCCAACGAACTATCGGCCCGCTATTTGCTGCCGGATAGTGTTCTCGACTATATTCAAACCCATTCTCTTTATAGAAACTCCTGATGGACATCCGCAAGCTGCAAAAAATCGTCGTTTCCGCCCTCGAAGACATCAAGGGCAAGGATATCGAAGTCATCAACACCAGCAAGCTGACTTCGATGTTTGATCGGATCATCATCGCGACTGGTGATTCCAACCGCCAAGTCAAATCGCTGGCCAACAACGTCCAGGAAAAGGTCAAGGAAGCCGGTGCCGAGGTTATCTCGACCGAAGGCGAAGACGGTGGCGAATGGGTGCTGGTCGACCTGGGCGATATCGTCGTCCATGTCATGCAAGCCAATGTGCGCCAGTACTACAACCTCGAAGAACTCTGGTCGGCTACGCCGGCTCAGCGGCGCAAGGCCGTGGAGCAGGTTCGGGAAGGATGAAACTTGCCGTACTCGCCGTTGGCCATCGTCAGCCCGACTGGGTTAACGAAGGCTGCGCCGAGTACCTCAAGCGCATGCCGCGCGAACTGCCGGCCAGCGTTACCGAAATAAAGCCCGAAGCCCGTGGTTCCAAGACCCGGGAGCAGTTGCTTGCCGCCGAAAAGTCGCGCATTCGCGATGCACTGGCTGCCGGTAGCCGCATTGTCGTCCTCGACGAGAAGGGCGATGACCTGACCACCTTGAAACTGGCCAAACGCCTGGAAGCCTGGATGCAGGATGGCCGTGACGTGGCGCTGCTGATCGGTGGTGCCGACGGCCTCGATGAAGAATTCAAGCAACAGGCCGACGACCGGCTGCGTCTCTCCAGTCTGACGCTGCCCCATGGCATGGCGCGCCTGCTATTATGCGAACAGCTTTATCGTGCTGTCAGTGTGCTGAAAAACCATCCTTATCACCGGGAGGGATGATGCGTCTTTACCTAGCCTCGCGCAGTCCACGCCGTCGTGAATTACTGAACCAGATCGGTATCGATTTCGATACCGTCGTGTTCCGTGATGGCATGCGGGCGGATAGCGAAACCGATGAAACGCCGCAGCCGGGTGAGAGTCCGGTCGCCTATGTCGAGCGGGTAGCACGGGCCAAAGCCATTCATGGCCTGAAGATCGTCGAGGAGCGCAAGCTGCCGATGCGTCCGGTGCTGTCAGCCGACACGACGCTCGAATTCCATGGCGAAATCATCGGCAAGCCGGTTGACCGGGCCGATGCCGCCGCCATCCTGCGTCGCCTTTCCGGGCAGACGCACAAGGTGCTGACCGGTGTCGCCATCAATCACATGGGGCACACCGAATATGTGCTGTCGACCAGCGAAGTCAGCTTCCGCGAGCTTGATGACGAGGAAATCCGCCATTACGTAATGAGTGGCGAGCCGATGGACAAGGCCGGCGCTTATGGCATTCAGGGACGGGCAGGGCTGTTCGTTAAACATCTTTCCGGCAGTTTTACCGGTGTCATGGGCCTGCCGGTCTGCGAAACCGGCGACCTGCTCAAGAAGCTCGGCTTCAGGCCGCTTTAGTCGCAACGGCGCCGACGTAGCCGCTCGGCAAGGCCAGAGGCCGCGCGCGGTATTCATTCAAAGACGCTTCCAGGATTGAACTCCACTCGGTCAAAGGCAGGCCTTGGCATTTCAGCCGTGCTTCGTGCCTCGTCCAGGCCTGGGCGAATTGTGCCAAGCGCTCCTGCGGCGCCAGATCGCTGAGTTGCCGGGCCAGCGTTGGGCCGAGATAGTCGCTGGCCAGTGCCGGAATTTGCCCTTCCCAGTCCGGATCATCCGGAATTCGAAGCAGATCGATGCCGACCGGGCCGGAAAAGTTAACGGCAAGCAGTGACAACCCCGATTCATGGCTGACCGAAATGCCGATCGGGCTGTCAGCCTGAGCGAGGCGTATCGCCTGGCCCGGAACGGAGATCAGTTCGACATTGCCCAGTATTTCGCGCAGCACGCCACGGACCAGCCGGCGGGCCGTGGCGCGAACGGACGTACATGGCGTGTCAATCGCAATGAGCAGCAACGATTGAGCTTGATCGAACGGAGCCGGCCAATGCAGGACGGCAGGTGGGCAATCGCTCATTTCAACGGTTGGCCGGAGCCGCTGGGCAGCCGCTCCAGCTTGATCCGGCCGGCAGGCTTTCACCCTTCATGACCAGCGACAGCGGACCGAGACGGACGTTGTCACCGACCACGGCGCCGTACAGGACGGTGGTGCGCGGACCAATGTAAACCCGCTGGCCAATGCTGACCAGATCGATCTTCATCACACGATCTTCGAAGAGATGGGTTTGCGGGCAGGCCAGGGCATTAAGCTCGCTATAATCGCCGATCTGAACACAATCGAATTCCGTGACGTCGGTGGTATCGAGATAGACGCCACGCCCGATGCGGCAACCTAGCAGATTAAGGGCAATTGGCAGCCATGGGGTGCCACGCAGGTAGTTCATCTGGTTGGGGACGGCCATCCCGACATAAAGGCTGGTGATCGCCTCGGAGGCCCAGACGAAGGGCGTCCACATCGGCACCGAATACTTCTTGTAGCGCCAGATGCACAGCCATTTGAGCACGGCGACGAAGAGTATGGTGCTCAGGCCGAAAAGCACCCCGGCGACAGTCAGGGCGGCGAAAACCTCGGGCCAGCGACCGGCTTCGGCCAGCGACATGACGTTGAGGACAACGGTGTAGCCAACGGCAATGACCAGCGCGTGCGGGGAAATGATGCGGAAGGCTTCGACCAGGGCGCGACCCAGGCGACGCAGATTGGAGGGGCGGAAGGTCAGTTCTTCCGGGTAGCCGGCCGTTTGCTCGCGGGCCGGCAGATTGATTGGCGGCGAGCCGAGCCAGGTATCGCCAGGCTGCATGCGTTCATTGGCCGGAGCGCGTGACTGGACGCCGATCAGGACGTTTTCGGGAAGGATGGTGCCATCAGGGATGAAGGCGCCATTGCCGACGAAGCTGCGACGCGAGATCACCGTCGGCTTCAGGGTCATCCAGCCGCCGTCCACCTCTTCGTCGCCGAGCATCACGGCATCGGCGATGAAGGTTTCGTCACCCAGCGTCAGCAGGTCGGGGACCAGACCCTGGGCGGTGGAAATTTCGGCATCGCGGCCCACCTTGGCGCCGAGCAGGCGATACCAGAAGGGGGCGTACACGGTGGCGTAGATGCCGTGCAGGATGTTGAGGCTCGATTCCTGAATCTGGTTCACCAGCCAGCGGCTGCAATAAATGCGGCTGTGGATCGGCCAGCTGCCGGCCTCAAGTCTCGGCATCAGGGTCCAGCGCAGGACCGCGGAGCTGAGCATGGTGCCGACGATCAGCACCGCCGTGCCGGGGAAGGCGAGGGCAAAGTACTTGAGGAGCTGGAGGGCGATCGGGATATCCCGCTGCGCCGGGGTCGGGTCACTGTCCAGCCAGTCCACCAGCATGAAACTGGGAAATACCGGCATGAAAAACAGCGCGGCGGTGGCCAGCATGCCCAGCACGTAGAACAGCCCTTCGCGAGCGAGGCGTGTGTCGGAGACTTCGGGGCGCGGTGCGATCGATGCCGGATCGAACTCGCCGATATCGCGGGCCGGAGCGCCGAGCCAGATCCGTCTTGCCGGCAGCGCCTGGCCTTCGCTCAAGGCAGACTGGCCTTCCAGATGGCCATAGGCGCCGATTGTCGTATTGCCTTCGACGACCGCGTAGGACCCAATGCAGGCATTGTCCTCGATGGTGATCGGGCCGAGATGAAGCTGGCCGCGTTCAACCCGGGCATTTTCAAGATTGGCGGCATTGCCGATGCTGACACCATCACCGACGCAAAGCAGGTCGTGAGCACGCAGGGTGATGTTGCCGATGATTGTTTCGTGACCAATTTTGGCGCCGAGCGCGCGTAGCCACCAGATATTGAGCGGCGAACTGCTCAGCATATAGACCGGCGCGCCTTCAATCAGCCGGTTGGCGCACCACCAGCGAAAATAGGTCAGACCCCACAGGGGATAGCTGCCGGCTTTCAAACGGCCGGCAATCAGCCATTTCCCGACAATGGCAAAGACGAAGCTGAGTAAGGTGGCAATGAGAAAAACACCGACCGAGATTGCGACGGCACGGGCAATCGAATCGCCGGGGTCGCCGGTGAAGTAGTGGTAGGTGAAGAAAGGGGCCAGCCATTGGCCCATGCGAATGCCGACCAGCGGTGGCAGCACGCAGGCCTGGGCGATGGCGCACAGCCAGCGGCGATGGGCTGGTGGTGGCTTCCATTCGCTGGCACTTTGGTCGATGCTCACTTCGACCGTCGCGCTCAGGGCATCGGCAATCAGACCAACGCGGCGGTGAATATAGATGTCGCGCACCGAAAAGCCGGCAAAACGCGCCTCCTGGCGCAGGGTTGAGGCGAGGCGGGCGGCGAACAGCGAGTGGCCACCGAGGTCGGCAAAGAAATCGGCTTCGCGCTTGATGGCCTGGCCGGGGAATAGTTTGGTCAGGGCGGCGAAAAGAATTTCCTCGGCCGGGGTTTCCGGCGTGTCCGAATCGCCGGGGGCGCCGGCGGGGAGTTCGAGCGGACGGGCGCGCAGGGCCTTGCGGTCGATCTTGCCGGAGGTCAGGCGCGGCATTTCGGTCAGCATCTCGAAATGCGAAGGCACCATGTAGGGCGGCAAAGAGGTGGCCAGAACGGTACGCAGGGCGGCGCCCGTGGTGGCTTCGGCATCTTCCGGGATCAGGTAGGCAACCAGTCGCTCGATACCTTCGTCCTGACGCAGGATGACCGCTGCCGTACCGACGCCGGGCTGGCGGGTCAGGGCCGCTTCGATTTCGCCCAGCTCGACGCGGAAACCGCGAATCTTGACTTGGTCGTCAGTGCGGCCCAGACAGTGGATCTGGCCGGTTTCGTCGATGCGGGCGAGGTCGCCGGTGCGGTAGAGTCGGCTTTCATGGGCGTTGGCGGCCCATGGGTTGTCGAGAAATTTTTCGGCGGTCAGATCCGGGCGGCCGAGGTAGCCGGCAGCAACGCCGGGGCCGGTGATGCACAGCTCGCCGGTTTCGTCTTGCGGCAACAGGCGCAGGCCGTTCTCGACGGCAGCGTCGATCACCAGCAGGCCGTAGTTGGGTAGCGGGCGGCCGATGGTAACCGGCTGGCCGGGGTGCAGCTCGGCCAGACTGGCCGAGACGGTGGCTTCGGTTGGGCCGTAGGTGTTGAAGAGCTGGCGACCGGGCCGGGCCCAGCGTTCGACGATAGCTTGCGGACAGGCTTCACCGCCGAGGTTGATCAGGCGCAGGCCGGGTACATCGCAGGTGAACAGGGCGAGCAGGGTCGGTACGGCATGCAGGACGCTGACCCGGTTGTCGATCAGGGCAATCGGCAGGGCTTCGGGATCGGTCGCGACATCCTTGGGGGCGATCCACAGCGTGGCGCCGACCAGGTAGCTGATCCAGATTTCCTCGAAGGACATGTCGAAGGCGACCGAAAAGCCCTGATAAACGCGGTCGTGCTCAACGATGCCGAGAACGGCGTTTTCGCTGCGCAGGAAATGGCAGATGGCGCCCTGGTTGATCAGGATGCCCTTGGGCTTGCCGGTCGAGCCTGAGGTGTAGATGACGTAGGCCGGATCGCTCGGGCGGGCATCGTGGCGGTGATTGAGCGGGCCGGGGTGGGCTGCTTGCAGGTCGTCGGCCAGCCAGCAGCGGCGACCGAGGTCGGCGATATCGGCGACGGTGACCAGGCCGGCACTTTCGGCGTCGCCGAGACAGATCTTGATGCGGTCAATCGGCGTATCGGCGTCGAAAGGTAGCCAGGCGGCACCGGTTTTGGCGATGCCGAGTTGCATGACCAGTAGTTCGATGCCGCGCGGCAGCCAGAGGCCGACGATCTGGCCGGGGCGGACCCCTTCGGCGATCAGGCGCGAGGCGACGCGGTCGGCGGCAGCATTCAGTTGGCCGTAGCTGAGTTCGCGTTCGTCGAAAATCAGCGCAATTTTTTCCGGTGCACGGGCTGCCGTGGCCTCAAAAAGGTCGGCCAGGATTTCGTGGCGAATCAGTTCGGGGGATGCTGGTCCGCACAGGCGGCTGGTCGGGCAGGACGGGAGGCGGATTTCGAGCATGCCGAATTGTGCCAAATCCGGCATGAAACGGGGCGTTTACGGGGTGTTTCAGGCAGGGATTTGTGCGCTGGCGTGGCAAATGATGGCATTTGCCGCCTGATTGATGCCGTTTGCTGTCGGAATGGGGGGTGGTTTTTGATTCAGAAGCGCTTCAATGGCATAACCAAGCTGTCCTCGTTCAAGCTCTGCCGCTTCGATCTCGAGACACCGCGCATTGCTGCTCAGCCATTCGATCAGGCAATCCTGCTCCGGCCAGTCTTCACGTCGCTGGTAGATGACCGGTGTGCCGTTGCAGGCGGCCTCAGTGAACGTGCCGTAGCCGGGTTTGGTGATGATCGCATCGACGGAGCGCAGCAGGTCGGTGAAGCTAAGGCCAAAGGACTCGCTGGCCATTGCATCGGGGTGCCGGCAGTTCCATTCGGCGGGAACCAGCCAGCGCACGCCGGGCAGCCGGGGCCAGTTTTCCACCGGCAGGCGGTGGGTGATGCCGCCCATGGCGATCAGGATGGCCTTGTCGCCATTCAGGTCGAGGTCGTGTTTGGTGCCAAGGGCGGCAATCGGTCCGACGGGCTGGATATTGCCCAGCGCATCCATTGCCATACCCGGCGTAACTCGCAGGAAAGCCTGCGCCGACCGGTAGGCGGCGAGCATTTCAGCGTGGATGGGCCGCGCCCAAGATTGGTTGCCGAAGAAGTGATCAAACAGGTCGGCCCAGTTCAAAGAGCACAGGCTGATGGCGGGAATGCCCGCAGCGGCAGCCCCGGCCAGCGGCAGGTAGCTGACGTTGGTGAGCACCAGATCGGGCTTTAGGTTGGCGAGAAAAAGGGCTTCATCAGCAACGCGGCTGGCCCAGTCAGTGTGGGTCTGACGATAGGCGGAAGCGCTGGCCGCCAGATCGACGCGGGTGGCATCGATCATGGCGTAACCAAAATCGCTCGCGGCGCTGATCAGAGTGAAAGGTGTCTTGATCCGTTGCTGCAGCTTGGCGGGGGGCAGGGCGCTTCTCACGGTCAAGCGGAAATTCGGGGCAATTTCGGCCAGGGCATTGAGCACCGGCGCCGTGATGGCGAGGTGCCCGAAGCCGTGGCTGGAAATGTCGACAAACAGGTGCATTTGGGCTGTCTATTGCCTAAATGACCGGTCTCAGCGGTTCTTGAACACCGGTTTTCGCTTCTCGACAAAGGCCGCCATGCCTTCCTTCTGGTCTTCGAGGGCGAAGGCCGAGTGGAAGACGCGGCGCTCGAACAACAGACCTTCGTTCAGGCTGGATTCGTAGGCTCGATTGACCGTTTCCT